>WNGQ01012154.1_pt1 | contig 15119 bp, 9 predicted proteins | sample 5407661 | NCBI WGS metagenome assembly WNGQ01 (sample SAMN13153382, study PRJNA577476) | soil metagenome | isolation source: 60 cm soil or saprolite under Garry oak tree replicate 2 | place: USA:California | collected 2016-06-15 | reverse complement strand
GTTGCCGCGGCTGCGCCAGCGTTGGTGCGAGCGCCGGAAGTAGTCGGCAAAGTGATCAGCGCAAAAGCGGAGATCGAAGCGGAACTGTTTAAGGGTCGAGCGGAAACGGTCACCATCGAACTGGAAGGGAAGCGGCTGCGGTTCAGCAATCTGAACAAAGTTTATTTTCCGGAATCGGGCTACACCAAACGCGACCTGCTGGCCTACTACTACCGGATGGCGGATTATATTCTGCCGTTTTTGCGCGGACGGGCGCTGGTGCTGCGGCGCTATCCCGACGGCATTCAAGGGCAGGCGTTTTTTCAGAAGGACGTGCATGAGGGTTTGCCGGAATGGTTTAAGACCGCGCCGATCGATTCCGAAGAGCGCGGGAAGGTAATTCACTATGCAACCGCAGATGACCGAGCATCGCTCTTGTTCTTAACGGGACTGGGCTGCATTGACCACAACCCGTGGTCGAGCCGATTGGAAGACCTCGAGCACGCGGATTATTTCTTCTTTGACCTGGATCCGTCGGACGGAACGGAATTTTCCGTGGTGGTGACGATTGCGCGGGCGCTTCATGAAAAGCTGGAAGAATTGGGGATCGTGAGTTTCCTTAAAACATCCGGCGCGACAGGCTTCCACATCTTCATACCAGTGGAGCCGCTTTACACCTACGAGCAATTGCGGACCTTTGGGGAGATCATTGCGCGCACGGTGACGGCGCAGCATCCGAATCTAGTGACCAACGAGCGGTCGGTGGCGAAAAGGCCGGCGGGGCGCGTGCTGATTGATGTGCAGCAAAATGCGATGGGCCGGCCGCTGGCCGCGGCTTATAGCGTGCGCGCGTTTCCGAAGGCTCCAGTTTCGACACCGGTGCTGCCCCGGGAATTGAAGCCGGGCCTCCGTCCTGAGAATTTGAATATGAAGACGATTTTTGCGCGCCTGAAGGAGAAGGGCGATCTCTGGAAAGATTTTTGGAAGAGCCAGCAAAGAATTGAAGGGGCCATCGAGGCGTTGAGCAGCAAGGTCGCGGCCCAAGCGAAGAAGTAGTTTTGTTTTTCGCTTTGGGAGTGCTTTGGCTTTTCGGCCTGCCTTTCGCTGTGATTAAATGTTTTTTCTTGGAGGTGGGTCATTTTTTTCACTGGTCAGTTGCGCGTCGGCACATCGGGATACTCGTACAAGCAGTGGAAGGGGAATTTCTATCCCGAGAAGCTGCCGGACAAGGAGATGCTGCGGTATTACGGCACGCAGTTCTCGACGGTGGAGATTAATCACAGCTTCTATCGCATGCCCACCGAGAATTTGCTGCTAAATTGGGCGAAAAGCGTGCCGGAAGGATTTCGTTTTGCGTTGAAGGCGAACCAGCAGATCACGCACATTCAGCGATTGCGCGGAAGCGAGAGCACGCTGAAAAGATTTTTGGAAGTGGCCAGCGTGCTCCAGGAAGGCGATCATCTCGGACCGATTCTCGTGCAACTTCCGCCGTCGTTTAAGTTTGACAAGCTGTTACTGGAGGACTTTCTGGCGCTGCGGCCACCGGCTTTTCTGTTTGCGTTCGAGGTGCGGCATGCGTCGTGGTACACGGATGAAACGTATGCGGTGCTTCGCAAGCACGAAACCGCGCTGTGCATAGCGGAGACGGATAAGCAGGAACCTCCGGAAGTGCTGACGGCGAAATTTACATACGTGCGGCTGCGCCTGGAAAACTACACGCCGAAGCAACTGGCCGCCTGGAGAAAACGTTTCGATACGTGGATGATCCAGGGCGTCGACGTGTATGCGTACTGCAAGCACGAGGACGAAGGCAAGGCCCCCGCTTATGCCCGCAAGATTTTGGGGAGCGATGGTTTGGGGCCAATGAAATAGTTAGGAACCGCGCAAGAACCAGCTTCGCTTGCGGCTGTCACCCATGTCTCCGGTACGTTGTGTTACCTAAGTGTCCGGGCTGAACCGAGGTTAAATGGCGCGCCCGGGGAGACTCGAACTCCCGACCCTCTGCTTAGAAGGCAGACGCTCTATCCAACTGAGCTACGGGCGCGCAAGTTCATTCTAAGAGATTTGCGCCTCTTGCGAGGATATTTTGTTAGGGTGGATTCTGCTACGCGGTGAGGTCAGCGCAGTCGCGCAGAAAGCTAAAAAGTTCAGCCTGCGTGATGACCGTTCATGGCATCTTTGCCGAGATTTCCAGATCGGCTGCGGCTGTGAATTGCCGGCGGCGCACTCGAGTTGGCGTTCTGGACGGCATTGGTACCGCTGGGCGTGCGCGGAGCCTCGGCAGCAACGAAAACTCCCAAAACGAGGAAGACGAGAATGGCAATCAGCACTGTATTCCAGCGCCGAAATTTTGCAGCAGTACCCGGCGCGGGCGAAGCCAGGCTCCGCTGAAGGGGCCCATAATCGCTCCTGTGAATTCGGAGTTCCCCTTTGTTAGGCCCGGCGTTCACAAATCCTCCAGTGCGGCGGCGCCTCCAGCTTCTGTGTGAGCCCGCCTACTTATTAAGATGTATCGTATTACGATATGGTTGCAAGGCCCCGAGCAGCGCCGACGCCGCGGGCCGACGCAACGGACCGTGGCTTCGTTTTCCTAGCTTCTCGGCTTTGCCGCGGTTCAAGGAAGAACCCGCGAGGCAAAAGCGACGAGATGGGTTTACAATACTATGCGTGCGGACGCACCCAGCCTGCCTGAACCGCGTCCGGCACCTGCTGGAGGCTCTATGAACTCCGCACTTCTGGATCGTTCCACTGCCGCACATCTGAACCGCCGCGCTTTTCTGAAAGTTTCGTCCGTAGCAGGAGGCGGCTTTCTCCTTGCTTACTATCTCGAACCACCCAAGGCGTTCGCCGCTTCCGCGCAAACTGCTGCGCCACAAGCGCCTGCTCCTGCGTTTCAGCCGCTGGCCTTCGTGCGGGTGGCTGCCGATGGCGCTGTCACCATCATGGGCAAGAATCCCGAGATTGGGCAGGGCGTCAAGACCAGCATGCCCATGCTTATCGCCGAAGAATTGGACGTCGATTGGAAAGATGTTCACATCGAGCAAGCTGACCTCGACGAGACCAAGTACGGTCCACAGCGCGCCGGCGGCAGCACGGCTACGCCAATCAACTGGGACCCGCTACGTCGTGTGGGCGCGGCGTGCCGCGAGATGTTTGTCACGGCGGCCGCACAGACCTGGTCCGTGCCGGAATCCGAATGCATGACGTCTTCCGGCCGCGTGATACATTCCCCCACCAAACGCACGCTTAGTTACGGCGCGCTCGCAGAAAAAGCGGCGGCTCTGCCGGCACCCGACCTGAAGAGCGTGAAGCTCAAGGATCCCAAGGATTACAAAATCGTCGGGCGTTCCACGCCAGGGGTCGACAATGCAAGCATTGTCACAGGCAAATCTCTTTACAGCATTGACTTCAAAGTTCCCGGAATGCTGTACGCGGTCTACGACAAGTGCCCGGTGTACGCGGGAAAGTGCATGGGCGCGAATCTCGACGAAATCAAGTCCATGCCCGGAGTGCGCCACGTCTTTGAAGTAGAAGGGACACAGGATTTGCTGGGCTTGCACTGGGGCGTCGCCGTGGTTGCCAACACCTGGTGGCAGGCAAACGCGGCGCGCAAAAAATTGCGCGCGCAATGGAACGAAGGCCCGACCGCGCAACAAAGCAGCAAGGGTTTTCAGGAACGTGCCGACGAACTCTCGAAACAGACGCCCGCAATTACGCTGCGCAAGGACGGTGACGCGGACGCCGCGCTGCAATCCGCGGCGAAAACTGTGGAAGCGGCTTACTCTTATCCGTTCCTCGCGCATGCTCCGATGGAGCCGCAAAACTGTCTTGCGCATTATCACGACGGGAAGCTGGAATTCTGGTCCCCCAGTCAGACTCCGGAATCCGGGCGCCTAATCGTTTCCAAAGTTTTGAACATTCCGCACGACGATATCATCGTGCACATGAAGCGTGCCGGCGGAGGCTTTGGCCGCCGGCTCACGAACGACTATATGCTGGAAGCCGGCGCTATCGCCAAGCAGATTGGGTTGCCTGTGAAGTTGCTCTGGACGCGCGAAGACGACTTCCATCACGACCATTATCGGCCCGCCGGTTTTCATTACCTGAAGGGGGGCATAGACGCTTCCGGGAAACTCGTGGCCTGGCGTAATCACTTTGTTTCTTTTGGCGAAGGCGATAAATTCGCGCCCTCCGCCAACATTCCCGCCAACGAATTTCCCGGCACGTTCCTGCAGAACTTTTTCTTCGGCGCTTCGTTGATGCCGCTCGGCGTTCCTACTTACGCGTTGCGCGCTCCGCGCAGCAATGCGTTTTCGTGGGTCTTTCAATCGTTTACCGATGAGCTCGCGCATGCTGCCGGGAAGGACCCCGTTCAGTTCCGGCTAGATTTGCTAAGCTCTCCGCGCATTCTCTCCGCTGCGCCCTCGAGCAGTCCGGCGGAAACCGATTTCGACGCCGCGCGCATGTCTGGCGTGCTGAAACTGGTCGCCGAGAAATCAGGCTGGGGTAAGCGCCAGCTTCCAAAGAATACGGGAATGGGAGTCGCGTTCCAGTTTTCTCATCGCGGCTATTTTGCGGAAGCAGTGGAATTACACGTGGATGCGGACAGCAGGATTAAGGTCAACAGAGTCTGGGTGGCCGGCGACGTCGGCAGCACTATCATCAATCCAAGCGGCGCGGAAAATCAGGTTCGTGGTGCGGTGATTGACGGCCTCAGCCAAGTCATGTCTTATGAAATCACTATTGATGGTGGGCGGGCTGTGCAAAGCAATTTCCACGAATATCCGCCGGTGCGCATGAACCAGGTGCCGGCGGAAATTGAAGTGCACTTTCTGAAGACCGACAATCCCCCGACCGGGCTAGGGGAGCCCGCGCTTCCCCCGGTTCTGCCTGCGATGTGCAATGCGATTTTTGCCGTGACGGGCACGAGGATTCGATCTCTGCCTCTGTCGAAGCACGGCTTTTCGTGGGCGTGAAACGGTCTTAATCGAATCGCTATTTACGCGAATTCAGGCAGGACATTGCGCCGACTTTTTCTTCCGCGGTTTCGTAGCTCTTGCCGTTCGCGTCTTTCATCGAGAGAAACACCCAGTCGCTTTGTTCTTCCGCCGTTCGGCTGAAGTCAAAAATGTAAGCTTCATTCCGGGTGATTTGATAGGTCATGGTGCGCATCAGGATCGGATACAAATTGCGAGTCGTGTCTTCCGCGGGCTGCCCGCAGCGGGCGAGCAAATGTTCCGGAGTCACGCTGGCCACCGCTTGTTCGTGCTTGCGCTCCCGCGATTTGCTGAACCACGCGAATCCGCGTTGCGCCAGAGTAACCAGCAGGATTAATCCGACAATCGCTCCCACCACCATCAGCCAAACCCGCTTGGTCTGCTTCAGGAAGTCCACGAAATCGCTCGCGGGCGAGGACTCGCGCGCCGCGCTCCCCGACACAGTCACTGGAGAGTAGCGCGATGCTTTTGCAGGTCCTGCGGCACGTGCGCCGGCAATGGACTCCGCAATCTCTTTTGCTTCGGCCTGCCGCTCGGCCACGGCAGCCGCGGTGACTTCTCGGGAGGAGGGTTCAGCGTGTTTTGTACGATCCATATTCCCCGCCTTTGGGCTGTACCTTCATCATGACGCTGTTCGCCTCCGCTACCCGCGTATTTTTGCGAGGTATTCCCAGAGGGTAAGCCTGCACTTTCGGGCAGGTGTGCCCTCGGTAGATGATGGGGCCCCCTCTGACGCTAGGTGCCGTTTCGCAATTCCGACAATCAGCCACAAAGCTATGGCATAGATCGCATACCACATCGCTTCTTGCGCTGGCGTTGTGCGGCTTGGGCTGAGCACCACGAGCGAACCTGTCGAGTTGGCGTGCATCAACTGCGCAAGGGCCACACTTTGGGTGTTTGCGTAGATCCAGCCAATCAGCACACGCATCGCCGTCATCGCCCCGGTGAACGCCAGAAAATACGGCAGCCAATAGGCGCCGTGCGGCGTTGCCGTTCCCAGGAAGTCGATCACCGGAATATGCCAGCATCCCCACAGCACACCAAGGGCGAAGCCCGCTACTAGCGTGTTTCCTGTTCGCGCCATTTTTGGAAACGCGTAGCCCGTCCAGCCAATCTCCTCAAAGAATCCCGCCACGATTCCGAAGGAAAGTCCAACGAAGAACCGGTTCGGCGCATATACTGGCGAAACAAAGGTCCTCATGAAAAGAAGCACGAAGAGAATTGTTAGAGGTGGAATGACCAGCGTCGCGTACCACTGAGCGCCTACGCGGATCCGCCACATCCGCGAAAAAAGGTTGCGCAGACCGCTAGTCCCATCCACCACGCGCGTCAGCAGGATTCCGCTAGCAACTGGTCCTAGCAGCATCACAGGGAACATCAGGATTCCACTGAATTTGGGTATCGTTTCTCCACGCAAGAGTCGTGGCGCCACCACGGTGAGCGCACCCAGCCAGGAAATGGCAAACGTCAGGACAAAATAGGAGGTCACGGGTTGCCGCTTTACAGGATTCATGCTCTTTTCGGTTTCCACTATTTCACTCACCTAAAGTCACAAAACGCTTAAACTCCCGGCGCTGAGGGGGGCAGGTAGTAGAATCTCGTTTCTTCCTGGCCTTGGCCTCCGTAATCTCTCGGGCGCAAAGAGAGTACACCAGGAACCCGCCGACGGCGCGCAGGCGCGTAAGGAGACGGTGATGAAGAGGAAGCAGATTGCGACTTGGACCGCGGGAATCATGCTGGTGTGCGCGGTGATTGCGGTCGGTGATACTCCATTTGCGGTGAAAAATCTGCGGTGCGAATACAAGACGGATCCAATGGGAATTGATGTGCGAAAGCCACGGCTAAGCTGGGAGCTGGTTAGCGCCGAAAGGGGAGCGCTCCAAACGAGCTACGAAATCCGCGTGGCTGCTTCGGAAGCGGGACTCGCCAAAGAGAAGACGATTTGGGAAAGCGGCAAGCAAACTTCAGACGCGTCCAACCAGGTCGAATACCGCGGGCCCGCGCTCGAAAGCCGCAAGATTTATTACTGGCAAGTGCGCGTCGCCGACAATCACGGGCATTTGTCGGAATGGAGCAAAGCCGCGCATTGGGAAATGGGGTTGCTGGAGCCTACGGACTGGAAGGCGAAATGCTACGATTTTCGCTACCAATATCAGACTTACGACGTGACGAACTCTCTGAAATCGGGGGCGAACTGCATCGCGGCAATTCTAGGCGACGGATGGTTCCGCGGAAGGCTGGCGTGGGATGCCAAGATGCCTCGGAATCGTTACGGTAAAAAGCTTGCGCTCCTGGCGCAACTGGTCGTTGCCTATGAGGACGGCTCTCAGGAAATCGTCGGCAGCGACGAGCAGTGGAAATCCGCGACCGGACCAGTACTCCTGTCGGACATTTATGACGGGGAGACCTACGATGCGCGGCTCGAGCAGCCTGGCTGGAACGAAGCGGGATTCAACGAAAACAATTGGCAATCGGTCAGCGTGATGGAACCCCCAAAAGCCAAGCTGGTGGCCTCTGCGGGGCCGCCGGTCATGGCGACCGAAGAAATCAATCCGGTGAAAGTCCTGAAGACACCTGCGGGTGATGCCGTTCTCGACTTGGGGCAAAACATGGTCGGGTGGATCCGTTTCCATGTGACCGCGCCGGCTGGAACCACAATTACTTTGCGTCATGCTGAAGTGCTCGATAAAGCCGGGAACTTCTATACCGAAAATTTGCGTTCTGCGAAGCAAACAATTCGCTACACAACCAAAGGAAAAGGGACCGAAACATACCAACCGCACTTTACTTTTCAAGGATTTCGTTATGTTGCCGTCAGTGGCTGGCCTGGACCCGTGAACCCACAGGACTTTACGGGGATAGTGGTGCATTCGGCGATTCCGAGAACAGGTTCGTTCGAAACTTCCAATCCGCTTCTGAACCAGTTGCAGCACAACATTATCTGGGGCCAGAAAGGAAATTTTGTGGATGTACCCACGGACTGCCCGCAGCGCGATGAGCGCCTGGGCTGGACCGGCGACGCGCAAGTATTCGCGCGGACGGCTTCGTTCAATCACGACACCGCCGCGTTTTACACGAAGTGGCTGAAAGATATCGCACTGGACCAGGAAGACGACGGAGCCGTGCCCTTCGTAATTCCCAACGTTCTGTCTCACGAGACGCGAAAGGGAGAAGCGGCGTCTGCAGGATGGGCCGACGTGGCTGTCGTGGTTCCGTGGGTTGTCTATCAGTCGTTCGGTGACAAGCGGATCCTCGAAGAACAATACGCAAGCATGAAAGCCTGGGTCGAGTACATGCGTCGACAGGCAAGCGGCAAATACATTTGGAGCAACGGCTTCAGTTTTGGCGATTGGCTCGCTTTTGCGACCACGCGATCGGATTATCCTGGTGCGACCACGGATAAGGATTTGATTCAGACCGCCTATTTCGCGCACTCAACGGCGCTGCTGGCCAAAACGGCGCACGTACTTGGCAAAAAGGAGGAGGCCGCCGAATACACTTCACTCGAAGAAAAAATCAAGAGTGCATTTCAAAGGGAATTTGTCACGCCGAACGGCAGACTTTCATCCAACACGCAGACTGCCTACGCACTTGCGCTGGCTTTCGAATTGCTGCCCGAAGCGCAACGCGCGCAGGCAGCGGCGCGACTCGCTGAAGATGTGAAAAGATTTGGCCATCTGACAACCGGATTTCTGGGCACACCGCTGCTCTGCCAGGTTTTGAGCGATTACGGCTATCTCGACGTTGCCTACATGCTTCTGAGCCGTACGAAGTACCCTTCCTGGCTGTATCCAGTGACCAAAGGCGCGACCACGATCTGGGAGCGCTGGGACGGCATCAAACCCGACGGCAGTTTTCAGGATCCCGATATGAATTCCTTCAATCATTACGCCTATGGCGCAATTGGTGAGTGGATGTATCGCGTGGTTGCGGGAATTGAACTGGACGAGAGCCGCCCAGGGTACAAACATATTCTGATTCAGCCGCAGCCGGGCGGCGGCCTGACTTATGCGAAGGCGTCAGTCGAGAGCATTTATGGCCGCGTGGCATCGGATTGGAAAATTGCTGACGGCAAATTGACCCTGACGGTCGAAGTGCCTCCCAACACGACGGCCACGGTGCGGATCCCAAAGTCGAGGTTAGAGCAGGTCCGGGAAGGGCAGAAGCCGGTTGGCGGCCGTTCGGATCTGCTTGGTGTGCATCAAGAGGACGAAGCCGTGCTGGTCGAAGTGGGCTCGGGCGCCTATTTATTCGAAAGCGCATGGAGCGGTACGAACTAGCGCTTTTGGAAACTCGGCTGCGAGCGCAGCGGCGAAGTAGGAAGTAGAATGTAGAAATGCAGCGAAAAATCTTTTGGACCGTTTTCATAGCGCTGGGCCTGATCGCTGATTTTACTTTGCCCCTAATGTGGGGGTTGCTCGCTACCATCCCCATCGGGATCGTGAGCTGGTGGGTCGCCTACCGCAGCGACTGGTTCTGATTTCCTTGTGCGTGGCCGTCTACCGATGACCCGCCGCCGTTTTTCTTCCCGCTATCCCCGGCATGAAGGGATACAATGGCCGCACTCCAGATGAAGAAAGACGGCCAGTTCTCGCAGGTCCTCAAATGGGTCGGCTACCTCACGGCGATTTTTTCGCTCTGCGCGACCGTTTGGGGCGTCGGGAAATATCTTTATGGCCGAGCGGAAACCCGGAAGACTCTCTCCGACCTCTTTACCACAGAAGCTGAGCAGGAAAAGTCGCGCGACTACCCTTCCGCATGGCAGACGCTCGATAAAGCCGCGAAACTCGACCCCGATTCAGCCAAGGTGCGCGCCGCGCAGGAGAAGCTTGCGGTCACTTGGCTGGACGCCGTTTCTTTCCTGGAAAACCAAAAATACTCGGCCGTCGCGCAAAAGCTGGAGCCTGTCCTTTCGCGCGCCGCTGCGGCTGCCCAGCCTGGACGCGAGCGAGCGGATTTGCGAGCACGCGTGGGATGGGCTTATTTCCTTGAGTCGCGCGACGGAACATCCGATGTCGACCCTATAGGACCTTTCCGCGAGGCTGTCGCCGAAGATGTCAACAATCCTTACGCCGAGGCCATGTGGGGCTACTCGCTTCTCTGGGGCCGCTGCTTCCGGATGAATGAGGCCGGCGCCCATTTTGCCGCTGCCATCTCTTCTCAGCGCGAAGGCGAATTCGTGCGCCGCTTGCAACTCTACGCGCTCCTGGGTTGCACCATGGAGGAAGCCGATCAGGAAGTGGTTCGCGTGGCCAACGCCATGCGCAAAGAGCATCGGACGGTTGACGACTTGCAACGCAGCGACATTCTAGGTCGTTATTACCTCGAGCTTGCGCACCAGACCCCGAAAAGCGCAGCTTTCATTAATGCCGTGCCGCCCGCCGAACACGTTGAGACGTTTCATTGGTTGTTCGATGTTTTAGATGCAAACTCAGACGGCTCGTCGTCGAACCGCGTATCCCGCCTGTACTATCTCGCACAGCTCCAAGAAGCGGCGGGGCAGCACGACGATGCCCTTGCTAATTACAAGTCGGTGGTGAGCCAGACGACTGCGCGCACCAATTCGTTTTGGGACCCAAGCAACGCAGCCATCAAACGGCTCTCGAGATCCCATTAAGAGCCCAGTCACTCCTGCTCTCTGGGGGCACAGGCAGAGCTTACGGAACCTTTGGCGTAGTCTCGGTGGAGTTGGCGCTTTCAAGCCCGTAGGCGGCCACGGATCGGGTCACATAGTAATAACTCTTACCGCTCTACACATCTCAGTGCTGGTAGCTGAGTCCTGTATGAGGTCGGCGTTGATTCTTAAGTAGGGTCCCCCGGGCTTTGTACCGCGAGTGTCTTCCTGTTGCTGCGATTACCTACCTGGTGAATCTAAAGGCCGCAAGAAGTTTACGGCTCGAACTGTTATGCCAGACAAAGTTGGAGGTATAGTGGTTGGGCGAACTACTTAATGACGTGAGTTGCGTTGAGAAGGAAGTGTGGAGGAAGAAGAGGAAATGGCAATTGCGACGGTGAATCCGGCAACAGGACAGGTGCTGAAGACGTTCGAATCCCTGTCCGACGCGCAACTGGAAGTGAAGCTCCAGAAAGCGGTGGATACGTTCTCGACGTACCGCAAAACACCGTTCGCTGAGCGTGCGCAAATGATGCTGAAAGCCGGAGCGATTCTGGAGAGCGAAAAAGAGCACTGTGCCCGCGCGATGACTACAGAAATGGGAAAAACTTTTCGCTCTGCCGTGGACGAGGTGGCGAAGTGCGCGTGGGTTTGCCGGTATTACGCGGAAAACGCGGAACGCTTTCTGGCCGATGAAATTGTAGAGACGACTGCGAAGCGTAGCTACATATGTTATCTGCCGCTAGGCCCTGTATTGGCGGTGATGCCATGGAATTTTCCGTTTTGGCAGGTGTTTCGGTTTGCGACTCCAGCACTGATGGCGGGAAACGTCGGCCTGTTGAAGCACGCTTCCATCGTGCCGCAATCGGCGCTGCTGATTGAAGAGATTTTTCGGAAGGCAGGTTTCCCGGATGGTGCGTTTCAAACGCTGCTGATTGGTTCACAAAAGGTGGATCGCGTGTTGGGCGATCCGCGCGTGCAAGCCGCAACTCTGACCGGAAGCGAAGGCGCGGGTGTGGAAGTAGGCACGGGAGCTGCGAAAAGAATCAAGAAGGTGGTCTTGGAGCTCGGGGGAAGCGACCCATTTATCGTGATGCCCAGCGCGGATCTGGAGGCAGCCACGGCCACGGCGGTAAAGGCGAGGATTGTGAACAATGGTCAATCGTGCATTGCGGCGAAGCGATTTATCGTTGCGGAGGCGGTTGCAGACAAGTTCGAAAAACTGTTCGCGGAGAAGATGGCGGCGTTGAAAGTAGGAGATCCGTTCGACGAGTCAACGGAACTTGGACCGCTCTCCACGGCGCAGGGGCTCGAGGACCTGGATCGCGACGTGAGAGTCACCGTGGAAGCGGGGGCAAAGGTGTTGACCGGTGGCAAACCTCTGGATAGGCCTGGGAATTTTTATGCTCCGACGGTATTGACCAACATTCCGAAGGGTTCGCCCGCTCATAAGGAAGAATTGTTTGGGCCGGTGGCGAGCGTGTTTCGCGCGAAAGACCTCGATGATGCAATTCGCATCGCTAATGACAGCCGTTTCGGCTTGGGAGCAAGCGCGTGGACCAATGACGATAAGGAACGCGAACGCTTCATCAACGAGCTCGAGGCCGGAATGGTTTTCATTAACAAGATGGTGGCATCCGACCCGCGGCTTCCGTTTGGCGGCGTGAAATGGTCGGGGCACGGGAGGGAACTGGGAGTTCATGGAATCAGGGAGTTCACCAACATCAAGACCGTGTGGATCGAATAGAAAAAACTCCGAAAACGAAGAGGAACGGGGGAGCGAATTCGTTTTGCGATGCTGGCCACAAAAACTTGCGACGGACAAGGATCGGGCGGAGAATTTATACGTAAGGAGGGCTCATGGCGAAATCACTGGAAATTGAAGTCAATGGTAAACGATACGCTGTCAACTACCCTCCCGACACGCCACTTTTGTATGTGCTGCACGATGAACTCGGCATCACGGGCAGCAAGTATGGCTGTGGAGAAGGGCAGTGCGGGGCGTGCACGGTGCTGATAGGAGGAGCTCCGCGGCGCTCGTGCCAGATTCAGGTCAGCTCAGCAGTGACCAAACCCATTACGACCATTGAAGGTCTCGAGAAGGATGGCAAGCTCCATCCTGTGCAGCAGGCGTTTCTCGACGCGGGTGCGTTTCAGTGTGCCTTCTGCACTTCGGGAATGGTGATGAGCAGCGTCGGCTTGCTGCAGACGAACGTCAATCCGAAACGCGAAGATATTGTTCAATTCCTGCAAGGGAATGTCTGCCGGTGCGGGACGCACCCGCGCATCATCGAGGCCGTGCAGCATGCCGCCAAAATGATGCAGGAGCGTGCGGGATGAACACCGTGCGACAGAGTTTTGCTGCCGAACCGGAACGCTTCGAATTTGGTGCCGCTCCCCTCCATAAATTCGACCTGGCACGCCGCGAGTTCTTCAAGTTTCTTGGCGCAGGCGTCGCTGTCTTTCTCGTTGCAAAGGATGCCCTAGCAGCGCAAGAAACCCCTCCGGGCTCGCGCTCTTTCCACAATGAGGAACTACCGAAGGAAATCACCTCGTGGTTGCACGTTGGCGAAGACGGTGTAGTGACCGGCTTTACCGGCAAGGCCGAAATGGGCCAGAACATTCGTACTTCGATTTCCCAAACGATCGCGGATGAATTGCGTGTACCCTTCGAAAGCGTGCGTTTGGTCATGGCGGATACCAGCTTGACCCCCTTCGATGCCGGAACGTTCGGCAGCCGCACTACGCCGACGATGACCCCGCAATTCCGCCGCGTCGCGGAGGCGGCGCGCAATTTGCTCATTGGAGTTGCGGCGAAGGAGTGGAATGTTGCACCGGAAAGATTGGTTGCGGCGGACGCGAAGGTTACGGATCCAGCTTCGAAGCGTTCCTTGAGCTATGCGGAACTCGCCCGTGGCAAGACGCTCGCGCGGAATCTTCCGGCTGAGGATCCCATCACTCCCGCAACGGAATGGAGAATTGCGGGAAAGCCTCTTCCCAAAGTGGACGGGCGCGCGTTTGTCACCGGGAGTCACAAATACACCAGCGACATTCGCCTCGAAGGGATGCTCTACGGCAAAGTACTGCGTCAGCCATCCTTCGGCGCAACCTTGGCTTCGTGTGACGACAGTGCTGCGAAAGCCATGAATGGCGTTACTGTTGTGCGCGATGGCGACTTCGTTGGCGTGACCGCTCCGAGCGTGCATGAAGCCCAGAAAGCGCTCGATGCCATTCGCACGCAATGGAAAGAAGTGCCTCAGGTTTCGAGCAAGGAAATCTTTTCGTATCTCAAGAAGAACGCCGAACCTTCCTCGAATGAGCGATTCCGGCATCAGAAAGGATCGGTCGAAGAAGGCCTTGCCGCAGCAGTGCATCGTCTCGAAACAACCCACAACGTTGCCTACATCGCGCACGCTCCGCTCGAGCCCCGTGCGGCCGTGGCGCAATGGACCGATGGCAAGCTCACGGTGTGGACCGGAACGCAGCGCCCCTTCGCGAATCGCGACGAACTGGCCAGCGTTTTCCACCTTCCGGAGAGCAGCGTTCGCGTCATCGTTCCCGATACCGGCGCGGCTTACGGCGGAAAACACACCAGCGACGCCGCCATCGAAGCGGCGCGCCTGGCCCGTGCTGCGGGAAAGCCCGTGAAGGTCGTCTGGACGCGCGAGGAAGAGTTCACCTGGGCCTATTTCCGGCCCGCGGGAGTGATCGAAGTCAAGAGTGGCATTTCCAAGGAAGGAAAACTAACCGCTTGGGAATTTCACAACTACCATTCCGGCATGTCGGGGATCGAAACGCCATACGATGTTGCGAATCAGCACACGGAATATCACCAGGTGCCTTTAGTTTTGCGCAGCGGATCCTATCGGGGCCTCGCCGCCACGGCAAACCATTTTGCGCGTGAGTCGCACATGGATGCGCTGGCGCACGTTGCGCAAATGGATTCCCTCGAGTTCCGCTTGAAGAATCTCTCTGACGCGCGAACGCTTGCCGTCCTCGAAGCAGCCGCTAAATCCTTCGGCTGGCCGCGCAAGAAAACGCAAGAGGGGCAAGGGTTTGGTCTCGCGTGCGGCTTCGAGAAAGGAAGTTACGTGGCAGTATGCGCCGAAGTTGCCGTGAACCGCGCTTCCGGAGACGTGCGCGTGGTCCGCGTCGTCGAAGCCTTCGAGTGTGGCGCGATCGTCAATCCGGATGGCTTGCGCAATCAGGTGGTGGGCGCGATTATCCAGGGGCTGGGCGGAGCGCTCTTCGAAGCCGTCGAATTTGAGAATGGGCGAGTCACGAATCCGCACTTTGCTGCGTATCGTGTACCACGCTTCCGCGATGTTCCCGAGATTGAAGCCGTGCTCTTGGATCGAAAAGACATTCCATCAGCAGGCGCCGGCGAGACGCCCATCATGGCGATTGCCCCGGCCGTAGGCAACGCGCTCTTCGACGCCTGCGGCGTGCGCCTCAACAATCTGCCGCTGATTCCGAACGGGCTACGAGCGGCCTGAACCTTGATTCGTTTCCGCCACTAAGGAACAATT
>WNGQ01011661.1_pt1 | contig 15119 bp, 16 predicted proteins | sample 5407661 | NCBI WGS metagenome assembly WNGQ01 (sample SAMN13153382, study PRJNA577476) | soil metagenome | isolation source: 60 cm soil or saprolite under Garry oak tree replicate 2 | place: USA:California | collected 2016-06-15 | reverse complement strand
AACATGCCAAATGCGGCCGGCAGCCGCGCACTATGGACTTTTACCGGGATCAGCACTTTGCCGAATTGTTGGCGGGTAAAGTGATAGGCCAATTTCTTTATCAATCCCTGAGGACGTTCGATTGGAGGAAGGAATGGGTTCATCGATGGAGTCACTTAGGAAACTAGTCTAGTATATGTAGTTTCCTTGGTCAACGCAAATTGTTCAAACAAAATTTTTCATCTTTGAGACTTTGAAAAGAATCTAAATCCCAATCGCCACAACCGCGCTGCGACCGCTATTACATCCCGCGATCAAAGCCGAAATGGCGATAAGTGCCGGAACCCGACTCCAGAAGGTGGCGCGAGATTCTTGCAAACGTTAAGCTGCTGGCTAACAACGTTCGCAATGGCAGGTTATTCCGGCACACCGCTTCTACAGAAACTGGGCGTTAAAATCCGGCTTTGTCGTTGTTACGCTGAACGCCCCGACGAATTATCGAAAATTGCTCGGCAAATTACCTGATCACGTAAGGTTTTCCGGCTGCATCGCCGCCAATTCTACTTTCGTTCATCTCTTCAGCACCAACCGAAACGAGCTGGAGAAGAAGTTGCCGATCTTACGCGAGAAAATCTCCGACAACGGAACGATCTGGGTTTCGTGGCCGAAAAAATCCGCCAATATTCCGACCGACATCACCGAAGACGTCGTTCGCGAAGTCGCCTTGCCGTTCGGGTTGGTAGACATAAAAGTCTGCGCGGTCGACGAAACGTGGTCGGGATTGAAGTTGATGATTCGTCGCGAGAACCGAAAATCTAGATGACCCTCACCTGCCGCTCCGCGTCTTCCTCTCCCTCTCGGAGGGAGAGGATTGAGGTGAGGGAGATCCGACTCAAATGAAAACACGAATTCTCGATCACATTGATTTGCGAGTGAAAGATTTTGGCCGAGCGATGGAGTTTTACGAAAAACTTCTTCCCGCTCTCGGCTTCACCTGCGATCGGTCCGACGAAACCTGGGGAACATTCTACAGTGTCGGTCCGGACAAACCGTCGGAGTTTTTTGGTTTCACCGAAGATCGACATCATCAACCGAACGGAACGCGAATTTCATTTTGGGCGGACACGCGCGACGGAGTAGACCGAATCGCAAAAGTCGTCCGCGAGATCGGTGGAAAAAATCTGGAAGGCCCAGAGGTATGCACCGATTACAGTCCGGGATACTACGGATTCTTCTTCGAAGACCCGGATGGCAACAAACTGGAAATCTGCTGTCGGGAAAATCCCGTCATTGCGGAGTGAAAGAGTTCGGCGAAGAGTGGTCGGATGACTGATCCGGCGCATGTCCCTGCGATTTTGCGGGAACCGCGCCGTCACCGCTATCTCAAAGTCATCGCGCTCTTCAAGATTTTCAAGGGCATGCTGCTATTTCTGCTCGGCTTCTCGCTTCTCTTCTTAAACAGCCGGCCGGTTTGGCTCGATCAAATTTCGGATTGGGCGGACGATCAACTGCTTTTGCATCATAGCAAATACGTCACTTTTCTGCTGAACAAATTGCAAGACATCCTGGCCGGTGGTGGCACCCTCCGGGCAACTGGAATTCTGGCGCTTTTTTATTGCGGCGTGCTTTTTACCGAGGGGATCGGCGTCTACATGCAAAAACGCTGGGCAGAGTTTTTGATGATCTTCGCTACGGGCGCGTTGATACCTTTAGAAATTAGACATGTCTGGCACAGGTTGATTTTCCACCGTCCAATTCTCGCTCCGACGCTGTTGCTGTTGGCGAATTGCTTCATCGTCTGGTTCCTCTATCTCGTGCTCAGGCGCGACAAAGCGGAAAAGCAGCCTGCGCCAGAGAGAGAATTGATCGAAACCCGTTAGGGTCCGGGCCGGACTGGCCGTGTTTTAGGCGTCACGCCGAATTCCGCAAGCGCGGTGATTGTCTTCTCCATCGGAAGTCCAACGACGTTGGTGTAAGAGCCATCGATCTTCTCGATGATCTCGCTCCCTAAACCTTGCGCAGCGTACGCGCCCGCTTTATCGAGCGGATCCACGCGGGCAAGGTAATTGCCGATCTTGTCTCGGCTGAGCCGGTGAAAATGAACGCGCGAGATTTCATGGAAGCTGGCCGATTTCGCGCTGGCCAGGTCGCAAACGAAGACAGAAGTACAAACTTCATGGGCGCGCCCGCTCAAACGCTCGAGCATCGCGACGGCATTGTCTTTGTCTTTTGGTTTTCCAAGAACGCGATTGTTAATTGCGACGAGGGTGTCGGCAGCGAGCACAATGTTCTTCGGACGCAGACGCGCCGTTGCCATTGCCTTGCGGATCGCGTTCAACGCGGTCAGCTCGCGCAATGTTAGATCGACATGGAATCGTTCGTCGACTCTGGTCGGGAATATCTCGAACTCGAATCCCGCTTCCAGAAGTAACTCGCGCCGGCGCGGCGAATTGGAAGCAAGCAATAGCCTTGGACGCACACGCCGGAACGCGACGCGATTACGGCGTCGCCGACGGAGAATTTGCCGGACTTTCGACCGGCGGTGGCGCGGCCTCGATCGGTCGCTTCAATTCCTGAAAATCCTTTGGAATGTCGAAATCGGCGGCGCTGACGGAATCTTTTTTAATCGACATGATCGTGGTCACGACCTTGTTGTCGCCGACGGATATGACCGTCTTAAGCGGCAATCCGGGGAAATCGGTGTAGTCGGGCATGCCCATGTTGCTCGGCTTCCAGGCTCCGGAGATGGGCGCCTGCATCTGTTTGAGGATACCGGCCGCGTCCGGATATTTGGTCGTGACCCAAAACGAGGCTTTGAATTGCGGCGTCTCGTAAACGTATTCCTCGGTTTCGTAGCCATTAATCGTTTCCTTTTTGCCGGTAGGAATAAGCTTTGGCGCAGCCGGTTTTTCGTCACCATCGAACTTGTTAATTGTTTCGGCGGCAGCTTTTATCTGTGCTGCCGAAATCCGGACGAAACTTTTTTTATTATTCATCAAATCGGTCAGTTCACCGGTTTTGCCATCAATGATTCGCGTGGGTTGCGAAGGGGCATCGATCCGTTCCTTGTCCCCTTTTATTTTCACAGTCACGTCCCCATTCTGGCCGGTGCCTTCAACTCGTTGGACAATGGTGAGATCGCCACGCGCGGAAACCAGTAGGCCAAAAATAATTATCAAAAAAAGAGCGGCCAAGTTTCTCATGCGAGTAGCTAGACCTCAGTGGCAGAAATATCAAGCGCCGGCGTTCGCAGGAAAAACCGCTTGGCAGTCTCGCAGGCCCGCGGCAATTTACGTGTCCGCGCGGGCATAGCTTAATGGTAAAGTTCCAGCCTTCCAAGCTGGCCATGCGGGTTCGATTCCCGTTGCCCGCTCATCCCCTATTTCCCTAGTAAAACGGACTTCCCAAAACATCGTTGACATGGCTCCCAAGTTTCTTTGGAGATTTTGCGCTGACTCATGTTCAGACGAACGTTTATGCTGTTTTCTGACAAACGCAAAGCCGAACACCGTGACTCTAATCGAAATCAGACCTTTTCGGAATGGTTGGAAAGTCTTTGAAGCTCCAGGCGTCGAGCCTGTTTTCACTGAAAAGCGTCAGGCAATCAACTATTAGCCGCTGAATCTTTCGCGATGGTCTACCCCTGCGCCGTAAATGACCGGCAGGCAATCCCTGCCCCTTTTGCAAAGAAGGATTGCTATGTCCCCTAAAATCAGCATGCGGCCAACTAGGCCAAACTCAAGAATCGGCTTGACATAAAACCGCTAAAAAGCTTCTCCTTGGCGCCGGTTAGTGGCGCGGAGTGAAGCGGCAAGCGGTGACGCCCCGATCAGTATTTCGCTGTTTCATAGCTTGCACTCCGCGCCTCCTCCTTTTTTTGGCTTTCCGAATTTTCAAATAGCCAAAGTCGCTTCACGCGAGGTACAACAAAGCGGACGTTCATCGCTGAACGTCCGCTCAAACTGAAATCGGCCAGGCAGGCTGATTTAGAAACCGTAAACGATGGCGACCTGGACGACGTGCTCTCTCAAATCAGCGCTGCGATGACTGATGAAGGGATCCGCAGGGTCGCCGAAAGTCCTGGTGAAGCCGGTGCTACCGAAATCGACGTACTGATACTGTGTGCGAAGGCGCCAGTGATTGGTGAGCATGTACTCTAGAGAAAGCATAGCCAAGCTTGCCACCAAGGGTTAAGAGGTAATGTGTCTTGATTGAGGCCTCAACGGCGAACAAATCAATATCATGATCGGGCGAGGTGGCGAAAAACTGCCTCTCCTCTGAATTCCGCAAGAACATGTAGCCGCCGTCAAATTCCCCGCCGATGACCCAGTTACCAGCAAACTGGTAGTTGTAACCGATGAAGCCACCGATTTCCCCGCCGCTCGTGCTGAAGCTGCGATTGCCACGATTCTGTAGAAAGACCTCAGTGTCATGGAATTCTTCCCATTCGCCTGTGAGGTCGAGGTGGGTATCGACCACACCCTCTACGAATGCGCCAAAGCCGCCGATTTCGAAACCGGTCCAGGTCGGACATGGTGGTGGCGGCGCAGGCGCCACCTGTTTCATTTCTTTGCCGGTCGACTCAGAACCCGCGGAAACGACTTGCGCCAAGCCAATGGACGCAAAAACAATAACGGTTAAGGTATAGAATTTCTTCATAGGCGTCATTTCAAGCAGTTCCGAAAAGAGGTGTCAATAACTTTTGTATCAAAATTAATTGGGAGCTCTCGCCGTCCGTTCAACCCCCAAGGGAAGTGGCAGATTTAGCCGTAATACCCGTAATTGTAGGTTGTGGGACTACATCCCGTCTCATGGGACCTTGGACACCGAGCTTCTTCTGATTGGCAAAAATTTGCTCGCGCAAACTCGATAACACGCTGATCACACGTGCTCGATTTGGTTCAAGCGCCATTCGGCTTCGTGTTTTGGAAGATTGAGCAGGTCAAAGCGCGGAGTTCGGATGCCTGCCGAGGTTATTTGGCAATGATTGCATTTTTTCTGCTTTTTCTGCCAGCGCGGAGATTATCGAATCGGTACAGCGCTTAAGTCATCACGAAATCACCGCGCTCAATATTGGCTACGTCGCGGATCTTTTTTACAGCTTGCTTCCGATCACCCTCGCCACGCTTCAACGCTCATTCCCAACGGTCTCGATTAATCTTTTCGACATGACATGCGGCGATCAATTTCGTGCGCTTGAGGAGGGTAAGATTGATCTCGGTTTCGTGGGTTCACGAGAGTCGATCGAAGAGCGCGGTTTGCAATTTCGATCGATTGCCTCGTATAAAACCGTGGCGGCGTTGGCAAAAAGCAATCAGTTGGCAAAGAAACCAATTATCAAACTACGAGACCTAAAACCGATATTCTTTATCGGTATGTCGGAGACAGCCTATCCGGGTTATCGCCGTTGGCTGACGGCGACGTGCCAGCAGGTTGGCTTTACGCCCAAAGTTCTCCAGGATGCCGATATTGAACGAACAGTCATTCGCGCGGTGGCAGCGGGCTTGGGCGTCGCTCTTTTACCCGATCAGATCAAAAAACTGCTCCACGAGAATGTCGTGTTCCGGCCATTAACTCCAACAGTCATGACCGAATCGTGCATCGCATGGAAAGGTGAAAACACTTCCGTGGCACTGAGAGCGTATGTGGAGATCGTGAAAGAACGAAGCAAGAGCACGCGCTAAAACGGGGGTTGACTCGTCTGCGGCCTCGGCTTCATCCGTAACGAGCTTCTCGATTTCAGTCGAAAGAAACAGACGCGTACCGCCACAATGGAAAGAGACTCATCGTTATTGCCGGCGAAAAGCTGACGGCGTTTCCCGAGCGATACGACAGGCTACTGCTCCGGCGCGATGAGCTCGCGGTGACGCCAGGTGTAGCCCAGCCCGGAGTAGATCGTTAAGGCCACCGTGATCCAAACCAGGATCGGTCCGGCTTGATCCCACGCGCGAAACCACCATGTCGATGTTTCATTCACGTAACGCAGCTCGTGGAGCGAGAGCAAAGCGAGAAAGAAAATTACCGTCACGACCTGCCAGGAAGTTTTCTGTTTGCCGAGCATTTCGGCCGGCAAAACCTTTCCTTTCGCGCTCGCCATCATCCGCAGGCCGGTGATTAGAAAATCGCGCGCCACCACTGTCGTTGCCGCCCACGCCGGAACCGCCTTGAGCGGAACCAGTGAGATAAACGCCGCCGCCACCAGGATTTTGTCCACCAGCGGGTCCATCAATTTGCCGAAATTCGTAACAAACCCGTAGCGGCGCGCGATCTCGCCATCGACGAAATCGGTCAACCCCGCCACGATAAAAATCACCAGCGCGCAAGTGCGCCCGTATTGCCACGCCGAATTTAGCGCAGCGACAAAGATAACTGTCAGCAACAATCGGCTGAGCGTTAGTCGATTCGCCCAATTCATTTTGCTGTAGCCGCTTCGCTCCGCGAAGCGTGTCGCTGAGTCGCCATTCTGAATTTGGGCTTTTTCCAAATCGGCACCTTCTTCTTCAATTCATCCACGATCCATTTGCTAGCCTCGAATGCCGCCGCGCGATGTTGCGCCCTTACTCGCAGAAACAGCGATGCTTCCCCCGCAGGCACAAATCCGATCCGATGATGAAGCAGAACTTGGTTCAATCGAAAAGTCTCAGCCGCGGCGTCGGCAATAACTTTCATCTGATGCTCGGCCATGGCTTCGTGAGCTTCATAATCGATTCCTTCGATTTCATGACCCTCTTCCAGTTGTCGAACTATTCCCCAAAAATCGACGACCGCTCCGGCCGCAAGGCTTGTCCTGAGCGAAGTCGAAGGATCGACCGCTTCTTTCGGCGCCTCCAAAGGCGCTTTAGTCAACAAAACTTGAGAAACGGAATTTGCCATGCCTTTGAATCGCTGGTTACAATGTAACTCTCGCGCCGAAGCAACAAACACAAAATGACCGCAAATCAATGTGATATTGGCCTGATTGGCCTGGCCGTGATGGGCGAGAACCTCGTCCTCAACATGGAGTCGAAAGGTTTCTCCGTCGCCGTTTTCAATCGCACCACCGAAGTCACCGAAAAGTTTGCCGCCGGTCGCGCCAAAGGAAAAAATATTCAGCCGACCAGCACGATGGAGGAATTTGTTGGCGCGCTCAAGAAACCGCGGAAAGCGATGATCATGGTCAAAGCCGGCGGACCGGTCGACGCCGTTATCGGTCAACTGGCGCCGCTTCTCGACAAAGGCGACGTCATCGTCGACGGCGGGAATTCGCTTTTCACCGACACGCAGCGCCGCTGCAAAGATCTCGAGGGAAAAGGAATTCACTTTGTTGGCTGCGGTGTCTCCGGCGGCGAAGAAGGCGCACTCAAAGGTCCATCATTGATGCCGGGCGGGCCGCGCGAGTCGTGGGAAATCATCGCGCCGATTTTCCGCAAAATCGCGGCTCAGGTGGATGGCGAACCGTGTTGCCGTTACATGGGCCCGGACGGCGCCGGTCACTACGTCAAAATGGTGCACAACGGAATCGAATACGGTGACATGCAGCTCATCTGCGAAGCCTACGCCATTATGAAAAACGTGCTCGGCATGGAAACGCCCGAACTCGCCGAAATTTTCACTGAATGGAACAAAGGCGAACTGGACAGTTACCTGATCGACATTACGTCCCAGATTTTTCGCAAGATTGATCCCGAGACTGGCAAACCGCTGGTCGATGTGATTCTCGATAAGGCCGGCCAAAAGGGGACCGGCATGTGGACGCTGCAATCCGCCATCGCGCAGTCCGTTGTCATTTCAACAATCAACGCGGCGGTCGAAGCGCGCGTGATCTCTTCCCGAAAAGAGGAACGCGTTGCAGCGTCGAAAATTCTCCCACAGCCGCAGCCGAAAAAATTTACCGGCGACCGGAAAAAATTGGTCGATGCCGTGCGCAACGCTCTTTACGCGTCGAAAATTGTTTCCTACGCGCAGGGAATGGAGCTGCTCGGCGCAGCCAGCAAACAATACAATTGGAACCTGAACTTCGGCGACATCGCCACCATTTGGCGGGGCGGCTGCATCATTCGCGCGAAGTTTTTGAACCGGATCGTCGATGCTTACAAACGCAATCCCACGCTCCATAATCTCCTCCTCGATTCCTATTTCACCGACATCATCAAGAATGCGCAGGATAACTGGCGCATTGCTGTGGCCGCCGCAGTCGAACAAGGTGTCGCGGTCCCGGCGTTTTCAGCATCGCTGGCTTACTTCGACAGCTATCGCTCGGCGCGTTTGCCATCGAATTTGTTGCAAGCGCAACGCGATTTCTTCGGCGCACACACTTACGAGCGCGTCGACAAACCGGGCGTCTTTCACACCGAATGGATGGAGTCCGATCAACAACCGGCGCAAAAAACTGCCGAACCGAAGGAATCAACGCCGCGTCACACCGGCGAATAGGCCGTTCTTTTGTAGAGGCGACGAACCGCCACTCCGGCTCGGAGTCGGCCGCAGTTTGGATTGTCCGGCGTGAGGCGTCACCTAAAGTCGTGCGACTCGCTCCCGACCAACTGGTCGTGAGCGAGCGGTCTGATTTCGCGCGTTTTGATTAACACGACGTTGTCCGAGTTCTGGACTTCGCCCTCGATCACAAGAAAATCTTCTTCGGTGATCAAAAGCCGGAAGCGCTCGAACAAGTCCGGATCGACAATCGCGTTCGAGACGCCGGTTTCATCTTCCAAACTCACGAAGACAAATCCTTTCGCAGTTCCCGGACGCTGACGACAAATCACATTGCCGGCAATTTGCACAGTCGTGCCTTGTTTCGCTTTCGAAAGATCGATGGCGCGCCAAATGTGCGGCAATTTTTCGCGCAAAAGTTTCATCGGATGCGGCCCGGCTGTTAAATTCATCGTTTCGTAATCTGCGCGCACCCGCTCCGGCATTGTCATCGGAAGCAAAGGTGAAGCAGCAGAGTTAGCGTCCTCTACTGCCAGTTCAACGCCAGTGCGGCTCGCACCTCGGACCAGATCGTCATGAATTGTTTCTTCCACTTTCCACATCGCCGCGCGCCGGTGTTTCGCAAAACAATTGAGGGCACCCAACTCCGCGAGCGTGCGCAATTCTTCTTTTGAAAGCGAAACGCGCCGCTTGAAATCGTCCAGCGAATCGAATTGTTCGCCACGGCGAATCTGTCCTTTGGCGGATCGATCTTCTCTGCCATCGGACAGACTCGCCGTGGCGAGCCGTTGGCTCACGATTTCTTCGCCATGCTCCTGACGCAGTCCGTTCACCACGCAAAAGCCAAGCCGGAACGTGTTGTCGTTCACAACCATGCAGCGCCAATCGGATTTCATGACACAGACCGGTTGGATCTTCACGCCGTGCCGCTGCGCGTCTTTGACGATCGTCGCCGGTGTGTAAAAACCCATCGGCTGATTGTTGAGCAGACTTACGTAAAACTCCGGCGCGCGATGCACTTTCAAATACGCGCTGCCATAAGCCAGAATTGCAAAACTGATTGCGTGCGATTCCGGAAATCCGTAAAGCGCAAATGAACTGATCGACTGAATGATCTTGTCAATCTTGTCCGGCGCCACATTCTTGCGCTCCATCGCCGCGCGCAGTTTCACGCTCACTTTGTTCATTCGCTCCTCCGAACGATGAAAACTCAGCGCCCGCCGCAGTTCCTCCGCCTCATTGCCGGAGAAATCGGCCATGATCATCGCGATCTTGAGCATCTGTTCCTGAAACAACGGAACGCCGAGCGTGCGTTCGAGGACCGGTTTCAATCGCTCGTCGAAATACGTAACCGGCTCTTTGCCAGCGCGCCGGTTGAGATACGGATGCACCATGTCGCCCTGGATTGGCCCTGGCCGAATGATCGCGACTTCAATCACGACATCGTAAAAACATTTCGGCTTCATCCGGGGCAGCGTCGCCATTTGAGCGCGGCTCTCGATTTGAAAAATGCCGATCGTGTCGGCGTGCTGCATGATCTCGAACGTCGCTGCGTCGTCTTTTGGGATGTGAGCGAGATCGAGCGGCCGTCCGCGTTCGCGGCAAAGCTCGAGCGCGTCCTGCATCACCGACATCATCCCCAGGCCTAACAAGTCGACCTTCACGATGCCGAGGTCCTCGCAATCGTCCTTGTCCCATTGGGCGACGACGCGGCCGGGCATCGATGCATTTTCCAGCGGCACGAACGAACTGAGTTTGTGCTGACAAATAATCATGCCCCCGGAATGTTGGCCGAGATGCCGGGGCAATCCGTAAATCGCTTGATACAAACGAATGAATGCCGGCATTCGCGGATGCGATTTCGGCAAACCGGCCTGCTCGATTTGTGATTGCAGATCGAGCGTGTGCGGAAAATCGCCGTTCGCGAACAAATGCGAAAAGCGATCGAGAATGCTCGGCGAAAAATTCAGCGCTTTGCCGATCTCGCGCGCCGCGCTGCGCCCGCGGTATGTAATCACGTTCGCGGTCATGGCCGCGCCGTGTTTGCCGTAGCGCCGATAAATTTCCTGGATAACCGCTTCGCGCCGGTCGCCGCTGGGAAGATCGAGATCGATATCAGGCCAGCCTTTGCGGCTTTCGTTCAGGAAACGCTCGAACACCAAATTGTTGCTCACCGGATCGACCGGCGTGATGCCAAGGCAATAACAAACCGCGCTGTTTGCTGCGCTGCCGCGGCCCTGCACCATAATGTTGTGCTCGCGGCAGAAATTGACGATGTCCCAGACAATTAAAAAATATCCGGGGAACCCAAGCTTCGAAATGAGCGCGAGCTCTTCCTCGAGCTGGCGTTTCACTTTCGCGCTGACCGCGGCGTAACGCTGTTGCGCGCCAAACCAGACGATCGTCCGCAAAAACGAATCCATGCTGTGACCGGCGGGCACGGGAAACTCCGGAAATTCGTAGCCGAGATTTTCCAGCGAAAACGCGAGCCGTTCCGCCAAGCGAATTGTGTTGTCGATTGCTTCCGGCAAATCGCGAAAAATTTCGCGCATCTCGCGATCGCTCTTCAAATGGCGCTCGGCGTTTTGGGTTAGAAGTTTTCCGGCGGCATCGAGATGGGTGTGTTCGCGAATGCAAGTGAACACATCGAGCACTTCGCGCCCGTACGGTTTGGCGTACTGCACGCCGTTCGTCGCGATCAACGCCAATCCGTTGGCGCGGGCAAGATCGACCAGTTGCCGATTGATCTGTTCTTCGCCGCGAACGAAATGCCGCTGGAGTTCCACGAAAACATTTTCGCGCCCGAACGCATCGATCAATGTGGTGGCAGAAATGCCAGTCCGGCGATTAACCTTGCCCGTCCGGCTCGGACTCGCCCGTGATCCCTTCTCCCCGTTGTGGAGAGAAGGTGAGGATGAGGGGTTCCTTGTTGTAGAGGCGGCCGTGTCGGCCGCGGGTTTTCCTCTGTAAGCGACGCTGTTGGCGTCGCGAGGGAAGCAAACTGCTTCCCCTACAATGGCCACCAAACCTTCAGCAAATTGCGGAAGCTCATCCCACTTCACCGCGCATTTGCCTTTTTCGTTGCGGAGATGCGCCTGGGTCAGAAGCTCGCACAAATTTTTGTAGCCGATTCGATTTTCAACCAGCACCGGCAAAATAGAAAAATCCTCCATCGACAACTCGGCGCCGATAATCGGCCGGACATTGTGTTCGCGTGCCGCGACCGAAAACCGTTGCGCGCCATAAACGCCGTTGCGATCGCACAATGCCATCGCCGGCATCTCCAGCTCGGCCGCGACTTCGGCTAATTGCTCCGGGAAAGATCCGCCGCGCAAAAAACTGAACGCGCTGCAGGAATGTAACTCGACGTAGCTCATAACTTGTGGCGGCGGTCTATGACCGTCGGAAAAGCGGAAATCCCCTCACCTTCCTCCTCTCCCCTTGGCAAGGGGAGAGGGTAAGGGTGAGGAGTCGTTTCAATTCTTCAGTCGTAAATCCCATCGATCTTCCAGGTGCCTCCTGTCACGCCGTAGGTCCGAGCCGGACTGGCGTTTAGCGAAGGCGGGAGCTCGTGCGCGCGAACCAGATCGCCATTTTCTAACTGCATGTCCCACTCCGCGCGCGCCCACGATTTTTCGTCCCACCAATTTCCCGAAAGCAAAAACGGCCCGGCTTGATCGACCACCCAGCCGCGAATTTTCTCGCCTTCGAGGTGTTTATGTTCAGAAACAAAGATTGATGTAGCCGTCGGCTTCCCTTCTCTCCGTTTTGGAGAGAAGGTGAGGATGAGGGGTTCCTTGATGTAGAGGCGGCGAACCGCCACTCCGGCTCGGAGTCGGCCGCGAGAGCCCACGCAAACGGCTCCATTCGAAACGCGTCCGGCCGATGCGTTTCTTCTTTAATCGGGGTTCCCACCCGATCCGCGCCGAGCAGCGCGCTCAAACGCGCGAGCGTTTCATAAAACTGGTGCGGATTTCTTAAGGCGGTTTCAAATAATCCAAATTGTTGGGACGCGGGACGGATCGGTTGCGCGGTCAGCGCGACGGCAACGATCGGATGTTCCGATTTAAAATTCTCCAGGTGCGTCTGGAGCATCCGGAAGAGAAGATCAACGTCATTGGTCGGCTGCGGGATTTTGAAAACCCGTTCGTAAATTTGCTTGTCCGTCCTGGTCGCCGTGGCGACTGCGGCGGATCCGTCCTGTGGCGAATTCGAGAAAGTGATCCGCAACGTCAGTTCTTTCGCGACCAGATAGATCCCGCTCAATCGCAGTGCGAGCTGCTCCAGAAACCGACGGAGCATGAAGAGCAACGGCTCCGCCGCCTCGATCTCGTGATCGAACTCGAAGCTTTCGTCGAACGATTCCGGCGGCTGAACAAATTTCAGGAGCCGAGTCGCGGTTCCATTTGCCCGTTCCCAGAGTCGAACGGCTTCCGTCCCAAGCCGCGTCCGCAGCTCTTCCTTATCGAGCGCCGCCAGCTGCCCGAGCGTATGAATTCCCCACTTGTGGAGAATCGCCAAAATCTCCTGAGTCCGAGCCGAACTAGCATTTGCCGCCTCTGCCTTTGCTAATCGCCTGTCGGGCTCCGACCGCACCATGCGCCCAATTTAAGGCAAAGGAGGATATGTGTTCAAGTGAACAGTTTTGGCGGTTTCGTATCTAAAACCCAACTGGGCTGCCGAATAAAAGACGGGAACGTCGACCATTTTTTTGGGCTGCTTCCTCTCCGTAGCGGGTGATTCTCCCGAGCTTCGAATTTTTAAAATACCGACGTAAACTCCTGAGATTCTTCGATGGCGTTAAGTCCGCGCGCTGTCCGAAGCCGAGGGCGGTTGTCCAGGCGAACCAATCGCGACGGAAGAGGTTTACCGGATTGACATGATTCCTACAAAATAATATTTGACTTACTTTTTGCTATGATGTAATACTATCAATTATGAATCCAACACTTAAAACCGACACCGTGTTATTCACCGTAAAAGGGCAGGTGGTGATTCCCCGTTGGCTCCGAAAAGATTTCGAAATCGACGAAGGAACACGCGCAGTCGTTTATAAACAGAACGACCACATCGTTCTCAAGCCGTTGACCGCGCAACATTACCGTCGACTTCGTGGATCGCTGAAAGGCACGAAGGCAATGGAGGTCTTTATGTCTGAGCGAAAGCGCGAGCGGGAGTTGTGATATGGCCACAATGGTTTTGGATGCTCACGCGTTGATGGTTCTTTTTAACGATGAGCCCGGTGCCGAGGAGGTCGAGAAAATTCTGCTCAAGGCAGAAAGCGGAAGCCCAAAGCTGCTGATGAGCGTGGTGAATTGGGGCGAAATTTATTATTCGATCTTGCGCGGCGCGTCATCGGAAATGGCGGAGTCCAAATCTCATGAGATCGCCGGAATGCAAATTGAGCTTGTTCCGGTCGACGCACGTGATTTGGAACTCGTGCGCCAAGCGGCGGTTTTCAAAGCAACAAAGAAAATGTCGTACGCGGACTGCTTCGCGGCCGCTCTGGCAAAAACTAGAAATGCCGAATTAGTTACCGGCGATCCTGAATTCAAAGTGGTTGAAACCGAATTGAGAAAAATCCGATGGCTGAAATAAATTCTGAACGCCGCAGCATTAGTGCAACCGAAGCCAAGACTGATTTAAGGCCCAAGGTCGCCAACGGAAGCAAAGAGATTCGTGAACTGAGGAAACTCTCGACGGAGAAACTTATTATTTGGATTGTCGGGCGAAGCCGTGAACTCGGAGTGAAGTTAAGCCTCGAAGAACTTGTGCTTGAGTGCTGGCTTATCAATCCAGAAAAGCATTCGCTGCGCGGTTACCCGCAGTTTCCAGATTCTCGAACGGTTCTCAAGCGAGCTGGCGAAATGCGGGGAAAGAAAGGCTTGCTCACTGGATCGGAAATCTCTGGCTACATGTTGACCGAGATTTCCCGTCGGCTATATGCCGACACAGCGACATTGGTTTCTCACGGGAAGGTCCCGGTTGCACACGGATCTAATGCCGCTGATCGCACAATCAGTGCGCTGGATGAAGCACCATACAAGCGGTTAAAAAAACGCCGGCGTACGAGAAATTCGCTGCGAATCACAAGGAACAAATCGTCGAGACGGATTTCCTATACTTTTATGGGTTGACGTGGCACACGAAGCTTAGCGTCGCCCACAACCGCATTGAAAATGTAGATGCAGTTGTTAAGACTTTTGCCGATCGCGACCCTGTATTGGGCGAAGACAGCCGCCGCAACACAAACCCATTGCGTTTGCGGAAGTCATCCACTGGCTATTTTTTCTTCAATTGAGCGCCGCCGAGCAGCGGAAGGACAAACAGGTTGGCCAGAATGTCGATAATCAGACCCGCAAGGACAACCAGACCGAAACGCTGCGTCGGCGGAAAATTCGACAACACGAAAATTGCAAAGCCGGCGGCAAAAATGACGTCCGAGTAAACAATCCCGCGCCATTGTTCTTCACGTCCCGCGACCCAGGCCGACCAGCCTTTCTTTCCATCGCGCTCGGCGCGGCGGACGCCGAAGACAAGATGGATCATCGAATCGATGGCGATACCGATGCAAACATTGGTGGCCGGCGCCGAGATAACATCCATCGGCACATTCAACCAGCCAATCCCGCCAAGCATGCATAAGGGCACCAGGGTCAGGGTAGCAATCATCGCAATTGCTCCGCGGACGGAGCGGGCAACGATCCAGGCGATGACAATGAACAAAA
>WNGQ01005400.1_pt1 | contig 15127 bp, 8 predicted proteins | sample 5407661 | NCBI WGS metagenome assembly WNGQ01 (sample SAMN13153382, study PRJNA577476) | soil metagenome | isolation source: 60 cm soil or saprolite under Garry oak tree replicate 2 | place: USA:California | collected 2016-06-15 | reverse complement strand
CGCCAATGCCTATCCTGATGCTGCAGATACAACCGCTATGTTTGGGGCCCAGACCAGCCCCGGAACAGTGAACTGGGCCGGTAAGGTCTCAACTGGCCAGGCGTTCGGTGGCGCAACTCTCGATCGCCCCGGCCATATCCTCGTATTCTGCACTATCTTGTCACCTAATCCAACCGTCACGATCTCCGCGAAGAACCTATTGGCAAATGTAGCTTTTGAACTTCTGAACTCCACAATCACACCTCAATCCTTCACGATAAGCGAAGTGAGCTTCGTCGACATGAATGGTGCGCCCCTTCCAGGTGTGATCGCGGGAGCCGGGGTGACAGAGGTCATAACCAACGCGCCTCCAAAGGCCAGCTTCACCGTAACCCAGGTCTCATCAACAGTTTTCAACTTCGACGCCACAGCAAGCAGCGATCCTGATGGGACCATCCCGAACCCGGGAGGGTACTTCTGGGACTTCGGCGATGGGACACAGGACCTCGGAATCACCGGCCCAACAATCACCAACCACGATTTCGGAGTGCTGGGAAACTTCACCATCACGCTAAGAGTAGCGGACGCGCTAGCAGCGACAGGGGCGGCCCGAGACGGCGTTGGCAATCCAATCTACAACGCGCAATACTCATCCTCCCCTGGTCTAACTACTCGGCAGCCAAGCCACACCTCGAACTGGCTAATTTCAGGAAACCTGCCACCAGTGGCCAGATTCACATTCCTCCCGACAACGCCAATCGCTGGATCAACAGTAACGTTCGACGCGTCAACAAGCTCAGATGACGCAGACGGCATTTCCAACTACTACTGGGTTTTCGGAGACGGTGGAACAGCCCAGAACTGCGCACAAAGCTCCGGCTGTTCCAACGCAACCAGCGTAACTCACACTTTTCAGGCATCAGGCGCCTATAGCGTAAACCTAACAGTGGTGGACGCGTTTTTCGCAAGAAACTCCACGTTCCACACGGTCAATGTAGCAAGCGCCCTCGTCGCAAGCTTCACCGTGAACCCATCCTCGCCTATTGAGAAGCATTCGGCAACCTTCACCGCCAGCGTCAACGGCGGCGTCTCGCCCTTCTCCTACATCTGGGACTTCGGAGATGGCTTACCGACTCAAACCGGAGTCCAAACAACTCACACCTACACAGCCGCGGGCTCATACAACGCGAACCTGACAGTCACAGACTCGATAAGCGAAAGATCCAGTGCCTTATCGACCGTGGTTGTCAGAGCGGATGCTCCCCCAGTCGTCAACTTCTCCCCTCCGACAAACGCAACAGCCGGAAAGTCATTCACTCTAGCCCTAACCCTCTCTGACTCTGATGGCAGCGTTCAGAGCTTGAGTGTTGACTGGGGAGACTCGAACGTTACAAGCTACACTGGTAGCCCGTCTAGCATCATTCACACCTATGCAAACTCTGGAACCTTCGTGATCACAGTGACCGCCACGGACGACGGAGGAAAGACAGGGCTGAAAAGATCCTCCATCAGCATCGCCCAAGGCGTCACAGCTCCTCCACAACAGCCATCCTCACCCCTGTTCAGCGGCCCAATACCGTACATAATAATCGCCGTCGTGGTCGCAGCAGCTGTCGCAGCCATAGTGATTCTGCGCCGGAGACGAGTTAAGTCAGAAGAAATGTCAAACCAGCCCACTACACCAAACAAACCATCCGACAAATAGCCACGAGCCGTTTCCACAAGAATCTCGCCCGAGCTAATTCCAACAGCAAAAAACGAATCCGCTGGAAAATAGCTTCTTCACTAAATGTTCAGCGTCAAGGGGCCGTTAGCATTTACTCACGAGAGACACTCGGATAAGTTTAAAGAACCCGCAGACCACTCGCGCTCTCCGAGCACGGTAAACCCGTTGAAACACCAACTGCTGACCGTTCTAGTCATTTTCTTGTCCATATCAATAATCTTCGCTATACCCAGATCCGGAGATACGCTGAGAGCTCACGCCCAGACTGTCGAGCCACCAAGGCTTGAGGTTTGGAGTCCTGACGTTCATAGCTCCAACATTACTGACCCCAACCCCTTACCTATTCCGAGCATTTTTCCCCCTGGCAAACACATAACCGTCCTCCTCAACCTAACCCAAGGAGGCCCAATCGCATCGTTTGACATCATGTTGAACTACAACATATCGAGCGGCCCGAACGTTCTGCAGCTTCTGAGCGCTACAACTGCTGGTGGGCTCTTCGATCCCTCGAACGCGCCGAGCGGTTGCGTCATCCATAATCTTCCTGGCACGCAGAAGACCGATTTCCCCCCGGGAACCATTAGGTTCGGGGCGTACTTGCAGGGACAGACCGCTAGTGGACCGTGCAGTGTGGACGGGACGAACGGAACGTTGTTCAGTATGATCTTCAACGTCACGAGTATCGGCTCGGGTTCGATAGATATTGTTCAAGGTAATGGTAACGGCTCTTCAGGATCAACCATTGAGGGTGAGCAGGGTGGGGTGGCAAATGACCTGAACTTTACAGCATACGGCGCGTATTTCAAGAACGCGCCCGGCATTCCTCCTCTCGTAAGCTTCACGTTTAGTCCTGATCAGCCGGTTGCCGGCCAGACTGTGACATACGATGGAACAAGTAGCTTCGATTGGTCACTATGATTCTGGAGAGACCGTGATTGATAACACGAGCGGCAAACTCTACTACCAAGCACCCGATGTGGTGATAGCAGGGACACCTCCCATAATCGGCCAGAGACTTACGACTGACGCGAAGCTTCTCTATGTAGATACCCACGCCAACCAAATATGGGACAACGGATACGTTTGGAGCTTTGGGGATGGGTCCTCAGAGCTAACAGGAAATGTGACTAGCCACATCTTCATTTTCTCTGGCACTCTACCATCAGCGGGTATCTTCCCCGTCAAGCTTACAGTCTACGACGCTGATGATAATCTTGCAATGAGAAAGATCACTTTGATAGTTGTCCAACTCGCGCCAGAGTTTAGCGTGTCAATATCGCTTACCTTGAGCAGTCAATCAGTAGATGCAGGGGTCCCGGTAAATGTGACCCTTCGACTCAGCAATAGAGGGAACCGACCTGTAAGCGTCGATTTGGACGCGAACTACAGTTTGGCGGGGGGAACCGCACTCGCCGTGGAGACGGGTATCGCGATGCCAATCGGGCGGCAGATTGCTAGGCTGTACACGATCCAGGCGGGTTCTCTCTCGCCTGGAGGCTACACCATTCATGTTCATACACAGCTCTTCAATATGACTAGTGGCGAACCCATTCCCTACACTAATCCGCTCGAAGATCATACCCAGACGAACTTCGTAGTAGTTTCACCAGTGCCCTCGAGTCCATTCAACGTCCTGTTTGTAGCCGGCATAGGTATTGCCGCTGTCGTCGCAGTGGGTGCTATCGTGTTCTTGCTTAGGCGGCGTAAGAAAGAAGAAGTCTAGGCTCGTCCGCCCATCACTATTGGTGGATGATACTATCCCCGGAATACTCTCGATATCCGAAGTTCTCTCAAGGCTTCTTCATCCTCGCAATCAAGGATAATCTTAAAAGCCATTAAAGCATAGCCCCCCTCGAGAAAATTGCAAAGTAAAATACCAATTCTAGCAGCGATTACTATCCTCTCAACACTTCTCGCAATTCCAATGGCTGTAAACGTTCACGCCAACTCTGGTCTGCCTATTACCGACCCGCTCAATACATGGTCCCCCTATGGGCCACAGCACACGCTCCACCGTGTCGTTCTCCAGTACTACGACTCTGACACGGCCGAGTTTGCCGCCTTTCAAGGCGGCACTGCGACTGGGTTAGATGTAGGCGACTCTGGAGCAGCTGGCACAGGACCGCCGGCCTCTGACTGGCCATCGTACGATGCGAACTCTGACTGGAACATGAGTGCTGTCCAAGGAAGCGCCGATTGGCAAGGCATGTACTTCAACGGTGCCTCGAGCACCTGGGCTGCATGGGGCTGTGACTGGAAATACTATAACAGCGCATGCGGTCGCGAAATGAGACAAGCCTTCGCTCACCTCATCAACCGGCCTGACTTCGACAACTCGTTCTTCGGTGGTAGTGGTGGCGGGAATGCGATCTGGGACGATGTTCCAGCTAACAAGGTCCTGTCATCAGCATTCACACCCTCGACTCCGTGTCCAACACTTCCTGTTGGAACAACTGCTTGCACATTCAGCAGTCCAAACGGCAACTTCTGCGGCTGGGATACAGTCAGTAACGCTGGCTGTACGGCCACCACAGGTCCATACCTCGCGGGAGGTATTGGATCAACATCTAACGGCTTCCCAGTAGTACCCAGTGGACCGGTCACTGGCTGTCCAACAGGCAACCTTAGTCCTGCGGCTTGGTCGAGTTGTAACAACGACTTTGCCCTTGCTGCGGAGCATATGGTGCTTGCAGGTGTAGCTAGTGGAATGGACTCGAGCACGTACCAGGTCGGTAACTTCCTAACTCACCCGTCGGGTATCGCGGCTCACCCATTCAGGGACTGCGTCAGAACCACTAATCCAAGGCGCACTTTCGGTGACGGTTGGGACGGCGCTCTAAACCTCCTCTTCGGAACAGGAGGCGTTATAGCCAGTCCTAAGGTCACGGCTCTATTGCATGGCAACATTGTTGTCTGCGGTTTCGACCGTGCCTTCACCGAGGCTTCGTCGGCTGTTGATGACTGGGACTCGTACACCTACGGCTATTCGGCCTCTGGCCCGTTCGCAGACTACATGTTCACACAGTTCAGCACCAAGTTCACGTACCAGGGCATTGATGGCGTTGGACAGGGACCTAACTGGTGCGGTGTGGGATCAGGACTTGATCCTGCAGCATCAAACGTTGACCAACCCACCAATCCGACCTTCACATGTCTCGATGGACGAACCGGCGCAGGCATCACTACGACCTACAATGCTGACACACCGCTGAAGAACGCTGTCTCGACAACCAACGATGAGACAACATTCGACCACTTGATGGCGTTAGACTCAGGCTCGGCCCTAGATGTCCTAGGCAAAGTCGTAGCCAGCCTTCCTGTCCACACCCTCAACGTGAGGGTTCCTGCTCTAAGGACCGTAAACGGTCTAACAGACACCAAGGGTCTCGGCTACGGTGCCATAGGCGGCGTCTCATTCGCCCACTTCAACCCAGCATTCACCCCGAGTGACCCCAAGTTCGCCTTTGATGGCGGGCTTTCGACCGACACTCTACGCTGGGGTCAAGCGTCAGGAATTACCTACGTGAACCCATACAATGCAGCCACTGTCTGGGAGTTCCAGACTCTGGGATGGGTCTACGACGCGCTATTCCTTGCGAACCCGGTGAGACCACAACAGATTTACGCTGAAATGGCCCAGACATATTCGACAGCGACAGTCGGTGGAAACACAGCGGTTACAGTCGAGCTTCGGCAGAACCTGAGGTTCCAGGATGGGACCCCAGTGACAGCGCGTGACGTGGCGTTCAGTCTATTGACTCTCAGGGACGAGTCCACTGTTATCAGTGGTGCCCTGGGCCTCTTCGACCACGTGACGTTGTCAGCGACTGATCCACTGTCCTTGACCATAACAATGACAGGACAGAGCGTCGGCCACCTGATCAACATTTCCGCAGTGCCAATTCTTCCGCTTGCCCGATGGGCATGCCCTAGTAATGGCAAGTCGGTGGTTGACGGGACAACACCATGCAACCCAGCGTTCTACACAACAACCAAGGGATTACAGGGAAGCCCAACAGGCACAACCATACCGGACGTTGATCCTCTCAAGGGCGGACCGGCCAGCGCGGCTTATGATCCGATTGTTGACAACAACTTCATCGGGTCTGGCTTGCTCATGTGCACCAACGGTGCCGTGGTCGGCGGAGGATGCAGCAGCTCTGGCTCTCAGGAGACCAACGGTGGCGACAGTATCGTCCTGGAGGTCTTCAACAGGGTCAATCCGCCTCTGCACCCAGGTCTGAAGATCAACGACCCGTTCGCTCAGTACATGCACACTGATGATCCTAACTGGTCGACTTATGCTACCGTTCCCGGCGCCACTGCGGTTGCCGAGTCTGGTCAGCAGCAGGAGTTCCAGTGGGCTCAAGGTGGTACATGCACTGTTTCACAGGGCTGCAACACTCAAAGAGTCAGCCTCCACGACTTGACAGAGACCAACACGAACTGCTATCTGCAATCCGGTGTTACAGCCTCGTGTCCAGACTATGCGTACTGGAACAGGGCTAACCTACACCCGGCTGCGCCTGGTACTATCAGTGCTGAGGCGGACGTTGTGACAGCTCACTACCTGGATACTGGAGTGGGACCATTCCAGTGGACAGGACAAGACGTCACAGGGTTCGGCTCTGGAACACTGACCAACATCATATCATTCCCAGGCAATTGCGCTGCCAACGGCAGCAACTGCCCACCATAACAGCAAACCCCAAGACTAAAAAACCCCCTTCTCTCTTTTTCTTGTTTTGAGGCTAGAAAATGGGCCTACGCGGATATCTCCTCAAGAGAACCCTGAACACGATAGTTCTCATAATATTTGTAATCATGGTAAACTTCGTGATTTTCGAAGCTATACCGGGAACACAAGGCGTCATTCAACTCTTAGCCCAAAGTCCGAGACTGCCTCCTGACCAGAAAGCACACCTCATAGCGGTAGAAGAAGAAAAATTCGGAGTGCGATGCGGGACGAGGCCCGACGGATCAGGAATTCCCTGCCCAATCTGGACAAAGTTCGAAAGATACTTTGTCGACATGATAACGTTTCACTTTGGAAATTCCTACCTAACAGGAAAGCCAGTGGTATACGACATTATCTCGACTCACAGGCTCGTGAATACCCTCCTACTCTTGGGAGTCTCTTCAGTATTAGCCATCATCATCGGCATCTTCCTCGGAGTAATAACGGCGAAGAAACGTGGGGGGCTTTTTGACAGCAGTATGGTCACTGCATCGCTTACGACGTACTCGCTTCCAACATTCTGGATGGGTCTAATCTTCATCTACGTATTTGCAATAACCTTGGGTTGGTTCCCAACCGGAGGCGTCGTGCCTCCAACTTGGTTTTCGAACCCTGCGCTCGCGCCTAGGAACTTTCTCGAGCAAATCCCCGCAAGAATCGAACACTTATTCCTCCCAGCCCTGACGCTTACACTTTTCTTCTACGGAGGATTCCTTCTCTTAACACGGGCTACGATGATCGAAGCCTTGGGCGAGGATTATGTGACCACAGCCCGAGCTAAGGGCCTTCCCGAGAGAACGGTACTGTACAAACACGCTCTGAAGAACGCTTCTCTTCCTCTCGTTACCGCCGCAGCCCTCCAGTTCGGATTCCTACTATCCGGTGCAATAATCACAGAGACTGTCTATAATTGGGACGGGCTAGGCTTGTGGCTATTCAACGCCATAGGCGCAAAAGACGGTCCAGTCTTGCAGGCCATGTTCTTCATAATAGCGCTCTGCGTAATCTTCGCCAACTTCGCCAGCGACATTATTTATGGGCTAATCGACCCGAGAATAAAGTACGAATAGGAAGCCAGAAGATATGAACCCCAACTGGCAGTTCAGACTGAAAAGGATAAGAAACGTCATAAGCGTCCTCTTCAAGTCAAAGACAGCAGTGGCGGGAATCATCATTCTCGCACTATTCACGGGTCTGGCTATCGGGGCGCCGCTGGCCACTTGTTTGACTCAATGCGGAGCGGACCCCAACTTTACGACAGTGTCAGGATCACTTGCTGAGCCGTCTTGGTACTCCTTCTTCAACGAAGGCTCCAGACTAAGCCAGAACTACATGTTGGAGCCAAATGGGGGCTTCTCCTCGGACCCGCTAGGGACAAACGGATGGAAGTTCACGAGTTCTGGTAATTTTCTCTCAGCAAGCTACTACCCCGACATAAGTTACAGCACTGGCACCGGCGGGAGCATCGGAGTCACCTTGGATAAATCAACCGCTACTCCCGGAAACTACACCGCACGAGTTGAGAAGACTTTCAACTGGCCGTATGACGGCCAACCTTACAGTTTCCAAGGCGAAGCCCACATATTCGCAGCTAACGCGTCCCAATCACAACCCGTGAGAGCCACAGTCTATATCAGAAGCCTGTCAACGGGAACCGAGTACGATCTAACAGACCCCAATGAGGGCCCAAGCAATTCGTCGAATCTGAGTTGGGGACAATTTCCGTTCGTCAAGCCACTGTGGCTTCGACCATCTCTGGGTTCTAGCGACACCGCCGTCACCATTGTGTTGCATATCTCAACCATCAACGCAGCTCGGCTGCTTTTCCCAGCACGAGGTGACTATGCATATGGGGTTCGCTTAACTATGACAAACGCCCAACAGTCCGCCGGCCAGCTGAAGGTATTCCTCTCGGGAATGAACCTTCGCCTGCTCGGCACCTCATGGGGCATCATGGGCACTGACTTCATCGGACGAGACGTTTGGACCCAACTAGTATTTGGGGCTCGAATTTCACTCCTGGTCGGCCTGCTATCGGCGGGCGTCGGAATCGTGGTAGGGCTCGTCGTCGGTCTAGCCGCGGGCTATATGGGCAAATTCGTAGACGAGGTTCTCATGAGATTCACGGACATGCTTTTGGTACTGCCCACGCTTCCACTAATCATAATTCTAGTAGCCGTCACGGGCGGCCGAAGCACTCTAGCCATCCTAATCTTGATCATTGGTTTGCTAGGATGGATGGGCTTCGCGAGGGTCATCAGAGCACAAGTCCTCACATTGAAAGAAAGACCATTCGTAGAAGCAGCAAAGGCCGCAGGTGCTGGCACAGGACACATCACAAGCAAACACATCATCCCCAACATCGTAGGGCTAATATACGTGAACTTGGCCCTCGCGGTTCCAGGAGCAATTTTAAGCGAAGCCGCCCTCAGCTTCCTAGGACTAGGCGATGAGTCAATAATGTCATGGGGTCGAATGCTCAACCTTGTTGAGACAAATACGGCAGTTCGTGCATGGTGGTGGGTTCTGCCCCCGGGATTATCAATCGCCCTAGTCTCGGTTTCATTCATCTTGATCGGCTTTGCTCTTGACTCAGTCTTCAACCCGAGACTCAGACAAAGACGTTAGAGAGCGCGTGATAAGGCACACAGAGCTTTTTGAGCCTCAGATGAACTGGGAGGTTTCGATGGGGATGCCAACTGTCAAGGATCGGTCTAAAGCTGTTTAAACGGAAATTGCTCGCAGCCCTGTTTCTCACATCACTCGTGCTGACGGGAGTAATATCCGTCGCGAGAGCGGAATATTCGCTTAAGGTCGCATCTTCAAGCGTGAGCGTCCACATTTCTGGCGATCTTGACCAAGGGGTAGCTAGTCAACTGCCTAACTCGACAGCAAGGCCAATCGGGACAATCCCACAATTCAACGGTCATCTTGCAGGTGATAACACAACTCAACTAGCTGGATTACTGACTAGCTCAATCAAGCAAAAGACTTCAAACGCTGAAGTAAGTCTGTCCTCTTTCTCGGCCAATTCTAACGGGACTTCATTACACTACGACATGGAATTTGAAGTTGACAACATCTCCTCGTCTAATGGGTACGGTGAAAACGTGGACCTTGCTTGGAGGTCCTTCGTAGTTGCAAGCGACTTTGGAATAGGATCATTTTCAATAAATCGGGTATTCCACTTCTACCTGGAGAAGAGTCTGCTCAGCTTGGTCCAGAGTACCATTCCCGGACCAGTCCAGGTGGTCACAAGCCTGGTTGTCAATGATAAGAGAATCGCGATATCCGACGCTTCTTCTCACACGGATAACCTCCGTATCTTTAACTTCAGCTCCCTTGACACTCCGCTAAGGAGCTGGGAGACAATTCGACGCCCACTGCCCTCAAACATAATTCTGGAATCCTTGGCGGGTTTCAACGTGACGTACCTCGAGACCATTACGGAATCTGGCGAGAGAGCGAACGTTGACTTCAACGCCGTTTACAGCGTCAACGCAACGATCGAGGCTCCTTTCACTTCGATCATCTCTGATGATAAGCTGTTCCTTGAGTCTGGAGGAGCCGCCCTGGCAAACTGGGTGATGTTGTCTGTGGTTACGGCGAGCCTTGTTGTGTTCGTTTCAGCCTTTCTGATTGAGAAGCGGTTACTGAAGACACTGAGTCGCAGCAGAAGGCAGCGAAGCTAACATGCGCTCCATCATGCCTTCCCAGGGTTGACGGAGCATTCCATCTATCTCTATGGGTATATTCGACCGTCGATGGTAAGCAACTCTTATATTCACACACATGAAGCTTCGTATCGAAAGCAAACTTGAATACGAAAAACAAACTGACAGTCGCAATACTAATCGCAACATTTCTGCTAAGCCCAATGGTAACCGTCAGACCAGCGCGTGCCGATCCATCTCCAAGTGCTGCCATCGTACTCAGCAACTCAAGCGCATATCCGGGAGATTCCGTAGTTGCCAGAGTCATGATATCAAACGCTCCCTTCATCGCAGGCTTTGATATTACTGTCAACTACAACGCGGATGTGTTCACTGAGCTCAGTATCGACACAGCGGGAGGCATAGTGTTCTCAAGGTACCCAGTTCACAGCAGCCTGCCGGGATTCGTCCACTATGCAGGCGTAATGCTAGGTTGCACCCCAGCCGATGCCAGTTCCCCCTCGCAAATACTTGCTATCACACTCATGGTGAACAATCCGCCGGGCGCATCAGCATCAGAACTGCCATCCGCGCTATCTCTCTCCGACTCGTTGGTAGCGTTGGAGTCCGACGGTGCATGTTCGGGTGAACCCTCTATCGCATCACCTACCACAACAGGAGCATCCTATGCCCCGCCCTCCGTAACGATACTGAGAAGCGTCGGATGCAGATCCACCAACCCAGGATTCAACGTGAAATCCAAAGGCTTCACTGATGGACTGTTCTGCAGAGTTGTCAACAGCGGTACAGAGTCCGTACTAGCCGGAGCAGTATTTACATGGACCAGTGTCAACGGAGTGACAGGATCCGCGTCGTCATCAGCAGTGACGCTCGCACCAGGTCAAACCGCAGAACTCACTGCGTCAATTACTGTTCCCAACGCCAAGGACCTGTTTACCGTGACCGGAACTACGGGCTACGCCATGACTGACGGCTCGGTATACGCCACGCTGCTTACACCGTACAACCCACCTAGTGTCGCCACTAGCCAGACAGTGTCGTTCCTCATCACAGTGAACGCATAAGCCACCCTTACCGATCCAACCCCCTCTTTCTATTTTTTACCAGTTCAGTGTTAACTACGCTTGCTCATCAAGAGGCCGCCTCTTTCTTCAACCACCAAGTTACATGGTTCCTTGTTCGCGATTCCCTTTTTCATCTCAAGTGCCGTTGGTGGCAGTGGATATCTGAGGCAATATGTAGGGTGTCAACGCATTCTACTTCTGACAAATGCTTAAATTTGCAAGGGAGGTGAGAGCGTCTCGTATTCTGGGAGATGTAAGCACTGGAGGACTGCCCGTCTTTCGAGCTATTCTGGTAATTCTTATCGTTGGGCTAAGTGCGGTTCTCCTCGGTTTCCAGACTCCGATAGTCGCAGCGACTTCACCCTGTTTAGGCTGGAATTGCCCATGCCCGACCAGCGGCGCTAGCCCTCCATGCCAAATCACGAACAACACGATTATCCATGTCACACCCTCCGTTGCTCAAGACGGTTCGGGTAACATTTTCCTATTCTGGGATCAGAATCCGGGAGTGTACTATCTTGTCACAAATGCTGCTAACATGGCGGCCAATACTTGGCCAAACGCCGTCTCATATCCTTATCATGGTCAGGACTATAATCCTTCTCCGGTAGCACTCAAGAACGGGACACTGCTGTTATTCTTGAGCAGGCAGACGACGTCTGGCTGGAGCATTCTCTACTCAAGATACAACAATGGCGGGTGGTCGAGCGAAACGACCCTGACCACAAGCCCACCGGGAGACCAGAGTCCAGCCCAGAGGGCTATTCAGGACAGTTCCGGCAAGATATGGGCGACATGGACACGCAACGACAATGGAGACCTGAGGCTCAAGTTTGCAGACACCAACTCAAATGGCTCGTGGGATTTGGGAGAGCCCATCGTCTACGACTCGAATAACAACGGGATCTATGATAATGGTGAGTCAACTATCTATGGCACAGCCCCGGCTCAGGGAGCCCTACTAAGAAATGATTCTCATCTCAAATTCATAGACTCTAACGGAGATGGGCAGTGGGACTCTGGCGAGTTCGTCATGTACGATGGAAGCCTGAATAATCTTTACAGCCCACGCCTAAGCTTCATCGATACAAACAATAACAACGTATGGGACTCGGGCGAGTCAATCGTTTACGATGCAGACTTGAGCGGAACATACGCGATCCACTCCGGGATTGGCAACTGCGTGGGAACGAGTCTTGCGTCGGACTGCGTCATCGTCGGGTCCCTCCCTGCTTCGAACAATACAGCTGTGAAACATGACGCCCAAATTAGGTTCGTCGACCCGGATAACGATGGAGCTTGGAGGCCTGGTGACGTGTTGATTTATGATCGTAACAGTAACGGTGGGTACGACAGCGGCGAGCAAGTGATGACGCCACTCACAAGCGACCCCACCCTGAAGTTCATCGGTTCGGGTAACACATGGACTTCAGGAAATGCGGTTGTGTACAATACGAATGGCGACACGATATATGACTCCAGAATCAAGTTTGTCAATAGCACAAACAATCCAACCGAAACATGGTCACCGGGGAAGACAGTAGTTTTCGACAATAGCCTGTCCGGAGTCTTCTACCCATCAGACCCGATAATCGCTGGCTCAAACCCCGGCTTCTTAGCTTCCCTAAGAAATGACCCTGTGCTGAAGTTTGTTGACACAAGCGGCGATGGTCAGTGGAACCTTGGAGAGACGGTCGTATCGGATAGCAACAGCGACGGACAATACGGGAGCGGGGATATCATCGTTGCTGGAACTGCTCCTCCAAGTGGAACAACACTCCTGACCAGCCTTGGCCAACCTTGGATAAATCAAGGCGTGCCAGGCGTTACTGCTCCATTACCTGGCGCCAGTCTCAAGACCGATCCAAAAGTCAGATTTGTAGACTCCAGCGGGAATGGCCGCTGGGACCTGGACGAGCCAGTCGCTTACGATATAGCAAACACGGGCATCTTTTCAACCGGGGATACTCCGATCGCTGGCACTCCAATACCAGCCGCGGGAACCCTGCTGAAGTCGGACGATCCTATCCTTTCGGGCTTTACCGTCTCCGGAAATACTCCACTAAGTATTGATTCAAAGATAAGATACGTCGACTCCGGGTCCAACGGTCATTGGGTACCCGGAGATACCGTGGTCTATAACACAGGTCCAGTCGGCGTTTACACGGCAGGAAAATTCCACAATGACACAATTGTCAACGGGCCTGCACCAGCGAACCAAACGGCGCTACAGACCGATCCGAGGCTGAAGTATGTCGAGTATCAATCACCTTCAGACCATCAGTGGGAAGCCGGAGAGACCGTTCTATACGACACGAACAGTACAGGCCTGTTCCGGGTGGGAGATCCCATCGTGGCATCATATCCTTCGCCATCCCAGGCTGCCTTCTTGAGATCCGATTCACTTTTGAAATACTTCGACACTAGTGGCGATGGAATCTGGGAACAGGGGGAGCCCGTCGTTTACGCCAACAGCACAATGGGCAGCAGCACATACTTCACGGGTGAACTCGCAGTCGGAGGACCGGTCCCACCCGAAGGTGCACCCCTTTCGTCAGACTCTCACATCCAGTTTATCGACACCAACAACAACGCTGTCTGGAACTGGGGCGAACCGGTTGTCTATCACACGAATGCTGGTACGGGATACGTCACGGGAGAACCCGTGATAGCGCCTGGGGGACTTCCCGCCGCGGGCAACCCGGCTCATGTCGTTCCACGAATTTTTGTCAAGAACTTCAACGGTGTCTCTTGGTCGGCAGATCAGAGAGTCACCAGCCAGCTTACGGGCGACCACTCTCCATCTCTTACGCAGACCTTGGACGGACGAATCTGGGTAATATGGGTAGGGGACAGAACATCTCCGATGGAAACCCTCTACAGCACCACACAAGACGGAAACAGCTGGAGTCCAGAGACCGCTCTCTACTCCGGCACAACCGCAGATTCAGGTCCATCAATCGCTCAAGACAGGAATGGAACCATCTGGGCGACATGGTCCCACTTGGTCCCTTGTAGTGGTTGCGGGGGCATCTTTCCCTACCAGTCCGATATCTATTCCTCATTCTCCACGGACAATGGTGCAACGTGGTCCTCTCCCATCGACCTCACCCTGAACTGTAACACAAGCGAAGGGAGTTGCTCGACAACCCAGGAGGTACAACCCAGGCTGGCCCAGCTGGCCGATAAGAAGCTCTACGTATTCCTGTCGCTATGGTGTCCCGCGAGCTCGACACCCCCATGTTCCGAGAACTTGTTCTACCTAAACAACCTGGTCCAGGCACACAGCGCCAAAATGACGGGCGCCACATTTTCCCCAACCAACTCAAGCGGCGCGATCAACCTAAGAGCCGGGCAGACGCTTACGGTGAAGGCGAACGTTACCAATAATGGAGACTACAATGATACCATGACCTTCAGGCTCATTCTCAATGGCACATCAGTTTCAACAAATTCCAGTATAGTCAAGGCGGGGCAAACGCTACAGTTCATTCTAAGATGGAACACGAACATAAAACCGGGCCACTACATCGCCATGGCAAACGTCAGCGACCCAGGAGAGACCCTCCCGAGTCAAGGTGACAACTCTATCACCTTCTCCGGCAAAACGTTGATTCGTCCCACGGGTGATGTAAATGGGGATTGCATTGTGAACATATCCGATCTTGCGATAGTCGCCGCCAATTTCGGAAAGAGCGTAGGTAACCCCGGGTATAACCCTCTGGCAGACGTAAACGGCGATGGTACGATCAACATAAGCGACCTCTCGATCATTGGATCGACATTCGGACAAACCTGTTGACAGTATTGACTTAGGACTCTTCTCTCATTCTGACATCCAATTGCTCAGTAGTGTTGCCGATCAAATCATCCTCCAGCCATTCTTAGGTACTAGGATCTTGGTTCTTGAGAATATACCCAGGCAACCCAACTATATCTGTAACCT
>WNGQ01004545.1_pt1 | contig 15127 bp, 12 predicted proteins | sample 5407661 | NCBI WGS metagenome assembly WNGQ01 (sample SAMN13153382, study PRJNA577476) | soil metagenome | isolation source: 60 cm soil or saprolite under Garry oak tree replicate 2 | place: USA:California | collected 2016-06-15 | reverse complement strand
GGTCTGGGCTGCGACGACGCCCCGCACGCCGGCCAGGGCAGCCAGCAGGTGCACCTGGCTGCCGTCGGGGTTCCTGGCGCCCCGGACGGTCTTGCCGTCCACCCGGACCGGGATCAGCGGCGCATCGTCATCACGGCCGTGAGCGGTGTGGGCGAGATCCCCTGCGGCGCTGGCCCGGTCCATCAGCCAGGTGCCGGCCGCCGTGTCTAAAGCGGCGGTGTCAGCCCCGGTGACCACCCGCCAGATCGTGGCTTTCGACGGCGGCCCGGCAGCGGGCCGCGCGGCCCCGCACCGCCGGTACAGATCTTCCAGGACCCCGGCGGGCACGTCGGCGGCCCAGCCGGCGATCGCGGTGAACGACCGGGACCCGGCGACCACCGCCGCGGCGGCCAGTGCCAGCACCGCCGCCACCGGATGATCCCGCCCCCGGCCCGGCCGCCCGTCGCTCACCCCAGCGAGCAGTTCCAGCAGGTCACGGCAACCGACCGGCGCCGGGCCGGCCGCAGCGGGCCGCCGGTCCGGCCGATCATCAGAGAGCCGGGATATCAGCCGCCCGTCCGGCGCGGGGCGGCCACGGGCAATGGCACAATCGAGCACGGCGAAGCTCCGGCTGGCGAGGGTCCGTAGGAAGACACCTCGTATTACCGGGGCTTCGCCTTACTTCATGATCAGGCACGCCGGGCCGATACCAGATCGCGACAGAACCTCACATCACGCCAGCCGGAACGGCTGCACTGACCCTAGAACGATCTTGAAACAGCCGTGGGGTCTACCGTGGCGCGCGCACCGAAGAGTTATTCGGTGCATCGGGTGCTAACTGCCACTGCCCAGTTGGCGGGTTCCAGCGTGCCGGCGACGGTGATGGCCTACGTTGGCGGCGTCGGGGAGGAGTTCGCCGGCCGGGTAGCTGTGAACGAGGCTGCGGCTGACCGGTAGGCGCTGCTCGCGGCCTCATGCTGCATGCCAAGCGGTGGCCTGGACGGTCCAGACGTCGACGGAGCTGACATTGGCAGTTGCGCTGCTGCGGCATCGGAGCAGCAACTATCGCCGCCGAAGGCGGGTGGCCAGGAGGGAATACCGGCTAGAGACCGGCAGTTCGGCCGCGTCCAGGCGCGTGCAGTTCCACCCATTCGGCCCCGGACTCCTGAACGTGTCATGAGCCCCAAACTGGGATGATCTTGGTGCGTGTGGGTCAGACGGGGAATCGGCCGATGGCTTGGTCGTAGCTGGCTTGGGCGCCGGTGAGGGCGGGGCGGCTGTAGATCTCGAGTGATTGCCGGCTGGCGTGGCCGCTGTAGGGCTGGATGAGCGCGTCGTCGATGCCTTGGGTCTTGAGCCAGGTGAACAGGAAGTGCCGCAGCCGGTGGGGCGGCATGTTGTGTGGCAGCCCGGCGGCGGTGGCGTAGCGGGCCAGCAGCGCCCGCACGCCGCGGGTGGAGTAGGGCTTCTTCCAGGAGGACTCGAACAGAAACGCGCCGCCCGCCTTTCGCCGGTCGGCGATGTGGAGGGCGAGGGTTTCCCGGAAGGTTTGCGGGAACGGCACGATGCGATCTTTGCCGCCCTTGCCGTGGGTGATCCGGATCCGGGCGGCGTCGAGGTCGACGTCATCGAGGCGGATGGCGACGAGTTCAGCGACCCGGACGCCGGTGTAGAGCAGGGTCTTGATCAGCACCATGTCGCCACCGCGGCGGGCCTGCCAGACGGCCTGGTAGTAGCGGCGGATCTCGTCCTCGCTGGGCACGTAAGGCAGCGTCTTCGGTTCGCGCTGCACCTCGACGTCGAGTTCGTCGCGTAGCGCGCGGAACACCGCTTTGAGGTAGGCGTAGTCGGGCCGTTCCTCGCGCAGGTGCTTGGCGAGTTGGCGGGCTTTGCGTTTCGGTGGCGTCCGCCGCGGCGATGATGGCATCTCATTCGCCGGCGCGGTCTTGTTGGCGGTTGGCGCGCGGGTCATGCGCTGACTGGGTGGGGGTCGAGGTCGAGGTACCGGTCCAGGTGTAGCTGGAAGGTGCCGTAGGGGCGGACGTGGGTCCAGAACAGCGGGCTGATCGCGCGGCGGTCCTCGGCTGTGAGCTCGATGGGCTGGTCGGCGAGGATGCGTTGCAGCAGTAGGGTGTTGACGTAGACTAGGGCGGATTGCAGCAGGTGCAGGGCGAGGACGCTGATTTCTTGGCTGTCACGGTCGGCGCCGGTGAGTTCGCGGTCCTTGCCGTAGAACAGCGCGCCGTTGGCGGAGTTCCAGTTCTCCACGACCTGCAGCCCGTCGTTGATCTCGCGGCGCAGCGCCTCCGAGCGTAGGTAGCGGGCGATGAAGACCGACTTGACGGCGCGGCCCAACTCGACGAGCGCGGCGTAGGTGGGGTGCTGCGGGCCGGGGCGGGTGAAGCGGCGCAGGATCTGCTCGGACTCGGCGGTGCGCAGCTTCAGGGCGGTGGCGTACTTCACCATCTGGTCGTACTGCTGGGCGATCAGGTCCCACCGTATCGGCCGGGTCAACACCGTGGCCAGGTGCGGCAGGGACGTTGCGAGCCCCGCGTCGGGGAGGTAGAGGCGGGCGACGCCGATGTTCTTCAGCCGGGGCAGTAGCGAGTAGCCGAGCAGGTGGGTGAAGGCGAACCCGATGTCGGAGGCGCCGTGGGTGTCGACGTAGTTGGCCTCGATCGGCACGTCGGTGCCGTGGTGCAGCAGGCCTTCCATCATCGCGGCGACTTCGGAGGAGGAGCAGGACTTGAGCTGGCTGTAGACGCAGAGCCGGCCCTTCTCCACATGCCAGTAGATCATCACGCCGGGGCCGCGGTAGCGGGCATGCCATTCGGTCATCAGGTTCGACTCCCAGGATCCGAACTTCTTCGAATCCGACGCGCACGCCGTGCCGGCGCCCCACAGCTCGGGGTCACGCGCGGCGTAGTTGGCGTTGACCAGCGTCGCGATCGCGCGGCGCAGATTCTCCTTCGTCACGAACAGGCGGCGTACGTGCCGGAGTGCGGCCTCGCTGTGGCCGTGAGCGCCGTCGGCGACGTGCTTGATGCCGGTGTTGGTGCCCAGTGCGAACAGGACAAGCAGCAGTCGTTCGCGCAGCGTGGGCGCCGGCATGGTTTCCCGGGTGGCGATCGACGGGAAGCAGTCGATCAGTCCGACGTGGTGGTCGGCTTCGGCGAGGAAGTCGAGCAGGTCCACGGTGCCCCACCGTGCCTGCACCGCGGCTTTGAGTCGTTCCAGGTTGGCCGGCTCGGGTTGCTTGGCGAGCTTCGGTACGGTGATCCACGGCCGTCCGGCGCGAGTGCCGATGCTGACCCCGCCACCAGTGTCGTCCGTGGCGATCCCGTCGTTGAGATCCCGCAGGGCCGCGGTCAGCTCGCCCTGCAGGCTGGTGATGAACTCGCTCGGGTCCAGCGGCTGACCGAGCCGTTCGTAGTGCCCGGCACGATGGACGTCGAAATCGGCGGGTAGATCGATGTCCGGGTTGCGCCACCGGACCGCGCCGATGATCCACACCTCGCGGCGGCGGATCGCCGCGCGTAGTGCGGCCAGCACGCACAGCTCGTACGGGATGCGCTCCACCCGGCTGGTGCCGTCCTCGTGCTGCTCGACCACCGCTGCGCGCCAGTCGGCTGGCACGATCCCGTCCACGTCCAGCGCCACGGTCTCGTCGGCGGCGTAGTAGCGGACGCTGTGTCGATGGGCGTAGCGGCGCATCAACGCGACCGCCTCGATGACCGGGGCGTGGCGGGTGTTCGACGAGCAGAACTCCAGCGCGTCGAGCAGCTCAGGGATCACTTTGCGGTAGTAGGAGGAGTACGACGCGCGCAGCCGGGTTCGGGTCCGGGCCCGCAGAGCCGATTCGCTGGCCCGGCCCTCGCGGACCAGCTCGGCCAGCGTGCCCGGCCCGACCACCGGGTAGAGCGCGTTGCGGACCGTGTCATCCGGGTGGTCCAGCGCGGCCTCGGCAAGCCGGTATAGGAGGTTCTCCTTGCCCCGCACCCGGTGCAGGTCGGCAACCAGTTCGGCCTGCGCGCCCTGCTCAGCGTGGGAGGCGATCTTGTGAACTAGCGCGATGAGCAGATCAACCAGGCCGTCCACGACCTCGCCCTGCCGAGTCCAGGCCAGCGCCGCGAGCAGGGTCAGCCGCACTGCCTGATCATGGGAACGCAGATCGGACGGATACTCCGCAGCGGCTCGCGCACGCCACGCGGCGACGAGCTTGTCCGACCAGCCCTCGAACAGCTGATCCGGCAGGCCGAGCGCTCGCACCCGAGCCAGCTTGGTCAGCTCGGAACGCAGCGTTTCGCGGCTGACCCGGCCAGGGTCGGCTTTCAGCTCGGCCAGCCACGCCCCGGTGGCCGGGTCCTGCCCGGCCACACCGATCCCGGCCAGCGTCTCCAGCCCGGCCACCGTCGCCGGCGATAGCCGGGACACGGTGCTCGTGGTGAAGCGGTCGCTGACCGCGACCCGGGCCGCGCCGATGATCCGCTCCACCCGGGCGGGTGGTTCGATCCGCTCCGCCCGACACCGGGCCAGCAGTGCCTCCCGCAGTGTCTCGTCGGAGAGCTCGACCGGGGCGACCTCGTCGGCCAGCCAGCCGGCTTGCTTGGCCTCATCGTCCAGGCTGAACCGGCGAAACCCCAGCACACGCCGGATCTGCGAGCGGTGGTACTCGGCCGTGCTGCCCACCCACTCGTAGCCGGCCAGCTCACCCGGATCGACATCGACCTGCCGGGCCACGTAGGCGACCACCGCGGGAGGAAACTCACCGGCATGGCGCGGGAACCGGGCCTCGAGCTCGAAGAACTTCAACATCAACGCGAACCCGAGCCGGGTCGCGCCACGCTTGTAGGCGACCAGCTCCCGCTCGTCCTGCTCGACCAGCGTCCAGGACCCGACCAGATCCTCCGGCTCCCACTCCCGCCGCACGCCCGCCCCCTCGGAATCGTGGACCGCACGCTACCAGCGGAAAGTGCCGAGAACTACCGGAGACGGCACATCACGAGTTGCTCCGCGCCGTGACTAAAGGTGCTTACCAGCGCTCACGCTGCAGCGACCACAGGTACTGCCGACTCCCACACGGAAGGCGGCACTTCGGCCCGGACCATCCTGGGAGCGGCACGAGCGGACGAGTCCGATGCCGCCCAGCAATGCATAAAGTTCCATCGCGACGATGGTCGTCGCGCGCCGAGAGGTCGAGCGCGCTGCTCGGCTCTTGCCGCCCGCAACATGATCGTGACGGCGCCCGCAAGCGGATCCGCTACGGAGACGACGAAGCCCATCAGGATCGGTCAGCTGAAATCGGGCGTATTGCCGATGCTCCAGGTAGCTCAGCGGGAGTGGGCTAGCGTTGATTACACCATTACTTCTCAACGGAGATGACGCCGTGACCACCTTGCTCGAGTTCGCCGGCGGGATCGAGGCGATCCATCGCCTCGAGGACACGTTTTACGGCAGCGTGCTGCGCGACCCGCTGCTGCAGCCGCTGTTCGGGTCCGGGCGCCCGGAGCATGTCGACCATCTGACGATGTTCACCGCCGAGTCCTTCGGCGGTGAGGACACGTTCACCCGCGAGCTCGGCTTCGCGCACCTGATCACCGTGCACCGCGGGCTCAAGATCACTGAGCCGCAGCGGCAACGGTTCGTCGAACTCTACGTCGCGGCGATGGACGACGCCGGCCTGCCGGCCGATCCCGACTTCCGAGCAGCCGTCCGCGAACACGTCGAGTTCGGCTCCCGCGTCGCGATGCAGAACTCGCACGCCACCACCGAGGCCGAGCTGCACCCTTTGCGCGAGGTACCACGCTGGACGTCGGCACACAACGAACGCGAGCAGGCGTGATGCCCGACATCGTTGCCGGCGCTGGCTACGCCACGTTCATCAATACGTTCCGGTGCGCCCCCGAAGATCAGGAAACGGTCGTGCAGCTCAACGTCGACATCGTCCAGCGTGTGGCCCGCGAGTTTCCCGGATTCGTCTCGGCCACCGTGCACCGCAGCCTGGACGGCACCCGCGTGATCAACTATCTCCAATGGCGGACGGCCGCCGACCTTGCCGCGATGCAACGATCCGCGCAGTTCCAAGAGATAGCGCGCGGCTTCGCCGGGCTCATCGAGTTCGACCCACACGAAGTCGAGATCGTGCACATCGCGGCTAGCGGCGGTTGAGCCTGAGCCGCGCGGATCTCGACGAGCGCTGCTCCGGTCTGCTCGACGCCGTCACCGCGCCGGCCCGACTAGCCGCGAAACCGGACAGCCGATGCCCGTTAGCCCATCCGCAACCGGCATCCATCATCGCGGCGCTGCTCCCGCAACGCCCGCAGGTCCAGCTGGCCCTGGAACATCAGCCGCAGCAGCTCCCGGCCCCGCGCCCCGAGCTGGTCCTCCAGCTCCGCATGCGTCAGGGCCGCCGCCTCCGCGCTGGCCAGCTACTGCTCGGTCTCCTCATAGCGCTCCCGGGCCTGCGCAAACGCCTCCGCCGTCTCTGGTGCGTACCCTGACATCGGGCTCCTTCTTTCTCGTTTCCGGTCGTGAGACAACCAGGAACATAGCGGGAAGGAGCCCGCTTAATCGCCTGAACCACCCGGTCTTCGCCACGCCTCACACAGCCGCTGTCAGGTCGCAGGCGACTTGGCCGACTCTCCGGCGGTGTGGCTGTGACCCGGCCCAAGTCTCACGAAAGCTGGGCTGGCCGCGAGTCGCGATGGCGAGCAACAGGAGGTAGTGCTCAGCTCCGGTACAGGACGCTTCGGCCCGGCGACATTGACAGGCAAGTAGCGGCTTGCATATACTCGCCGTCGTGGGTGACGTGTACCAGGCCCTGGCCGACCCCACGCGCCGGAAGATCCTCGACGAGCTGGCCGGACGTGACGGCCAGACCCTGTTCGAGATCTGCTCACGGCTGGCCATGAAGCACCGGCTCACCTCGTCACGCCAGGCGATCTCCCAGCACCTCGACGTACTGGAAGCCGCCGGCCTGATCGGCACCCGCCGGGAAGGTCGCTACAAGTTCCACCACCTAGACACACGGCCGCTGGAGCACATCGCCGACCGATGGCTCAGGCCCGACCCGCACAGGAGACCCGATGAGAATCAACCTGACTAGCGTCCTCGTCGATGACCAGGACAAGGCGCTGCGCTTCTCCACCGACGTGCTGGGCTTCGAGAAGAAGACCGAGATACCGCTGGGCGAGTACCGTTGGCTGACGGTCGTCTCGCCCGACGATCCGGATGGCACGGAACTGGTGCTCGAACCCGATGCCCACCCCGCCGCCAAGGTATTCAAGGAGGCGCTGGTCAGCGACGGCATCCCCTGCACGTCCTTCGCCGTGGACGACGTCGCCGCCGAGTTTGCCCGGCTAAAGCGGCTCGGCGTGCGGTTCACGCAGCAGCCCGCCCAGATGGGACCGGTGATCACGGCGGTGTTCGACGACACCTGCGGGAACCTGATCCAGATAGCGCAGCGGAAGTAGCCGGCGCCGGGGAGGCTGGCAGCCGGGCCGAGCGGCGTCATCCCCGATGCTGCGGCCCGGCTCACGGCCCGCCCAAGCTCGCACCCATCCTGCACAGGCTGGCCAGATCCGGTGGCGTTCAGTTCCCGGAATTGGCCACACGGCATGAGAAGAACCGGCCCTTGCGCGTCTCCAGACAACTGGCCAACAGGAGGTCGGAGCGATGAGTAGTGGCCACATCAAACGAGAAGCGACAGCCGCCCCGGCTCACCAACCGCGAAGACCGGCATGATGACCGATATGCGGCACATGCCCGCTTCGCTGCTACCCAGGACTCCCTATGAAGGGATGCCCGATTTCTAACTCACTCCAGCGGAGCCGCACCCATCGCCGATGGCAGGGGTGTTGCGGCGGCGCTGGGTTTGGGCGCCGCCGGGGCGCTGATCGGAACCCGCTTCCAGGCCTCGGTCGAGGCACTGGTCGACCCCTCGACCAGCAAGGCGATCGTCGAGGGGCGCGGAGAGGACACCGAGCGCAGCACGGTGCTTGACATCGCCAGGGGTTCCCGCTGGCCGTCCAAGTATCCGGCCCGCACCCTTGGGCACCCGTTCCTTGAGCAATTGCGGGGCCGGGAAGACGAACTTGCCGCGGACGCCGATGCTAAGGCCGCTTATCAGGACGGCGTGGCGCGTGGCGAGCTACTCCCGCTGCCGGCGTGGGCCAGCGAGGCCGTCGACCTCATCAACGACCTGTCGTCGGCGGCTGATCTTGTCGGTGCCCTTGCCTCCCAGGCCGAGGACGCGCTAGCCCGAGCCAGCGGGCACTGAACAATCCCCATGTGGTCCGACACGTAACCAAGGCTCCCGCCGACGCCCGAGCCAGAACAGGAACCCGCGGCGGGCGCGAGCGTCCCGCCAGGCACGGCCGCCCGAAACGGGGAGCATTGCTGTCGCAGTTGACCCGCCCGGTGATGATGTCCCGGACAGGTAGCTCATGCGGGACGAACATACTGGGCAAATCGCCGGACGCCCCAACCGTTCAGGCCCGTGCTCGTCGCAGCGTCGTCGCGCAGGTCGCAGCCGCCCGACTTGTCGACGACGACCAGAGAGTATGCAGGCAAGTAATCCGGGGTCGTGATTCGCCGTCCGCGACGGAGGCTGACGGCACCGTTTTGCCTGTTTCCCGGCCTATCGCAGACGGGTTATCTGGGGTGCGTCCGTGACGGTAGATCATGTCCACTCGCGCCGGGCGATGGCTGTTCATCCATCGAGGTCGGCCTTGTGCGGGCCTGCACTCGACCACGATGCCGCGGGCCCTGCGGGTGTCCTCGTCGCTGCTTCTGTCACGGACGCGTCTGCGACAGGTCTGATCTGGGAATACGCAACTTTCGATCTTGAAAACCCTGGATAAGAGGAGCGCATAACGACAGGGCGGCCCGGTTACCGGATCTCGGCGTGATCGGGTGGTTTCGCGACACGTCCGTGGAAGGTTCGCCGGGGCCGGCGCAATCGGACAGCGGTCGGCGTCCCGAGGACGAGGTCGCTGGCCGCCGACTCCGGCGATTCGCGGTAAACGACGCTTGCCGGCGCCCAACCCGGCCGCGTTCCCGTCCGAAGATCATCCCAGTTTGGGGCTGGTGACACGTTCAGGAGTCCCGGGCCCATTCGGCTGGTGACCGCCCGGGGGGCCGGGCGGTGGCGCTGACCGCCGCGCCCGCCCAGCCCGTCAGCGCGGGGGCTCAACAATCGCGGGCTGGGGGCGTCTTATGGGTATGGACGGCCAACGATCGCGCGTGCCTGGCCGCGCGCCATCATCGGATATCTGGGTCGGGTGGTGCCGATGACCGTGCACGAAGCGGACACACCGGGCCCGCAGACCGCCGCGGCGGCGCCGCGGGCGCCCGCCGCCTCCGAGCAGTTCGTCGAGGAGCTGTACCGGGGTCACGCGCTGCGGCTGACCCGGATGGCGCTGTTGCTGGTCGGCGACAAGCCCAGCGCGGAAGACGTGGTGCAGGAGGCTTTCCTGGGCCTGTTCCGTGGGCTGGGCCGGCTGAGTGATCCCGGCCGGGCCGTGGCGTATTTGCGGGTATCGGTGCTGAACGGCTGCCGCTCGGTGCTGCGGGCTCGCAAGCGCGCCAGCTTGCGCGCGGCGGCTGATTGTCCGGCGGTGTGGTCGGCCGAATCGGCCGTGCTGGCCGGCGAGGACCGCCGCGAGGTGCTGGCGGCGGTGGCCCGGCTGCCCCGCCGTCAGCGCGAGGTGCTGGTCTTGCGCTACTTCCTGGACCTGACTGATCCCGAGATCGCGGCCGACCTGGGGGTCAGCCGGGGCACCGTGGTATCCACCGCATCGCGAGCGCTGGCCGCGCTGGCTAGGAATACGGGAGAGCAAGCATGAACGAACTGGACGAGGCGCCGATGCGGGCGATGGAGGAGCGGGTCCGCGATGCTTTCGGCGCCGCCGCGCAGACGGTCACCGCCCAGGACCTGCCCGGGCCGCCCGCCCCGGGGGGCCGCTCCCGGGCGGCCTGGGGCCTGCGGGCGTGGGCGCCGCGGGCGCGCCTGCACGCTTTGATCCCGGTGGCCGCGGCGGCAGCTGTCACGGTCATCGTCCTGACCGCGGCCGTGGTGGTGCCGAGGCTGCTGCCCGGGCCGGCGGGCGGGCAGGCGGGCGGGCAGGCGGGCGCGCTGGCGGGCGCCCCCAAGTTCTTCGCCGGGGTCGCGAATCCGTCGGAGCACTTCCCGCCGAGCACCGCGCTGAACATCTACCGGTCTGCGACCGGCCGGGTGGCCGCGTCCGTCCGGCCGCCCCGCCCGGAGCACGAGTTCGCGGCGGTGGGCAGGCTCGGCAACGACCGGGCGTATGTCGCGGCCGCGGTCACCAGCTTCGGCGCCTGCACCACGCAGCTGTACCGGTTCAGCATCGATGCCCGCGGCCGGCCCGGTCCGCTGACGCCGCTGAGCGTGCCACAGGTCAACGGGATCGTGCTGGAGCTCGCCGGCAGCGCGGACGGGAACGTGCTGGCCTACACCGCCCTTGGCTCCAGCCGGTGCGTGCTGCACGGCCGCGATCAGGCCGGGGTGATCCACCTCGCCACCCGGCAGCTCACCACCTGGTCCTACGGCGGCCCGGGGGGGACAACGTTCAGCAGCGTGTCGCTGACCGCGGACGGCTCGGTGCTCGGTTTGGCCAGCGGCCCCGGCGACCCAAGCGCGGCCTCGGCTGCATGGGTCCTGCCCACCAGCGCGCCGCCCGGCCCGCTCACCCGCCACGCCCGCAAAGTGCTGCACCTGCGCACCGGTGTGTACCGGGTGGTCCTCAACGACACCGGTTCGCAGGCGTACGTGGAGACGGGGCCGGCCTCTGGCCGGCGGGGCGCGGTGGTCCTCGGCCTGTACGACATCACCACGGGCAAGCGGGTCCGGCTGCTGGGCCGCCTGGGCCTCGGCGGCGCGTACCTCGCCAAGCTGTGGATCATCCTGGACGCGGCCGGCCAGCACTTGCTCGTCTACGGCTACCCCCGTTCCCACCGGGTGACGGAGATGAACCTCACCACCGGCCGCCGGGCCTCGACCACAGCTGCCCACCTATTCACCGAAGGGCTCACCGCCGCCGCCTGGTAAACACCCGCCAGGGCGGCCGTGGCGCCCGCGCCTGCCGCGGCCGTGCTGCGACTCCAGTGCCGGGGTGAACACACCCACTGCCAGCCAGGAAGGACAACTCCACCCAAGCACTGATTTGGCTGATATGTGCTCGCTCCCATCTGAGACCTCAGCACAGCCGGGCGTACAGATTCGGCGATATGCACCGAATGTCCGGGCTGCCTGCCCGGCGGGTGTTCACCCCCCGTGACAGAAACCGTCTGGGGGTAGGCGAAGGCTTCCCTCCCGGCGGAGTTCCGTTTCGACGTCCGCTGTCGGCACTTACGGGGTTTCTGGGTCGGCGCCGCAGGCAGCTGCCCCCCGGCAGTACGGGCCGTGGTCCGGGAAGTGCCGCCGTCGGCCATTTCAGGGGCGTTTGTCAGCATCACTCGCTATGGTCAGCCGCGGATCCCGGGAAGCGTGGTGGTGCGGGTGGACCTAGACGAGCTGGTCGAGCACTGGACACTGCTGGACGATGAGCGGGAGCTGGTCGCGGGCAAGCGCGGGTCGACGAAACTCGGCTTCGCCTTGGTTTTGAAGTTCTACACCCGGCCCGGGCGGTTCCCGTTGGGCCGCTCGGAGCTGCCCGGCGAAGCCGTCGCGTTCGTCGCGAAGCAGGTCAAGGTCCCGGCGCCGGACCTGGGGTTTTATGAGTGGTCCGGCAGCACGATCGAGTACCACCGCAACCAGATACGCGAGCACCTGGGCTTTCGGGTGTGCTCGGTCGCCGACGCGGACAAGCTGACGGACTGGCTGGCCGGCCACGTCGCGCATGCCGAGCGGAACCCGGACCGGGTCAGGGAGGAGCTGCTGCGGCACTGCCGGGAGGAGCGGATCGAGCCCCCGGCGGCGGCCCGGATCACCCGCATCGTGCGCTCGGCACTGCACAACGCGGAAGAGACATGGTTCAACACGATCGCGGCCCGGTGCGGCCCGGCCGCATCCGCGCGGATCCTGGCCCTGATCGGGGAGGACGCGGACCCGGCCGAGGACCAGGAGGATGAGGACCCGGACTCGGTGCTGGCGCTGATCAAGTCGGTGCCGGGGAACGTGAGCCTGGAGTCGATGCTGACGGAGATCCGCAAGCTGACCTCGATCCGCGCGGTCGGCCTGCCGCCCGGCCTGTTCGCGGACGTCGCGGCGAAGGTGGTGGCGGGGTGGCGGGCGCGCGCCGCGGTCGAGTCGCCGTCGCACCTGCGGCGCCGGCTGCCGAACTCGCCGCAGTCGACGGTGACCCTGCTGGCCGCGCTGCTGGCTGAGCGGGAACGGGAGGTCACCGACAGCCTGGTCGATCTGCTGATCGCCACCGTGCACCGGATCGGCGCCCGGGCCGAACGGAAGGTGACCGAGGCGCTGGTCAACGCGTTCAAGCGGGTCACCGGCAAGGAGAACATCCTGTTCGCCATCGCCGAGGCCTCGCTGGCCAGGCCCGCGGATGCGGTCCGCGAGGTGGTCTACCCGGCGGTGCGCGGCGGGGAGCAGACGCTGTTGCGACACGAGGTCGCACGTGATGAGTGAGCTAGTCAAGGAGGTCTGGCCGATGCCAGGGACGTAGCTACGGGTTTGTGTTCGGCCCGTCCCCGCCGTGACGTGCGTGGCCGGTTCCTGACCGGTCGGGTGCGAAGCTCGCGGAAAAGCCCAAGGGCCGCTGCTCCAGCCATGGTGGCCACAGGCGCGGGGAAAGACCGGAATAGGGCGACTACCAGGAAACTCTTGATGATGCCTCGTCATGCTCACGCTCCGGGCTGGGTCGTGTCGCCGGGGTGGCAGGGACCGGCCGTTGCGAGGCGGCAGGCGGCGGCTGCAGACAGCGTGACAGCCGGTGAGCACCGCTGTCCCCGGGGTAGAGAGAGCGTCCGGCCCGGTCTGGGTCTCATGCGTGCGGAACGTGGAAACCCTGCTATGGGTCCGCATCCCAGGCGCGGGTATGCGCAGGCGGTGCGGTAAGCCGACAGTAATGGGGGCTGAACTCCCTGGCAGGACAGGGTGCCTATGAAGCAGATGCCGGGCGGCCGAAAGGCGGCAGGAAGGCGGGGCCGCAGGACCGGGAACTCCTCCCGGAGGTCCTCGTATAACTGGCCCGGATGCCGGTCTTGCTACCGGGCTCGAAAGAGCGCTGACGTGGGCAGGTGAGCCTTTGAGGCGAAAGCGAGCGTAAATGCCGGAACTGATGGGCAAGTTGGACACTTCGGTGAACGGACCTGAGGGCCTGCCCCGGTTCGATGGTGATGCCTGGGATTGCGTGGACTGGCGCCACCAGGAGGAGCAGGTACGGCGGCTGCGCGGCAGGATCTTCAAGGCGGTGCAGGAAGGTGACTGGCCGCTGGCCAGGAACGTGCAGAAGCTCATGCTGCGGAGCTGGGCCAGTACGCTAGTCAGCGTACGGCAGGTAACGCAGCGCAACACGGGCCGCAGGACGGCGGGGATCGACGGGCTGGTCGCGCTGACCAGCCAGGCACGGGCCGAGATGGCGGTGCAGGTGCACTCCACGATCGGCTCGCATCAGCCTTCCCCGGTCCGGCGGGTGTATATAGCGAAAGCCCGTGATAAGACTAAAATGCGCCCGCTCGGAATTCCGGTTATCTCGGACCGGTGCCATCACTAAAATGCGCCCGCTCGGAATTCCGGTTATCTCGGACCGGTGCCATCAGGCACGGGTACGTAATGCGCTGGAGCCTGAGTGGGAGGCCCGGTTTGAGGCCCGGTCGTACGGGTTCCGGCCGGGCCGCGGCTGCCACGACGCGATAGAATCCTTGTATAACACCCTGCACGGGAAAGCCAAAAGGGTGTGGATTCTTGACGCTGACCTGGCAGGCGCGTTCGACAAGATCAGCCATGAGCACCTGCTGGAAATGCTCGGCGGCTTCCCCGCTAACGGGATGGTCGCCGGGTGGCTGAAGGCGGGGATTTTCGAGGCTGGGAAAGGGTTCGCGCCGACCGGGGAGGGAACTCCCCAGGGCGGCGTGATTTCGCCCTTGCTGCTGAATATCGCATTGCACGGGCTGGAGGAGGCCGCAGGCGTCCAATACCGAACCGGCACTCACGCCGGGGAATTGAAGGACGGCTGCCCGGCGCTCACGAGGTACGCTGATGACCTGGTCGTATGCTGTCACTCCAGGCAGCAGGCCGAGCAGGTCAAGGCGCGGCTGGCCGAGTGGCTGGAGCCGAGGGGGCTGGCGTTCAATGAAGCCAAGACCCGGATCGTTCCCCTTTCTGAGGGGTTTGATTTTCTCGGATTTAATCTCCGCCGCTACCCCAACGGCAAGCTGCTCACCAAACCGAGCGCCGCCGCCATCAAGAGGCTCCGAAACAGGCTAGCGAAGGAGTTCCAAGCACTCCGCGGGACCAACGTCGCAGCGGTACTGGCTAAAATCGTCCCGATCACACGGGGCTGGGTCGCCTACTACCAGACGGGGGTGTCGACCAGGGCGTTCGCGGCCCTGACCGACTACCTGTGGAAGCTCACCTATAAATGGGCACGCTGGAGCCACCAGAACAAGCCGAGATGCTGGATCGTCGGCCGGTATTTTCGGAAGTTCGAGAAGTTCAGGAACGACCGGTGGGTATTCGGCGATAAGGACACCGGCGCCTACCTGCCGAAACCGGCCTGGACCGACATCGTGAGGCACACCCTGGTCAAAGGCGGGGCATCACCCGATGACCCCGCCCTGGCCGATTACTGGGCGCACCGCCGACGCAAGATAAAACCCCCGCTGGACTCCTACACCATCCGCCTGCTCACCAGGCAGGACGGGCGGTGCAGCCTCTGCGGGGAAAACCTGCTGACCCCCGACCAGCCCCCCCAGTCCCCCCAGGGCTGGGAACACTGGCTCCTGTGGGTCACCAAACAGGCGATCAAGGCGGACTACCTGGTCCACCACGACACGCCCAGCGCCGCACGCAGCAACCGGACACACCTCGTACACGCCACCTGCCACCGGGCGAAACATCCGTCCCGGCCGGCCGGGAACACCGTGCTGTAGCAGAAGACCTGAACCGCCCCGGCGGCTTGCCTGGGCCGTGTGCGCGGGAACGTGCATGCACGGTCCTGAGGGGGCC
>WNGQ01005701.1_pt1 | contig 15128 bp, 10 predicted proteins | sample 5407661 | NCBI WGS metagenome assembly WNGQ01 (sample SAMN13153382, study PRJNA577476) | soil metagenome | isolation source: 60 cm soil or saprolite under Garry oak tree replicate 2 | place: USA:California | collected 2016-06-15 | reverse complement strand
GCTCCGGGCCCGCGTCGGCGATGAGGTGCAGCTGCGCGAGCTGCAGGCCGGGACGGCGAATCCCGAGGCCTGGGCGCTGGTGCAGCGCGCGACGGGAATTCGTCGCTCAGGCGAGCGTGCGCTCGCGGCGGGCGATGCCGCAGCCGCCATCCTCGCCGCCCGCCAAGCGGACTCACTCGCCGGTCAGGCGGAGCTTGCCGATCCCCACTGGATCGACGCGGCCGTGCTGCACGGCTACGTCGCGCTGCTCGACTCGCGTGCCCGCACCGAGCGGGCGGAGCGGGCGGCGCGGCTCCGCGACGGACTCGGGTACGCCAATCGCGCGTTGGGCCTGAACCCGGCCGACGCCGCGGCGCTTGCATTGCGGGGGACGCTGCGCTACCAGCTGTTCCGCCTCAATCTCGACACCGACCCCGCGCGTCACGCCGCCTTGCTCGACAGCGCGCAGGCCGACCTGGAGGCGGCGGTGCGCACCGACCCGACCCTCGCGACGGCGCACGCGGTCCTGAGCCAGCTCTACTATTTCCCGCCCCGCGAGGACCTGGTGGCGGTCGTGCTCGAGGCGCGCGCCGCCTACGAGTCGGACGCCTACCTGCGCGACGCGGAGACGATCCTGGACCGGTTGTTTTGGGCCTCGCACGACCTGGCGCAGTTCCCCGAAGCGCGGCGCTGGTGCGACGAAGGCGGGCGCCGCTTCCCGCAGAACTGGCGCTTCGCCGAGTGCCAGATGTGGCTGCTCCTGATCCCGGGGGCGGAGCCCGATGCCGCTCGTGCCTGGAGCCTCGCCGCGCGGGCCGACAGCTTCACTCCCGCACCGGCGCGACCGTTCCGCGGACGGTTGCGGCAGTACATCGTGGCCGGGGTGCTCGGGCGCGCCGGCCTGCGGGACAGCGCCGATCACGTCTTCGCCCGCGCCCGCACGGACGATCGGACCATCGACGTGGAGCAGGACCTGCCGGGCTATGAGGCGGTCATGCGCGCCCAGTTCGGCGATACCGAGGGCGCGATCAAACTGTTGCGCGAGTATGTGGCCTCGCACCCGGGGCATTCGTTCCAGCGCGGCGGCACGCTGCACTGGTGGTGGCGCGGCCTGGAGCGGCAACCGGGCTTCCAAGCGGTGCTCCGCACGCGGCACTGATTCGCATCCGAACCATCAAAACACGCACCTTCCAAAATTCCCGCGGTGTGTGATCCACGTCACGCACTTTGTACTACGCACTCCTTGCGAGCGCCTTCGCCGCCGCTAGAATCGATGGCCCGGACTCACACCACGAGGAGTACGTACCATGATGCCCCGCGCCCGCCTGCCGCTCGCAGTCGCCACACTCGCACTCCTCGTCGCATGTCAAAGCGATCGACTCACCCGGTCGATCGACGGCCCGATGTACGCGGTATCGGACGGCGCGCACGCAGGCAACCCCGACTTCTTCTTCCTCCCCCCACTGTTCAAGAATCCGAACACGAATCCGAACTTCGAACCTGCCGCGTTCAACGCCCTGCTGCGCCCCTCCGTCGAGATCTGCGAGCTGGGAGAGCCGCTGCCTCCGCCCGCGCCTTCGAACACCCGGGTGTGCATCGCGGGTCTGCCGCTCAAGCGGTTCGCGCCGAGCGAGGTGACTGTCAACACCACCGATCAGTTCTACCAGGTCAATTGGAACACGAGCGAATCCGTCCTCAATCTCAACAAGTTCTACCGTATTCAGGTGTTCGTGGGACCGGCGCGGCTCGGATTCGCCGATGTGGACCCGGTGGCGTCGGTGAGTCAACTGAAGAACGTGCAGACGGGTGAGTACATCGCGCTCGTGGACGGACGCACGTTGCCGATCAAGTTCCGCATCGAGAGCGGGGCGCTGTGCGGCGCGGACGGCACGCCGTGTGCCGCCGAGACGATCAACCTCGCGCAGGGCGGCGGCGTGGAGCTGGTCGTCCCGGGCGAGGACTTCCACTTCGACATTCCGGCGGGGACTCAGGCGACCACGCCGGGAGGGCAAGTCGTCACCGACGTGACGTTCAACCTCGAGCTGTGCGGCGGCATCGACGTGGACCTGCCGAAGTTCGGACAGTGTCTGCGCGTGACGGCCTTGTATGACGCGACCGGTACCGCGCTGCAGTTCAGCAAGCCCGCGCTCATCTCGATGTGCAGTTTCCAGGCGGTGAGCGAGGGCCAGGGCGAGCTCATCACGCTACACCAGCAGGATGGCGATCTGATCCGCGCGCTGCCGCACGCCCAGCCGAACTGCAACGTGATCGGCGCGCGCACGACCGAGTCTTGGTGGCGCAAGCTCGCCTCGACGCTCTTCACACCGCGGTCCCTGTACGCCGGTACGCGGACGACGCTGCTCCACCTCGGTGGCGGCGGTGAGACCGACGGCACGGGGGCTGACTGCACGTCGCCTCCGGCTTCCCCAATGAGGGGGTTGGCGTTGGGGACGTGTACGCCGCCCGCGGCCGCGCTACTCACCCCGTTTCCGAGCCCCGGACGCACCATCAGCGATTTCCAGTTCGCGCTGCCGGCCAAGATGGACTACGTAAATCCGGACGACGCGCGGCGCACTGCCCCTGCGGGTACGGCGCTGCCCACCGCGGTGAAGGTGACGGACTGGAATGATGCCGCGGTGCAGGGCGCCGTCGTGACATTCACGGAGCCGGGAATCGAGGGCCCGGGCACGGTGATCGGCACGGGCACCAGTAATGCGGACGGGATCGCGGAGGTGCAGTGGACGATCGCCGCGGGGCTCAACACCCTCATCGCGAGCGGCCGCGGGATTGCCGCGCAGAACAACTATCCCGGCGGAACCGTCAAGCCGTTCATGCCGGATATCTTCTCGCCCGATCCCCAGACGGCCGTGATCGTGCGCGACGGTGCGGTACCCTTCTTGGCAACCGGGGGGGCCACCCTTGCGGATTTGACCATCCACGATCTGTCGGTGTCGCCGATCGAACCCGCGGCCGGACCCATCACGCTCTCCGCCATCGTGTCGAGTTCACCGCCAGTGTGGACACGTTTAACGTCGTACCTGAGTCGAACGAGACGAACAATAAGGCAGTCGGACCGACGTTCGGCGTCGGGACGATCACGTTCGAATCCTATCCCGACGGCTCACCGACTTGTGGAGACTGCAAGGTCGGAAGTGAATTCGCCTCGCGCGGCGTCACCTTCTCGTTCTCGATTGCCTCACCGGACGACACGCTGCCCCACATTTGTAATTCGACGCCCAACGATCCCGCGCCGATCTTGATCCCTGCGCTGGTGAATCACGGTGTCACCGCTCCGGCCGTCGGTGATCCCTGCAACGGGTGGCTGGATGGGAACATGACGATGACGTTCGCCCCACAAGCGGACACGGTCGAGTTCCGCTTGCGCGGGCCGGACCCGGGGAGCCCGTCGGTCTTCTTCCCCGTCACCGCGTACGATGGCACTGGTGCCGTGTTGCCGGCCAGCCAAGTCCTCCACACGATCGTGGGCACGTACACGCCCGCCGGGCCGGGGGCAAGTGGGACGCGCCGCGAGGAAACCGTGACGGTGATCGGCCCTGCGGGCGGCAAGATCTCGCGAGTGGTGGTGGATGAGAATACGAGCATCAAGTTCGTGGACAACCTGAGGATTGCAGTGCTCGGCCCCTAAGACGCGTGGTGCGCTCACGGCGAGCGGAAGGGCGGCTTCTTAAGGGGGCCGCCCTTGTTTCTTGTTTGGTGCTATTCTTAGCCCATGTCCTCGCGCGACCTCATCGAGCGGGTGCGCAAGGCGCTGGGCGACCGCTACACCGTCATCACGGCCGTCGGTCGCGGGGGCAATGCCACCCTATTCGGCGCTTTCGACCCCCAGGGCCAGAAGGTCGCCATCAAGGTGCTCCACCCCGAGCTCGCGGTTTCCGTTGCCGCTGACCGCTTTCTCCGCGAGATCCGGTACGCTTCGCAGCTCCACCACCAGCACATCGCGCCGCTGCTCGACTCGGGTGAGACGGACTATCTGCTCTGGTTCGTAATGCCTTTCGTAGCCGGCGACACGCTGCGCCAGGTGCTGCGTCGCGATCGCAAGCTGCCCGTCGACCGGGCGGTACGAATCGCATCCGACATCCTCGAGGCCCTGGAGCACGCGCACGGACACGGGCTCGCGCATCGCGACATCAAGCCCGACAACGTCGTGTGCGCCCCGTCCGGAGCCATGTTGGTGGACTTCGGGATCGCCCGCGCCATCGCCACCTCCGGTGAAGATCGCGTGACCCGCAGCGGCTTCGTCGTGGGGACCGAGGAGTACATGAGCCCGGAACAGGCGGGCGGCTCCCCCGACATCGACGGCCGCACGGACATCTACTCGCTGGGCGTCGTTCTCTTCGAGGCCCTCACCGGCCGGCCGCCGTTTTCGGCCGCCAGCGCCGCCGCCGTGCTCGACATGCAGCAGCACCACCCGCCGCCGGACCTGCGCGGCCTGCGGCGCGACGTGCCGAAGCCGCTGAGTGAGGCCGTGATGAAAGCCCTGGCGAAAACACGCGACGCGCGCTGGCAAACCGCGGGTGACATGCGGCAGGCGCTGCTGCCGTACGCGCTGGTGCCCTAGCCAGCAGACGCTACCGCGGCCGGCCCGGCCCGGCGCGCAGCTGATCGAACCAGTGCAGCACGACGACCAAGTCGTGGGTCGGTGCGCCCTGCCGGATCATCAGGAAGCGCCGTCCATCCGGGTGGACGTCGTACCCCGCGCCCGGCCGGGGCCCCCCGACGAGGTAAGGGTCGATGGAGAACAACGCCCGGCGCGGGCCGACCTTAAAGGCCGGAGCCAGACTGACGCTGACCGCCACGAGGCTGTCGTCGTTGCGATAGAACAGCTCACGGCCGTCCGCCGCCCACCGCGCCGCCCGCCCGCCGCCCGAGGAGATCTGGACCTGGGCCCCAGTCACGGGGAAGGCCCGCACGTACACCTCCGCCTGCCCCGATTCGTTCGACGTATAGGCCACCCAGTGTCCGTCGGGTGACACGGCTGGCCCGGACTCGTCGAACGGGCTTCGCAGGTACGGCTTTGGCGTGCGCTCACCCACGAGCGGCAGCACCCATATGTCGAACCCTATCCCGGGACCTATTACGACGCCGAACGGCTCACGCCGCAAATCTATTGGGCGTACTTGCTCGTAGACCAACGCGCGTCCGTCGGGGGTAAACATCGAGGGGAGCTGCGCCTGGTTGCCGCCGACAAGGCGCTCCGCGGAGTCGCTCCGGTCAGCCGGGATCCACCACACATCGGTCTCATTCCGTCCTACCCCAACCAACCGCGCGAATGCTACGCGCCGACCGTCCGGCGTCCACACAGGCCGCAGGTTGGCGCTGTCGAACGTGAGGCGGCCGAGCGTGCTCCGCACGAGATCGTAGACCCAGATATCCCCCGCCGGACCGGGATTGCTCTGTCCGATGTCGAACGCGATCGACCGGGCGTCGGGCGAGAGCTGTGCGGAATAGAACTTTTGAGGTGGCAGCGGGACCGCCGTGGCCCGTCCGCTCCGATCCACGAAGACGGGTACGTTGTCCACGTCTCGGGCCGCCTCATAGATAAAGCCTCCCGACGCGGAAACACCCAGCCGGGCCGCGCCGCCCGTCCCAACTGTGACGCCTTCGGCGACAGGAAGGACGGCGCCAGTAATCCGCAGAGACTGCGGGTCGAATGGCGCGACCAGCAGCGAGCCGTCCAGACGGGCGAACAACAGGTACCCTGGCGCTACAAAGTGCGGGTTCGCACCCGCTTGTCCGAGCGCGACCACGGCGCCCGTCTCGAGCCGCGCCGCCGCGAGGTGGAACCCGCCGCTGTCGCGGACCGTGAACAGCGCTGCCCGTCCGCCCGGGAGGGCCTCGGGCCAGGCGTATGTCACCCCGTGCACCGTGTCCGCTCGGGCGACCAGCGTCGGCTCGCCGCCGTCTGCAGACACCTGCCACAATCCGCTCCCGCCACGAGGGGCGAACACGATGACGTTGCCCGTGGCCCAACTCGCCGACGCCACTCCTCCCGAGACAGTGCACACCGTCGTAGCGGCCCCCCCCTCCAGCGACACCCTGCGGATTTCGTCGTCCGCCACGAAGCCGAGCCACTTGCCGTCCGGGGAGAAAAAGGGGTCAAGGGCGCCACGCGTGTCGGCGATAGGAACCGGTGTCAGCCGATCGAGGGGGCGCAGATAGAGTTGTTGGGTTGCGGGACTTCCGGCTGTGTAGACCAAACGCGAACCGTCCGGCGACAGCGCCATCCTCACTCCCACGCCATCGAGGAATGCGGCATCGGACGGGAACGTCAGCGTGAATCGGGCGACGGGCTGCGGTGCCGCGGCCGTCGAGCGCAGCCAGCCCCAGCCGGCGACCGCGAGTGCGACCGCGGCGAAGGCCCAGGGAACGACTCGACCCGACGTCACGCCGCGCCACGCCCGCTCAGGCATCGTGCCTGGGCGGGCATCGTCCAGCGCCAACAGCGGCAACGATCCCGGCCGCGCGAGCGCCTCGGCAAACTGCGTTACAGTCGTGAAGCGGTCCGCCGGAATCTTGGCCAGGGCCTTGTGTACGGCCGCCTCGACGTGCGCCGGTACGGAAGCCCGGAGCGTCGAGAGGCGGCGTGGACGGTCCGTCACCACTTTCGCGATGACAGACTGGACCGTCGGTCCCGTGTGCGGCGGCTCGCCCGCCAACATCTCGTACAGGACGCAGGCAAGCGAGTAGATGTCCGACCGATTGTCGATCAGCCGGTCGCCGGTCGCCTGCTCGGGACTCATGTATTGGGGAGTGCCGAGCGAGAGTCCCGTTTCCGTCAGCCGGTTCCCCGCGGCGGCGCTCAACGCGAGGGCGATGCCGAAGTCCGCGACCACGGCCTGACCGTCGGGCAGCAGGATATTCTCAGGCTTGATGTCGCGGTGCACGATGTCGTGCCGGTGGGCGTAGTCGAGAGCACTCGCGACGACGCGCGTGATCTCCAGTGCATCCTCGATCGCGAGCTGCTTCTCACGCGTGAGGCGGTCGCGCAGCGACTCGCCTTCGACATAGGGCATGACGTAATAGACGAGGCCGGCCGCCTCGCCGGAGTCGTGCAGCGGCAGCACGTGTGGGTGTTGCAGGTGCGCCATGACGCGGATCTCGCTCAAGAACCGCTCGGTCCCGAGCACGGCGGCCAGCTCGGGCCGGAGCACCTTGAGCGCGACCTGGCGGTCGTGCTTCGTGTCGCGCGCCAAGTACACGGTGGCCATGCCACCGGTGCCGAGTTGGCGCTCGATCACGTAGTGGTCCGCCAGCGCCCCTCTGAGGCGCTGTATGGGGTCCATCATCGTCAGAACTATAGAGAACAGGGGCGGGGTGGGCCAGCGCGGAGTAACTTTCGCCGGACTATCCCGCGGAGCCCGGCGCCGTGCGTCTGTTCACTACCCTCGAGTTGGAACCCGTGCCATGAAGCGCGCGTCGCGCTGCGCCGCTGTGCTCGCTCTCCTCGTGGCCGCCTGCCAACCGCAATCGCGGCGCTTGCTGCTCCTCGATCTCGCGCTCTCCGATCCCATCGTCTTGGACGCCACCGCCGCCCCCTGGCACGCCGTCGGCTACACGGTGGAGTACCGCCGCTTCTATCCGCACCTCACGCGCCAAGACCTGGACCGGTACCGCGTCCTCATGCTGCTGGGCGGGCGTGAGCCGGAAGCGCCCTCCGACGCGCTGACCCTCGGCGATGTCGCCGTACTCACCGAGTGGACGCGGCGGGGTGGGGTGGTGGTTTTCGGCTACGCGGGCGATGGGGAGGGCTTCCTCGACCGCTGGATCATGAATCGCTGGCTCTCCGCGCTCGGCACGGGCCTGGTCATCGGCGACTTCCCGCTCCAGGACACGGTGGGGGCAGCCGCCGCCGAGGCGCAGCCGCGCGTCTTCCCGCTACCGCATTCCGCAGTCGACAACGCGGGCTTCGAGCCATTCCCTGCCGGGCGCAATCACGTGGTCCTGGTGCGCCGCGAGAGCCAGGCGCTGGCGCGCAGCAGCGCGACCGCGTTCGTCCGGCCTCCCCGTGAAGCGCCGGCTCCCCGCTCTCGAGCCGCCGTGGTCGCGGCGGCGCGCGTCGGCGACGGGCTCGTCGTGGTCATCAGCCGTCACGCCCTGGCGGCCACGGGGACCGACCTCCGGCCCAGCACGTTGCCGCCCGCGACCGCCCCGAGCGACGCGGGTCGCAGCCGCGCGTTTCTCGACGCCCTGGCGCGGTGGACGCTGCGCCCTGCCGAGTGGGCATCCGTCGCTCCCGCCGCGGGCCAGACCCCCCTTACCCTCGCGAGCGCACCGCGCCCCGTCGCAGTGCACCCGCCTCCCCTGGCGCCGCCAGCGGGCGTCGACGTGGTCGTGCTTCCGCAACCGGTGCCCGTGCGGGAGCCGCGCGCGGGCGTACCGATCTGGATCGGTCGTCAGGGGATGCGGGTCGTGTGGACCCGCGCCCTAGGCTCGCAACGCGCCCTCGATTCGCTCCTCACGTTCGTCGACGTCGGCGCGCTCAACGCGCTGGCGACCGAGGTGTCGGCACCGGCTCGCGCCGATTCCCTGGGCCTGCGCAACGCCTGGCGCGCGACGGCCACGCGGTTGCAGGCGACGAGCCTGCGATGGTTCCCCGCGATCGCGCTGGCCGAGCTGCGACCCGAGGGAGCGGCGGCCACGCATGAGGTCGACGCGCGCGGCGATACGGCGGCGGTCTGGTGCGGCCTCGATTCGCTCTTCTGGCGCGCCGCGCTGCGGCCGGCGTATCGGTCGCTGGCGCGGCTGGGCGGCGATCGGGCCACCGACCTCGTCGCCGGAGTCGCACTCGACCTCGACCTCCCGCAGGACGGCTACGCCGCGGCCGGCTTCTGCGACGCCACGTATCACGAGGGGCTACGCGCGCTCGCCCTCGACAGTGTCGAGGCGGCCCGCCTCGGCGCCTTGCCGACGGCAGGAGGAGCGCGATACGACTCGCTGCTCGAGCGCGGTCTGCTGGCGCGCTACGACGCGGCGCTGGAAGACCTCGTGGCGCAGCGTGCCGCAGCGTTGCGCGCGGAATTACGCCGCCTCAGTCCGGACCTGCGGTTCGCGTTCCGCTCCGCCCAGGTGCCCAGCGACTGGTTCTCGCTCGGCTTGCTGCGCGGGTTCTCAGCACCGGACGCGCCCATCTTGCTGTGGACGCGGGAACCGCGCGTGCGCGACATCTTGGAGTATTATCGAAAAACACGCGGCATCTTCACGCTGTCGGCGGTGGGCCTGACCCCCGACCGCGTCGCGCCGAGTGAGTGGCCCAGGCTGCGGCGCGTGGCGTTTGCGGAGCACGACGGCTTCTGGCTTCCCTGGACCGACGCGCCCCCTGCCAGGGCCATGCGTGCCGACAGCTTGGGGCGTCTGCTACGGCGCCTCTCGAAGTGAGTCTTGCCCCGGGGCCCCGCGCGCCGGTAGCTTTCGCGCCTGGGAAGGTGGTGGGGTGCGGTGGTCGCGGATGGCCGGCTTCAGGGGCCACCCGAGGAAAGTCCGAGCTCCACAGGGTAGACCGCCAGGTAACGCCTGGGCGCCGCAAGGCGACGGACAGGGCCACAGAAAACAGACCGCCCTTTAATTGTCGATTCCAAAGGGTAAGGGTGAAACGGTGGGGTAAGAGCCCACCGCGCGCCTGGCAACAGGCGTGGCACGGCAACCCCCGGTCGGAGCAAGGCCAAGTAAGCAGCGAGACCCGGCCCGGGTCATTCGAGCTGCGGGTAGGCCGCACGAGGTGGCTGGCGACAGCCATCCCAGAGAGATGACCATCTGCTCGCACCAGCGAGTAAACAGAACTCGGCTTATGGCCCCACCGCTTCCCTCCCAGTGACGAGCAAGCCATACCCTGCCCACTGGGAGGCCGTGGCGGACCTGCGGGTGTTCCGCACCACCTCCGAGGAGTGGCAGAAACTCCTGGGCTGGCGGGCCGACATGCGCAAGCGCGGCTGGAAACTGCTGCGTGTGTCGAGCGACGGCCCCGAGATGGTCGCGATCTTCGGCCGGACCAAGACTGACCGCCCCTCCGTCCCCTAGGAGACCGATGCAGCTTCGCGTTCTGCCTGCCGCAGCGATTTGCGTATTGACCGCGTGCGGACCGAAGAGTGGCACGGTCGCGTCGCCGGGCGCCGTCACGCCCACCCCCACCCCAGTCGCTCCTCCTGTCGTCACGGCGCCGATCACGCGCGGGGGCGGGGACGTCGTGCGACTGGGACCGAGCGCGCTGCGCTACGTAGTCCACCACCGGAGCCACGTCGAGGAGCAGTACCCAGGCCAGACGCGAACGGCCGACCAAGGCCTCCGAGTCTTTCTAGCCGCGACGATTGTCGGCCCCGCCGACAGCATCGGCTACCCGCTCACCTTCACCGTCGATTCCGTCGTCTTGGATTCGGGGACCACGATTCCCCCGACGATCAATCTCGCGGCCGGACGTGGGTTGCGGTACACCGGGCACCTGACGCTGGCCGGCGAGTTCATGCAGACCTCGACGTCCGATTCCTCGATCGCGCAGGTTCTGGTCCAGGTCATCGGCTCGTTCCGCAACTTCTATCCCAGAATGCCGCTCGCGGGTCTCAAGCCCGGCGCCGATTGGACCGACACCACGTCGACCAATGACCGTGTGGCCATCGACGTCAACATCAAGGTGATCGCGCACTCGCGGACTGGCACCTGGGAGGAACGCAACGGCAGTCGGTGCCTCCGCGTGGAGTCGAACTCCACGTATTCTGTGTCCGGATCTGGCACTCAGATGAACCAGCCTCTCCAAGTCACGGGCACCGGCTCACGCAGCGGCGTGCAGTTCGTCGCTGTCGACGGCCGTTACCTCGGTGGCGAGGCCCACGACAGTTCGGCGATCGTCGTCGGCTTGCCGATGCAAGGCATGACGGTCCCCGTGCACCAGATTACCCACTCGACCATCACGGTTCTCCCGTAGTGCGGCGCGGCGCGGCCCTCGCTGCCTTCCTCGCGCTGCCCGTCTTCGCGGCGGCTCAGGAGGTGGCCCCGAATCGCGCCACCGCCTACTTGCATCCCACCGACGTACGCGACCCCCGGGCCCTGTGGGTGAACCCCGCGGGGCTGGGCTTGCTGCGCGACGCGTCCGTGTATGCCGAGGTCGCCGTTCAGGATCCGGGCAGCGGCGCAGGCCGCCTGCGGCAGCTCAGCGCCGGGTTCAATTCGCGCGGGCTGGCGTTCGCGTACCAGCGAGACCTGTTCGACGGTGGCCGGCGCGGCCATACCTACCGGCTCGGCCTAGCGGGCGCGTCGAAGGGGCTCGCGGCCGGGGCCGCGATGGCCCTGTACCGGGGCGACACCAAGGGGACCGGATGGGACCTCGGCGCCTCGTACGCCTTCGAGGACGCGGCGGCGCTGACGGTGGGGGGCGTGATCGCGAACATCGGCCAACCCGTCGTGCGCAGTCTGCAGCAGCGGCTCACATTCATCCCCGGCGTAACTTGGCGTCCGCTCGGCCCCGCGTCGGCGCTCTCGATGCACGCGCGGATCACCCCTGACTCCGTCGTGGGGTACGCCTTCGGGGTGAGCTGGCAGGGATCCGAAGGGAAATGGCCGATCGGCGTCCTGGCGCGGCTTGACACCGACGGCGGGCTGCGCCGCGGAGCCTTCGCCGTCGGGATCAGCTTCGGCGGCCCAGACCGCCTGGGATTGGTCGTCTCGACGCCTGGAGATCTGTCGAGCGTGGGCGCCGCCAGCCTGTGGGGGCTTTCGACGCGGGAGCCGAGCGCGCGGCGCCGCCCCTAGGAGCGCGGTCCGACGCGAATGCCGGTACGCCCGCGTCTCACTCGGATACCCCTGCGGCGTTCCTCCGGCACGAGCTTATCGAGCCGCGGCCCGAGCGTGAGAAAGTCTCGAAAGGACAGTGTACGGTACACGGTGTCGGGCACGGCGCCGCGCCGCACCACCAGCCGGAAGAAGAACCCACTGCGGAAATCCAGGTCGAGCCCCACCCGCACGCTGTCGCGCTCATAGGACCGGACCTCGTGGGGAGTCACCACCACCGCGCGCCGCCGCGTGACGAGGAACATGGTCGTATCCTCCTGGCCACCCGGCTCGAACACGTACTCGGCGACATCCCCACTCGCCAAGGCCCGCCGCTCGCGCAGCGCCCGGGTGAGGCTATCGGCGATCGGTTCGGTCGCCGCGATCTTGGGGGGCTTGCTGAACACCGTATAGGCGACCGCGGCGGCGCCCGCCACGAACGCGATGAACGCGAGACACCCGGCCACGCCCAGGCCGATCAGCGACTTGAAGGCCATGGACGCGAGGCGGCGGCGCAGCGGCATGCGGACGCGGTCGCGCGCGGCGGTGGGCAGCGCGTCGACGAGCGCCCGGCTCAGCTCCCGCGCCGTCTGCAAGCGGCGGGCGGGGCTCTTCGCGAGCATACGCTCGAGGACGAACGAGAGCTCATCGGGTACATCGGACCGGCTCCGCCGGATCGGGGAAGGAGCCTGGGTGAGCTGTTTGGCCAGGATCGAGGCCGAAGAGTCGCCGTCGAACGGCGGCTCCCCCGACAGCATCTGGTACAACACGATGCCGAGCGAGTAGATGTCGGAGCGCCCGTCGACCTTGTCACCCGCCGCCTGCTCCGGGCTCATGTACTGCGGCGTGCCGATGATCATTCCCTCGGTGGTGAGCTGCGCGGTCGATCCTCCCTGGGCCGCCTGCGCCGCCTTGGCGATCCCGAAGTCGGTGACGAGGACGTGTCCCGACCTGTCGAGGAGGATGTTGTCGGGCTTGATGTCGCGGTGGACGATCTCTTGGCTGTGGGCGTACGCCAGGGCATCCGCCACCTGACGCGCGATGCGCGCCGCGTCGCCGACCGAGAGCTTCTTGTGCGTGCCGAGCAGCTGGCGCAGCGACGGCCCGTCGATGCACCGCATGATGATGTAGAGCACCTCCTCGTGCCGGCCCACCTTGTAGATGGGCACGATGTGCGGGTGCTCGAGCCGGGCGATCGTTTGGGCCTCGCGCAGGAACCGCTCGGCAAGCGTGGGGGAGGGCGCGAGATCGAGATCGAGGACCTTCACCGCGACGTCGCGGTTGAGCGTCGTGTCGCGCACGCGGAACACGGCCGCAAAGCCGCCCTGCCCGAGGAGCGGTCCGACGGTAAATTCCTGACCCAGGGCCTGTTGCAGGCGCTTCTGGAGAGCTGCGAGATCCATGGCGGTCGCGAAAGCTAGGATTGCCCGACGGGTTGTGCTAGGGACGGCGGCGCTCGCCGCGGTCTGGCTGTTCGGCGTGTGGCCGCCGCCCGTCTGGTGGCGCGATCACGCACCGCGCTGCACCGCGATGATGCGTCGCCGCGCGTCGACATGTCCGCGGCCGCGGTGGTCCTCGCTCGACGCGGTCGCGCCGGCGCTGCCGCGCATGGTGATCATCGGCGAAGACTCCCGGTTCCACACGCACCACGGCGTCGATTTCACCGAGATCGAAGACGCGCTCGGCGTCGGCTCCGGCCGCGGCACCTGGGCGACGCTGCGCGACGCGTGGCGGCACCGCGACCGGCTCCGTGGCGCCAGCACGATCACGCAGCAGCTCGCGAAGAACCTCTATCTCTCCCCGTCGCGCAATCCGTTGCGGAAGGTCAAGGAAGCGGTGACGGCGTGGCGGCTCGAGCTGGCGCTGCCCAAGGATCGCATCCTCGGGCTCTACCTCAACCTGGCCGAGTGGGGACCGGGCGTGTGGGGAGTGACCGCGGCGAGCGAAGCGTACTTCGGGGAACCGCCATCGCAGCTGGGTGAGCAGCAGGCCGCGGCCCTCGCCGCGAGTCTGCCGTTTCCGCTCAGCTCCAACCCCGTGCTCCGGCCAGCGCGCATGCTCGCGCGGCGGGACCTGATCCTGGCCCGCTTTCACGGGGCCGACGTCTACATTCCGCCTGTGGAGGACATTGAGATTCCGCCGCCGGTGATTCCGCCGATCGCCGTGCCGCTCATCCCGCCCGTGATCGACACGCTGATGGATTCGCTTAGGGTCGTGCCCGACACCAGCCGAGATACGACGCGAGATACGTCGTCAGTCCACCAGCCGTAGGGGCATGACGAGTGCCATGTACGCGGCCGGGTCGTTCCATCCCACGGGCTCCACGGTCGACGCGCGCTCGGGAGCCTTGAATGTCAGGCGCACTTCGTCGGTCGGCATGTACTTGAGGATCTCGAGCAAGTACATCGCGTTGAAGCCGATTTCGAGCGGCTCGCCTTCGTAGGTGACCGCCAGCTCGTCCTGCGCCTCGCCGAGATCGGGCGTCTGGACCGAGAACTTCACGGCCCCACCCGAGAACGCCAGCCGGATGCGGTGCGTCTGGTCGCTCGCGACGACACTCATGCGCCGCAGCGCCGCGGCCAACGCGGCCTTGTCGACGGTGGCCGCCTTGTCGTTCTCCCGCGGGATGACCTGCTCGTAGTTCGGGTACGGCCCTTCGATCAGGCGCGAGAAGACGTGGGTGCCGCCCGCGCGGAATCCGATGTGGTTGTCGCTCTTGGCGATCTCGATCTCGGCGTCGGCGGCGTAGAGCCGGCGGATCTGCTCCAGTGCCTTGGGGGGCACGATGAGGTCGGCCGCCTGGCCGCCGCTGGCCGGGACGTCCATCTTGGCCAGCCGGTGACCGTTGGTGGCCACCATGCGCATGCGGTCGGGCCGCAGCTCCCACAGGACGCCGTTCAGAATCGGCCGGCTCTCTTCGGTGGACGCGGCGAACGCGACGTGCCCGACCAGCTTGTGCACCACACCCGCCGCCGCCTTCCACGCCTTCTCGAACTTCACCGTGGGGAACGAGGGAAACTCCTCCCGCGGCAGCCCCAGCAACTTGAACTTGGAGCGTCCCGACTCGATCGAGACGCGGGCCTCGCCGGCCGCCGTCACCCGCACGGGGCCAGCGGGGAGCTCCCGGGCGATATCCACCAGCTTCTTCGCCGGCAGCGTCACCGCGCCGTCGGCGTCAACATCGGCAGGGACTGTCGTGCTGACGGCGATGTCGAGATCCGTACCGGAGAGGCGCAGCCCCTGTTTGGTCGCTTCGACGAGCACGTTGGCGAGGACGGGCAGGGTCGTCTTGGCAGGAATGGCTGCCGCCACCGCCGCCAAGCCTTCCTGAAGCTGTTCCCGCGTGATCGTGAACTTCATGCGTCCTGAATCGT
>WNGQ01003814.1_pt1 | contig 15131 bp, 10 predicted proteins | sample 5407661 | NCBI WGS metagenome assembly WNGQ01 (sample SAMN13153382, study PRJNA577476) | soil metagenome | isolation source: 60 cm soil or saprolite under Garry oak tree replicate 2 | place: USA:California | collected 2016-06-15 | reverse complement strand
CTAAAAACGCTGCCCCGGTCAGAATGGACATTTCCGGTACAAACGAACTCTACTTATTAGAGAGAACTCGCGTTCCTTTATGGCTCATCCCAGATTCAGCCGGTACCCCAACGGTGATGAACCCGCAACCACTTTTGCTTAGGACAGGATACGTTCGATCAAGCTCTGAGCAAGATATGCAGGTGGGGAGTAATCAATTGGCAACCGACCGGTGGCTGCTCGCGTTCGTTCCGTGTCCTGACGGCCCGCCCTATCGGTCTGCCCTTATGTTTATATTCGGTAAAGAAATGAAAAATCTATCCTGGCAAGATGGGCCACACATACGACATGGGGATACGATGAGGCTGTACCGCCCTGCAACGAAGGAATTTTCGTTGAATTGGTCTTCCGACGGACGAATGGAAAAGTACGGCTTCTTTTTAACCGGGCCGGTAGGCAACGGCTCTCTGTGGCGTCTATTTCGGGCAGAAACCGATACCTTCGACCGTTGGATTCTAACTTTAGCTCCGGTTCGTCTGTCTTCTAGATTTCCTAAAGCAGATTTTTCCAGCTTCAAAGCCGATCTGCTTGCGTCAGAGCTATCAGCACAGTACGCCGATCTAGCCAATGCGCTCACGTCCAATAGTTACCGAGAAGCTGTGACGAAAGCCAAAAACATCGTGGAAGCCATCATCGCGGCGAAGCTCAACAAGGTTAAGAAAGGGCGCGATTTATTCGAGAACCTGCAAACGATTAAGGAACTCCTCGACAACCCCAAACAAAGAGATTCTTGCGGATGGACTCATCTCGAATACCATCTAGCTAACAAAATCCGGCTCGTACACGGACAGACTCACGCCACAGCGCCAGTAAAGATGGGCCGTCCCCTGCGCCCGGAGTTCGCTCTCTCAACGGTCGAGGACTTGATTGAACTTCTCCATATATGGGGCTACTGCGAAGCCTAAATTCTTGCTTGGTCCGCAGAAAAACAAAGGCCGAAAGCTCTTCGCTTCCGGCCTTTACCGTGAAAGCAGATCCCTCGCTCCTCCACCCCAGCACGCGCGACTTCCTTAGAGCGCGAGCGTTCGCGCTTGAGAGGCGTGCGCTGAGGACCCCGGCTACACTCGGAATGACAACTTTTGACCAGGAGGCTCACGCGTACGTGAGCCTCTCTTCGTTCTGCGATGCGAAGAGGGATTCTTCGACTTCGTGGCCGCGCGGCCCGAAAAGACCGGCCGAGGAAAAGCGCGCGCGGCCACTCCGCTCAGAATGACACCGCGTCACAGGCGCCGCGAAAACAGCGGGCTTGGGCACTGATCCAAAGTCAAAGGCCCATTGGAGGTGAATCCAATGGGCCTTTGGCGCCTGAAAGCAGATCCCTCGGTCGCGCTGTTCCCTCGGGATGATCATCCTGATCGGATGATCAAATGTCGTAGTAGAGGTGGAATTCGTAGGGGTGGGGGCGCATGCGGACGGGGTCCGCTTCGTTTTTGGTTTTATATTCGATCCAGAGATCGATGAGCTCCTGGGTGAAGACGCCGCCCTTGGTCAGGTACTTATTGTCATCGTCGAGGGCCTTGAGGGCTTCGTCGAGCGAGCCGGGCATGGTGGGCACGCTCTTCATTTCCTCTTTGGAGAGCTCGAAGATGTCTTTGTCGAGCGGCTTGCCGGGATCGATCTTATTTTCGATGCCGTCGAGGCCGGCCATGAGCATGGCCGCGAAAGTGAGATAGACGTTGCAAGAGGGATCCGGCGGACGGAACTCGAGGCGCTTGGTCTTGGGATTCGGCGAATACATGGGGATGCGCACGGCCGCCGAACGATTGCGGCTGGAGTAGGCCAGGTTCACGGGAGCTTCGTAGCCGGGCACCAGGCGCTTGTAAGAATTCGTCGTCGGCGCGGAGAAGGCGGAGATGCTGCGCCCGTGCTTGAGCAGCCCGCCGGCGTACCACAGGGCGGTCTGCGAAAGGCCGGCGTACTTATCGCCGGCGAAGAGCGGCTTGCTGTCGTTCCAGAGCGATTGGTGGGTGTGCATGCCGGAGCCATTGTCGCCAAACAGGGGCTTGGGCATGAAGGTGACGCTTTTGCCATACTGCTGGGCCACGCTCTTGATGATGAACTTGTACTTCATCATTTTATCCGCGGCGTTGACCAGAGTGTCGTAACGCAGATCGATTTCGGCCTGGCCGGCCGTGGCGACTTCATGGTGATGGCACTCCACATCCATGCCGGTCTCTTGCATCCGCGTGACCATCTCGGTGCGCAAATCCTGAAAGTGGTCCAGCGGCGGAGCGGGGAAGTAGCCTTCCTTGAAGCGGGGGCGATAGCCGAGATTATTGCCGTCGCGGCCGGTATTCCAGCGGCCTTCGTCGGAGTCGATGAAGTAGAAGCTGTGCTGGGTATCCGAATCGAAGCGGATGCTATCGAAGATGAAAAACTCCGCTTCCGCGCCGAAGTAAGCCTTTTCCGCAATGCCACTCTTGTGCAGATAGGCTTCGGCGAGTTGCGCGACGTGCCGGGGATCGCGCCCATAGGGCTCCTTGGTGATGGGATCGACCACGCTGCAAATCATCACCAGAGTGGGCGTATCGCGGAAGGGGTCCATAAACGCCGTTTTGGGATCCGGCACCAGCAGCATGTCGGATTCGTGAATCGATTGCCAGCCGCGGATGGAGCTGCCATCAAAACCGAAGCCTTCCTTGAAGGAACTCTCTTCCAGTTCACCAATGGGATAGCTGACGTGCTGCCACAGGCCGGGCAGGTCGGTAAAGCGCAGGTCCAGGATTTTTGCGTTGTTCTTGGAAGCGAATTCTAAAACTGATTTCGGGTCCATCCATTCTCCTTACACTTGATATGAATTTGTTACTGCTCCAGGTGCCCTAACTCTCCCTCAGAGATCGAAATACAGGAAAAATTCGTAGGGGACTGGACGAAGGTTTACCGGGGCCAGCTCGCGCTCGCGCTTGTAGGTCAGCCAAGTCTCAATCACGTCTGGCGTGAAGACGTCGCCCGCCAGCAGCCACTGGTGATCCTTCTCCAGGGCATCCAGCACCTCGCCGAGCGAGCCCGGGGTGCTCTTCACCTTGGCGGCCTCCTCCGGCTCGAGCTCGTAGAGGTCCTTATCAATCGGCTGACCCGGATCGATTTTGTTCTTGATGCCATCCAGACCGGCCATCAACTGGGCCGCAAAACACAGGTACGGGTTGGCGGCGGGATCGGGGCAGCGAAATTCGATGCGCTTGGATTTGGAGCTTTTCGAATATACCGGGATGCGCACCGCGGCAGATCGGTTCCGCTGGGAATAGACCAGGTTCACGGGAGCCTCGAAGCCGGGCACCAGCCGCCGGTAGGAGTTGGTCGTCGGGGCGCAAAGACCTAACAGCGCCGAGGCGTGCTTCAGGAGGCCGCCGATATAGTATTTGGCGGTCTGACTGATTTGGGCGTAGCCCTTCTCATCCCAAAAGACGTTCGTTTGTCCCTTCCAGAGGCTTTGGTGGGTGTGCATGCCGGAGCCGTTGTCACCGAAGATGGGTTTGGGCATGAAGGTGGCGGTCTTGCCGTGCTTCTTGCAGACATTGCGAATCACGTATTTGTAGAACATGACCTGATCGCCCATCCTGGTGAGCGAGGTGTAGCGCATGTCGATCTCGGCTTGCCCGGCCGTGCCCACCTCGTGATGATGCACCTCGGCATGGACGCCCACTTCCTTGAGCTTGAGAATGATCTCGGAGCGTAAATCCTGGAAGGCATCCGCCGGAGGCACGGGGAAATAGCCTTCCTTGTGCCGCAGCTTGTAGCCCAGGTTGGGAGCGCCGCCCTGGCCGGTGTTCCAGACGCCCTCTTCGGAATCAATATAGTAATAGCCGCAGTGAGCATTTTGATCGTAGCGGACGTCGTCAAAAATATAGAATTCCAGCTCCGGTCCCCAGTAGCTGACATCCGCGACTCCTGTGCTCTTCAGATAACTTTCGGCCTTCTGGGCGATATAGCGGGGATCGCGGCTATAACGCTGGCGAGTAATGGGGTCGAGCACGTTGCAGGTCAGACTGAGGGTAGGAATCCCGAGGATCGGATCAACATAGGCAGTTTCCGGATCTGCGACCAGCAGCATGTCGCTTTCATGAATCAATTGAAATCCGCGAATGCTGGAGCCATCGAAGCCGATTCCCTCGTCAAACAGGTCCTCGTTCAAGTCTTCCACTGGCAGCGAAAAATGCTGCCAGACGCCCGGCAGGTCCACAAACTTCAGATCGACAATTTTGACTCCTGCGTCCTTGGCCGCTTTCATTACCTCCGCTGCATTCTTGGCCATGAGGCTGCCTCCTCAGTAAGGGATGGGTGTATGAGATAAGCTCAACGCCTGGGTAAGGACCGCAGACGATAGCCCATGTGCAACTGACCCGTCAAGAACTAGTGCCGTTCCAACTTGTGCCGTTCCAACTAGTGCTCAAACAAGTTGGCTCAAACAAGTTGGAACGGCACTTGTTGCTACGAATTTCAGCCAGTAACGTTCTCTTCAGAATCTCCCGTCTGGTCGCTTAACAAAACCTACGCGCAGCTCATCGCGCCCCCATTTGGACAAAATAGTTGGAACGGCACTAGCCGTCCCCGGGCCCCTGCGCTGTTTGGCCGCCGATTTCGCCGCTTCCTCATGATTTCCTAATGCTCCTGCCGACAATTCAGCGCGAAAACGTCAGATTCTCGCGCCTTAAGCCCGGCGACAAAATACCGGCACGCGGTGCGCAAGTAAAATCAAACTTTTCAATCAGACGAATCAACGTTTTCGATGACGATCCGACTAGGTCCGGTTTTTCGGACTCCGGTGGAGTCCACCGGACTCCAGAAACCGGAGATCGTCATCCCGTCCTCCAGTGAAGAACAATCTATCGGTTCCGTGGTATCTTGCGCAGCCGAGTCAGTAACGGCACCCCGTAACAGTGGGAATGAGGAGGAATTGGCATGAACAAGTACATCATGGAACTGGTGGGCACGTTCTTCCTGGTATTCACCATAGGCTGCACGGTAGTGGGAAACGGAGCGGGTGCGCTGGCACCTTTGGCTATCGGGTCGGCGCTGATGATCATGGTCTTCGCAGGAGGACACATCTCGGGCGCGCACTACAACCCGGCGGTAACGTTGGGAGTGTGGCTGAGGGGGAAGTGCGAGACCAAAGACGTCGCGGGGTACATGATTTCTCAGATTGCGGGTGCGGCGCTGGCGGCCTTGGCGGTGAAATTTTTGAAGGCGGGAGCAGCAGTCGCGCCGATGAGTCTGGCCGCGCTGCCGGCGCTGCTGGCGGAGTTCTTGTTTACGTTTGCGCTGGTTTTTGTGGTGCTGAATGTGGCCACGGCCAAGGGCACCTCAGGCAATTCATTTTATGGGCTCGCCATCGGTTTCACGGTGATGACCGGAGCTTTCTCGGTAGGGAATATTTCCGGCGGAGTATTCAACCCGGCGGTCGCGGTAGGGGTTTCGATGATGGGATTGTCGGCCTGGACGAACCTCTGGATCTACCTGGTAGCTGACTTTGCTGCGGGGGCCGCAGCCGCGCTGGCCTTTAGGGTCGTGAATCCCAGTGAATCCCGGCGATAACTGAGAAGGAAATGCGATCCCGCTAGGCTCAGTGGCAGTTTTACGATACTGTGGCGGGGCCCGGCGGAAGCAATTTCAGGCATGATGTCAATGGATGGCGGAGTCAAACCAGTTAAACCAGGAGTTCTGCGAATGCGACAAACAATTTGGACACGCGGGTTCGTCATTGGCACATTAGCGCTTATGTCGGTTGTCGGCGCGGCAGCAACGGCTAACGCGCAGGTCACCGTTGGCGGTCACGTTGGTTTTGTCATTCCGTGGGTCACGCACGCAGGGGGTCAGACAACAACCATCGCGGACCGGTTTCAGATGGGCTTCCCCATCGGAGTGACCTTCAAGGGACAAGGCCACTTGGCGTTGGACTTGGAGATGGTTCCGTCGATCGCAGGCAACCCACAAACCGTTAGCCTCACCATTGATCCAGGAGTTGTCTGGGGCTTATCTCACGGCTTTGCGATAGGGATGCGGATGGCGTTCGACGTCAATTCTTCTCAGTTTGGATTCATCCCCCTCGTGAATAAGAGCTGGGACTTCAAAGAGCCGAAAGGCATATTCAAACGATACTTCGTTGAAGTGGACCTGCCATTTAAGTTCAATCGTCCGCCTGGCGGGCCCGGCACCAATCCGTTTACCTTCGCCACGCACTTTGGCCTGGGCTTCTGAGTTAGGAGCCACTGCCGCGCCCGTTGTGCGAGATTGACGACCCGTCCGGGCCGTCAATCGTAGTATTCGGAGCCGAGGTGCGTGATTAACTCTTCGCCCATCATCCAGCGCAAGGTGTTTTTCAGCTTCATGAGCTGGATGAATAAGTCGTGCTCGGGATAGAGCTGCGGCGCGCACATGGGCGATTTGAAATAGAAACTCAGCCATTCCTGAATGCCGTGCATGCCGGCGCGCTGCGCCAGATCGAGGAAGAGCACCAGATCGAGCACGATGGGCGCGGCGAGTATGGAATCACGGCAGAGGAAATCCACCTTGATCTGCATGGGGTAGTTGAGCCAGCCGAAAATGTCGATATTGTCCCAGCCTTCTTTGTTGTCGCCGCGCGGCGGGTAATAGTTGATGCGGACTTTGTGGCAGATATTGCCGTAGAGCTTGGGATAAAGCTTGGGCTGGAGAATATATTCGAGAACGCCGAGCTTCGATTCTTCCTTGGTTTTGAAGGAGTCGGGATCGTCGAGAACTTCGCCGTCGCGATTGCCCAGGATATTGGTGGAGAACCAGCCGTTCAGGCCCAGCATGCGCGCTTTGAAGCCCGGCGCGAGGATGGTTTTGAGCAGCGTCTGGCCGGTCTTGAAATCTTTGCCGCAGATGGGCACGTTGTGTTCGCGCGCGAGCTGCTGCATGGCGGGTATATCCACGGTGAGGTTCGGCGCGCCATTGGCGAAGGGCACGCCCGAAGTGATGGCCGCCCAGGCGTAAAGCATCGAAGGCGCGATGGCGGGATGATTTTTCTTCATGGCCGCCTCGAACTTGGCCGGCGTGGAGTGCACTTCGTGCGGCGTGAGGAAAATTTCCGTCGACCCGCACCAGATCACCACCAGGCGCGCGGCTCTGGACTGCTTCCGGAAGCGCGCGATGTCTTCTTTGATCTGCAGCGCCAGCTCGTATTTGTTTTTAGCTTTTTTTATGTGCGGTCCGTCCAGGCGCTTGACGTAATCGCGATTGAAGGCGGCTTTCATGGGCCGAATGGTGGAAAGAAATTTTTTGGCCTGCACGAGGTCTTCGGGCGAGAGCACGGCGGCATTAGCCGCGGCATCGTAGGCGGAATCGGGGAAGAGGTCCCAGCCGCCAAAGGCCAGATCGTCGAGCGCCGCGAGCGGGACGAATTCCTTGATCAGCGGCGAACGATGCTCGGTGCGCTTGCCCAGGCGGATCGTGCCCAGTTGCGTAACCGATCCCACGGGCTGCGCGCCATTCGAGCGAATCAGATCCACGCCGGCCATGAAGGTGGTGGCCACCGCGCCCATGCCACAAGTGAGCACGCCGACTTTTCCTTGTGGCGGTGCAATGGTCGTGGGCCGGCGCATGAATTCGTTTCCCCCTTGGCCTGATCAAGTGGCTGTCATCCCGAGGGCCGCCCCAGCCAAAGGTCCCCTTTGGCGGTTAAAACAAAGTCGGCCCGAGGGATCTGCTTTTATCCGATCGGTCTTGCACGTCCCTAGCGTGCGGGCAAAGCTGAATATGATGCGGAAACCGCGCCAGAATTGCAACGATCGGCACTTTTTATTTCGCGGCCGGAACCAATGTGCTTCACTCGGAAGGGCCACCGGTGTATAAAAGCGGCCATCGGCGAGATCAGGAACGACAACCTCGCGGCGTGCGTCTGTATTGTCGGAAGGTTTTTAGAAGATTAGAAATCGGCGTGGCAGCATTGCTGCTGACCAACGGAACCCTTGGGAAATCTCCAGTTGCTTGCGGTAAGGACCGTACTTCTTTTTTTAGGTGCGCGGCGCGGTGTCGGCTTTCTTCTGTGTGGCACAGCCACTCTTGGCTGTGCATAGATAACTTTTGCGCGGCTGAGCTCTTTGCGGTTGCGAAGCGAGAAGTGGCCGTTCTAGAGAACTCTCCATCATGACGTACTACGAACGCAATCTGCCGCACTGGCACCCGCCCGGCGCATCAGTCTTTCTCACTTGGCGACTCTATGGCTCTTTGCCATCACCGTTTTCCCCGCTGGCCACCGAATTAACTCACGGCAAAACGTTCGGCCAGCGCTTTCGAAAAATGGATGGTGTCCTCGATCGCGCCGTTAGCGGTCCTGTTTGGCTGAAGGAGATGGCCGTGGCGGAATGTGTCACCATAATGATCGAACGAGGAGCTGGCGAGCCGCGGCATTATCGCCTGCATGCGTTTGTGGTGATGGCAAACCATGTTCATCTCTTGATTACGCCATTGTGTCCGGTTGGGCGACTGACGAACTCTCTCAAAGGCACGAGCGCCAGGGAATGCAACAGACTTCTTAGGCGCACGGGTAGTCACTTTTGGCAGGATGAGTCGTTTGATCGCTGGGTACGAACAACAAACGAATTCAGAAGGATTCAGGCGTACATCGAGCAAAATCCCGTTGCGGCAGGGCTCGTCAAAGTGCAAAAAGATTGGTCCTGGTCCAGCGCTTTCCGCACAGAGGCACTACGTTAGCACCGCTGAGCACAGCCAAGAGTGGCTGTGCCACTGGATTATGTACACACGGGGCTGATGTAGGTGCGTGAGCCGAGCTGATACTGAAGAGAGCACAGCCAGGAGTGGCTGTGCCACTCAGTTCAGGAGTGGGGCGCGGCCACGGCTTTTTTCGAGGCGGCGCCGCTGGGCCTGGGACGAAGCGCCGCCAGCATTTGCTCCAGCGGCAGCGCGTTCAGCACATCTTTTTTCTCGATCCAGCCGCGGCGGGCCGTTTGCACGCCGTAGCGCATCAATTCGAGATGTTTGATCGAATGCGCGTCGGTAGAAATCACCACGCGCACTCCGCGATCTTTAGCCATGCGCAGGTAGGCGTCTTTCAAATCGAGGCGATCGGGCGCGGCGTTGCACTCCATGGCCACTCCGCGGCGGCGGGCGGCATCCAGGATGCGCTCCATGTCGTAGGCCATGGCGTCGCGCCGCAGCAGGATGCGCCCGGTGGGATGGCCGATGATGTGTACGTAGGGATTCTCGATGGCGGCAAGCATGCGCTCGGTGATGGCGGCGCGGTCGAGATTCATGAAGGAGTGAATCGACGCGACGACGAGGTCGAGTTCGGCGAGCACTTCGTCGGCCAGATCGAGCTGGCCGTCTTTGAGGATATCGACCTCGATACCCGCGAGGACGCGAATGCCATCCACCTTGGCAGCGCGAATTTTCCGCATGTGCCCGCGCGTGCGCGCCTCGTCCATGCCATTGGCGACGGTCACGGCTTTGCTGTGATCGGTGATGGCCACATACTCGTACCCCATCTTGCGCGCGGCCCGCGCCATCTCCTCGATGGAATGCCGGCCGTCGCTGGCGGTGGTGTGCATCTGCAAATCGCCGTGGAGATCGCTTTGCTCGATGAGCTGGGGCAAGCGATGTTGTTCGGCGGCTTCGATCTCGCCGCAATTTTCGCGCAGCTCGGGCGGAATGAAGTCGAGCTTGAGTTTCGCGTAGACCTCTTCCTCGCTGGCGCCGGCGGCGCGGCGCTCCTCTTTCAGCGTGGCCAGGGCGTATTCGTTCAGCGTGTAACCCATCTTGATGGCGCGGCCGCGCAGTGACACGTTGTGCTCTTTTGAGCCGGTGAAATAAATCAGCGCCGCGCCGTAATTTTCGGGCTGCAACAGCCGCACATCCACCTGCAATCCTTTGGCAACTCGGAAACTCACTTTGTTTTCGCCGCGAGCGAGCACTTGTTCGAGCTCGCCATAGCCGAGGATATGTTCCTTGATGGCTTCCAGTTCCTTGGGCTGCGTTTCCGGCGCGAGGGTCAGCAGAAGGTCGAGATCTCCGATCGTTTCTTTCCAGCGCCGCAGCGAACCCGCCGGCGTAATCGAGGCGATCGGTTTGCCGTAACGCTGGATATAGGCGATGAGTTTGGCGGTCTCGTGCTCGGCGATAGGAATGAGGAACCGGCCGGAAATCTTTTTGTAAACCTCGATGGCTTTGAGGATATTCTGTTCGGTTTTTTCGCCGAAGCCGGCGAGATCGCGCAGCTTGCCTTCGCGGGCCAGCTCCTCCAGTTGCTCGACGGTGCAGCATTTGAATTCGCGCCAAAGGATCAGCGCCTTCTTGGGGCCCAGCGATTGCAGCGTAAGCAATTCGAGCATGGTCAGCGGGTATTTCTTCAGCAGCTTTTTGCGCAGCGCGTAGTCCCCGGTGGAGAGAATTTCGCGGATGTGCTCGGCCATGCGTTCGCCGATGCCCGGAAGTTCCTCGAGCTTTTCCGGATCGCGGGCCATGACTTCGATCGATTCGGCCAGGCTGGCGATCAGTTCGGCGGCTTTCTCATAACTGCGGTAGCGCCCGATGATGGCGCCATCGATCTCCAGCAGTTGCGCGGTCTCGCGCAAAACGCGCGCGACCTCCCGATTTTCCATGGAAGTCTCCGCCTCTATTCGCCGAGGACGTAGGCGAAAACCAGCGGCGCCACAATCGAGGCGTCCGACTCGATGACGAATCGCGGCGTATTGCGGTCCAGCTTGCCCCAGGTGATTTTTTCGTTGGGCACGGCGCCGCTATAGGAGCCGTAGGAAGTGGTGCTGTCTGAAATTTGGCAGAAATAGCCCCACAGGCGGCATTTCTCGCGCAAATCCTGCATGATCAGCGGCACCACGCAGATGGGGAAATCGCCCGCGATGCCGCCGCCGATCTGGAAAAATCCGATGGATTGATCTTTGCTGTTCTGCCGGTACCACTCGATCAACGCGGCCATCTGTTCCAGACCCAATTTCACGACGTGAATATTGCCCACGTCCCCGCGCACCACGTTGGCCACAAAAATATTTCCCAGCGTGGAATCCTCCCAGCCCGGGGTGAAGATGGGCAGATTTTTCTGACAGGCGGCATAGACCCAGGAGTCTTTCGGATCGATCTCGTAGAACTCCCGGATATTGCAGTTGCGGATGAGCTGATACATGTATTCGTAGGGAAAGTGGCGCCGGCCTTCGCGATCGGCCTCCTGCCAGTACTTCAGCACTTGGCGCTCGATGCGCCGCATGGCTTCTTCTTCGGGAATGCACGTATCGGTCACGCGATTCAGGCCGCGCTCCCGCAGCGCCAGCTCTTCGTCATCGGTCAGATTGCGGTAGTTGGGAACCCGGCGGTAGTGATGGTGCGCGACGAGATTGAAAATGTCCTCTTCCAGGTTGGCGCCCGTGGTGCAAATGGCGTGCACTTTTTCCTGGCGGATCATCTCTGCAAGCGACAATCCGAGTTCCGCGGTGCTCATCGCGCCGGCCATGGCCAGCAGCATTTTTCCTCCCTGCTCCAAGTGGCGGCGATAAGCTTCGGCGGCATCGACGAGGACGGCGGCATTGAAGTGCCGGTAGTGGTGCTTGATGAACTCTGGCACGCTCATCTTCGCGGATTGTGTTTTCAGTCAGTCACCTCCCAGCCTGATTTTCTTGAATCCTAGACTACCCGTGAGCGCGTTGCAAGCAACTATCGCGTCCTTCCGCGCGCTCAACTTACGCCGCGATGCCGGCGACTCTGAATATCAACACCGCCACGCCGGAATTTATCATCCTGAGCGAAGCCGGGGTCCCCGGCGCGCGCCTCGGGAGCGCGAGCACTCGCGCGGTTAAGAAAGTCGCGTGCGCCCAGGGTGGAGACAGCGCGAATGAAAGAGAATCGCTGCGACGGATTTTGCGTCGTGCAGAGATCCCCGGCGGATCATTTTTTCCAGCGCGGCGAGCGAAAATTTCCTCGCCGTGATGCGCTCGTCCTCTTCCGGCTGCGCCAGGCCGCGCTGCAATCCCGTGGCGGCGAAGACCCACATGCGCTCGGTGACAAATCCCGGAGAAGGGAAGAGCTCCAGAATTTGATGCACGCGGCGCGCGGTGTAGCCGGTTTCCTCGATGAGTTCGCGCCGTGCCGCCGCGGGCCGCGATTCTCCCGCTTCCACGCGGCCGGCCACCAGTTCCCAGAGAAAGGTGCCGAGGGCATGCCGGTATTGGCGCACCAGCAGGATGGAGCCATCCGGGAAAACCGGAAGGAGTACGACAGAACCGCGATGCACGACGATATCGCGCGTGACGACCATGCCGCCGGGCTCGGCGATGCGATCCTGACGCACGCTGAATACATTGCCTTCATAAAGCGTCTTGCTCTGGAGAACTCGTGCTCCACGATTCTGCATGCTCGCTCCCGATTTTTGACGCGGTGAAACCTCCAAGAGGCCGCTCACCGATCCTCGGAGCGTTGCACGATGAAGGCTAAGAGAGATCCCTTGCTGCGGTTCGTCGCTCGGGATGACGGCCCTTTGTCGGGTCGTCAATTCTACGGACTGTAGGAAGGAAATACCAGACGGCAAAGATCACTTTCGCCCAGAGCGGATGCTCCGATCAGCCAGCCGCCATCCTCGGGCCGCAGCCAGGCGAGCTGGAACAGCAGTTGTGAGGTTCCCTCGGGAAAGCAAGTGCCGCCCGGCACAGCGCGCAAGGCCAGCGCGGAATCGGTCTGCGGACGCGTACGAAGACGCAAGCAGCAGCCGGAACGGCTGATATTGACGGTGGAGCAAAGCTCGATGAAAAACCTGCCGCTCGAGGTGAGACCACATACAGCGAAGGTAAGCTCGGCAGGGGATCGCGGCTCACGGCGGGTGGAGCGGAAGGGCCCGGCCCCAAAGGCCTGCTCTGCAGCCTGCAGCACAAGGCTCATTATCCGCGATGGACGAATCACCTTGCCCCCTGCCCGGACGTTTCCTAATCGGTAATTATACTATAAGGCAAAATGGAGGCCGAACTTGCACGAAAATTGTGCAATTTCCGATCTCATTACGGCAGAGTGGGTTAGCAAGAAGCATGCCCGCTGCCACTCCCTACGGGAAACACCCTAGCTATGCATTTTCTATGTAGCACTCGCAGTTTTGACTTATCTGCCTGTCCAACGTAACAGAATACGGCCAGTTCGTTTTTATCAGTCGTCTGTGGGCGCTTTTATCCGGTTTTAGCTCATCCCTGCGGCGGCAGCGCGGATCCCGCGCCGCCCTCAAAAGGACAGTTGGCCGGCCTTGAAGAGCAACGTATACTCGGCTGGCCGGTCCATTGGGGGGCGAATCGGAATGCAGGCGAATACCCACGTGAATACCCACATGAATACTTTGATCGTTGATGACGAGAAGCCCGCGCGAGACGAACTGGCTTTTCTGTTGAAGAGCTTTCCGGAAGTAAGTGTCGTCGGGCAGGGCAAGAACGGACTCGAGGCCGTGTCGCTGATCAAAGAGCACAATCCCGACCTGGTTTTTCTGGATGTGCAGATGCCCGGCTTGGATGGGTTCGGAGTGATTCAGAGATTGATGGACCGCAAGCTGCGCCTGCCGCACATTGTTTTTGCCACGGCCTACGAATCTTACGCGGTGCAGGCCTTCGAGGTGAGTGCCGTCGACTATATTTTGAAGCCCTTCGATAAGCAGCGGCTGGCGCGCGCCGTGCAACGGGCGCGGCGCGCGGTGGGCGCGGAGTCTTCTCCGGCGGAGCGGCTGGAGACGCTGGTGAACCAGCTGGGCAGCCGCAGCGGCCAGCTCGTCAAGCTGCTGGTCAAGTTGCAGGGACGGCTTCTGCTGGTGGACGCGGCGGACATGGTGTGCGCCTCGATCGAGGACGGCACCATTACCATCTCCACGCGCGATCTCGAGGGCACCTCGAACTATCGCACCATCGAAGAATTGGCCGAGACCCTCGATTCCGGGCGGTTTTGGCGGGCGCACCGTTCGCATCTGGTGAACATCAACCACATCAAGGAAGTGCTCCCCTGGTTCAAGTCGAGCTACATGCTGAAAATGAACGATAAGCGGCAGTCGGAAATTCCGGTGAGCCGCGCGCAAACCAAGCGCCTCCGCGAATTGCTGAAGATGTAGCGCGCCCTGCCTGTCGTCATTGAAGTGATACGTGATTTGTGGGTGCCGCACCCTTCGGTTTTAAGAGTGCGCGTTTTCTTTCCTGCCCCTGTAGCCCAGCCTTTGCGCCTTGCGCGCTCGCGCGCTAAAAAAAGTCAGCAAAGGCTGGGGTCTTTCTCTTTTGGTGGTACAGGCACTCTTGCCTGTGCAGATGATCCTCGGCAAGCTCCAATCTTTTCTCCGCGTCCTCTGTGTCTCCGTGTACTCTGTGTTAATGTTTTGTCTTCATGGATTTCTCCCTCACCGACGACCAGCGCTTGATCCGGGAGAATGTGCGGCGGTTCATGGAAACGGAGGTGCGCCCGGTCGTCCGCCGCTACGACCGCGAGGAAAAATTCGCCGGCGCGGAGATCCGGCGCCTCGGAGAACTCGGCTGCTGCGGGATGCTCATCCCGGAAGAGTGGGGCGGCGCCGGGCTGGACACCATCTCCTACGTGCTGATGCTCGAAGAAGTCGCGCGCGTGGATGCGTCCATGGCCGTGGCGCTGAGCGTGACCAATTCCGTCGTCGCCTGGCCGCTCTGGCGACATGGCAATGATGAGCAGCGGCGAAAATATCTGCCCCGGCTTGGCCGGGGCGAAATTCTCGGCGCCTTTTGCCTGACCGAACCGCAGGCCGGTTCGGATGCCGCCGCCATCGAGACGCGAGCGGTGCGCCGCGGCAAGGCCTATCACCTCAACGGCACGAAAAGCTGGGTCACCAACGGCGGCGAAAGCAGCGTCTATCTCGTCTTTGCGAAAACTGAACCCGCCGCCGGCGCCCCAGGGGTTGCTAAAAACCCGGGGGTTGCTAACAAAATGATGACCGCTTTTCTCGTCGAGCCCGGCTTCTCCGGCTTTCGCGTGAGCCGCTACGAAGATAAAATGGGCTTGCGCTCTTCGCGTTCGGCGGAAATTGTTTTTGCCGATTGCCAAGTGCCGGAGGAAAATCGCCTGGGCCAGGAAGGCCAGGGGCTGAAGATCGCGCTCGAAGCGCTGGAGGGCGGGCGCGTGGGCAT
>WNGQ01010913.1_pt1 | contig 15136 bp, 13 predicted proteins | sample 5407661 | NCBI WGS metagenome assembly WNGQ01 (sample SAMN13153382, study PRJNA577476) | soil metagenome | isolation source: 60 cm soil or saprolite under Garry oak tree replicate 2 | place: USA:California | collected 2016-06-15 | reverse complement strand
AGACCGGACACGTCCACGTCGATGTGCTCGGACATCGTGCGCGCCGTCACCGGGTTGGCCGTGACCTTGATCACGGGCACGATCGGGTTGCCGATGATGTTGCCCTGGCCGGTCGGGAACAGGTGGACGACCGCGCCCGCGGCGCCCATCAGCGTGATGTACTCTGCGGCCGCCGACGAGGAGTCCATGAAGTTGAGGCCGGCCCTGGTCGGCGCCTCGGCCATGCCCAGCGCGTCGACGATCGGGACGGTCCCGGTCTTCGCGATGTTGCCCAGCGCCTTCTCCTCGATCGTCGAGGGGCCGCCGCGGATGTTCCCCTGCGTCGGCTGCGAGCCGAGCAGGTCGGCGCCGGTGGCCTCGATCTCCGCGATGTAGGCGTCGTAGAAGGCCTGGAACCGGCGCCGCACGTCGTCCGAGACGCAGCGGGCCGCGACCAGGTCCTCGCCGCCGGTCAGCTCGGACGTCTCCCCGAAGATGACCGTGCCGCCGGCCCGGACGTGGCGGTCCACGACCTGGGCCACGGTGGGACAGCTGCCCAGCCCGGTCGTGGTGTCCGACTCGCCGCACTTGATCGAGACCAGCAGCTCGCCGCGCTCGACCGGCTCGCGGCGGAGCTCGGACGCGTCCTGCGCGAACCGCTGCGCCGTGCGGGCCGCGACGCCCAGCGTCCGCAGGTCGCCGAAGCGCTCGATGGAGTAGGCCTCCACCGGCTTGCCGCTCGCGGCGATGCCCTCGGCCACCCGCTCCGTCCAGCTCGGCTCGATGCCGACGACCACTGCGGCGGCCACGTTGGGGTTGGCACCGTTGCCGATCAGGGTCCGGAAGGTGAGCTCCAGGTCCTCGCCGTACTGCAGCCGGCCGTAGTGATGCGGCAGCGCCAGGGTCCCGAGCACGACCGCGGCCACGTGCTCGCAGACGGCGTTGGAGAGGTCGTCAACCGGCAGGAGCACCACGTGGTTGCGGACGCCGACCCGGCCGTCGGGCCGGCGGTAGCCGAGCAGCTCCGCGCTCACCGGCCGGGGCCCCACCGCGCGCTCCGGATGTTGTGGACGTGGACCCACTGGCCGGCGCGGATCGGCCCGCTCGTGCGGCCGATGCGGACGCCGTACTCGATCACGTCGTCGCCCGCTGCCAGGGCCCGCAGGGCGACCTTGTGGCCGAGCGGCACCGGCTCCAGCACCTCTAGCTCCACGGTGCGCTGCGAGTCCATGTACCGCACCCGGGCCGGCCCCGGCTCCACGTCCTTGACCGCGACCCCGACGTGGTCGCCCTCGTCGTGGACGAGGAAGAGCGGCGCGCTGGCGTTCATGCTCATCGGCATCCCCCCTCGCTAATTCTGGCTCGATCGCTGTTGCTGACGCTGTTGCGCCCGGCGCGCAAGACTCGATGGAGAGGCGGCCGCCGGTCCGCCCGGACGACCTGGAACTTCTCTCCACGCCGCGGGCCGGCCCCCACCCGGGCCGCCCCGCCTCCCCTGCCGGCCACGTCGGCCGCGCCGGCCGCGCGTCAGCCGAGGCGGGCGCCGGCGGCCCGGGCCGCCCTGGCGGCATCGTCGGTGGAGAGGCCGGCGATCTCCGCGTACGCCACCGTGCCGCCGTGCTGCCGGAACGCGGCGTACGGACGGGGGTGAGCGTGACCCGCGTGACCGACGACGGGCCGAGACCGGTGGCCACGCCGGCCGTCGTGCCGTCGGCGCCCACCCGAAGGGACCCCAGGCCGTGGCCGAAGGCACGGGCGGCGGTCGCCTCGTCCCGGTACCTGATCAGCACGTTGATCGCCGTCGGCGGCGACATGCCTCCGCCGGTCGCCAGGCCCGTGCAGTCGAGCTGGGATATCGCCAGCAGCTGCACCCAGAGCTCGACCTGGCCGTCGCTGGGCAGCCGCTGCACGGCGGGCTTCAGGCCGCCCGCCGCGCCAGCGCCCAGCCCGACCAGCGATGGGCCGGAGCCGGCGCAGGTCGTGGTGGGCGGCACCTCCGACGGCTGGATCGCGGCCGCGCCCAGGCGGCTGGGCGGCGGCCTGGCCGGCTGCCGGCCGATCAGCGGCGCGTCGGTGTAGCTGCAGGCCACCAGCGCCAGACCGAGCAGGACGACCGCCAGCCTTCGGCCCATCCTCCCAGGCCAGGAAGGGAGCCGCAACAGCGTCCGCAAGAACGGAGGCCACGCGTGGTATGAGGATGCGATGCGCTACCTGATGCGGAAGAGGCTGTTCGCCATAGGCGACGACTACTGGATCGAGGACGAGCAGGGGCGGCAGGCCTTCAAGGTCGACGGCAAGGTGCTCCGCGTGCGCAGGACGTTCGTGCTGGAGGACGCGGCGGGGAACGAGGTGGCGACGATCCGGAAGAAGCTGGTGGCGCTGCGCGACACCATGAACGTGGAGCGAGGCGGCCAGGTGGTGGCGACGGTCCGCAAGGCCCTGTTCGCGCCGTTCCGGCAGCGGTTCGACGTCGAGCTGCCGGACGGCACGGAGCTCGTCGTCCAGGGCGACATCACCGACCACGAGTACGAGGTCCGGCGGGCCGACGAGCGGGTGGCGCAGATCTCGAAGCGCTGGTTCCGGGTGCGCGACACGTACGCGGTGGACGTGGCCCCGGGCCAGCCGGAGGGCCTGATCCTGGCCCTGACCGTCGCCGTCGACTGGATGGGCCACGAAGAGCACGAGCACGACGACTGAACGTCGGCACCGGTACCGTCAGAGCCCGTACAGGCCGCCGAACTTCTCCCGGACGTAGGCGATCCAGGGGCCGACCTCGATCGGGCGGCCGGTGGCGCGTTCGACCAGCTCGTCCGGCGTCAGCTTCCGCCCGTGCCGGTGCACGTGCTCGTGCAGCCAGTCCAGCAGGGGCGCGAACTCGCCGGCCGCGAGCTGGCCTTCCAGCTCCGTCAGGTCGCGCCGCGCCGCCGCCACCAGCTGGGCGCTGACCAGGTTGCCCAGCGTGTAGCCGACGAAGTGGCCCAGGCCGAACGTCCAGTGGATGTCCTGCAGCGGGCCCTCGCGATCGCTCGGCGGCTCCAGGCCGAGGTACTCGCGGACGCGGGCGCCCCACGCGTCGGGCACGCCGGCCACGGGCAGGCGGCCTTCCAGCAGCGCGGTCTCGATCTCGAAGCGGAGCATGACGTGGAGGTTGTAGGTCACCTCGTCGGCGTCCACCCGGACGTACGAGGGGCGCACCGCGTTCAGGGCGCGCCAGAGGGCGTCCGCGTCCACGTCCGCCAGGGACTCCGGGAAAGCCCCCTGCAGCCGCGGGAAGAGCCACCCCACGAAGGGCCGGCTCCGGCCGACCAGGTTCTCCCACAGACGGGACTGCGACTCGTGCGCGCCCCCCGAGGCGCCGCCGTACAGCGGCGTGCGGTCGAGCGAGCGGGGGAGCCCCTGCTCGTACATGGCGTGTCCCGCCTCGTGGATCGACGAGTACAGGCAGGACTCGCCCAGCGTGGGACCCGTCCGGGTGGTCACGCGCACGTCGCCGGGGCCGAAGGACGTGCAGAAGGGGTGCGCTGAGAGGTCCTGCCGGCCCCGCCGCAGGTCGTACCCGAGGGCGACGATCGTCTCCAGCGCGAAGCTCAGCTGCCGGGCCTCGTCGCACGGCCGCTCCAGCAGCGACGCGTCGACCCTGCCGGCGTGCGCCGCGAGCTCGCGCAGGAGCGGGACGAGCGCGGCCCGGATCTCGGCGAACAGCGCCTCGACCCGGGTCGTGGTGACGCCGGGCTCCTCGAGCTCGAGCAGCGCGTCGTACGGCCGCTGCTCGTAGCCGAGCGCCTCGGCCAGCCGGCGCGACAGGTCCACGGTGACCTGCATGCTGGGCGCGAAGAGCGACCAGTCGGAGCGGGCCCTCGCCTCCAGCCAGACCGGTCGCGCCCGCACGCTAGCGCTGGCCATCTCGGCCACCAGGGCGGCGGGCACGCGGACCGCCTGGTCGAAGTCGCGCCTGGTCACGCGGACCAGGCTGGCGTCATCCGAGTCGGCGGGCAGGGCCGCCACCTCGGACGCGGCCGCCTCGAGGAGGCCCGCCACCTCGTCGGACGTGAACCGCTCGTGCGCCAGGCGTCCCAGCGTGGACAGCTGCGAGGCGCGGTCCTCGACGCCGCCGGGTGGCATGCAGGTCTCCTGGTCCCAGCCCAGCACGGCCCCGGCCCGCTGCAGGTCGGCGATCTCGCCCAGCACCAGGCGCAGCCGGTCCAGGGACGTGCCCGCTGCCACCGCCGTCACGCCGGCACCTTCACGCGGCGCTTGGGTGCCACCACGGGGCGGTCGCGGAGGCCGCCGGCCGCCTCCAGGACAGGCCGCAGGTACTGGCCGGTATAGGACTGCGGGTTGCGGGCCACGTCCTCCGGCGTGCCGGCGGCCACGAGCTGCCCGCCGCGATCGCCGCCGTCGGGCCCCAGGTCGATCAGCCAGTCCGCTGTCTTCAGCACGTCCAGATTGTGCTCGATCACGACCACCGTGTTGCCGTGGTCGACCAGGCGGTGGAGCACGCTGAGCAGCCGCTCCACGTCGGCGTAGTGCAGGCCCGTGGTCGGCTCGTCCAGCACGTAGATCGTCTTGCCGGTATCGCGCCGGGACAGCTCCGTCGAGAGCTTGACGCGCTGCGCCTCGCCCCCGGAGAGCTGCGTGGCGGGCTGGCCGAGCCGGATGTAGCCGAGGCCGACGTCGCGCAGGGTGCGCAGCTTGCGCAGGATCTTGGGCACGTTCTCGAACACGCCGATGGCCTCGTCGACGGTCATCTCCAGCACGTCCGAGATGGAGTGGCCGCGGAAGCGGACCTCCTGCACCTCCCGCGAGAAGCGCGTGCCGCGACAGACCTCGCAGGGCACGTAGACGTCGGGCAGGAAGTGCATCTCGATCTGGATGATGCCGTCGCCCTTGCACGCCTCGCAGCGGCCGCCCTTGACGTTGAAGGAGAAGCGGCCGGGCCCGTAGCCGCGCATCTTCGCCTCGGGCAGGGCGGCGTAGAGGTCCCGGATGGCCGTGAACATGCCAGTGTACGTCGCCGGGTTGGAGCGCGGCGTGCGCCCGATCGGCGACTGGTCGATGTCGATCGACTTGTCCAGGTGCTGCAGCCCCTCGATCGCGCGGTGCGGCCCGGGCCGTTCCTTGGCGCGGTAGAAGTACTGGGCCAGCCGGCGCGAGATGATGTCCGTCACCAGCGACGACTTGCCGGAGCCGCTGACGCCCGCCACGCAGACGAAGCAGCCCAGCGGGATCTCGACGTCCAGCTTCTTCAGGTTGTTGGCCTCCGCGCCGCGGATCGCCAGGCGCCTGCCGCTGCCGGCGCGGCGCCGCTCCGGGACGGGGATCCGCCGGTCGCCCCGGAGGTACGCGGCCGTAAGGGAGCGCTCGTCGCGCATCACCTCCTCGACGGTGCCGGCCGCGACGACGTGGCCGCCGTGCTCGCCGGCGCCGGGCCCGATGTCGACCATGTAATCGGCCGCCCGGATCGTCTCCTCGTCGTGCTCCACCACGATCACCGTGTTGCCCAGGTTCCGGAGATGGATCAGGGTGTCGATCAGCCGCCGGTTGTCACGCTGGTGCAGCCCGATCGAGGGCTCGTCCAGGATGTAGAGGACGCCCATCAGCTTGGAGCCGATCTGCGTGGCCAGCCGGATCCGCTGGGACTCGCCACCCGAGAGCGTGGTCGCGGACCGCTCCACCGTCAGGTAGTCGAGGCCGACGTCGATCATGAACCGGAGCCGCTCGTGGATCTCCTTCAGGATGCCCCTCGCGATCGTCGTCTCGCGCTCGGTGAGCGGAAGGCTCTCGAAGAAGGCCATCGCCTCGGTCACGGAGAGGGCGCACGCCTGGGCGATGCTCCGGCCGGCCACCGTGACGGCCAGCGACTCGGGCTTGAGCCGCGTGCCGTGGCAGGCCGGGCAGGGCCGCTCGGACAGGAACTTCTCCAGGTCTGCCTTGACGTACTCCGACTCCGTCTCGTCGTAGCGGCGCTGGACGTTGGCCAGCACGCCCTCGAAGGCCGACTCGTAGTGGCGGCGCAGGCCGTACTGGTTCTTGTAGCCGAACTTGACCTTCTGCCGGCCCGAGCCGTTCAGCAGCAGGTCCAGCTGCTTCTTCGTGAGCGTCTCGACCGGCGCGTCCATGTCGATGCCGGCCGCCTCGCAGACCGCCTCCAGCATCTCCGGGTAGAAGAACTGCGACTTGCTCCAGGGGGCGATGGCCCCCTCGTGGAGCGAGAGCGACCGGTCGGGGATGACCAGGTCGGGGTCCACGACGAGCTGGGAGCCCAGGCCGGTGCAGGTCGGGCAGGCGCCGTGGGGGGTGTTGAACGAGAAGTTGCGCGGCTGCGGCTCGGGGATGCTGATGCCGTCGTAGGGACACGCGTAGTCCTGCGACATCGAGATCTCGTCGCCGCCGTCGGCGGGCACGATCAGCACGGAGCCCTGGCCCAGCTTGGCGGCCACCTCCAGCGAGTCGACCAGCCTGGTCCGCTGCTCCGGGCCGATCACGACCCGGTCCACGACCACCTCGACGTCGTGCTTCTTGTAGCGCTCCAGCGGGATCCTCTCGCCCAGCTCGTACAGCTGGCGGTCGACGCGGACGCGGGAGAAGCCCTGCTTGCGCACGTCCTCCAGCAGCCGCTCGTACTCGCCCTTCCGGCCCCGCACCACCGGGCCCAGGATCATCAGCCGGGTCCCGGCCGGCATGCGCTCGATCTGGTCGGCCATCTGCTCGACCGTCTGCTTCTGGATCTCACGCCCGCAGATCGGGCAGTGGGGCCGCCCGATGCGGGCGTACAGCAGGCGGAGGTAGTCGTACACCTCGGTCACGGTGCCCACCGTCGAGCGCGGGTTGCGAGAGGTGCCCTTCTGGTCGATCGAGATGGCCGGCGACAGCCCCTCGATCGCGTCCACGTCCGGCTTCTCCATCTGGCCCAGGAACTGGCGCGCGTAGGCGGACAGCGACTCCACGTAGCGACGCTGGCCCTCGGCGTAGATCGTGTCGAAGGCGAGCGACGACTTGCCCGAGCCCGACAGGCCGGTGAAGACGACCAGCCGGTCCCGCGGGATCGAGAGCGTGACGTCCTTCAGGTTGTGCTCTCGCGCGCCGCGGATGGTGATGTGATCGATGGGCATCAGCTCTGGCTCTCCGGCAGGTAGATGATGAAGGTGGCGGTCCCGGTCGCGACCAGGCGATCTCCCGAAGCCGCCACACGGCACTCGGCCACCCCGGTGCGGCGCCCGGAGTGCAGTACCTTCGCAACCGCCTCCAGGGCCTCCCCTATTCGCGCCGAGGCGATGAAGCTCAGCTTCAGGTCGAAGCTGGCGTGGCGCTCGCCCTCGGGCAGCACCGTGCCCAGGGCGCGGCTCATGGCGCTGTCGGCCAGCAGGGCGATGAAGCCGCCGTGCACCACCCCAGAGCGGTTGGCCATCTCGGGCCGCGTCGCCAGCCGCAGGACGGCCTCCCCCTCCCCCTCGCCGTTGGCGACGATCTCGATGCCCAGCCACCCGGTCGCTGGGCTCGTCCCGGGGACCATCACACCGGTCGCCGTCGCGAGGTGTCGACCGCGAGGCAGGTGGACGACGCGCGCGCGACCAGGCGGCCGTCCTGGTCCAGGACGTCGGCCTCGCTGAACAGCAGGGTGCTGCGGATGTCCACCACCCGGCCGACGGCCCGCAGCCGGCCCTCGACGACCGAGTGGAGGAAGTTGATCTTCAGCTCGATCGTGGTGTTGGACATGCCGTCCTCCTGGCAGGTCAGGAGCGACATGCCCATGGCGGCGTCGGCGATCTGGGTGATGACGCCGCCCTGCACGACGCCGCCCTCGTGGCGATGGCCGGCGTGGACGTCGAGCTCGACCACCGCTCGGCCGCGCTCGATCTCGGCCACACGGGCGCCGATGGTCTCGCGCCACCCGGCGCGCGGGCCCTCGCCCGCCATGCCCCGACGAAGCGATTCCAGGTTGGACATCTGTTCGGGACCATTGTCGCCGCACGCGCCCCACCGCTGCCAGCGCGACCTGAACATGTTCGACGCGCCTCCCGTTGAGGTCGTCTCCGATCTGGGCGTAGACTTGAACATGTTCAAGTTCTGGTCTTCCCCAGGAGGAGCGCGATGAACCTGCGCCTGGTCGACTACACCGTCTACCTGGCCGTCGCCACCGGCCTGACCGTGTGGGTGGGCCGCACGCTGTACCGCGCCGGCACCCCCTTCCTGGCCGGCGCCCTGGGCGACCGGTCGCTGGCGGACTCGGTCAACCGGCTGCTCGTCACCGGCTTCTACCTGGTCGGCCTCGGCGGCGTCGCCCTGCTGCTGCCGGTCGGCGACGCCGCGGGCTCGGCGGCGGACGTCGTGCGGGCGGTGGCGACCAGGCTCGGCCTCGTGCTGCTGCTGCTCGGTGGCCTGCACGTGGTCGACCTGCTGATCCTGCGCCGGCTGCGGCGGCCGGCCGAGGTCACGTTCCAGCCGGTCCGCGAGGAGCGCTCGGAGCCCAGGGCCCGCCGCCTCCCGAACTGACCGGTGGAGGTCCGGACGAGGCGGGAGGCGACGACCATGCGTGCCATCGCGGAGCGGGCGGGCGTCTCACCGGGCAGCTCCTACCACTACTTCCCGTCCAAGAGCCACCTGGTGCTGGAGTTCTACCGCCACGTCCACGGCCTGCACCAGCGGGCGTCCGCCCCGGTCCTGGCCCGCGAGCGGGAGCTCGGCGCCCGGCTCCGCGGTGTCATCCGGGCGGTGGTGATGACGTGCGAGCCCTTTCACGACGTGTCCGCGTCGATCTTCAGCACGGTGGCCGACCCGGGCAGCCCGCTCAACGCCTTCGGCCGGCTGGCGCAGCCGCTCCGCGGCGAGGTGGTCGAGCTGTACGCCGAGGTGGTCCGCGGCTCCGACGCCCGCCTGCCGCCCGACCTGGCGGCGGAGCTGCCCCGCCTGCTGTGGCTGTACCAGATGGGCGTCCTCTACTTCTGGATGCTGGACGACTCCCCGGGCCGCCTGCGCACGCTGCAGGTCGTCGACGAGACGACCGACCTCATCGTCCGCCTTCTGTCGCTGGCCAACCTGCCGCCGCTGCGGAAGTCCCGCCAGCGCCTGCTGGCGCTGGTCCGGGGCATCGCCGAGGACGTGGTGGCGACCGCGCAGCCGTCGTAGGATCACCCTATGGCGGGCCCTGGCATTCGCCTTCCCGGCCCTGGCGCCACCGGTCGCGTCGATTTCGGCCGGTCCACCCAGGAGCAGGTTCCGGGCTTCATCGGCCTGATGTCGATCCTGCACGCCGAGCCCATTGCGTCCGCGTTCGGCCGGCTCCTTCGCAAGGAGCTGATCGTGGACGACTACGTGCAACTGGCACATCTCTTCGAAGAGATCTGCGTACTCGCCCTCCACCGGCACATAGCGGAAGAGCTGCTGTTCGACGCCTTCGCATTCGACATGTACTGGGACGAGCTACGGGAGGACGTGCTCAGGGTCCGCCAGCTGACCGGCAACCAGAAGTTCTGCGAGAACTTCGAGATCGCCGCCGAGCGCGCCCGCCACTACCGCACCGACTTCCCGCCCAAGCTGCGCTGGCAGCGCCGCGGACGGCCGGGCGACGAGCCCCCCGGCGGCCCCGGCCGCGGCGGCTCGCCGCCCCGCAACGACCCGAGCCCCCGGCCCGTGCCGGCCACCCCAGCGGGCACCTGAGCTCCCCGCCCCGGCCGCTGCGGCTGCTGGCCGTCGGCCTGGGCGAGTCGGGCCGGCACTGGGTGGGCGTGATGCTGCCCCAGGTGCCCGAGGTGGAGCTGGCCGGCTGCGTGGACCTGGACCAGGCCTCGCTGGCGCGGGCGCGCGAGCAGGCCGGCGTGCCGGCCGAGCTGTGCTTCACCTCGCTGCCGGCCGCCCTGGCGGAGACCGAGCCGGACGCCGTGCTGGTGGCGACGACGCTGCCCGGCCACGTCCCTGTCGCCAGGGCCGCGCTGGAGGCCGGCCGGCACGTCCTCCTGGAGAAGCCGTTCGCGCCGACCCTGGCCGAGGCGCGCGGGCTGGTCGACCTGGCCGCCGCCTGCGGGCCGACCCTGATGGTCACCCAGAACTACCACTTCTTCCCCGCCCCCCGGGCGGCGGCCGAATTGGTCCGCGGCGGCCGCCTGGGCCGCCTGCACGCGGTCGAGGTCGACTTCCGCCACCGCCCGACGGCGCCGCCCGGCCGCGGCCACCGGCTGATGGAGCACCCGCTGCTGCTGGACATGGCGGTCCACCACTTCGACCTGCTCCGCCTCCTGCTCGGCCGCGAGGCCACGGAGGTGAGCTGCCACGCCTGGAACCCCGGCTGGAGCGCCTTCGCCGGCCCGCCCGCCGCCGTGGCGACGATCCGGTTCGGCGACGATGTCCTGGCCAGCTACCGCGGCAGCTGGCTCGGCTGGGGCCCGGACACGGCGTGGGCGGGCGAGTGGCGCCTGGCCTTCGAGGCGGGCGAGGCGTGGTGGACCAGCCGCCGATCCATGGACGACGGGGGCGCCGACCGGCTGCTGATCAGCCAACGGGACGGCGGCACGGAGGAGGCGGACCTGCCGGCGCTGCCGCTGATCGACCGGGCGGGCGTCCTGACCGAGTTCGTGGCGGCGGTCCGGGAGCGCCGCGAGCCGGAGAGCTCGGGCCGGGACAACCTGGGCACGCTGGCGCTGAGCCTGGCGGCGATCGAGTCGGCGCGGGCCGGCGGCACGCCGGCGGCGCCGCGGCTGTAGGCGGCGCTGCAGCCGCGCCTCCGGACCAGGGGCGTGAGCCGACCCGGCCGCCCTTCACGACAGCTGCTTTTCGCGGGACCGTGGGCAGGGCCGTCGGGTCAGCACTGGAGCGGGTGTCCCGCGGCCTGACCGTGGGCCCGGGATCGGGGCGGCACCAGGACGTCGAACTGCCGCGGCGTCGCGGTTCGAGGTCCGAAAAAAGTCGCCCGGATCCCGGGCCCCATGCCTTGCGCGAAGGCGGCGGAGCCCCTGGGCGGCCGCCCAGGCTCACCGCCACTGGCCGCCAGGCGCGGCTGCGACGCCGGCCCGTCAGGGCCCCCGCCGGGACCGGCGCCAGTTGCGGGCCTGGCCGGTCCGCGGCTTCGGCGCCGCCGCCATCGCCAGCGCCACGTCCGCGTCGTTCTCGGGGGTCTCGCCGGAGAGTCGCTTGCGGATGCCGATGATGCGGTCGCGGACCCTGGCGGCCTCCTCGAACATCAGCTCCCTGGACAGGCGCTTCATCTCCTTCTCCATGTCCCGCACGATCGCCAGCAGGTCCTCCCGAGGCAGGCCGGCGCCGGCCATCAGCTCCACCGCGTCGGCCTGGACGTCCTTCTCCTTGATCTCCAGCGCGTAGACCGCCTTGCGGACGGTCTCCGGCGTGATGCCGTGCTCCTCGTTGTAGGCGATCTGGCGGTTCCGGCGGCGGTCCGTCTCCCCGATGGCCTGGGCCATGGAGTCGGTGACCTTGTCGGCGTACATGATCACGTGACCGTCGATGTTCCGGGCGGCCCGGCCGATGATCTGGATGAAGGGCCGGTAGGCGCGCAGGTAGCCCTCCTTGTCCGCGTCGAGGATGGCTATGAAGGCCACCTCGGGCAGGTCGAGGCCCTCGCGCAGGAGGTTGATGCCGACGAGGACGTCGAACGTGCCCACGCGCAGGTCGCGCAGGATCTCGATGCGCTCCATCGCGTCCAGGTCCGAGTGGATGTAGCGGACGCGGATGCCGTACTCCTTCAGGTAGTCCGTCAGGTCCTCGGCGAAGCGCTTGGTCAGCGTGGTCACCAGCGAGCGCTGGCCGACCTCGATGCGCTTCCTCAGCTCGGCCACCAGGTCGTCGATCTGGCCCTCGGTCGGCCGCACCTCGACCTCGGGGTCGACCAGGCCGGTCGGCCGCACCACCATCTCCACCGTGCGCTGCGACTTGTCCAGCTCGTAGGGGCCCGGGGTGGCCGAGACGTAGACCAGCTGGCCGACGCGCTCGTCCCACTCCTCGAAGCTCAGGGGCCGGTTGTCGAACGCGCTGGGCAGGCGGAAGCCGTACTCGACCAGCGCCGCCTTCCGCGAGCGGTCGCCGCCCAGCATCGCGCCGACCTGCGGGACGGCCACGTGGGACTCGTCCACGAAGACCAGCGAGTCCTCGGGCAGGAAGTCGAGGAGCGTGTACGGGGCCTCGCCCGGCTGCCGCCTGGTGAGGTGGCGGGAGTAGTTCTCGACGCCCGCGCAGGTGCCGGTCTCGCGCAGCATCTCGATGTCGAACATGGTCCGCTGGCGGAGCCGCTGGGCCTCCAGGAGCCGGCCGTGCTCCTCGAACCACTGGACGCGCTCGTCCAGCTCGACCTCGATGTCGCGGATCGCCAGCTCCAGCTTCTCGCGCGGCGTCACGTAGTGGCTCGCGGGGAAGATCCTCAGCTCGTCGCGGGCGCCGAGGATCTCGCCGGTGACCCCGTCCAGCTCCTGGATGCGGTCGATCTCGTCGCCGAAGAGCTCGACCCGGTAGACCTTCTCCTCGCTGGCGGGGACGATGTCCACGATGTCGCCGCGAACTCGGAAGCGCAGGCGTCCCAGGTCGTAGTCGTTGCGCTCGTAGAGCATCTCGGTCAGCTTGCGCAGGAGGATCTCGCGCCGGATCGAGTCGCCGCGGCGCAGCTCCAGCGACTCCCCCATGTAGTCCTCGACGGAGCCGATGCCGTAGATGCAGCTGACGCTGGCCACGACGATCACGTCGCGCCGGGTGAGCAGCGAGGTGGTGGCCCGGTGCCGGAGCCGGTCGATCTCCTCGTTCCGGCTGGAGTCCTTCTCGATGTAGGTGTCCGACCGGGCGATGTACGCCTCCGGCTGGTAGTAGTCGTAGTAGCTGACGAAGTACTCGACCGCGTTGCGGGGGAACAGCCGCTGGAACTCGGCGCAGAGCTGGGCGGCCAGGGTCTTGTTGGGGCTGAGCACCAGCGTCGGCCGGCCCAGCTCCTGCAGGGCCCAGCCCATGACGTTGGTCTTGCCGCTGCCCGTGACGCCCATGAGCACCTGCTCGCGGAGCCCGGAGCGCACGCCCTCGACGATCTGCGCGATCGCCTGCGGCTGGTCGCCCTTCGGCGCGAAGGGCGCGTCGATCTGGAAGGGGCTGGACATCTCGCTCCGGGCCATTGTACGGCGAACGGGCGTTCGCGGGGCTGCGCCGGGCCGACGGCCCGGCACGTCCCAGCACCACGGCCGACCTCGCGGGCCGTGGCCAGTACCGTGGCGGTGACGCTGGAGGCGGGTGCCCGGCAGCCTGGAAGGGGCCGGGATCAGGGCGGCGCGAGGACGTTCAGCTCCTGCGGCAGGGCCGGCAGCCAGCCGACGCCCGCGTCCCCTGTGCGGCGCGAAGACGTCGAACTGCGACGCCCGAGTGTCGCCCCGGATCCCGGGCCCACGCCGGGCGGGACGGTTCGAACGGCGCCGGAGCCCCTGGGCGGCGGTCGCGTCCGGTGGGCCCGACGTGCGGCTGCAGACTATCCCGGCAGCGACAGGATGAGCGCCGGCACCACGCTACCGGCCGGCAGGCCGCCGTCGCCGGGCGGCACCCGCACCAGGGCGTGGGCCCCGGCCAGCGACAGCAGCCGGGACGACGACTGCGAGCCGGTGGAGCGCGCCACCAGCTCGTCGCCCTCGCGGGTCAGCGACACCCGCTGGTACTCGGTCCGGTCGGCGGTCGCCCTCGCCTCGTAGGCCAGCCGGACCGGGAGCGCCGGCCGCTGCACCTGGGCGAAGCCCTGCATCCGGCGCAGCGCCGGGCGCACGAACACCTCGAACGTGACCAGCGACGAGACCGGGAAGCCGGGCAGGCCGAAGGCCAGCCGCCCCTCCGCCAGCGTCGCGAAGGTGAACGGCTTGCCCGGCTTGAGACGGACGCGGCCCAGGTGCACCTCGCCCAGCGACTCCAGCAGCGGCTTGACCAGGTCGTGCGTGCCGACGGACACGCCGCCCGACGTCACCAGCACATCGTGCTCGCGCAGGGCGTCGACCACCAGGTCGCGCAGCGGCCCCGGCCGGTCGGGCGCCACGCCCAGCAGCGTGACAGCCGCTCCGGCCTCCTGCAGCGCGGCCAGCAGCGCCCAGCGGTTGGAGTCCACGACCTGGCCGGGCCCCGCCGTATGCCCCACCTCGACCAGCTCGTCGCCCGTCGAGAGCAGCGCCACCCGTGGCCGCCTGTGCACCCGGAGGGTGGGCAGGCTCAGCGCGGCGGCCAGGCCCAGCTCGGCCGGCCCCAGCGGCCGGCCCCGGGGCAGCACGACGTCGCCCCGGCGCAGGTCGTCGCCGGGCCGGTGGAAGTTGCGGCCGGCCGGGAAGCCGGCCGGGACGGCGACCCAGTCCGCGCCCTGCTCGACGTCCTCGACCATCACCACCGAGTCGGCGCCGGCCGGCAGCACGCCGCCCGTGAGGATGCGGGCCGCGCCGCCCGGCTCCAGCTCGCCGTCGAACGGCCGGCCCGCGGCCGACTCGCCGACCACCCGCAGGCGTCCCCCGCCGTCCGCCGACCGGATGGCATAGCCGTCGACCGCGCTGGCCGGGAAGGGCGGCAGGTCGACGGCGGACACCAGGTCCTCGGCCAGCGCCCGGCCCGTGCACTCGGCCAGGTGGACGGCCTCCACCGGCAGCACCGGCGTCCGGTCCAGCACCAGCGCCGCCGCCTCGGCGGCGTCCACCAATGGGTACGTGGAAGCGCGCATCACTGCCTCACCACCTCGAAGCTTAGCCGGGCACGCACGCGGGCCAGCGCCGCCAGGACCGGCGGTCCCAGCAGGAGGAGCATCAGCGCGTTCCCGACGGAGCGAAAGGTGTCGTACGCCAGCGACGTGGCCAGGTAGAAGCGCCCGAACCGCAGCAGCGCCGCACCCGTGTCGAGGCCGGGCCGCCACCACAGGTCGGAGCCCTCGCCCCCGACGGCGGGGACCCAGACCTGGACGTCCATGAGCGCGCCGAAGGCCCAGCCGCCGGCGGCCCCGACCGCCACCAGCGCCAGCAGCGACGCCCGGCTCGGCGGCCCCACCCCCGGACCGCCGGCGGCGTGCGCCGCCAGCCCGGCGGCCAGGCCCAGCCAGCCGGTCGCGAACACCTGGTAGGGCAGCCACGGCCCGACCCCGCTCTCCGCCAGCGAGGAGACCACGATCGAGAAGGCGCCGACCAGGAAGCCGTACGACGGACCGAACGTCCAGCCCGCA
>WNGQ01007380.1_pt1 | contig 15140 bp, 11 predicted proteins | sample 5407661 | NCBI WGS metagenome assembly WNGQ01 (sample SAMN13153382, study PRJNA577476) | soil metagenome | isolation source: 60 cm soil or saprolite under Garry oak tree replicate 2 | place: USA:California | collected 2016-06-15 | reverse complement strand
ACCGCGAAGCTCAGTGTCAGCAGCAATTTGCGCATGTCAGCTCCTCGTTAAGTCAGTCGTCATCGTGGTCGTCCCCATGATGCTGCTCCTCGCGCGGCGTCCGGCATTGGAAGTTCGCCGCATCGTCGGTGCTTCCGGTGCCGGTGTAGACAGCCACCTTGGGATAGACGCACAGCGGACGCGTACGGTCCACTACCCCTGCCGTGGAATGCGATGCGATGACGCTATGGGGCGCCTTGCCCTTCTCGACCCAATTCTCCAGCGCTGTCAGCATGTCGAAGGTATTCGGGCCGGGTCCGCCCGAGCAATGCTGCATGCCGGGCACCATGAAAAGTCGGAAGAAGTTCTGCGTGCGCTCGAGCGCGTCCTCGCGGTCATCGCTGCGGTGCGCCATGAAGTCCACCACGCTCTCGAAGTAATTGATCGAGTTGAGCGGCGAGATGTCGGGGTCGCTGAAGCCGTGATATACGATCAGCTTCGATCCGCGGCGGTTCAACGGCCGCAGGTCCGGGTCGATGGCGTCGAGGGAAGGTCCGACCTTGTGCAGCGCGAAGATCAGGTCCGAACCGAAGTTGAAGGTCATCGGGTTGTACGCTGTGTTCTCGAACACCATGTAGCGGAAGAAGCCGTCGGCCGCGAGCCAGTGCAGCCCGGTGAAAGGCGCCGAGCCGGTGGTCCATGCCGCCCAGCCACCGGGGCCGTCCTCCGCGCCCGGCATGAGCGGCGGGTGTACGAGCTCACCCCACGGCGTGCGCACGCCGCTCTGGATGTCCTTTACCGCCTGAACCTGCTTCGGCGTAAAGCACGTGTTGGGATCCTGACCTGATTTGCACGCGAGCACCGAAGGATCGAACTTGCACTTGCGCGGGTCGTCGATGACGCCGTCGACGATGCCGTCGATCGCATCACAGGCCGCGGCCGTCGCCTTGCCCAGAATCGCCGTCTTGCTCGCCGGGATATAGCTCTCCGGATCCTTCAGCGTGGCCATCGAATACCAGAGGTGAGAGCCGGAGTAGAAGCGCGTCCAGTTGTTCGCGGGGTCGCCGGCGATGAGGCCGTCGAAGTCCTCGGGATAGCGCTGCGCCTCCATCAGGCCCTGCTGGCCGCCCTTGGAGCATCCGACGTAGTACGAGTACCTCGCAGGCTCGCCGTAATACGCGCGCGTGATCGCCTTGCCGTTCACGGTGGTCACGTGTGTGCCGCGATGGCCGAAATCGGCGACGAGGTCCGGCCGGCCGATGGCCCAGGTGGAATCGAACGAGCCGGAGCTGACGTGGCCGGTGTCGGTGCTCGCAGTGGCATAACCGCGCGTAAGGGCCAGCCGCATCGCGCTGTAGCTGATGACGCCGGCTGTGCCACCGTTGCCGACCATCTGGAACTTGCCATTCCAGCCTTCGCTCGGCATCCACACTTCGAATCGCACAGCGGGCGTGGTCACGCCGACGACGCGGCAAATCGGAGCCGCAATCGTGCCAACGGGGTTCGGATTCACGCCCGCCGGCAGCATTTCCGTGAGCGTGATCGTCGTATCCGCAATGCTCAGCTTGGTTTTAAGGTCGGCGCAGGTAATGGGCTTTGCCGCCAGCGACGGCATCGCTACCAGCGCCCCCGACACCGCCATGGCCGAGAAAAATGCGCAGAGCGGGACGCGCACCCGCTTCGTCCGTTGGAGACTTGCCTCCATGACATTCCTCCTGTGGGTTTGAAGAGATGCAGGAAGTGACCCTGAACCTCCCCCTCAATCTTTGTCTTTGTCTCTGCGGTTCGCGCGAATCTGACCGCGGATCTCGCCGCCCGGGGAAATTAGCGTGTGCACGTTCGCGTATGCCAGTCCAGCGCGGATGGCGGCGATCACCTCGTCAAGCTCGCCGGGCGCGAACTGCTGGGCTACGACGGTCTGGACGTTTTCCGGCCTCCAGGTGCCGACAAAATGCCCGTTGGGAGACGTACAAGTTGGGGTACCCGCTGGACCCGGGGTATTGTTGACACCCGGTACGTTCAGCGCCGTGCCACAAACCCAGAGGACGATACCGCCGTTGACGCGGCGCTGGCCGACATGCACGTGCGACTGGGTCACTGTGCCCTGCATCCCGCTGTATGTAATCTCGTAGTCGATCGCGTCGCCGTTTGGGCTGATTACCGCCTCGAATGTGCCGCTGGCTTCCGTCGAAACTGACGGCACCTCCTGAAAGCCCATCAGCGTGGCGCGGATTTTGTCGTCGGCGCCGGCGGTGGACGCCGCAATGGCGGCGGACAATGCGACAAAGACAGAAAGCTTACTCATGAGCGCTCCTTTCCAGTTGAGGGAAATAGGTATGAGACTTGTTGCTACTCCGCTGCAATCGCAAGTGCAATTCCGGATTTCGTGGGATCTCCTTCTGAGTTTGATGAGAGGCAACGAATCGCCATGAACGTTCTCGTCTGAGAGCACCGCCGGCGGGCCCCGATCCTCCGGGGCCCGTGGCGTTCGTTCTCAGCGCGTTCTTGGGGCGTGGCTCACGGCGCAGCCGGATTGCACTTGCGCCCATCGCCTGGCTGATTGCACACGTTGCTTGCAGTCGCCTGGTTGACGAGGTACGCCCAATCATCCCGGACCCCAGCGGGTAGGATGGTCGTGCATTTCGCGCCCATCAGCGCGGCGGCCGGTCCGGCAAACATATAGCCCTGGCAAGCCGCGTTATCCGCTGCGGCCGTCACCGCGGCGACGTAGCCGGCGTGCGTGCCGTAGCGCTCTTCGAGCGACAGACGCGGGTCGCCGTTGGCGATACGCTGCGCCTTGGTCTTCGCGAACGGCACCATGCCGCCGACGTAATTGCAGGTTTGGCCCACATGGAAGCCGGACGCAGTAATGTTCCAGCCGAGGTACGTGCCGAGCGGCGCATCGCGCAGCACGGTCGGCACGCCGCCGAGCTCGTTGCCGTCCGCATCGACGCGCGGCACCAGCATCTTGATCGCGCTCCTGATCGGCGGCGGCACGTTGGTGGGATCGCCCGTCGCATTGAACTCGTCGAAGTCCGGACCCCAGTCGTAATCGAGCACCGGGTTGACGAAGTTCTCGGCGAGGAAAATCGAGTCGGAAATGCCGGGCACGCCGCTCGGGAATCCCATCGCCGCTTTGGTCGGCTCGACGAGGTTGCGCTCGTTTCTGGCACCGAGCATCAACGGCCAGCGGCTGGGCGGCGGGGGCGTACCGTTCATCACCCACTCGCGCAAGGCGACGCGCATCCGGTTGACCAGTGAGTTGGCAGGGACCGGGTTTGCTCTCAGTGTCCCGGTGCCCCAGTTGTTTCCCGGACAGTTCGCGCCGGTGGCAGGCAGAGCTTCATTGAAGCCGCTGTCAGTCGCATCGCGGTTACCGCCACCGTGCGTGGAGCTCGGCAGGTAGTAGCGGAGCACGTTGTCGGGCAGCGGGATGTCGTTCTTCGGATCCGTGCCGACCCAGGAGGTCGTCATCTTCAGCGCAAACACCTCCGCGCCGCCGAAGGTCTCGATGATCTTCGGGCAGGTGCCGGTCCGGCTGCAGCGGTCGAGAATGCCGCCGGAATGCAGATTGCGGGCCCGGTCCGGGAAACTGTGCCACCACTGCGGGCCTTCGCTGCCCATCTGGTAGAGCTCGAGCACGCCGTCCGGCTGACCCCAGCGCGAGTTGTTGGAAACGCGCCGCCCGGCGATCAGCGGCCAGGCGCCTTCGTGCACGATGCGCCCGGCCTCGTCCTCGTTCATGCCGAGGAAGATCAAGTGCCGGGTGAAGTTCCCCGACTGCGAGGAGCCGCGGATGATCTCCCAATTGATCTTGCCGGCGAGCGGGTTCGCCGTGCCGAAATCGTCCGCCGACGCGTACTTGAAGAACGAGCCGACGTCGCGGAAGGCGGCCGTGCCGGCGCCGAGCACGTAAGGATCTCTGGCCGAATACGTGAGTTGATAGAGCTTCGTTGGATCAAAGCCGTCCTTCAGGCATAGTTGGACGGGCAGGGTCGTTACCGGAGTTGGGGTCGCGAACGTGCCGCCGCCGCAGAACTTCCAGTCGCTGTTCGGGATGGTTCCGCCTTCGGTGACCACGCCCGTAAGCGTCTCGTGCGAGTGGATGGTCAACGTCGCTCCCGTGTTAACCGCCGGATTGGCGGGGAAGTACGGGATCGGGTTGCCCATCACGTTGAGCGGCTGCGCCCCGAGGCCGCTGCGATTGACGATGCGGCCGAGGATCTGCCCCGTCACTCCGACGAGCACCGGCACCTTTACGTAATGGTTTGCGAAGGCCGGCGCGCAAGGGGGCAGGCAGCCCACATTGACTGGAACAGCCGTCCCTCCCGCGTTGTCTCCCTGCCAGCCGCTCAGTAACTGCGCGTCGCCGCCCGCAAACGAATCGTTGGGCAGAGCCACATCGCCGCCGCGGTTCGGCACGTCATGCCACATCACTCCGCTCGCCGTGCTCATGTCTTTGGGCTTGCGTATGCGGAAGCTGGCGATGTACTCGACGTCGTGGTTCGCGTTTCTTGGCGCGAGTTGGATGTCGGTGATGATCGCGTTGTGCGGATCGTTGGGGTCGAGCTCGCCGAACGCACGGCCAGTCACCAGCTGATACCGGACGGTCCCCAAGCGGCGAACGCCGCCGCCAGGCAGGCGGCGAGGGGTGCGCGAAACGCTTTGACGTGCTTGCCTAACATGTTTGCTCTCCTTTATTTGAAGTGATCGCTGCGCCCGGTCCGCGACATCTGGCAGTGCGGGAAGGTTTCTGTGGTCGGTACGGTATGCGTCGCCGCGGGAACGCCGCGGGCGGCGCCGTTCGCGACGAGGCGGTTCAGCTCCGATTGCGCGTCCTCGCACAGCATGAGGCGCTGCGCGATCAGGTCGTCGATCGCGCTGACGACCTTCGGGTAGTAGGCGTCGAAGCTCGGATAGCGCTCGGCGACCGATGGGCGCGGGTCGCCGTTCGCGCGGTCGGCGGCGGTTCTCGCGAAGGCGATCGACTGGCCCGAGCCCTCGCAGCCGTCGTTCGCCTGTGCGCCGGCTCTGAGCGCCCACCCGGTGTAAGTGGCGAGGGGAACCGACACGTCGGGCAGGCGCACGCCGGCGATGTCGTTGCCGTCGCTGTCGGTCTTGGGCACATAGCTCGGATAGATCGGACCGTTCGCCGGGTTGTCCTGGTAAGGCGGCGTGATCACCGGCGGGTTGACCGTGGCGATGCCGGTCTCGTAGAAGTTGAGTCCGTAGTCGAAGAGGTAGCGGGTCGTCTTGAGGCCGGTGTACGTAACATTGAAGCCCGGCCGGAACGGATCCGGGATGTTCGGGAAGCCCACTCCGGACTGCGGAAGCGGCGGCACGAGCGTTCCGTCGCGCAGCGTCGGTACGCGGCTCTCCGGCGGCTTCGTGTTCGTCGTCGACCAATCGTCGAGCGCGACCCACAGCGCGCGCTGGATCGGCGCCGAGTTGAGCGGGTTCTGGAATTGCTGGCAAGCGCCCCTCGAGGTGCCGCTACCCGTGCCGTGCTGGTGGCTGGAGATGAAGTAATCGCGCGTGTACTGCGAATCGGGAAGGTCGCGCGTTCCGCCCGGGTCGGTATGCAAGAGCGACGCCGCCTTCACCCAGTACTCGTTCGCCGAGTAGATCTCGACGCCGAGCGGGCAGGTATTCGAACGCTCGCAGCGGCTGTAGCGGCTGTCCGTCATGCGCCGGATCGGATCGTGCGTCATCACGTTGGCGAACGGGAAGACGCCCTCGGCATAAAGGTGGTCCTGACGGTTGCGCTCGGTGCGGCCCGGCTGCGAGAAGCGGTAGTTCATGTTGATGCCGTCGCCCGCCGCGATCCACTGCATGTGGCCGTCGAACACCTTGTTGCCGTTCTCCGCCTCGGTGAACCCGAGATGGCGGAAGTCGTTGAGCAGCCGGCCGGGCTGCGACACTACTTCGGTGTAGACGCGCTGGATGTCCCCCGCAAGCGGATTGGCGGTGCCGTCGTCGTCGGCTCTCTCGTAGCGCAGCCACGCGACGAAGTCGCGGATCGCCGCGAAGCCGATCCCGTTCACCGTCGGATCTTTCGCCGTGTAGGTGAACTCGTAGATGTCGTTCACGGTGAAAGTGCCCGTGTTCAGCGTGATCGCCGTGCCCGTCGCGTTGTAGCTCCAGCTCGAGTTCGGAATGACGCCGGCGGCGTCATCTAGGTGAACGCGGTGGGTGAGCTTCGGCGTCGCCTTGTCGCCCGGATCTGCCGGCGGATAGGTGAGCGGCAGCGAGGTGCCGCCCGAGCCGGTGAAGTATTCATAGGACGGCCCGGTGATCGTGCCGTTCGGATTCGAAGGCGTCGGCGCCGTGTGGGCGATCGGCAGCTTGATCGTCGTAGGCGAGGCCGCTGTCTTGACGGCGTTGCTGCCGGCCGCCGCATCCCAGCCGGACCACACCATGGTGTAGCCGCGCGGCATGAGGAAGGAATTCGCGAGAGTCGTGGGATCGACGATCGAGCCGGGATCGTTTCCGCCGGGAACGCGGCCAAAGGTGTTCCACGTCTTGTTACCGCGGTTGGGCGGCTCGTACATGACTCTGTGGGCGCCGTTGCCAAGACTGATCGGCTTGAGGATGTAGAAGTCGAACGAGTATTCGACGTTGCCGCTCGAGTTGCGCGGCGCAAGCTCGACATCGACGATCATCGAGTTCCTCGGATCGGAGGGATTGACCTCGCCGTATGCCGTGCCGATGATCTTCTCGTACCGCCCGACCCCGGGCCACGAGAAGCCGCCAAAGGTGGGTTTCTGGGAAAGCGCGTTGTCGACTACGATTTTCGTGATGCGCGCATCGGCTGCCGGAGCAGCCAGCATCGCGCCTGCGGCGAGCGCAAGAGCGATGTTCAGACGGCGTGCTGGTTTCATTTCTTCCCCTCCTCTGTCAACCTCGAATACTTCAGCGCTTGCCCGGCGCGCAGCGCTAATCGCGGTCGCGGCCGTAGTCATCATCGTCCCTGTCGCCGTCGCCCTCGTGCTTCGATTCCGCGTCGCGGCAGTCGTCCGCGTCCTCGAGGTGTCTGCCCGTCTCGTGCTGGTACTCGGCGACGCGGTCCATGCACGCGTTGGCGCGCGTCTCGATGTTGCCGCCGCAATGCCAGCTCGCGAAAAGCTTCGGATCGCCGCTGCCGTTGTACAGCGCCGTCTGCGGATACGGGCACATCGGCCGGCTGCCCAGCGTCGCGTTCTGCGACACGATCGAAGCCGGTGCGTTGCCTGTCTCGACCCAATTCACCATGGTGTCGAACAGCGCCTGCGGCTGCGGCCCCGCGCCGCCGCCGCAATGCGTGACCCCTGGCGCGAGGTAGAAGCGGAACCAGCGCTGCAGGTCCTTGAACCCGTCGTAGCGCTCGGCCGCCTCGCGGTAGTAGTGCGCCGACTGGCGCCACGGGATGAGCTGGTCCGCACCGCCGTGCCACATCAGGATCTTCGCGCCGCTTTTCTTCGCGCGGTGCAGATCGGTGCTCATGATGTCGCTGTAGGGCGCGACCACGGTGGTCGCGAGCTTCGTCTCGTCGTCGAACAGCGCGAGCGGCTCGGAGGTGAAATCGAAATTCAGGTCGCGGTGCGACCAGGTGAAGATGCCGAGACTGCCGCCTGGGCCGCCGAAGGGCGGCGAGTTGGTCACGCCGGCGTTGGCGCCGCGCCCGAACGGGAACCAGATGCGCAGGCCATGGTCGTTGCGCGGCCCGTCCCAGATCCGGTTGACCGCGTCAGCTTCCTGCGGCGTGAGGCAATTCGTCGCAGGTGCGCCCGGCTGGCAGATATTGTTCTTCGCGTCGTACGTGCAGGCACGCGGATCGCCGAGGACGCCGTCGCTCACGCCGTCCTGCGCGTCGCAAGCCGCCACCGCAGACGCATTCGCCGCGTTCATCTTCGGCTGAGTCAGCGTGGCGGTACCGGTAAGCTCCTTCTGGACCCAGAACGGCCACACCGTCGCCACCTGCAGCCGCGTATGGAAGTTCGCGGGCGCGCCCGTCAGGAAACCGTCGAAGTCCTCGCCGAAATTGAGCGCCATCGAGAGTCCTTCGCGCCCGCCGGTCGAGCAGCCGTCCCAGTAGTTGCGCGTCGCCGCCGTGCCGTAATAAACCTTGGTCAACGCGAGCGCCCATTTGTATTGCTGGTGGATGCTCTCGACCAAGAAGTCGTCCAGCGTGCCGTAGTTCAGCTCGTGCGTATCCTGGATGACGGCGAAGGCCGGGCTGCCGGTTGGATGGCCCGTGTCGGTGTTCGAGCCGACATAGCCGGTGTTGGTCGCCGCGGTGATCGAGCTCAGATTACCCTGCAGGCCACCGCCGCCGATGTTGCGCACCTTGCCGTTCCACGCGCCCTGCACGGCGCCGCTCCCGCCATCGAAGGTGTTGAGCGGAAACCCGACCACGATGCCGATGCGCTGGTTCTGTCCCACCGCGTAGCCGTCCGCCGGGCCGCTTCGCGCGGAGTAGATGAATTTCGCTTCGCAGCGCGCTGCATTCGGCGGCGTCGATGTCGCCGGGACCAAGCTCGTGAAGGGCACCGGCACTTGCGTCACCGGCGGCGGCGGCACGAACTGCGAAATGTTCGGCTGCGTCGCGAGGTAGCTGCCCAGAGCGGCGCAGGTCATTTGCGCAAGCGCCGGCGTTGCGAAAAGGCTGGCGCCGAGCGCAATCGCGAACAAGCTTGTGTATTTTTGCATGAATGCCTCTCGCTAGCTCAGTGGCACTGCGAAGCGACGCGGCGGATCTGCTCCCCGGTCTTCTCCCAGCGCGTGTCGTTGGGATTGAAGACCTGCGGCACCATGAAGTCGTTCGGGTCGATCTGCAGCCGGAATTCCGGCCACTCGTCCGGCGTGAACCCCATGTTCACCGCCGTCTGCTGCCAGCTAATCTTGTGATAGAGCGCGGAGCCGGCCTGCGCCACATCCGTCAGGTGGCCCGGGTAATAGACCCTGGGCTTGAGGTGCTGGATGTACTGGATGATGTCGCGCTGCTGGTTGCTGGCCGATCCGAGGCTCACGATCGAGCCGAGCAAGACATCGGTCTGGGGCAGCTTCTCCATGATCGAGAACAAACCCTTGCCGATTTCCCTGGCAAGCGCGATCTGTGGACCGAAATTGACCGGGTCGTTGTATTGCTGCACCGAGATCAATCCCGGGGAGCCGGTGCCGATGCCTTCCTGCACCGGGCCCGCGGAATTCACGAAAGCGAACGTGAAGTCGTGGTCGCCCTGGCGTACGACGAATTGGTACCACATCTCGATGATCCCGGCGCTTCCGCCGAACCCGGTGGTCCTGGTGTCGAGTTGCCCGGCGACCCTGGAGGCCAGGTTGGTCGGCGGGGTGAACGGAACGCCGGCCGGGAACATCGCCGGGAAGTTGAGCGGTGGCGTGGTCGTAACCAGCCCCGAGTAGCGCGGATCGCCGATATTGAAGAACGTCGTATGCACGAAGGATGGATCGATCGGCGCGGTCCCCGAGTGGACGTGCTTGAAGGTGAGGATGCAGATCTGCGGGTCGAACTGGGTGATCCGCCTCACCGTCGTCGTGCCGCCGGTCGGATTGGCGAGCGTGCCGGTGTATTCTCCCGGTGGCGAGCCGGCGGGCACGAGGGCCACGCACTTCACCGGGTCGCCGCTCGGAATCATCTTCACGCCCCCGTTGTGCGCGTTGGCATCGGTCCACATCCTTTGCACGTCGAGCTGCATCACGTCGCAGGTCTCCGCCGAGGCGTAGATCGTGGCGTCCGTCCACTTCGCGACGTATGCGGCGTTGTCCGCATGATCGCCGTGGCCGTGCCCGAGGAAGATCGCCTCCGGGCGCGCATCGATGAAGTCCTGAGGCAGGATCTTCGTCCTGCGGAGGTCGATCGGCGCGCTCGGCAACTCGGGGCGGTTGATATAGCTGTCGAGCAGGACAACGCGTCCGAGGAGCGATGCGACGTAGGTGGTGTTGGTCGCCCAGGAAAAGATGACCTTGTCCTTCGCGATCCTGCCATTCTCGTCCACGTTCTCGATGCCGAAGAACTTCTGCCGCGCCTTGATCAGCGCCGGGTCCGGGTCGGCGGCGGCGAACGCGGACAGAACGCAAAGGACGCTGGGCAAGACCGCGGACAGGAATCGCATGCATTTCATGGCTGGAGCTCCTCTTCCGTTGGTATCGCAAATTCACTCGTCTCTGACGCCTATCTCACTCCTGGTATGCCTTGAGATCCTTTTGCACGTAATCGGACGCGTATTCCTTCGGGAACCAGCCCTCATCCATCAGCTCCTTCAGCCGGTGCTCGACCTTGCTGACGTACTGGCCGTAGTTCTTGTAGAGCTTGCCGAGCACTTCGTCCGGGAGCCGTGTCTGGTATCCGGTCTGGTTGCAAAGACCGGGGCCGCTGTTGGGAATGGTGTACGTAAACAGCGGCACATCCAAATAAGTCGTGCGCACGCCGCCCTTAGCGTTGCCGAACTCGTCCAGCGCCACGCGGGTGCCGTCACTCAGGTCGTTGTCGATTTCCATGACCGAGGGCGCGCGCGGCGGGATCGTGCCGCTCGCTGTCCAGTCGACCAGGTGCTGCAGGCCCATGAAAGTCATTGCGCCGTAGGGGAACTGGCTGAGATTCGGATGCGTGCAGCCGATGAACGCCGGGTTCTCGCGCGCGTCGTTGTGCGACATGCCCGACATCTCGTAGCTGCGGAAACGGTTGGTCGGCTCGTCGCTGTCGGGGCGGCGAAAGCCGTTGCCGCTGTGCAGCTCGAACTGCGTCGGCATCTGGATGACTGGCGCGTCGGCGATCGTCGGCACCAGCCCGCTGCCGAGGATCGAGGAGATGAAGTAACCCTGATAGATCGGGCCGCCGTCCGGCATGCGCAGATCGGCGTGATCGAGCATCGGCCCGGAGCTCATGTAGGTGCGCGTCGCGCCCGAGGAGTCCGAGGTCCCCGTCAGCACGATGATGCGCACCATGTATTGGCCCATCGGCCCGCCGGCGAGGTTCTCTCGTAGCAAGCGCCCGACCTGGGCGATGATCTCGTTCGCCTGGTTGTCCGCGACGCGCAGGCTGCCGTAGCGCTCCAGATTGAACTCGTAGAGCCCGGCGCCGGGCGTCGCCGGATTGGTGAGATTGATGCGCCGCGCGGCGATCGTCATGCAAGCGTGACCGCGCTGCCCGATGCCGAAGCGCGCGAATTGGCAGATCAGGCCGTTGCCGCCGCGGTGAGTGGGCTCGCCCACCAGCATGCCGCTGAATTTCTCTGGATTGGGCGGCTTGCGAAGAAGAAGCCGCGTCTTGTAGGGTTGCCCGGCGGCCACGCCCGAGACGAAATACTCCTCCATGACGTAGCCGAAGTCCTCAAGATCGGTCCCGGCTGGTCCGGGCCGGATTCCGGGCTGCATCTCGCCCGGGCCGGTGATCGGCCCTTCGACTGTGGGAATGTCCGGCACCGCGGCGTGGGCAGCGGCAAGCAACGCCGAAAGCGCGACGGCCGAAACAAGAGCGCCTGTTCGCGCAATGCGGCGCAGGATCGCGAAACTCACGTTACCTCCTCCTTTTTTTTTAGATGCTTACGGGATTGCTGCAGCGCACCGGACGATGCGATGTGAGCGGGAAACGGAGTGGGATGCGGAGTGGGCAGGTCGAGCGGCAAAAAAACGTCCTCGCCTGCGCCTTCATGCTGCTTCCCCTCCAGTGTTTCGAATGACAGTCGGGACTACGGTTATTTACTTATTCTGTTGTTGAAATCTAACACCCGGCGATTTACGATACAAATTGAAGTAACTCATCAATTCATCACTCATCACCATGAATATCAGCTCGCGGCAACTGAAGGCGTTCGTGCTGACTGCGCGCCATCAGAGTTTTTCCCGCGCCGCGGAGCAACTGTTCATCACGCAATCGGGAATGAGCGTGCTGGTGCGCGAGCTCGAGGGGCAGCTCGGATTCCGCCTGTTCGACCGCACTACCCGCAAGGTCGCGCTCACCGAATCCGGCACCAAGTTCCTGCCGATCGCGGACCGCAGTCTGCTCGAGTTGGAGGCGGCGGCGTCGGTGATCGGTCGCGCTGCATCCGTCGCGAACCGCCGCATCGCCATAGGCGCCACGCCGCTCATCGCCAGCAAACTGCTGCCTTCGGTAATCAGCGATTACGCGGCGCACAGTCCCGATCTGAAAATCGTCCTGCACGATGGCGACCGCTCGCGCGTTGTCGCGATGGCGCTATCGGGCGAGATCGATGTGGGCCTGGGATGTTTCCTTCAACCGGTCAGCGGCCTGCGCCGCGTCCCGCTTTTCCGCTTCTCCTTGATGGTGATCGAGCCGGCGGCGCAGCCTGCGAACGGGCCGCCGCGGTGGTTGCGCTGGAAGGATATCGTCGAGTGGCCCTTGATCGGTGCGTCGCCCAATAATCCGATCCAGCAACTCATCGACCGCAACTTGCAGCGCTTTGGCCGCCGCGAGCCGTCGGACATGGTGTTCGACTATTTCGAGACACAGATCGCAATGGTGGAAGCGGGCGTCGGCTGCGCGGTCATTCCGACTTTCGCGATCCCGGCCTGCCGCCGCCAACGCATCGCGATGCATCCGCTCACCGATCCCATGGTGCCGATCGAGCTGTGCCAAATCGCGAGTCGCGGCAGGAAGCCGCCGCCCGGTTTCGAGGATTTCAGCAGGTTCCTCAAGAGCTACATCGCGGAATGGGCCGAGCCCTGGTCGCCCAAGTTCGCCTGAACGCGCTTCGAGGATTGCGGGGAGCCTTACTTCAGGACCGATTTCAGCAGTTTGCCCATCTCCGCGGGATTTTTCGTGACCTTGATCCCGCACTCTTCCATCACCGCGAGCTTTTCCTGCGCCGTGCCCTTGCCCCCGGAGATGATCGCGCCGGCGTGCCCCATGCGCTTCCCGGGCGGTGCCGTCACTCCGGCGATAAAGCCGACGACGGGCTTTCTCATGTTGGCCTTCGCCCAGCGCGCGGCGTTTTCCTCGTCCGAGCCGCCGATTTCGCCCACCATGATCACGGCGTCGGTCTCGGGGTCGTCGTTGAACATCTTCAACACGTCGATGTGTTTCAAGCCGTTCACCGGGTCCCCGCCCGTCCCGACGCAGGAGGATTGCCCAAGCCCGAGCTCCATCAGTTGTCCCACCGCTTCGTAGGTCAGCGTTCCGGAGCGCGACACCACGCCGACGCGGCCTTTTTTGTGAATGTGCCCGGGCATAATGCCGATCTTGATTTCGCCGGGGGTGATAACGCCTGGGCAATTCGGGCCCACGAGCCTGGTCCGCCTCCCCTGCATCTTGTACTTGGTGCGGATCATGTCGCGCACCGGGATGCCCTCGGTGATGCAGATGACGAGATCGAGGTCGGCCTCCACCGCTTCGTCGATCGCCGCCGCGGCGAAAGGCGGCGGAACGTAGATGACCGACACCGTCGCGCCGGTCTTCCCCTTCGCCTCTTTCACCGTGGCGAAGATCGGAATGCCCTCGAAGGACTCGCCGGGCTTTTTCGGATTGACGCCCGCGACGTAGCAGTTCCGGCCGTCCGCGTATTCCTTCCCCATCCTGGTATGGAACTGGCCGGTCTTCCCGGTGATGCCCTGGGTCATCACGCGGGTGTTCCTGTCGATGAGGATGGACATCAGGGCTTCCCCTTCGAAGCAGCGACCACTTTCTGACCGGCATCCGCCATGTTGTTCGCGGAGATGATGGGCAGACCCGACACGGCGAGGATTTTCTTGCCGAGATCGACGTTGGTGCCTTCCAGGCGCACCACCAGGGGCACGCGCAGGCTCACCTGCCTCGCCGCCGCAACCACGCCCGCTGCGATCACGTCGCACTTCATGATGCCGCCGAAGATGTTGACGAGGATCGCCTTCAGGTGCGGGATGCGCAGCATGATCTTGAAGGCCTCGGTGACTCTTTCCGTCGTGGCCCCTCCGCCGACGTCGAGGAAGTTCGCCGGAGCGCCGCCGTAGAGCTTGATGATATCCATCGTCGCCATCGCAAGGCCCGCGCCGTTCACCAGGCAGCCGATGTCGCCGTCGAGCTGGATGTAGTTGAGGTCGTACTTCGAGGCCTCGACCTCGGCCGGATCCTCCTCGTCCAAGTCGCGCAGCTGCTGCCACTCCGGATGGCGGAAGGCCGCGTTGTCGTCGAAATTGATCTTCGCGTCGAGCGCAACCACGCTGCCGTTTCCGGTGAGGATAAGCGGATTGATCTCGGCGAGGCTGGAATCGGTCTCGTCGAAGGCCCTATACAGCCCTTTCAGCATGGTTCGTGCCTGCGGCACGCTCGCGGAAGGGATGCCAATTTTCGCCGCGATGCCGTCGGCCTCGGCGTCCCCCAGACCCGTGCCCGGATCGACGGATACCTTGTGGATTTTTTCGGGCGTTGTCGCCGCGACTTCTTCGATGTCCATGCCGCCTTCGGAGCTCGCCATGAGCGCCACGCGCTGCGTGCCGCGGTCCACCACCATGCCGACGTAGAGCTCCTTTCGGATGTCGGCGCCTTCTTCGACGAGCAGCCTTCTGACTTTCTGCCCTCCGGGCCCGGTCTGGTGCGTCTTGAGCATCATGCCGAGGATCTTCCCGGCCCACTCGCGCACTTCGCTTTCGGATTTCGCCACCTTCACGCCGCCGCCCTTGCCGCGGCCGCCTGCGTGGATCTGCGCCTTTACAACCCAGACTTTGCCGCCGAGCTCGCGGGTCGCCTTCACCGCCTCCTCGACCGAAAAGCAGGCGACGCCGCGGGGCGTCGCGACGCCGTACTTGCGCAGGATCTCCTTGGCCTGATATTCGTGGATTTTCATTTTGGTTTTGTGCCGATCCGAGGGACGGATTGTTCTGCAGCGCCGGGAGGCGCGCATTGATGGCAGTCAAGCCGGCGGGAACCGCCTGCGGTTCACATGCCTTTGAACAGATGGGCGTAGCTGCGGCTGACTTCCAGCTTCTCGGGCCTTCCCTTGACCGCCACGAGCTGGTGCCCGCGCTCGTCGCGGACGATCCCGGCGATGGCGCGCGTGTTGATCAGCGTCGAGCGGTGGATCTGCCAGAACTGCGCCGGGTCGAGCTCGGCGAGGAGCTCCTTGATGGGCTTCCTGATGAGCGCTTCCTGCTGCGCGGTCTGCACGCGCGTGTACTTCTCGTCGGAGACGAAAAACAGCACGTCGTCGACCGGGATCATCTGGATCTGG
>WNGQ01003811.1_pt1 | contig 15141 bp, 2 predicted proteins | sample 5407661 | NCBI WGS metagenome assembly WNGQ01 (sample SAMN13153382, study PRJNA577476) | soil metagenome | isolation source: 60 cm soil or saprolite under Garry oak tree replicate 2 | place: USA:California | collected 2016-06-15 | reverse complement strand
AAGATTGTTTCCAATGATTGGGATGCTGAGATTTATTCCAGGCGCCGCACCGACAGTGATGGGAGCAGTAACCGTGGTGATGCCAGTAGAAGTTACGCTGAGATTTGCGGAGCCCTGAGCCACACCGGTGACTACGAAGCCGACAGAGAGCTGCCCCGCCGGGACGGTTACGGTGACGGGAACGGTAGCAGCGCTCACATTGTCGGAAACCAGGTTGAAGGTGATTCCGCCCGCGGGTGCCGGAGCCGAGATCGTCAATGTTTCGATGACCGTTCGCGTGGCATTGACCGAAATGGAAGGCGGGGTTACCGATGCCGTGACAGTAACTGTGACCGCGGCGGTGTCAGGCGCAAATCCAACGGCGGTGGCCGTGACCTGCGTCGAACCGATGGTCACACCGGTGACTTGCGGATTGGCAGAGGGTATCAGCAAACCAGCGGGCACAAAAACGCTAGGTGTGATTGTAGCGACGGAGGGATTCGCGCTTGTGAAGTTGATGGTGAGACCACCCGGGGGCGCATTGAACGATAGGCTGACGGGGAGACTGGCGCTTTGCCCGGGCGCCAGGACCGGAATAGTCCCGAAGCTGATGAGGTTGCTGGTTACCGTCAGAGTGTTGGTGGCATTGGGGTAGCCGGAAGCGCTTGCGGTCAACACCGTGCTGCCGCCGGTAGCGCCTGCCGTCAGAGTGAATACGGCGGTAGTCTGCCCAGCCAGAATGATCTGCGTAACAGGTGAAATTGTGACAACGCCAGTCGGATTGGCAGCAAGCGCTACCGTCACGGTGGAACCTGTGGGCACGGGTGCCGCGAGTGTTACGGTGGCGTTGAAGCTTCGATTGATGGCCAGCAGCGGCCCATCCAGAGTCAAAGACATCTGGAAGTTGGAATTCACAACGAGCGAGTAGGAGGCCGTGGCAGTCTTTGCCGGAACGCTGCTATCTGTAAGAGTCACGGTTAGCGGGAATGTGCCCGAAACCGTCGGCGTTCCGCTGAATGCACCCTGGGTGCTGAAGGTCATGCCCGTGGGCAGCGCTCCGGTCTCGGACCATGTCAAATTGCCGACTCCTCCTTGTTCGAGCAGCATTTGTGCATAGGGTATGCTTTGCAAGCCGGTGGAAAGGGAGGTCGTCGTAATCGCAAGCGGCGCCAGAGGCGCGATGCTGTAGTAGATCTCGGTGGTTGAAGTTGTGTTCACTCCGTTGTCGCCGCCAGCGACAAATGGATTTCCGTTTGGCAAAACCACGTCGCGCGCGTTCTCGCGCTGCATGGTCATAGAGCCAGTCGCGCTGAATGTTCCTGCTGACGGATTGAAGATTTCCGCCGTGGACGAGGCGGGCGTGGATGCGCCCGTGTCTGGAACGCCTCCCGCTACCAGCACAGTCCCGTCGGGCAGTAGCGAAGCCGTGTGATGCGTCCGGGCCGTACTCATGCTTCCAGTAAACGTGAAAGAATTCGTGGCCGGATCGAAGATCTCGGCGCTGGAAGCCGAAAGGCCACTTTGATAGCTGACAAAGCCTCCCGTTAATAGCACCGTGCCGTTTGGCAGAAGCACAGCTCTTCCTTCGTCACGCGGGCTGTTCATGTTGCCAATCGAAGTGAAGGTTCCCGCCCCGCTGTTCGCATTAGGATCGAAAATCTCCGCGCCGGCAAAGACGGTAATGGGCGGGCCGCTAAACGAGCGTCCGCCAGCGACAAGAACCGTGCCGTTGGGCAAGAGAGTCATGGTATGGCGGGCACGCGCCTGATTCAGATTGCCGGTGGGTGTAAACAAGCCAGTTGCTGGGTCATAGACTTCAGAAGTGATCAAGGCTCCGCTGGAATTGACGCCGCCACTAACGAGTACCTTTCCATTTGACAACAGAACGGCAGTCGCCCGATCTCTTGCTTGCGCCATACTCCCGGTCGCGGAGAATGTTCCACTGGCGGGATCATACAATTCCGCAGTCGCCAAGGGATTGCCGGCATTGTCGGACCCACCGAGCAGAAGAACCTGCCCATTTGCAAGCAAGATGCTGGCGTGACTTACACGCCCGTTGGGAGCCGTTAAGTTTCCGGTCGGGGATACGGTGCCAGCCGTGGGATCGTAGAGTTCAGCAGTATTCAATGCATTGGACGTGTTATTGACACCGCCAGCAATCAATACTTTGCCGTTCGCAAGTAGAACCTGAGTGTGCAGTTCACGCGCCACAGAGAGACTCCCTGAGCCGCAGAAGCCATTGACGGTGAAGGGCTGAGATACGGCGGAGGCGCTGCCGGCGCTGGCTAGCAGCGTGTAGCCGAGCTGGCCCCGATCGATCGTCAAGTCGCGGAAAAACGCATTGCCATTACCATTCGTGATTGCAGTTAAGGTTCCCCCAAGCGTTGCGCTGGAGCATGGCGGAGCGCCGTTAGAGCTCATGGCGACAAGGGCTCCAGACACCGGAGCGCTCGTAGCGTCCGTCACGGTCACAATGATTGGTCTACCCGAGAGAAGCTGCCCGCCGATGGAGTTCAGCGGCTGGCTAACAAAGGTGACGGTTGCAGGAGCCGAAGTTCCGGCTGGAGAAACGTCCATCACATAGTATTGCGTGGCAGTCTGGGCCGGGTTTGAGGAATCCGAAACAGATTCGGAGAAGGTGTAGTGGCCCGCCAGAGTGGGTGTGCCCGCAAGTGCCCCGCTGTGCGAGTTCGCCGCGGGCTGCTGAATTGCCAGACCTGGCGGGAAAGCAGTGTTGGCCGGCGAGAAGGACAGCGGCAACGTCCCGCCGCTCGTGCTGATGGGAGTGTTATACGGAACGCCGACGATGGCGTTCGGAAGCGCAGTGGTGGTGATGAAAAGCGTATTAATGGCGATGGTTAGCGTTTGCGTTGCGGTCTGCGGCGTGGCTGAAGAATCGGTCACGCTTACGGTGAACGTGAAGACGCCCGCCGTGGCAGGCGTTCCGCTCAGCAAGCCAGTGCTGCTCAACGCCAGGCCCGAAGGCAGTGTGCCGCCTGTTTGGGTGACGGTATAAGGTAGCGTTCCGCCCATTACCGGCAGAGGCTGACTGTACCCTCTTCCCGCCGAAGCCGTGGGCATCGTATTGGACGTGAACACCAGCGGGGCGAGCGACACGTTGATGGTGAAAGACGCTGTCGTTGTGCTGATTCCATCTGTCACTTGTACACTGAAGCTGAAGGAGCCGACCGTAGTGGGAACTCCAGACAGTATTCCGTTCGCAGCTAGAGTGATGCCCGGCGGTAACGTGCCGGAAGCCAGCGACCAAGTGATTGGCCCAGACCTGTTCTGTTCGAGCAAGAGTTGAACGTAAGGTTGGCTGATGAACCCATTGGGAACAGAAGTGGTCGTAATCACGACTGGCGCTTGGGCTACCGGGTTGTAATAAACCTCTGTACTCGCCAAGACGTTGACGCCGTCGTCGCCTCCAGATAGCAGAACATTGCCGTTGAGCAGCAGCGTTGCTGCGGGAAATTCGCGGCCGGTTATCATCCCTCCAGTAGGTGTAAATGTCCCTGATGTCGGCGAATAGAGTTCCGCTGGCGCGGCCGCGATCAGCCCGTTAAAACCATTGATGCCGCCAGCTTCGAGCACTGTGCCATCGGGGAGCAGCGTAGAGGTGTGCCGGGCGCGCGGCGTATTCATACTGCCAGTTGGAGTGAAGGCATTTGTGCTCGGATCAAAGATCTCCGCGCTGGCAACAGACGAGCTCGTATTGCCCCCGTTGAAACCTCCGGCGATTAGGACGGTGCCATTGGACAACAGCGTCGCGGTGTGCTTGAACCTCGGACTGTTCATGTTTCCAATCGCAGTGAATGCGCCGGCCCCTTGATTCGCAAAAGGATCAAAAATTTCTGCGCTGGAAAGTGCGAAGAAGTTTTGCTGAGCGTCGCGGCCACCGGTGACCAGAACTTTGCCGTTGGGCAGCAGGGTCAGCTGGTGACGGCCACGCCCCTGGGTCATATTGCCGGTGGGAGTGAACACGCCTGTAGCCGGATCATAGATTTCGGCGGTGTTGCTCGCTACCTGCGTATTGAACCCACCGCTCACGAGCACCCTGCCATCCGCTAGCAGGACTACGGCGGGAAGACCTCTCGGCTGAGACATGCTCCCGGTGGGGGTGAAAGTTCCCGTGGCTGGATCGTACAGTTCAGCAGTAGCCAGAGTGCTGACGTTGCTAAAGCCTCCAATTAAAAGCACCTTGCCATTGGGAAGCACGACGCTGACATGATTCGCACGGCCGTTGGGATCGGAGAGGTTGCCCGTGGGTGAGGTAAATCCAAATGCCGGGTCATAGAGTTCGGCAGTGTTTAACGCATTCCCAAGGTTGTCCGCGCCTCCGGCAATCAGCACCTTGCCATTCACCGAGCTTGCTGTATTCACAGTAATCGCTACGCCGAAATCCCCGTTGGGGTCCGTGTTGTCCGAATAGAAGACATCGGTTGCGGCAACGAACAGGTACGCTGCGCCGATTGGCACCGTTACTGGTTCTCCGGCAAGGGAGAAATCCTCTGGTATATCCGTGGGAAGGCTCCCGTACAAGGTTGGGGACGTGTTACAAGGAAAGGCCGTCGTGGAGTTGGGAGCAATAGCACCCGGAACTCGATTGATCGTACCTCCTGAGGGTAGCAACGCGTTTGAAGCGCTGAATACGCCACAGACAGCCGGGTTGAAGGACTCGCCGAAGCAGAATACACCTATCCCGCAGAAATTCGCATCTCCTACCGGCACCGCGGAGATCACATTACCCGGCTTGATGCCCAGTGATGCGAGCGAAATAATTAGCGGAGGATTCGGCATATCCGGAATGCCTGACGGCCCGGGATTGGTGTTTGTAAATAGATATGCTCCCTTTGGGTCGACGGGGAACTTAAATGTGGATTGGGGCGTTACTAACAGGTCTTGGGTGTGCCCTTCGCGCTGAGTGGAAAGATTCCCTGAAGCGCAGAATCCTTGCACCGAGAACGGCCCGGAGTCCCCGGAAGCGCTGCCGGTGCTAGCCAGCAACGTGAAATCGTACCCGCCGCGATCGACCGACAAATTCGAGAAGGTCGCCTGCCCTGTCGCGTCGGTTACCGCCGTCAATGTTCCGCCGAGCGACGCTACGGAGCACGAGAGCGGAAGGTTGAAAATGCCGATGAGGGTCATCGCAACGGTCGTTCTCGGAATCGGTGCGTTGGAGGCATCGGTCACGCGAACCAGGATGGGGCCGCCGCTCAGCGTCTGTCCTCCCACCGAATTCTGCGGCTCGCTGACGAATGTGACATTCGCAGGCACGGCACTGCCAGCGGGCGCGATCGTCACCACATAACTTTGCGTCGCGGTTTGCTGCGGGTTGGAGCTATCAACCACGGACTCGGAGAACGTGTACGTTCCCGCCAGTGTCGGCGTTCCCGCCAAAGCTCCGCTTGTGGAAGACGGAGATGGCTGCTGGATCAATAGGCCCGGTGGGAAAGCTGCTGTCGTCAACGAGAACGAAAGCGGCAGAGTTCCGCCTCCGGTGTTTATCGGCCCGTTGTAGGGCACTCCCACGATCCCGCTCGGCAGCACGGCTGTGGTAATGACCAGCGTGTTCACCCCCATCGTTAACGTCTGCGTCGCCGTCTTCGAGGGTATCGAGGAGTCCGTGACCGTCACCGTGAACGCAAAACTTCCGGTGCCCGTAGCCGTCCCGTTAAGCACTCCGCCGCTGCTCAGCCCCAGTCCTGGTGGGAGGGTGCCGCTAGTGACAGTCGCGTTGTAAGGCTGTGTTCCTCCCGCCAACGGCAGGGCCTGGATATAAGGCTGTCCCACCACCGCGGTCGGCAAGGTGTTGGACGTGAACACCAACGGGCCGAGCGTCACGTTGATCGTGAGGGTCCCGCTCGTCGCGGTTCTTGCCGGACTGCTGCTGTCCGTCACTTGCACCGTGAATGGGAAGGACCCCGCGGTCGTGGGTGAACCGAACAGGATGCCATTTGCGCTGAGCGTGATACCTGGAGGCAACGCGCCGTTGGCCACGGTCCACGTGAGATTCCCGACTCCTCCATGCTCGAGAAGAAGCTGGGTGTAAGGCTGGTTCTGCAGGGCACTCGGCAAGACGGAAGTCGTGATCGTGATGCTGGAAGGTGAAACGAGAGGATAGAAGATCTCTGAATTGGGAACGACGGCGTTATTGGAATCAACGCCACTGGCAAGCAGAACTGTGCCGTCGGACAAGACGACGTCACGTTTGCCCGCCTGGACCGCCGTGAAATTTGCTGTCGTTCGGAAGGTTCCGCTGGCAGGATCGTAGATATCGGCGTTTGTGCCGGAAGGCAGCGGCGCGCTGCCGGAGATAAAGATGGTGCCGTCATCCAGAACCAGCCCGGCGTAATGGGCGCGAGGGATCGACATACTGCCGGTCGGCGAGAACGTCCCAGTGGAAGGATCGTAAAGTTCCGCAGACGAGGTGCGTGCTCCGGTAGGCGCGACCCCGCCGGCAACGAGAACTTTGCCGTTGTAGAGCAGCGCAGAAGTGTGATTGCCGCGAGCGGTGGCCATGCTGCCGGTCGGCGTAAACGTATCGGCAATTGGATCGTAGATTTCAGCGGAAGCTAGTGGATTGTTATTGACGTCAAAGCCGCCGTTGATCAGGACCTGCCCGTTGGGGAGAAGGTTCGCATGATGGATCTGGCGGACGGTAGTCATCACATTAGCCGAGGTGGTGAACGTGTTGGTTGCGGGATCAAAGATTTCCGCGGTGGCTAATGTGGTGACGCTAGTGTTACCGCCGGCTAGCAGCACTTTTCCATTTGCAAGAAGCGTAGCGGTATGCTCCGCACGCTGGGTGCTCATTGCAGCGGTCAGGGCGGTAAAAGTATTTGTGGACGGGTCGAAAAGCTCGGCGCTGGAAAGGTTGGAAGTGTCGTTAAAGCCGCCAGCGATGAGGACTTGTCCATTGGGGAGCAGAGTCATGGTGTGGTCTGCGCGGGCCGCGTTCATGTTGGGAAGTGTGGAAAAAGTATGCGAAACCGGATCGTAGAGTTCCGCGCTCGCCAGCGCGCCGCTGCCATTCGGATTCACCACTCCCCCGGTGATCAGCGCTTTCCCATTGGGCAGGACAATCAGTATGTGATTGTGGCGAGCCGCGGCCATGTTGCCGGTTTCACAGTAGCCTTCAACTTTGAAAGAATTCGAAGTGTTGAAGGCGTTTCCAGCCGTTGCCGCGATCGTGAAGTTACTCTGCCCATGGTCGATGCTCAAATTGGAGAAACTTGCGATGCCACTAGCATTCGTGGTGGCCGTGAGTAATCCGGAAAGCGTCGCCGTGGGACAAGCCTGATTCGCGAAGCCCATGGCGACCTGCACGTTCGGAATCGCGGCGCCGGTCGCGTCGAACACTTGAACTTGAACAGCCGGGGAGATGGATTGCGCACCCACGGTGTTGGTAGGTTGCACGACAAAAGTGATCTGCGAAGGCTGTTGGATGATGGCGTTCGTTACAAGAATCGCGTAAGGCGCCGATGCGAATAGGCCGAGCGAATCGGTGGCAGTCACCGAGAAGGAAAATGTTCCGAGCGCCGTCGGCACGCCGCTGAGCGTACCGCCGCTTGAGAGGGACAGACCCGGTGGCAGGGTCCCCGTGCTCGACCAGCCGTAGGCTGGGAGCCCACCGATCGCCGTGAAGACCTGAGTATATGAGGAATTGATGGCCGCGTTTGGCAACGCAGGCGTTTGGATAGCCACGGGCGCGTAAACATTGATCGTAAGACTGCGCGTGGCAATGTGCTGCGGTGTGCCCGTATCCGTCACCTGCACGAGGAACGAAAAAGTTCCCGTGGCCGTTGCCGTGCCGGAGACGACGCCCGCGGCACTTAGGTTCAAACCTGGCGGAAGCGATCCACCGATCAGCGCCCACGTGTTGGCGCTCAATGGCGGATTGCCGCCGAGCGCGGCAAGAGCAGCGGAATAAGGTTGTCCCGTTACCGCGAACGGCAAAGTTGTTGTGGTGACGAGCAGCGAGATAGGGGGAGTTGTAGCCCCTTGCTGGACAGCAACGGTATTGACGCCATGAGAAGCTACTACCGGTGTGAGGTTTGGAAGCACAAAGTTGGCGAGATCGGAGACGGTTAGGTTCGCTCGAAGCGTGACTTGCAAGGTGTCGCCGGGAGCCAGCGAGAATGTCGGGTTGTTGATTGCGCCGTTGAGGATCGCGGGATTTCCTAGCTGCGCCGGATTGGTCACAAAACTAGGATTGTCGATGCTTGCGACTACCTCGTTATTCACCTGACCGCCGTACGTGCATCCATCATTCGGGTCGACGCCAGGCGTCAGGTAAGTCTTGGTCAAAATAATCTGAAAGATCGCGCTAGCGGGCAAAGCGCCAGATTGGAAAAGTTGCAACTGGTAGGTCGCGCTGGTATTGCCCTGATTTGTGACTGTGTAATTGGCGTCGCTGACCGGCGTGTTCAAGATGGCGGGATTCAGAATCGCGGGATTAGCAACGGCGTTGTTCAAGATCGCGGGATTCAGAATCGCCGGATTCAGAATCGCCGGGTTTAGCGCCACCACGAAGTTCGGATTCAGAATCGCTGGATTCAAGATCGCCGGGTTAAGAATTGCTGGGTTCAGAATCGCTGGATTCAAGATCGCTGGGTTAAGAATTGCTGGGTTCAGAATCGCTGGATTCAAGATCGCCGGATTCAAAATGGCTGGATTGTAGAACTCCAGCGAGGAAATCGACCCCGATCCGAACGCGGCGTTATCGGGATTGGCCAGGAAGGGGTTCGTCGGATCCGCGTTGAACAGGATCGAGCCTGTCAGCGGAGTCTGCGCACCGTCGGTTTCAACCGCGTTCACCTGGAACGATGGGAAACTCACCGTGCTGCCCGTATGAGGCGTGAGAAACACCGGACGCGAAGCCGACGAAAAGGCCGGCAGGCTAACGGTGAGTGTGTTCTGCAGACTGAATTGCAGAAAGGAAGCCTGCGCGCTCGCCGGTTGCGCTGGAATGGACAGCTGAAAAGCACGCGACAGATTTGTATCGTTCCTCAGGATCAATGCAAACTCGCGTGGAATGGGCTGGCCGTTGGATTGAAGCACGGGCTTGGCGGTTTGAGGCGAGGTCAGGATCAATCCATGGCTGATCGTGGAAGTGTAAATGTTTTGGTTGCGCATCCCCGAGTAACCCGGAACGCACGCAGGCGGGGTCTTGGTCGGATCAAACTTGCTGGTTGCACCGATGGACGCGGAGACAGGAGGAGTGTACTTATTCCAGCTTATTCCATCCGGAGGAGGCAGGACGTCGCGGTTGTCCGTCCAGGCAGCATGGAACACTGGGTTTGTGGTGGGGCTGGTATTGAATTTCCAGCCGTCGCCCATCAGCACCATGGACGGAGCAGCGGCTACATCAATGTAATCGCCCATGAACGGAGTCGTGCCTTGCACGAACATCGGCAGGTTGGGAGCGTTGAACTGTGCCTGCTGGATGTTGACACCGGGGGGAATGATTCCGTACTCGTAACGCGAAACGCGGAAATGAATGAAGGAGGGCAAAACCAGGATCGAGGGATCGGATGCCGGCACACCCTCTGAGCCGATGATGTCGAGCGTATGACGGCGCACTGTCAGCGTTGCATCGTCTATGTAAGCGTTGAACACTGCCCCTGGGTTAGTGAACAATTCGGCTTCGAATTGACGCATTTCCGAGAACGGATTGCCTAGCGGACAGAGGGGCGTGACTGACGGATCGCAGGTCGGTTCTGGCGCGGGCGTCAGGATGCCGGTCGTGTGGTCCTGACGCAGATCGTAGTACGTCAAAATGAGCTTGCCGGCGTTAAAACTCAGAGTGGGCATGAGCTGGCTGCCGCGGTCCGAAAGGTTGCTGAAGGGATTTCCGTAATCATCGGGTAGCGCGCTGGAATCAATCTTCTTTATATTCGATGCAGGCCACGAGCTCACTTGATTCGATACGGTCATCATAATCCGGCCGTCGCCGTTGCTATCGCGTTGGGACCAAGCTACATAAATGCGCCCTGCATTATCGACCGTCAGCCCTGGGTAGCCGTTACTCCGAAACGACGTCCCCGTACTTCCCTGGTCAAACGGACACCCCACGCCGGAAGGCGCCTTGTTACAGGTGAGCGGGAATTCCACAACCGCCTGCTGCTGGCTGAAGCTGAGTCCTCCATCGGTGGACTCTACAATCCTGATCATGTTTTCTTCGTCTGGATCACCGGGCCGGGCAAATACGCGCCAGGCAACATAGATCTTGGCCGGGGAACTGGCGGACACGCTTGGATCGATTGCAATGACTGTACCTTGACCCTCGGTATCGGGCAGACCGCTGGATTCGTCATTCCGGCTCAGTACGAGTGGCTTGCTCCAGGTCGCACCGCAGTCCATGGAACGCCTAAATAAAATCTGCGAGTTCTGTACATTGTTCACGGTCGTGAAAGCTGTATATGTGACGTAAATCGCTCCCACAGGAATTTTTTGCGTCACGGTGTTGCCGTCTTCGTTCGCCTTGATCGTGCATGTCGCGGAACCTCGCGGAATATCGACAGCCACCCAGGGCTTATCAAGAAATCGATTCGTCGAAGCGGAATCGATCACGTGAGTGTCGATGTATTCACCGTGTCGCGCGGCGCAAGATTCGTCTGCGCGCCATTCTCGCTTGCGGCGTCGCCGTTCTCTTTATTGTTGAGGTCGATAAACCGCGAAATAAATACTTTGCTCACGGGGTTGGTACCCCGGTCAAATGCGATTCCGGTTAGAAAAAAAAGTCCGTTTGTGCCCGCTCGCACGAGCGGGTCGGCCGCCGCTTGTCTTCCATGAATCGGAGAGGCGGCTCCCTCGGGTGAAGAGTCCAGCGGATAACCTGGAAGAAGTGTGCTTTGCCACGTCAGGCCGCCATCAAATGACTTGTACACTCCCAGCCAGGCGTCGCCGCGTTCGTCTATGCCCAGAAGGCCGGGCAAATCAACGCTCCGGTAGTCATTCGAAGCGCCCAGCAGATGGGCGCTGTTTCGCGTGGAGACAGCGATCGAAGGTTCATTCTGGCGCTCCAGAAATGGATCCCCGTTCGTCCAGCCCGTGCCGGACACCATGTTCACATTTTGCCCAGCCACCTGTGCGCTTACCGGTGTGGCGGTCATCGCGCCGAAACTCAGCACAAGCAACGCTAGAATTTTAAGTTGGCGAGTCTTGAACTTGGCTCGCAGACGTCGACGGACGAGTAGCGAGGAGCGGCTGGGGGAAACACGCATGGCTACCTCTTACAATCTTTTTGAAGGACACCATCGCGATCCGGGACAGAGGATCACGTTACACTCGCTCGAACGTTCCGGGCACCTGGCAGTTTAGGAGGTAGGGAACGGAACACCCGACCTGCATGCGGCGCTAAGTCTCTCCCGGAACGGTTTTTTCGTCAAGTGTATTTAGGTTTAGCGTATTTAAAGTTGAGTGAAAGAGCCTACTCACATCGTATTCTAATGGTGGAAATGAAGTACGTGAGCCCGAAGACACGGAGGGACATGCGCGCATACTTGGCTGCTGGCTCCAGTGATTAACGCCTTGCTCGCTCATCCGCTCTGCAGGAAGGGCGGGCTCAAGCACTTTCGCCAGCGGGAGCACGAGCGCGGAACGGCTGAGCGATTGGAGAAACGAGCGCGTGTCGAAGACAAAAGAAGCGTTACCTTCCTTGCGAGCCTCGCGCTAGAATTCGGCGCTTTCTTTGTAATAAGGCCAACGAGGCAATGCAAGCGCACGACCCGCCGTGGGCCACCAAGACATACTTCAGACGGGAATGCTCGTTACATAAGTGCAGACAACTTCTGCGGATGATTCGGACTTAACTGATAGTTTGCGCCTCGCCCAAGTAACTCACCATCTTCCTTCGCATGAGTTAGACCTGCTCGCCGACTTTGTGCGAAGATGCCTTTTGGGTCAGACGACCCACTTGGGACCTGATGCTATCCTCGCGATCCAGCCAATCTGCGTACCTTCTCCGCGCCACGCTGCTTCAAGCCGTTGGCGTGACTCTGCTTCTGAATTCCGCGCTGGCGCAACAGAATCCTCCAGAAAAGGAAACGGCCCAAGTCCAGCAAAGCGGCACGAGCACGGGCGGGGCGCACGCTCCGGTGAAGGACGCACTCTCGCGGCCGATCACGGCCGGCGGCTTCGTTGATGACGCACCGGTCATTTTTGTCGATGTCACGCATGCGGCTGGGATCGACAAATTCCATCATCGCTCAGGAACACTCGAGAAAAGGACGATTCTAGAGACGCCCGGATCGGGCGTGGCGCTGCTCGATTACGACAACGATGGCTGGCTGGACATTTACATGCTGAACGGCTCGACTTTCCCCGCGCTGAAGGGCAAGGAAGCGCCACCACGCGCCATGCTCCTGCACAACAACCACGACGGCACATTCACGGACGTTACGGAAAAGGCCGGGGTCGCGAACGAACGGTGGGGCTTCGGCGTAACCGTGGGGGACTACGACAATGACGGGTGGCCAGACATTTATGTGTCGAACTTCGGCAAAAACCGGCTGTACCACAACAATCATGACGGCACCTTCACCGATTTGGCAGAGAAAGCGGGCGTTACGCTCGGCGGCTGGTCGACCGGAGCGACGTGGGGAGACTACGATCATGATGGCTTCCTCGACCTGTTCGTTCCGGGCTATGCAAAGTTTGATCCCGATCATCCGCCGATCTCCGGTAAGGGCGGGCTTCCGCCGGGCTTCTGTAATTTTCGCGGAATCGAGGTAATGTGCGGACCCCGCGGCCTGGCGGGCGAAGGCGATCACCTGTTCCGCAACAACGGAGACGGCACCTTCACCGACGTGAGCGTAAAGGCTGGAGTTTCGGACCCTAAGGGCTACTATGGATTCGCGTCCGTATTCGTGGACGTGGACGACGACGGCTGGGTTGACTTAGCTGTTGCGAACGACTCCGTCCCCAAGTACCTCTACCGCAACAAGCACGACGGCACGTTCGAGGACATTAGTTATATTTCCGGGTTCGCCCTGAATGACGAAGGGCGCGAGCAGGCATCCATGGGTATCGCCGTGGGCGACTACAACCGCGACGGAAAAGTCGATTTCTATATCACCAATTTCTCCGACGACTACAACACTTTGTATCGTAACGACGGCGATGGCAGTTTTTCCGACGTGACCGCTCGCGCGGGGATCGCCACCGTCACTCTTCCCTTTCTGGGCTGGGGAACTGGATTCCTCGACTACGACAACGACGGTCTGCTCGATATTTTCACCGCCAATAGCCACGTCTATCCCGGCGTAGACAAGCAGGATTGGGGAACGACCTGGGCGCAGCGTCCGCTGCTTTTCCGAAATCTGGATGGAGCGAAATTGCAGGAAGTTCCGCCGGCCACGAACACCGGCCTCGCAGTAGTAATCACCGCGCGCGGGGCTGCGTTCGGGGATTTGTTCAACGATGGTCACATCGACGTGGTGATCAACAACATAGATTCGACGCCGACTCTGCTTAGAAACGTAGTGAAGAATTCCAACCATTGGGTAACGCTGAAATTGATCGGTGGCCAAAAGAGCCCGCGCGATGCTATTGGAGCGAAAGCATTTGTAACCGCGGGCGGAGTTCGCCAGCGCGGGGACGTGTTCAGCGGCGGAAGTTACGCCTCCAGTTCCGATCAACGTTTGCATTTTGGTTTGGGATCCGCAGCGAAAGTGGACAAAGTGGAAATCCACTGGCCCAGCGGAGCGAAGGAACAAATTACGTTGCCCGCAGTGGACCGCATATACACGGTTGTCGAAGGAAAAGGGATCGTCGAACGGTGAAGCACTCTTTTGGGAATCTATCCCCTCTTGGGAACAATGCGTTGCGCGTCCTCGTCGTCCTTGCGAGTGTTTTTCTTACCTCTGAATCCTTGATCGGTAATTCTGAACGATTTCAGGCGACCAGAACGGCGGATTCCGCAACTGCCGGAAGATTTGTAGACGTCACTCAGCGTCTTGGTATTAATTTTCAGCATCAGGCATCACACACTTCCAGAAAATATTTGCCGGAGACGATGGGATCCGGGGTCGCGCTTTTTGACTACGACAACGATGGACGGCTGGATATTTTTCTTGTCAATGGCGCGCCGCTCGGCAATCCCACGCCAAACGGAACCATCCCGCAGAAAACGGGACCAAAATACTGGAACCGCCTGTATCACCAAAAAGCCGATGGCACGTTCGAAGATGTGACCGAGAAGGCCGGCTTACAGGGAAGCGGATACGGCATGGGCGTGGCCGTGGGCGACTACGACAACGACGGGTACGAAGATCTTTACGTAACCGCGTACGGAGGCAACAAGCTGTACCACAACAACGGCGACGGAACATTTTCAGATGTGACCGCGAAAGCCGCAGTTGGCGGCAGCGGGTGGTCCACGAGCGCGGCTTGGGTGGATTTGGATGGAGACGGCTTTCTCGATCTCGTGGTGCTGCGGTACGTCGAGTGGGATTTCGACGACATTTGGTGCGGCGAGCACAAAGAAGGCTACCGCGCTTATTGCCATCCGGATTATTTCAAACCGGCGCGGCCGCTCGTCTATCACAACAACGGAGATGGAACGTTCACGGAAGTGGCGGAAAAACTCGGTCTTTCCAAGCCCGCCAAAGGACTTGGAGTGGCCCTGGCGGACTACGACCGCGACGGCCATATCGATCTGTTCTTTGCGAATGATTCGATGGTGGAGTATCTGTATCACAACAAAGGCGACGGATCGTTTGAAGAAGTCGGATTGGTTTCCGAAGTGGCCGTGGATATTGACGGCCGCACCTATGCGGGCATGGGAGTGGATTTCGCGGACTACAATAATGATGGATGGCCGGACATCGTTGTCACGGACCTGGCCAATCAACGGTATGTGCTTTATCAGAACAACGGCGACCGCACATTTACTTACGCGAGTACGCGATCCGGGCTTGCGGGGATGACGCTGGCACACTCCGGATGGGGCGTGCGGCTTTTTGATTTCGACAATGACGGCTGGAAAGATTTGCTGGTCGCGCAGGGCCACGATCTCGACACCATCGAACTGACGAATCCTAATCTGCGTTATCGCGAGCCAATGTTGCTGGCGCGCAATACCGGAAGAGGATTCGTGGATGTGTCGCAAAGCTCCGGTGAAATATTCAATCAATCCTGGGTGGCGCGCGGATTGGC
>WNGQ01003810.1_pt1 | contig 15141 bp, 7 predicted proteins | sample 5407661 | NCBI WGS metagenome assembly WNGQ01 (sample SAMN13153382, study PRJNA577476) | soil metagenome | isolation source: 60 cm soil or saprolite under Garry oak tree replicate 2 | place: USA:California | collected 2016-06-15 | reverse complement strand
TGGTCGACACCGCGTCCGGCCGCTCCGGCCGATTGTTGCCGGGCAGGCGCGCGACGACCTTCGATATCTCATCGACCATGACGTCGGCTCCGTCGAGCGCAGACGTCTGCGGCGACCGCCACGGTTCGTCGTGCGCGGCGAACACATCGATCGCCTGGTCGGGCTGCGCATCTTCGGCAGAGCCCGCCGCCGCGATCGGCCACGGTTCTGTGGAGTGGCCAATCGTTCCGATCGGATCCCGGTGCGCATGACCATGATCGCGCAGATGGATGTGATTTCCCGGGAACATGACCTTGGCGAGGTCATAGAGCGACGAGCCCGGAAGCACGAACGGCCGGATCGTCCTCGGAAGCGCACGCAGGAAAGCATCTCCGAGGCTATCGGTGTGGGGATTGTTGCCTTGGAGCGGGGGCCGCTCGACCTGTTTGTCGTCGCCGATGACCAGAATCTTGCGGCCGCGCAGCAGCGTCGTAAGTTCACATACATCCGCTCCCGATGCCTCGTCGATGATGACGAGATCGAATGCGCCCAGCTTTGCCGGGAGCCGCTCGGCGACACGCCAGCTCGGCATGATCCAGCAGGGAATGCCCTCGCAACAGTCCTCGAGCGCCTCGAGCGCCACGCGTCGATGATGATGCGCCGCGAGACCGTCGGCCGCCGACGCCATCTTCTGAATTGCAATCATGAAGATGGTCAACGCCCGTCTGACCGTGCTGCTCAAGCTCTGGGCCGCGGCAAAATCCGTCCGCGCCGTCACCACGGCCTCGAACCGGTCACGCAATGTCTTTTCAAGCTGCTCGCGTCGACCGGCAAGCTGCCGCAGGTGCTGTTCCTGACCCACTTCCTTCAGTTGCCGCGTGAACGCCGCCCAGTTCCAGGCCCCCTCCCAATCGGCGGCAAGCACGTGGTCGCCGCTCGACGGCTGCACCACCTCCGCCCTCAACCTGCGGGCAAAGATCGGCGCGCCTGCGTCGGCAAACGCCTTGCAGACGGCACGGACGCGATCGAAATCCTCACGCCTGTCGTGCAGCAGCACGATTTTCCGCCGCAATCTGGTCCAGCTCTCGCTGACCTGATCGGCGTCGCCGTGTCCGATCCGGGCCAGAACCTCGTCGCGAACGGCGGCCGGCAGCGCACCCTCGCCCGCGAACATCTCCCTGAACCTGGTGAACTCGAGTCGCGACGCCTCGCGTTCGGTCACAATGGCCTTGACCGCAGCACCGAGCTTCTGGAGCTCGCCGACATCAGCCAGAAGTCCCTCGATATCACTGCGTGACATCGAGAGCTTCGAACCGGCGACGGAAGTGACATTTCGCTCTGCGATCGCGGACGTCACGATCGCGACATTGATCGACCTCACGATTCTTTCGAAGCCGTGAATCGCTTGCGGATATTCCGCCGTCAAGGACGGCGCACCGAGCTCCACGGCAAGCGACTTCCACCGCGCGTAGAGCGCATGGACGTCGCGCCGCCACGCAAGATAGTCGCGGACGTGTCGCCAGTCGTCGCGGCCGGCCGGCGCCACCCCCGCGATCGTGATGGCAGCGATGATCGGCCTTTGGCGTTTCTTCCGCGAGGCGAAGGCACTGAACACTTCCTCACCGGCGGACAACCGACCCACCAAGTCGAACACTGCCTGGTCGGTCAAGGCGTCCGCGGGCACATCGACGGGGCGCAAGAGGAACGCCGCGCGACGGGACAGTTGCGATGTGGCGTCCCTGGCGAACTCCACCAGCGCGGCGCATTCGGCGTCGGCGCTCGGCCCACCGTCATGCCTGCGCAGTATCGAGGTCGGACCGAGCCAAGGCTCCTCGGCTACGGTCAGATGAGCGGCGGCAAGCGCCTCGAGATCATCCGCGAACCGGGTGGCGCCCGGAAGATCCAGTACCGCGATGGCGCGACGCGCGAGCGCTCTTTCCTTGGGTTCCGCCACCGATTGCTCGGGCTCAGCTCCCCGCGCCAGATCCTGGTGCATGCGAGCAACCGCCGCGGGCTCCGGAAGCAGGGCGAGGGCCGGCAGATCGTCATCGATGTGGCACAGGTCCGGTCCGAGCCGGATGCGCGCGGCCCTCGCCGCGTCGACGGCGGCAACCGAAACGCCCGTGTCGCTCAGCAGCATCGGCGGGCGATCCTCGAACCACGCATGCGCGTCCGCCTCGACGACGAGCTTCCGCACCAGATCGATCGGCAGTTCGGCGAACCCGGGAGTATTCCGGGCGATATTCGCGGCCTCCTCCGTGAGATCACCGAGCAGGCTGCGCGTCGCAATGACGTCACGTTCCGATTTATTGATCAGGTCGACATGCTCGCGAAGCTTGATCGTCTCGACGATCAACTGAAGCCGGCGCACCGCGGCTTCGACCTGCGCCAGTTCCTCGCGATCGCCACCCGTAAGGCCAATCGCGAGCTCGCGAATGGCGGTCGGAAACTTGTCGTGTAATTCCTGAAGCGTCGCTCCCCCGCGACAGACCACCAGGACGCGCTGGCCGAGCGCCAGATGGTGGCAGGCGACGTTGACGATGGCATCGGTTTTCGTAGATCCCGGCGCGGCCCGCACGACGATCCCATCGGACGTCTGCAGCCGACGCGCAATGTCGACGTGATCGGAATTGGACGGCAGCGGAAAGAACAGATCCCCGAATTCCACGCTTGCCTGTTCCGCAACGGGCTCGATGTCGATCGGCCGGCCGATCACGCCGGACAGCGCTTGGCGGATGCCGGTGGGAGCGTTGTCGCTCGTCCCGAACGTCAGCACGCGTGCGAGCATCGGGATTTCGCCTTCGACCGTCACTACTCGATCGATCGCATCCCTGAAACGCTCGATGTCGCGCAGGATGAAACCCTTGGTCCTCGGCCGCGCGAATATCACCCAGCGATCGGATACGGTCAGGTGCTCCGCGGGGTCGGGCGAAGACTCTCCCGGCTTGCGCCCGTCGTGATCGGAGCCCAGATAGATGCCGTCGGGATCGAGCTGCGAGCTGACCATGCGAAGAACTGGCTCGAAGCTGTCGGGCACGAATGGCGAGACTTCGCCGTCCCGCTCGATTGCCTCGAGGATACGGCGAGAGCTGTCGACGGCGGCCGTGGGACCAGCGGCCTGTCCGGTCTGGAACCCTCTCAGATCGACGATTGCGCCGGCCATGCGTGGCCGAATTCTGATCTCTCCATTCTCAACGACCTCGATGGCGACCGACCGCTCGAGCACCGGCAGGACCATCTCATCGCCGTCGCGCCGCCAGCGCGAGACGCCGATGCCCCACACGATTTCGTCCGACCGATCGGTCGGGTCACCAGCCGGGAGGATATCCAGCAAGCGCGCATGGATCGCCATGGTCCTGCGACGCGGCTTCTCGGTTTGGGCCCACCGGGCCCATGGCCCAGCCACATACGCGTCGAGGCGGGAAGCAAGGCTCGGATAGTCAGCAAGGCGCATACGCACGTTGAAGATATTATAATGTCGCCGATCGGGCTTGATCGCCGGTTCGAGGTCCACCACACGAGCCTGCTTGGCTTCGACCAGGCGATCCTTCTCGGCGCCATCCACGGTGACCATGATGCTCTCGCGAATGGACGGGGCACGGTCGGGATCGGATGACACCTCGATCCAGACCCCGAGGTCCGAATCGATGATCGGTGGTTCGATTTTCTGCAGACGTTCGACACGGAGCCAAACCGGACCGTCGTCGTCGAGCGAATCGAGGATGATTCCCGGAAGGCCACCCAGTTCGTGTTGATGCAAGACGAAACGAGCATCGTCGTCGGATCGATAGTCCGTGACACGCCGCACGACCGGCTCGTCGAGCCGGACGACCTCCTCCAGGTAACCGAGCACATTCATCAGCGGCTCGACGGCGGAGACGAGCAAGGGCTCGTCAGTGACCGCTTTGACCACTCTCGCACGCGACTTACGCAACTTGTTTACTCCCCTGGCCAGTCCCCCCAGCCGACCTCGCAATACCTTCAACAAATCACCCCGGGTGAAACACCCCGAGGTTAGTGCCATGGGGACGCCAACTCGGTGCCGGCAGCACCGTCATCGTTCGCCTTCGCTGACGGTGCAAACACCTGCACGAGCCACGAACGTATGGAATTATTCCCCAATGGGCGGAATTATTCTTCGTGTTCCCCAAGATAGTGATTGCACGCACTTCTTGTTTTCAAGGTGATCGAATCGAGACCGAATTTCTACACGCGGTTAGAACGTCTCTAGACACGCGCATGCGCGCGCGTCGCACCCGACCTTCCTACCGGCGCGGACCGCGCGCAGAATTGCCGACCGAAACGTTCGCGGTCGCGATCAGAAAGGATCGACGGCTCGGCTCCACGGCTCGGCGCGCTCTCGGCTCCGCGCAAGTTCGTTTCGCAGCCGAGGTCATGGCCAACGATGCGACCAAGCGGCCGTCTGTACTCGGCTTTTTCCGGCGCGCGCGCTGGAGCTGGCGCTTGCCACATCGCGACGCAGAGACCACCCTGCGCGCGCCGGACCGCTCGGTTCCGGGAACGTGACGGCCCGCGCGAGCCGGCGTCGTGACGATGCTTGCCGTCGCAGGGCGGGCGACGCTGGCAGCCCCGGCGCTCAGGCGTCGGCGCCTCCCACAAGCATGGTCAATAGCCGACGGCGCACCCCACCACGGGAGGCCGCTCGACCAAAAAATGCCGGGATTTCTACACAAAGGCGGGTCGCGGCGACAGGTCGGATGACTCGTCGATGCGAAATCCGCCTGCAAGAAAAAGACATGCAAGAAAAGAAAATGCCGCGGCTTGCAAGCCGCGGCATTTCATTTTTCGGACAGCTACCGATCGCGTTTATCGCACCACTACCACAACCAGCCGACGGCGCCGAGAATCCGGTCGGACTGTGGCCCGGTCGGGGAATGATCGAGGATCTTGGTGTAATCCAGCTTGAACACCAGGCTGGGATTCGGGAACACGGCGATGCCGACGTGATGGTAGGTCTGGTCGCCGCTGCCTGTCGGATTGTTGTTGTCGATGCCGAAGAAGCCGCCGGTCTGCAGGTTCTGACGGGTATAGCGATAGAACGGAACAGCCTCCCATTCGCTGCCGAGAACCGTTCCCAACCTGAAGTGATAGGCGATTTCGCCGGAGTAGCCATACATGGTCTTGCCGACATTGTTGTCGTCAGCGGTATCGTTGTTGGCCCGCAGGTTTTCCGGGTTGCTGAAGTTGACATAGGCATATTCGGCCCGCAGCTCCAGTCCGGTATTGGGCACGCGATAACGGGCTTCGGTATCGAAGATCGTCATCGCGTTGCTGCCGAGCAACGTGCCGTCATCCCCGTAGGCGCCACGCGGTGTGACGTTGGGAGAATAGTACACCGCCGAGCTGCCGGCGAAGCCGGGAATGAACGACGGGGTGTAGCTGAGACGGCCCGTGTAGGCGATGGTGTCGCTGAGCTGGGCGAAGCCGCCGAGCGGCGCGTGCGCGAATCCGAGAGCGTCGGCACCGGTGATCCCGGCCGCGTATCCACCCGCGATCGGAGCTCCGTTGGCGCCTCGGTGGTCAAAATCGTCACCGAAATCCTCGGCGCTCTGACTGATCTGGAACTGATAGTTCAAGCCATCGACGATCTTGCCGTAGAAGCCGGTCGACGGCGCCACCCACGTCGTCGGGATCAAGCCATTGGCGAGTTCCGGCCGCTCGACGCTGTAGAACAATGTCGGCTCATGGTAGAGGTTGTTGAACGAGATCGGCACGATGTCGACGCCCGGCGAGCGGAACGTGAAATAATCGTTGACCCTCAGATCGAAGAAGGCCTGCTCGATCTCCGCGGTGCCGTGCAGCTTGTCGTCGTTGTCGAACCCGGCCCCGGCGTGCTCGAACTCGATCTCGGCGTTGAAGATGATGTTGTCGGTGACCTGATAGGTCGGCAACAGCACCAGGCGGCCCATGTCGAAACCATTCTGCCACTGTCCGCCAGCGGCCGGATTCTGCTGCCGCCCGAACTTGATTTCGCCGTACATACCGATCTTGAGCCCCGGAACCGGAGATGCCCCCACGCCGAACAGGTCCTTGTTCTTGGTCGAATCCGCGTTCTTGGACGGATCCGCCGCCGCGGCGGCCTGGGCGAAGGAGTCATTCGGCTGAGGTGGCGTAGCGGTTGGCCTGGCTGACGTCACGACCCGCGGTCCCCCCGGCTGGGCTGGAGCTTGGGCCGGAGCTGACGTTTGCGCGCGCTTCTGTTTGAGTTCGCTCTCGAGAGACTGCATGCGTCGCTCCATCGCCTGAAGCTTCCTCAGCAGCAATGCATTCGTCGCCTGGTCGGAGTTGTCCCTCGGCGAGCCGTCCTCGGCGGCGCGCACCGCGACGCTGCTCACACTCAGCATGAGCGAAGCGATCAGCAGGGTCGAAACACGACCGGCGCTGGATTGGCCGGCGAGACGACCGCCAGGGGCACGAAGAATTTCACGCGCACGAGAATGCGCGTGCAGTTGTTCACTGCCGCAAATCGACATGTTGGATTTTCCTTAGGATGCCCGCCGCTTCGAGAACGCCATGCCCCCACAAAGCGAACAAGCCATTGCCACGATGGAACTGTTAGATTTCGACCTGCGTGTTGTCAAACGCCCAAGTGTCGCCCGAAACGCGTCAAGCGCTAATCGAGGCGACAAGGTCGAGACTTCTCCACAGGCGGCAAACCAATTTATGGTTGCGTCTGGTCGCGACGCGCTTTGAGAATTCGAGCCAGATCGCGGCGACACCCGAGTCCGCCGGTTGGTGGGTACAACCTTCACATGCATGCATCGTTGGAAAAGCCTCAATTGAGATAAAAATGTAACACCGCTGCATTTTCTTTCGCTGTCTACAGCGACGGGCCATCGCTTCTTCGTAACCGACTGAGACCGCGCCACGAGATGAAGCTACACGCTTGAATCATCCGTTGATTCGCCCGGAGGCCTCCGCTTGGAGCGAGCTGCCACCCACGGTGATTTCGAGGCTCACAGGCGACGCATTGCGATGGAATGCGGATATCACAACCGGGACGCGAGCCCGCGGATTTTAAGAGGCCGGCAAGCTCAAGAGCTTCTTTAGATTTTGCTCTGCTTTAGATTGCTTCTAAGTACATCCACCTCATCGCCGCCGCTGAGCATTCCATGATTGCGGACGAACGCAAGGCATCGCGCAAAAGCCACTGATTTGACCGCAGTCCCCAGGCAATCGCGAGTCGCCGATGCCGCTGCGTCGCCTCATGCCGGTCCCTCATCTTCGGCATCGAGGGCCGCCAATATTCGCTGAAATAAAGTGCCCTTCGCGTCATATTTCGGCCCATGCCGATTGCAACCACTCTCGTCTGAAAAACGCAAAACGTTCTGCCTTGTAGCTGTTGTCGCAGCTTCATTCTGGTAACGCGTAGGAGTTGGATATGGCATGGCGAAAGACCGCGGTTGTCGTGACGTTGGTGATGGCGCCGACGCTCGCAGCAGGGAACGCAATGGCCAATCAGTTGACGTCGGCCAGCAGCAGTGACGCGGCCTGGCTCGCGACGCAACTCAACCAGACGCACTTCGCAATCAACCCTGCTCGCTCATCGATCAACGAGAGTTACGCATATGCGCGCGGCGACGATGCTGGCGCGGCGAGCGTGCTGCCGGTCGCTGAGCGCTACCGCGGCACCAATCCGACGGGGGAGAGGCGCCCCTGGTGCGCGATTTTCGCCAACATGGTGCTTGCGCGCACCGGATATCGCGGGACGGGCTCGGCCGCCGCCGTTTCCTTCGCCCGCTATGGTGCGCCCGCCTCCGGTCCTGCGCCGGGCGTCATCGCCGTTTGGCCGCATCACGTCGGATTTGTCGTCGGCGCGACGGGGCCGGGTCGCATCCGGGTGGTCAGCGGCAATCACAATCATCGGGTCGAGGAGAGCACTTATTCGACGCGAGGCGTGATGGCGTTCCGCTATCCCGTCGGCGGCCGCCGCAGCGCGAGAGTTGCCAACGCAGCTGTCCGTCCCCTGCCGCTTGGATGGGACTAGACGGTCCCCGCCTCCGATCTGGCCCGAAACGCGGGCGGTCCTTGATTGCGGACCGCGACGTGCGAATTGCGCTCCGCACCCATGGATCGGGGGCATGTCGTATCGGCCGGCTTGCTGTCACCCCGTCATCAAAGTCGGGTCAAGGTACCGAACCAACATCCCGAACGAGCCGTGGCCGCTGTCAGTACTGAACACGCGCGCCGACCGTCGCCACTGTCGCGGCGAGATTGTTGATTGGCACATTCGACCGCGTCTCTTCCTCGCGCAGATTGGCCCTGAGTTGCAGCAGGCGCGACACCTTGTATTGCAGGCCAATATCCACGAAGTAACGATTGTCCACCCGCTGGGTGCCGACGAACGCGTCCTGACCATAGCCGGTCGCCAGCGTTCCGGTCAGCCAGGGCTCGAACTGGTGATCGTATTCGACCGTGACGTCGCGCTTGAGCACACCCGACGTGCCGACCTCGGCGATCTCGATCACCTGTGACTTGGCCCCGAACTGCAGGATGTTTTCCTTGTTCAGCTGCCAGGCCAGATTGGCATCGGCGATGAATGCGCCGACTGGGCGCAGCATGATGTCCTGGTACTGCCGGACCAGATATCCGATGGCGACGTCGCCGGTCAGCCTGTCGGCGTATCCGAAGGTCACGCCAACCTCGGCCGCGGTTCCCGTCGAGTCACGACGGAAGCCGTTGAAATCGACCGCGAGGTCGTGGACGCGTCGATCGACGGCGATATCGACGAACGGACTGATTTCCGGCGTCACGGCATAGGTTATGCGGGTCTGCCCGCCATATTGGTTGAAGTTACGATCGCCGTTTAGGATCACCCCGCCACCGACCACGGGCGCATCCTGGAACGTGAGGCGGTCAACCGTACCTTTGGCCTGTACCTGGAGATCGTCGAATTTCTGCGCAAAGCCGGCGCTACCGCCGACGGTGGTGACCAACGGTATCTTGGAGAAAATGCCGGTGAAACGTGCCGTGCCGGGATCGTCGGCATCGACTGCCACGTGGCCCTCGGCATTCAGCGCCATCGTGTCTGTGAAATCGTAGCGGCCATTGACCCGCGCATCGACGGTCGGATGGCTGAGCTGCTGGAGCTTGGGGTCGTCGACATAGCTCGCCCGCAGATCGGCGTTGAGCGCATGGCGATCGAACTGCGACCGCACGACCAACACCGGCGCAACGACCACGACGGCTGAACCCGGGCCGCCCGGCGTGCGCCCGGGATTGCTGTCGTAGCCGGTGGACATTTCGACCGCGGGCTTGAGCAGGAAGTTTCCGGCCGTGAACCCCCTTGGCTCGAAAGGGTCCTGTTCCATCATTGGCGGCGGCACAGGCTTGGCTGCCGCCACCGGCGGAATCGGCTGCGCGTCCCTGGGTGAAATCGCGGGAAGATTGCGCGGCAGCACGCCGCGCGTGGCTGGCGGCGGGCTGACGACAAAGGCAAGCGCCGACAGGCAGCGCTGCGCCGCGTCGTCCATCCGCCTCGTACTGCCGCCCTTGACGCCGCAACCGGCGGTTAGCAATCCGGAATCCGGGGCGCCAAAAAGTCCTGGCGCGCCGCGCGGACGACCACCGCGAAAGTGCGTGGCACGGTAGAGTGCCTCGAATCCGTTCGGTTCGCGAAAGCCGATCGCGGGGTTTCGATTGCCGTCGGGTTCCGGACGAAACAGGGAGCGCTGCGGCGTGTCCGCCGCGTCAGGCCGCACCGGCCGTCGGAGTGCCGGAGCGTCCGTCTGTCCGCGGACCGGCGCAACCGGCTCGCGAGCGTTCGCACCTTGCGGATCCATGCCGGAGCGAGGCACCTCTGTTGGAGCCTTCTCAACTGGAATCTTCGCCGGCACGCGCTGGAAGGGAGGGATGACGATTGGCCCGCGATCAGCCGGAGCGACTTGACCGGGATTATCGGGCGAAGCACTCGCGTTGCTCTCGGCATGACCGGCCGTCGGCAGCATCGCCAGCAGCACGAATGTTCCGACCGCCCGACACAACGGGAGTCCAGGATGGAACCGCGCCACGGCAACTCGAACCGCCGCGAACGAACTGTCGTCCTCGCTGGCGCTCAAGCGTCCGCCCCCGTTTCATGCCCCAACATGCCGTGCATTTGAATCTAACAGCACGGCGGAAGTCGGAAGGAGTCGTGAAGCTGCGAGCGAAAGAACGGCAATTCGTTGAAGAATTGCGGCGCCACGGCCGCAACAATGCGGCCGATTGGAACTTCGTGCGACTTCGACTCGCGCGTGTCAGATCGCAAAACGCACGCAAGTCGTTGTCTTGCTTGAGCCATCGGTCACGAATGTGGCACGTGCGTTCGCGCCTTGCCTCAAGGCAACGCCGCGCTCGGCAAAGACAACCGCCGATCGGCCGGGCCGGATCAGCGGTGCGGCGCGGCTGGTGTGGTGGATTTGGCATTCGCATCAGTCTTTCCGCGAGCTCTCATTGCGAACGTCAAATCCGAAACCACACTGGAATCATGGATTTCCAGTGTCCTTTCGAATCCGAAGTTCGCGAGCGAGGGCGCGGCAGCAAGGATGCGAACTTCCGATTCGGGAGACGAGGTGCGGTCGAGACGGAATTCATCGAGCACGGACTCGAATCGACTGCGCGGACTCGATTGCTCAAAATGGCCCAAATTCGCCAACGCGACAGCACGCTTGAGCCATCCTGAAGCCGCATACGGAGAGCTCCAATCAATAAAGGCTTTTCGATCATGTTCGAACGCGAAGACGTTCGGCAAGAAAAAGCCCGGGGGTCTGCGCCATGCCTTCATACCAACGATTCCTCGCTATCGCTCTCACGACTCTCATTACTCTTGGGCTGCTGATGTCCGGTCAGCTTCCCGCTGCCGCGTTGGGAAGTCGCAATGCTTCCCCTCTCATCCTGGTGTCCGATCGATCGATCTCCACCGCGACCGCGGAATGTCATATCCCGGATCTGCGGACACGCGCCGCGAGACGCGCAGCCCTCCGCACTCCCTATCGACCGCTCGCGTGTAGTCAGGCTGAGTTTCGGTGATCTGCGATGTGACGACGACGCGTCGGCCTGCGGACAGACGGGTTGTCGTCGCCGGAAGCGCGCGCTCGCGCGCCGCGGCGGTCGCCTGAGCAGGAGTTATCGTCGCACAAGAGACGAATGATCCCGAGCGCGCCCGTCCGTGGTATTCCCGATCCGCCAGATCCGCCTGCTACGGCCTTTCCAGTTCGGATCGCTGGCGTAGATCGTGCCGTCGCGGGCGATGGTGGTTCATGAGATCGAAGTGGACGAGGATCTCGGGCTCGACTGTCCCCTTCTTGATTGCGAAAACGTCGTGCTTCTTGTAGTCAACGATGAATATCGTGCCGTGGCTATCAGAGCGAATGGCGCTTGCAACGCGCCCGGCCGGAAGATCGACGAATTTCTCTGAATGCGCTCTTCCGACCGCCAGTATTCCGATCGTGCCGGGCTTGCCCAGCAGACGATAAAGAGGTGGGCTCCGGAGGTATCCCTACCCGGTAGCGCCTTTCGGCTCATCCAGGATTGAGGACTTCCATGGCCCGCCACACCTTTTTCTGCATCGACGCCCATACGTGCGGAAATCCGGTTCGGGTGGTGGCGGGCGGCGCCCCGATCCTTCCCAACGTACCGATGGCCGAGAAGCGCGAGATATTCTTGCGGGACCACGATTGGGTCCGCCGCGCACTGATGTTTGAACCGCGCGGTCACGACATCATGTCCGGATCGATCCTCTATCCGCCGTCACGCGACGATTGCGATGTCGGTGTGCTGTTCATCGAAGTGAGCGGCTGCCTTCCGATGTGCGGGCACGGCACCATCGGGACCGTGACCGTGGCAATCGAGGAAGGGCTCGTCGACCCGAGGCAAGAGGGACACCTCGCGATCGAGGCCCCTGCCGGAAGGATCACCATCGAATACGAGAAGGTCGGGCAATATGTCGAGCAGGTTCGGCTCTACAATATCGCGAGCTACCTGCACGCCTCCGATGTGGACATCGATATTCCGGGGTTGGGAACGCTGCAGGTCGACCTGTCCTACGGCGGCAACTATTACGCCATCGTTGAACCGCAGGCGAATTGGCCCGGCCTCGACGCCATGCCGGCGAGCGAGATCATCAGACTGAGTCCTCTCGTTCGCAAGGCTGCCGACGAGAAGCTCGGTACGGTCCATCCCGAAGATCCGCGCATCCGCGGCGTCAGCCATGTCATGTGGTGCGACAAGCCGCGCGCGCCACATGCGGACGCGCGCAACGCCGTGTTTTATGGCGATAAGGCGATCGACCGCTCACCCTGCGGGACAGGATCGTCGGCACGAATGGCTCAACTCGTGGCAAGAGGCCGGCTGGCGGTCGGTGCAGAGTTCGTCCATGAAAGCATCATCGGGACTTTGTTCAACTGCCGCGTCGAAGCGACAGCGAAGGTCGGCAACTATGCCGCGATCATGCCGAGCGTCGCCGGTTGGGCGCGGGTCATCGGGCACAACACGATTTACGTCGATGACCGCGATCCGCTGGCCCACGGCTTCCAGTTGAAGTAGCGCCGCTCATCTTCCGAACCTGTCCTCAAAGGCAGCTCGCTGGCGCAACGTCAGATGCAGCCCATGCTTGGTTCGACGATCCAGCACATCGGCGGCATGGGTCGCCCATTCCGTCGCGCGCAGGTAGCACGCTTCGCGTTCATAAAAGTCACCGCCGAAGTGGCATCCGAGATCATTGCAGGTCCGCGCCGATCCCAGAAGTTCCCGCGCGCGCGTTCCGTAAAGCCGGGCGCAGTGGCGGATCAGGGTGTCGGGCAGCTCCTGATATTTCTCTCGCAGATCCGCCGCGAACTCTTCGAAGCTGCCGGGAAGGTCCCCACCGGGAAGGCGCGCGCCAGCGGTCCAGGCTGGCGCCAGTCGCGGGAACCAGGGCGTGAGACGCAACAGCGCATGCTCGGCCAATTTCCGATAGGTCGTGATCTTGCCGCCGAAAATCGAAAGCACCGGAGGAATTTCCGGCGCGCCGTCGATTTCGAGCACGTAGTCCCGGGTCACCGCCGACGGATTCTCCGAACTGTCGTCATAGAGGGGGCGCACGCCGGAGAAGGCATGAACAATGTCGCAATCCCCGATCGGCGTGCGCAGATAGCGGCTGACGGCGCGCAGCAGGTATCGAACCTCGGCGCCGTCGATCGCCACATCCTCGGCGCGCCCCTCATAGGGAATATCGGTGGTGCCGATCAGCGCGAGATCGTCTTCGTACGGATTCACGAAGATGACGCGCCGGTCGTCGTTCTGGAACAGATAGGCATGGGAGCCGACCCAGAATTTCGGCACCACAATGTGGCTGCCCTTGACGAGCCGCACGCTGTGGGCAGAGTTCAACCCCGTGACGCCTCGCGAGACGTCCTCGACCCATGGTCCGGCCGCGTTGACCAGCGCGCGCGCATGGGCAACGTGCACGAGACCATCCTCGTCCTGCATCTCCAATCGCCACGTTTCCCCCACCCGTTGCGCGCGCGTCGCCCTGGTGCGCGGCAGCACGATCGCGCCGAGGCGCGCCGCATCGACCAGATTGAGGACCACGAGCCGCGCATCGTCGACCCAGCAATCGGAATATTCGAACCCGCGGCGAAATTCCGGCCGCAGCGGCGCACCTTCGAGAGCACGCGACAGATCAAGGCTGCGGCTCGCCGGCAGTCGCTTCCGACCGCCCAGATGATCATAGAGAAACAGCCCGGCCCGCACGAGCCAGGCCGGCCGCTGTCCCGGCGAATGCGGCAGCACGAACCGGAGCGGCCAGACGATGTGCGGCGCCGACGCGAGCAGGACTTCCCGCTCGATCAAGGCCTCGCGCACCAGGCGGAATTCGTAATATTCGAGATAGCGCAGGCCACCATGCACGAGCTTTCCCGACCGCGACGACGTTCCCTCGGCGAGATCACCCTTTTCGCAGAGCAGGACCTTGAGGCCGCGGCCGGCGGCATCGCGCGCGATGCCGGCCCCGTTAATTCCACCGCCGATCACGGCGATGTCGACCAGCCCGTGATCCTTGGCTGCGGTCGGCGCGACGCCGGTCATTTCGCCTTGCTGAGCTCGTTCGCTGTGCGCGGCTGCGGTGCCGATGCTCCCGCGTTCGCTGCCGCTGGCTGGTCCTGCAGGCCGTAGCTCGCGAACCCCTTCGCCGTATCCTCGATGTCGGCGTCGCTCAGGATGAAGGGCGAGCCGAGCGCCAGCGACAGATAGTATTGCCGCGCGATGGTCTCGAGCTCGACGGCGAGCCACATGGCCTTGTCCAGATTGGCGCCGACCGCGATCATGCCATGGTTGGCGAGCAGGCAGCCGTTGCGCTGATCGAGCGCGGCGAGTGCGAGCTCGGAAAGCTCCTTCGTGCCGTAGCGCGCATAGCCGGCGCAGCGGATGTCCGTGCCACCGAACGCGGCGATCATGTAGTGGCAAGCCGGGATGGACTTGCGGGCGATGGAAAGCACCGTGGCGTAGGTCGAGTGCGTGTGCACGACACTGCCAACGTCAGGGCGGGCGCGCATGATATCGAGATGGAAGCGCCATTCGGTCGACGGCTTGAGGGGCCCCGCCCAATCGCCATACTCGCCTTCGAGCGGCATCGACGCGATCATCTCCGGCGTCATTGCGTCATAGGGGACGGCCGAAGGCGTAATCAGCATCCGGTCTTCGTAGCGGGCCGAGATGTTGCCGGACGTGCCCTGATTCAAGCCCGAGGCGTTCATCCAGCGGCACTTGGCAATGACCGCTTCACGCAGCCCTCGCTCTTCACGGGTCATCGGATCCTCCTGTTCGTGCTCAGCACGGATTGAGCGGCGGCTCGCCAACCAGAAACCGGCGAACCTCCTCGGCCGCCTGCTCGGCGGCGAAGGTGACGGTGCGCACCGACGCGCCGGCAATGTGGGGCGTCAGCGTGACGTTCGGCAAGCGCAACAGCGGCCAGTCCGGCGGCACCGGCTCGACGGCGAACGTATCGAGCATCGCCCCTGCGAGTTGGCCGGACCCGAGCGCGTCATAGAGCGCGTCATAGTCGACCATCGGGCCCCGCGCCGTGTTGATGAGAACTGCGCCTTGTTTGGTCTGCGCGAGCTGTTCGCGCCCGATGAAGCCGGTTGTCTCGGGCGTCACCCGGGCATGCAGCGTGATGACGTCAGC
>WNGQ01026642.1_pt1 | contig 15144 bp, 16 predicted proteins | sample 5407661 | NCBI WGS metagenome assembly WNGQ01 (sample SAMN13153382, study PRJNA577476) | soil metagenome | isolation source: 60 cm soil or saprolite under Garry oak tree replicate 2 | place: USA:California | collected 2016-06-15 | reverse complement strand
GGACTCCCTCATGAGGCAAGGGATGAAGTCGCTCGTGTTCGACCTGCGCGGCAATCCCGGCGGGTTGCTCGACCAGGGCGTGGGCGTCTCGGATCTGTTCCTCGATCCCGGCAAGGAGATCGTCCAGACGCGCGGCCGGGCCGCGGGCTCGACGCGCGAATTCGCCGACAGCAAAGTGCAGCGCTGGCCCGGTCTGCCGATCGTGGTCCTCGTGAACGCCGGCTCCGCCAGCGCGGCGGAGATCATCGCCGGCGCGCTCCAGGACCACGATCGCGCGGTCCTCGTCGGCACGCCGACGTTCGGCAAGGGCCTGGTGCAATCGTTCTGGCGGCTCACGCCCGAGTCGGGCCTCAAGCTGACGACGGCGCGGTGGTACACGCCGAGCGGACGGACCATCCAGCGCGTGACGAAGTCGGAGCAGGAGCAGGAAGCCCAGGTGTTGGCGGCCCAGCGGGGGCAGGACGTGAAGGTCGATTCGACCCTGGTGTTCCACACCGATGCCGGCCGCAGCGTGTACGGCGGCGGCGGCATCCGGCCCGATCTGTTCGTGGCGCCCGACACCTTCACCGCCTGGTCCTGCTTCCACCCTTCGGTCGAGCGGCCGTCGAGCGCCACGATGCGGTCACCCGTCTGCACGCCGGCCCGTTCCGCGGGCGTATCGGGCAGCGGCGCCACCACGGTGATCCAGCCGTCGCGCACGTCGATCTGGATGCCGAGCCCCGAGTAGTTCCCCGTCGTCGCCTCGGTGAGCTGGCGGAAGTCGTCGGGCTTCAAGTACACGGAGTAGGGATCGTGCAGCTGGTCGAGCATGCCGTCGATCGCCATCTCGTACAGCTTCTTCTCGTCGATCGAGTCGACGTAGTAGTCGGACACGTGGGCGAGGACGTCCTCGAAGAGCCGCGCCTGCTGGTAGACCGATCCCTCGGGCTCGGTCTCGCGCTGCAGGAACCAGCCGCCGGTCGCCAGGGCGACCACGGCAACGGCGGCGACGACGGCAACTTTGTGACGCATCATGTAACCCCTCGCAGTGAAGGTGCGGTCACCGCCTGCACTTCACGCCAGGCGGCGTCCTGCACGACGTGCTTGCTCTGACTCGCATCGATGTGCACGATCCCCGGTCCCGCCGCGGTGCGGTAGGCCTCCCGCACCCGCTCGTGGAACGCGTCGTCCTGAACTTCCATCCGATCCTGCTCCTTCTGCGCCCGTCGCTGCCGCTCCCGCCCGACGGCCACCGGCACGTCCAGCACGAGCGTGAGGTCCGGGATCAGCCCGCCCGTCGCGAGCCGCAACACCGCTTCGACCTCTGCACGCGGCAGGCCGCGGCCCGCCACTTGGTACGCCAAGGTAGACAGATCGTAGCGGTCCGCCAGCACGACCTGACCTTCCTCCAGCGCCGGGCGGACGACGCGGTCGACCAGATCCGCCCGCGCCGCCAGGAACAGGAACAACTCGGCCGCCGGCGTGATCTCGTGCTTCGACTTGAGCGCCAGCTTCCGCGCCGCTTCCGCGATCGGCGTCCCGCCCGGCTGCCGGACCGTGAGGACCCGCCGTCCCTCGGCGAGTAACTGCGCCGTGAGCCACCGGGTCAGCGTGGACTTCCCGGCACCCTCCGGCCCCTCCACGACGATGAACGTCATCCCAGCGTGATGATGGGGCTCGCCGAGCCCTTTTTCATGCCGTCGTAGATCCGGGCGTTGATCTTGGACATCAGTTTTTCGAAGTTGGCCTGCGCGGCGACCATTTGCTGATACACCGGATTCCCCTGGACGCCTTGCAGGGCTTTGTCATACGCCTCGACCTGGTCCTTGGTCGGTTCCTGCCCCTGCTGCGCCGCCCGCTCGATCTCCTGCGCCAGCTGCTCGGCCTCGGCGATGATCTTTTGGACTGGGGCATCCTCGCGCAAACGGTCGCTGGCGCGGCGCAACGCCTTGTATTCCTCCGTCTGACCCAGCAACCGCCCCAGCTCCTCCGCCTTATCCTCAGCACGCCCTCGGACTCGAGCAGCGCGCTCGCGCCCGCGAGCAGCGCACGCGTGGCGTCGAGTCCGTCTGGCCCACTCACCAGGGCCTCGCGCGGCTCGAACGCCTTCACCGAGTCCTCGAGACCCGAGTATTCGGCCTCGGTCAGGTACGGCGGATTCGCCACGATCGCCCGGTAGCGCGCACCGGCGAGCGGAGCGAGTAGATCTCCCTCCCGAATCTCCACGGGAGTACGGGGATGCACCAGCGCGACGTTCTCCCGCGCCAGCGCGGCGGCCTGGGGCGACCGCTCGACCGCAATCACACGATCGAAGCTCCCCTCGGTCGCCAAGGCCAGCGCGATGCACCCGGACCCGGTTCCGATGTCGGCTGCCAGGCCGCCCTGCGCATGTCGCAACACCAGATCCACGAGCCCCTCGGTCTCGGGCCGCGGAATGAGCGCGCGCGCATCGATCGTGAGATCGAGCGCCCGGAATCCGACGCGTCCCGTCGCGTACGGGAAAGGCACGCCGCGTTCCAGTTGAGCCAGCGCGCTCTGAACTCGCTCGACCATTTCTGGCGGCTGCGGTTCGTCACGGCGCAGCCAGGCCTCGCCGGCCGTCATGCCCGACACGGCCGCCCACACCGCCGCTGTTGACCGCCGGTCAGGCACTGAGCCGCTCGTTGTCGCCCGCGGTCTTCAAGGCGGTGATCAGGTCGTCGAGCTTGCCGTTCATGACCTCGCTCAGATCGTGGGCGCTGTAGTGGATGCGGTGATCCGTCACGCGGTTCTGCGGGAAGTTGTAGGTCCGGATCTTTTGGGATCGGTCGCCGGTGCCCACCTGCGCGCGTCGCTCGCGCGCGCGCGCCGCCTCTTGTTCGGCCACCATCCGGTCGAGCAGCCGCGAGCGCAGGATCTCGAGCGCCTTGATCTTGTTCTGTAGCTGGGACTTTTGGTCCTGGCACTTCACTTCGAGACCGGTCGGCAGATGCGTCACGCGCACCGCGCTGTCGGTCGTGTTGACGCTCTGGCCACCGGGACCGCCGGAGCGGAACACGTCGATGCGCAGATCCTTGTCCTCGATCTTGATGTCCACGTCCTCGGCCTCGGGGAGCACGGCGACCGTGGCGGCGGACGTGTGGATGCGTCCCTGCGCTTCGGTTTCCGGCACACGTTGGACCCGGTGCACGCCCGATTCGTACCGCAACGTGCCGTAGGCCTTGGGCCCGCGCACCGCGAAGATCGCTTCCTTCACACCGCCAAGCGTCCCCGGCGAGAAGTCGAGGATCTCGACCTTCCATCCGCGCCGCTCGCAGAACCGCGTGTACATCCGGAACAGCTCGGCGGCGAAGAGGGCGGCCTCGTCGCCGCCCGTACCGGCGCGGATCTCGACGATCGCGTCGCGGTCGTCAAAGGGATCGGCCGGCGTGAGCAACTCGGCGAGCTGCGTTTCCAGACGGTCGATCTCCGGACGCAGGCGCTCGACATCGGTGCGTGCCAGCTGCGACATCTCGGGGTCCTTGTCGGCCAGCACCTCGCGCGCTTGCACGAGCTCGGCCCCGAGGCGCTCGATTTTCTGGTGGGCTTGGCGGATGGCGTCGAGCCGCGCGTGCTCGCGGCCCAGCTGCTTCAGCTTGGCCGGGTTCCGCGCGGTCTCGGGGTCGGCCAACTGTTGGGCGACCTCCTCCGCCCGCGCGAGCGCCTGGCGGAGTCGGGCCTCCAACGATCAGCTCCCTTTGGTTCCCGACCCGGCCGCGCCGGCGGCGTACTTCTGGCGGAACCGCTCCACGCGCCCGGCGGTGTCCATCAGCTTCTGCTTGCCCGTGAAGTACGGGTGGCAGCGGGCGCAGATTTCGACGTGGATCGCGGGCACGGTGGACCGCGTAACGAAGTTATTGCCGCAGGCGCACTGGACGGTGGCGCGCTGGTATCTGGGGTGAATCCCGGGTTTCACAGCTGGCATCCTTGACTGAAAGTCGAACAGCATGAAGTGCGGAAATATAACTGGCGTCGGAACTTGGGGGCAAGGCACGAGGCGCGCCCCGAATTGACACGGGCCACGCTTCCGCGTAAGCTTGCCCCACCCGAAGCCAGCCTAGCCGGAGGGGGGAGTCCACGCGTGTCGTCAGCAGTCGTGCTCCAGAAAGTGCCGCTGTTCAGCCAACTTGCCCCCGCCGAACTGCAGCGCGTGGTCGAGGTTGCCCGCGAACGCAGCTACCCCAAGAACTCCGTCATCCTGTTTGAAGACGACCCGGGCGACGCGCTGTACGTCGTCGCCAAGGGCCAGGTCAAGGTCGTGCTGATCGGCGAGGATGGGCGCGAGGTGATCCTCTCGGTCCTGGGCGAAGGCGAGTTTTTCGGCGAGATGGCGCTGATCGACGACGAACCGCGCTCGGCCCACGTGATCGCGATGGAAGACAGCTCGCTGATCGTGCTGCGCCGCGAAGACTTCCAGGGCATCCTGATGCACGCCCCCGGCATCGCGCTCGCGCTCCTCAAGGAGCTGTCGCGCCGCCTGCGCCGCGTCGACGAGAAGGTCGGCAGCCTCGTGCTGCTCGACGTGCACGGCCGAGTCGCGCAGCTGCTCCTCGAGCTGGCCGATGAGACCGACGGCCAGCGCATCACCCGCCGCCTCACGCATCATACGATCGCGCAGATGATCGGCTCGTCGCGCGAGACGGTGTCGCGCACGATGCGCGAGTTCGTGGACAAAGGCCTCATCGACGTGAGCCGCAAGGACATCCTGATCCGCGATCGTACCACGCTCGAGCAGGCGGCGGGGCGGTCGTGAGGCGCGTCACGGTGGATGGGTGAGGGCGCGGCTTGTTCTACCTTCCGCATTTTCAGTAACTTAGCCCGAGTTACAGCGTGACCGAACGCATGGCCTACACGGTGACCTTCTGGGGGACGCGGGGTAGCATCCCGACCCCCGGCGCCCAGACCGCGCGCTACGGTGGCAACACGCCCTGTGTCGCCGTCGAGGGCGCTGGGGGCCAGCTGGTCATTCTGGATGCCGGCACCGGGATCCGCGCGCTGGGGCTCCAACTGGTGGAAAAGCAGAACGGTGCGGTGAAAGTGGAAATCCTGCTGTCGCACGCCCATTGGGATCACATCCAGGGCCTGCCCCACTTCAAGCCGTTCTTCGCCCCGGGCAACGCCGTGCGCATCTGGGGGTCGCGTCAGGGGACGACGTCGCTCGAAGCGATCCTGCGGCAGCAGATGGATCCGGCGGTGTTTCCCGTGCCGCTCGATGCCCTGTCGGCGCAGTTGACGGTGCAGCAGGTGGACGTGCCGGAATTCTCGATCGGCGAGTTCCGGGTGCGGACGATGAAGCTGCGTCACCCGGGGACGACGTTGGGATTCCGGCTGACGCCCGTGAAGGGCGGCCCGAGCCTCGCGTATGTGACCGACAACGAGCTAGGCCCGGGCGGTCATTACGAAGTGGCGGCGACCTGGCGCAAGGATTTCGTGGCGTTCCTGAACGGCGTGGACCTGTTGATCCACGACGCGATGTATACGCCGGCAGAGCTGGCGCTGCACCGAGGGTGGGGTCACTCGACGTACGAAGAGGCGGTGACTCTGGCGCAGGATACGGGAGCCAAACGGCTGGTGCTGTTTCACCACGAGCCGGAGCACAGCGACGAAATGATGGACGGCCTCGTGAAGGAGGCCCGGGCGTTTGCCAAGAAGGGCGGCCGGCCGCTCGAAGTCCTGGCCGCGTTGGAAGGCATGAAGGTGACCTTGTGACCCCAGGAGCTGCTATGCGAGCGCGTTCAGTCGTGATGGTGTTGAGCTTGGTGGTCCCGGCTCTCCTTGGCGCGCAGCAGCGCGGCCAGGACACCCGGCCGGGCATCGCCGTCCTCCCGTTCAACAACGGCGGCTCCTACGGTCAGGGGAAGGAAGACTTCGACGCGCTGGAGCGCGGCATCGCGGGGATGATGATCTCCGAGCTGAGCGCGAACTCGGCGGCGCGCGTGGTGGAGCGCGAGCAGATCCAGCACCTGCTCGACGAGCAGAACCTCGGCGCCCAGGGCCGCGTGGACGCGGCCACGGCGGCCAAGATCGGCAAGCTGGTCGGCGCCCGCTACATGGTGATGGGCACGTTCGTCGACTTCTACGGCGACTTCCGCGTGGACGTGCGGCTCATCAACACGGAAACGAGCGAAGTCGTCAAGACCGAGTCGGAGCGGATGCAGCGCGACCACCTCTTCGACATCATCCGCAACATCGCGGCCCGCTTGATGAAGGACGCCAGTCTGCCGGCGCTCACCCGCCAGGCGTCCGACCAGCAGATGAGCCGCCAGGTGCCCACCGAAGCGCTGACCTACTACTCGCGCGCCCTGCTCTATCAGGACCGCGGCCAGAAGGACAAGGCGGTGGAGATGTTCAACCGCGCGCTGGCAATCTTCCCCGAATACGCTGAGGCCAAAGACGGCCTCCAACGGGTGCAGCGATCGTAAATGTCCTGAGTCAGCTCGGCGGTTACGCGGCGCGCCGGCTCTCCCGCCTGGGAGCGCTGGCGCGCTTCGGCTTTGGGGCCATGCGGGCCGCCACTCAGCTCACCGCTGCCGGGCGGGCCGTAGCCCTGCGCATCGGCGTCAATCAAGTGCGTTTCACCGCCGTGCACGCGGTCGGTCTGGTGACCCTGCTCTCGGGCATCATGTCGTTCCTCGTGATTTCGCAGGCGACGCGTGAGCTGGGGCGCATCGGGGCCACCGACTTGATCGGTACGCTGATCGTCGTCGCCATCGTGCGTGAGCTCGGTCCGCTGATCACCGCCCTCGTCGTCGCGGGCCGTTCGGGCACCGCGATCGCCGCCGAGCTCGCGACCAACCAGGTGCTCGGCGAGGTGCGGGCGCTGGAGGGCATGGGCATCGACCCCAAGCAGTACCTCGCGTTGCCCCGCGTCGCGGGCTCGCTGGTCAGCATGTTCACGCTGCTCGCCGTGTTCCGGTCGTCACCGCCATCGTCGGCATCTTCCTGTGCTCGGCGTTGTTCGTGGCGCTCGGATGACCCCTCCCTTGGTGTTCGAGCACATTCCGCTCGGCCGGCACGCGTCGCAGGCGTTCTCGCTCGAGATTCCAGCTCACCACACGGTGGCGGTGCTCGGCGACGAAGACTCGGGCGTCGGCATGCTGGGCAGCTATGCCCTCGGCCTCGACGCTCCGGCGGCGGGCCGCGCCCTGGTGTTCGATACGGATGTGGCCGTGCTCCCTGAGGCTGAACGCTTGGCGTTCCGGCGGCGCGTCGGGTACCTTCCGGCCGGCGAGGGGCTGCTGCAGAACCTTTCGCTGCGGGACAACGTGGCGTTGCCGCTCCGCTTCGGGAGCGGCGCCAGCCCCAAGGAGATCGACGGGCGCGTCAGCGTCATGCTCACCGCCGTCCGGCTCGCCGCCGTGGGCCAGCTGCGCCCGGCCCAGGCCAACGAGGAAGAGCGCCGGCGCGCGGCGCTGGCGCGCGCGATCGCGTTCGACCCGGTGTTGCTCGTGCTGGAGCAGCCGTTCGACGGCCTCACCGCGCGCGTCGCCTCGGAGCTCCTGGAGCTGGCGCGGGGTGGCGAGTCGGCCGAAGGGGCGCGCCGCACGATCTTCATCACCGGGCAGGAGATCCCGCCGCTGCTGCTGCGGCGGGTGGAGCAGGTGTACCGGCTCACGCGCGCCGGCCTGCTCCAGCCCGAAACCGTCTGACCCGAGGGCGAGTGGAAACACGGCAGGACTTCTACGTCGGCTTGTTGATCGTGGTGACCATCGCCCTGGTGGTCGGTGCGCTCATTGCCACCAGCGGTTGGGGCGAGCGGCGCTACGACCTCTACCTTCGTGTGGCCAACGCGGAGGGCATCTCGCAAGACACCAAGGCGCTCGTGCAGGGACTCGAGGTGGGCCGAGTCCGGAGCATCTCGCCCGCCGTGGACTCCGTCAGCGGCACGATCTCGTTCGTGACGCGGCTGTCGGTCGCGGAGAAGTTCGCCGACGGCTCCAGCCTGCGCCTGCCGCGCGGCACCCGCGCCGAGCTGGACGCCTCCACCCCACTTGCCCCTCCGCACATCAACCTGCTGCTCCCCGACACCGTGGGTCGCATGCGGCTCTACATCGAGCCGGACGACACGATCCGGATGAGCCGCAAGAGCTCCGCAATGGACAAGATGGCCGAGGTGGCCGACGAGTTGTCGCAGCGCGTGCAGAAAATGGTGCAGGAGGCCACGCAAACGCTCGCGCGGGTGCAATCCACGTTACGCGACGTGGCCCCGGACGTGGAGCACACGCTCGGCAGCGTGGCCACGACCATGGGGCGGGTCGACGCGGCGCCCGTACCGCGCGCTGACGGGCGTCAAACCCCTGCCGCGTGATTCGGGCGGCGCCAGACCATGAGATACCTCCTGCTGCACGCGCCCCGCTGGCGGCCCGACGACGTGGCGCCGGCGCTCGAGACCTCCCGCGTCGAGGCGCGCACGGTGGGCCAGCCGCGCGACCTCGCCGTCGGCGACGACCGGCCCACGGTGTTCCTGCTCGACGCCGAAAGCCGCTCGTCCTTCCCGGTGGACGTGATGCGGTCGTTCGTGGACGCCGGCGGCGCGATCGTCGCGCTGGGCCGGGACGGTGAGACCGACGTGCCCGAGGGCCTCCCGCACGAGCTGCTGGCGGGATACCTCACGCACCCGACCACCCCGCGACGTCTCTTGGTCGCGATCCGCGCGGGCTTCCGCGAGGCCGCCGCCCGTGCCGAGACGGCCCGGGCGCGGGGCGAGGCGGGGCAGCGCGCCCGCGAGATCGGCGAGCTGACGCGGATCGGCGTCGCGCTCGGCACGGAGCGCGACCTGAAGACCCTGCTCGACCTGATCCTCACGCAGGCCCGACGCATCACGCAGTCCGACGCCGGCAGCCTGTACCTGGTCGAGAACAGCGAGCAGGGCGTGAAGCGCCTGCGGTTCCGGCTGGCGCAGACATTCTCCAAGCCCGAGGCGCCGTTCGTCGAGTTCACGATCCCCGTGGACCGCGCCAGCCTCGCCGGGTACTGCGCCGTGACGGGAGAACCGCTCGTCATCGATGACGCTTATTTCCTGCCGCCGGACGTCGAGTATACGATCAACCGCTCGTTCGACGAGCGCTACGGCTATCGCACCAAGTCGATGCTCGTGATCCCGATGAAGGATCACCGCGAAGAGATCATCGGCGTGCTGCAGCTGATCAACCGGAAACGGGTCCTCGACGCCGTCTTGGCCACGCCGGCCGACGTGGAGCGCCAAGTCATCCCGTTTTCGAAGCGCACCGTCGAGCTGGTGACGGCGCTGGCCGGCCAGGCTGCGGTCGCTATCGAGAACAGCCGCCTCTACGAGGACATCGAGCGACTGTTCGAGGGGTTCGTGCTGGCCGCGGTGCACGCGATCGAGCAGCGCGACCCGACCACTTACGGTCATAGCGGCCGTGTGGCCGGAATGACGGTGTCCCTGGCAGAAGTAGTGGACCAGGCGCCCGACGGCCATTATCGCAACGTGCGGTTCACGCGCGAGCAGCTGCGGGAGCTGCGCTACGCCGCCCTGCTGCACGATTTCGGCAAGGTCGGCGTGAGCGAGCAGGTGCTCGTGAAGGCCAAGAAGCTCTATCCCCCGGACCTCGCCTTCATCCGGCACCGCCACGCGTACATCCGGCGCACCGCGGAGCGCGAGTTCTGGCGCGAGCGCACTGAGTTCCTCGAACGCCACGGCAAGAAGGGATATGCCGGCTTCGTGAAGGGGCTGGAGGAGGAGCACGGCAAAGAGCTGCACGAGCTCGACCGCTTCCTCGACGTGGTGCTCAAAGCCAACGAGCCGAGCATCCTTCCCGAGGGCAGCTTCGAGGAGCTCCAGGCATGGGGGCGCCGGACGTACCTGGGCTTCGATGGCGCGACGGAGCCGTTCCTCACGCCCGACGAGGTGCGGTTCCTGACGATCCGAAAGGGCAGTCTCGACGACTCGGAGCGGCTCGAAATCGAGAGCCACGTGACGCACACGTTCCAGTTCCTGCAGCGGATCCCGTGGACGCGGGAGCTACAACAGGTGCCGCTGATCGCTTACGGGCATCACGAGAAACTGGACGGACGGGGGTACCCGCGCCGCATCACCGCCGAGGCGATCCCGATCCAGACGCGCATCATGACGATCAGCGACATCTACGACGCGCTCACCGCCCAGGACCGCCCCTACAAGCGGGCGGTGCCGTTCGAGCGCGCGCTCGACATCATATCCCACGAGGTGAAAGACGGCCAGCTCGATGCCGAGCTGTTCCGGCTCTTCGTCGACGGCAAGGTGTTCGAGCGGGTGGCGGCGGCCGCGGCCGGCGAGAGCCCCCTGCCCTAGCGCGTCGCCAGTAGCTTCACCGAGATCAGCAGCAGGAAGACCCCGAACGCCTTGCGCAGCGTCGCATCGGACATCGTCCCCGCCAGCCGCGCGCCGAAGTACGCACCGATCAGCAAGCCCACCGCTACCACGGCCGCGTAGGGAATGTTCACCTCGCCGCGCTTGTAGTACTCGTACGCGCCCAGGATGCCCACCGGCAGCAGCAGCGCGGCGAGCGATGTGCCGTGGGCGGTGTGCTGTGGCAGCTTCGCGAGGAGTACGAGCCCGGGAATGATCACGACGGCCCCGCCCACGCCGAAGAGCCCCGATACCACACCCGCCAAGAGTCCGAGCAGCGCCACCAGAAACCAGGTCATCGCGCCTCCTCAGGGTTGCTTTTGCCCCAGCCGCCGCCGCCGGGAGTTTCGATCCGCAAGACGTCTCCCGCGGCGAGCCGGAGCGTCACTTTCGCCGGGAGCGCGGCACCGTTCTTCAGGTTTGCGCCAGGAGCTCCAGGCGATCCTCCTGCAGCGCCGCGCGGTCCGTGGCGGCGGCGCTCGGTGAGCAACGTGGCCTCCATCGGCGCCAGCGCCTCAAACTCCCGCACGACACCATCCCCGCCCGCCCACTTCCCCACACCCCCACTGCCCCGTCGCAGCGCATAGCTCCGGACCCGCAGTGGATGCTCGAGCTCGAGCACCTCGATCGGCGTGTTGCGCGTGTTGGACATCCCCACGTGCACCCCGGATGGTCCGGCGGCGCCGCGGCTCGCGCCCTGCCCTCCGCCGATGGTCTCATAATAGGTCCACCCGGCACCGCCGAACGTCACGTTGTTCATGGTCCCCTGGCCCTGCGCCGGCACGCCGAGGCCCGCCTCCGCGAGTACGCGGAAGATCGTGTCGGCGATCCGTTGCGACGTCTCCACGTTCCCCGCAGCGACGGCGCTCGGCCGCTCGGCATTGACGAGGCATCCCGCCGGGGCCGTGACGCGTACGGCGCGCTGCACGCCGCCGTTCGTGGGCACGTCGTCGGGCAGCAGGGTGCGGACCACGAACAGCACCGCCGAACGCGCGACGGCCAAAGGGCAGTTCACGTTGCCCGCCGCCGCCGGCGCCGTTCCGGTGAAGTCGGCGTGGAAGGTGCCGTCCGCGATGGTGACGCGCACGCGGATTTCCAGGTCGCCGCCCTCGACACCGTCTCCTTCCAAGTAGTCCACCGCCGTGACGGCCGAGGGAGTCGACAGGCGTGATAGCGCCGCGCGTGTGCGGCGCTCGGCGTAGGGCGGCGCGCTGCGCCGCGAGATCGCCCCGCCGCATCGCCGGCGTTCGCACGTTGGCGAGCAGCAGCCGCTCCACCTCGGGCGTCCACCGCACTGGCGGGATGACGATCCCCTCCGCGTACAGCTCGCGGGCCCCCGCGGGCATGCTCCCCGGCGTCATGCCGCCGACGTCCGAGTGGTGCGCCCGCACCACGCTGTAGCCCCAGACCGCGCCTTCCACCTCGATCGCGCCGATCAGCGTCAGGTCGGGAAGGTGACTCCCGCCGGTGTACGGATCGTTGAGAAGAAACAGCTCGCCGGGCCGCGGCTCTTCGGCGCGCACGGCGGCCACGGCATCGGCGAGAGCGCCGAGGTGCACGGGGATGTGCGCAGCCTGCGCGATCATCTCGCCATCCGCGTCGAACAGCGCCGCCGAGGCGTCGCGCCGCTCGCGGATGTTGGGCGAGAGCGCGCTGTGGACCAGCACCAATCCCATCTCTTCGGCGACCGACGCGAACGCGTGCGCCATCACTTCGATGCCGACGGCGTCGAGCGTCATCGCCGCTCCACGATGATCGCGCCGGAGGGATGGACGGTGCCGCGCCAGCCCGGTTCGATCAGGCCGGTCGCGTCGGGCCCGGCGAGCACGGCAGGCCCGTTCACCCGCAGGCCCGCGGGCAGCTCGCCGAGCGGCCACACCTCGGCGCGCACAGGGTTCCCATCCCGCAACACGATCTCGCGACGCTGCGGCGTCGGCGCTCCCACGCCGGCGCGCCGTCCGAGCGGCGGAGCGACCACCGCCCGCTCCGCTGTGACTCGCAGGTTGACGAGCTCGACCGGCTGATCGGGGTCGGCGTGCCCGTAACGCGCCTGGTGCGTCGCCCGGAACGTCGTGTCGAGTGCGGTGGGGTCGTCGCCGGGCACGGGGACCGTCACCTCGTATCCCTGCCCCGCGAAGCGGCAGTCGGCGAAGCGCGCGAGCACCACGCCGTCCCCCGCCAACCCGGCGGCGGCCGCCGCGAGGATCGGACGAAAGGCGGCGCTGAGGGCTGTGCGGTCGACGCCCGCGAGCGGCCGATGAAACGACGCGAGCAGTTCCACCTTCTCCGGAGCAGCCGCGAGGCCGAGCGCGCTCAGCACGCCGGGGTGGGGCGGCATGAGCACGCGCGACATTCCGAGCGCGTCCGCGAGCGCGCAGCCAAAGAGCGGGCCGGCGCCCCCGAACGCGAGCAGCGCCATGCCGCGGGGATCGATGCCGCGTGCAACGCTCACCCTTTTCAAGGCGCGCGCCATCACGGCGGTCGCCACCGCGACGATGCCGGCCGCCTGGCGGCGCGGCTCACCGAGGCGGCTCAAGGCGCGCTCTGCTTTGCCCCGGTCGAGGCGCACCGCGTCGGCGAGGGGTTGAGCGGGGTCGAGCCACGCGAGAACCAGGCAGGCGTCGGTCACCGTCGGCTCCGTCCCCCCACGGCCGTAGCAGGCGGGGCCCGGCTCCGCCCCGGCGCTGCGTGGCCCGACCCGGAGCGCCCCGCCTTCGTCCACGGCCGCGATGCTCCCACCTCCGGCACTCACCGTTTCGATAAGAATCGCGGGCAGCGCGAGCGGCACGCCCCCGACTGACTCGGCGCCCTCGCTGAGCGCCACGCCCCCCCTCACCAGGCTCGCATCGGCGCTGGTGCCCCCCATGTCGAGCGTGAGGAGGTCCCGAAGACCGACCGCTTCCCCTACCACACGCGCACCGACGACTCCCCCCGCCGGCCCGGACAACGCCAGCCCCGCCGCGTGGGCCGCGGCAGCGTCGGGAGCCAGCGTCCCGCCGCTCGACGTCATGATCCGCAGCGTGCCGATCGGGCCGCAAGTACGCCTCGGCGACCGTCGTGCTTGTCCGCTCGAATTCGCGAAACACGGGGAGGGTCTCGTGACTCGTGACGACGGGAACCCCGGGGAGCGCGGCGCGCAGTGCGCCCGCGAGGCGCTGCTCATGCGCCGGGTGACGGAACGCGAACAGCAGCGCGACGGCGACGGCTTCCGCCCCCAGGGCGCGAACGGCGTCGATCACACGCGTCACTTCATCATCGGTCAGCGGCGTCAACGCCCCATCCGGCCCCATCCGCTCGACCGCCCCCACCACGTGGTCGCGCGACACGAGGGGCGGCGGATGGTCGCGCGCGAGATCGTACAATGAGGGCCGGTCCTGGCGCCTGAGCCACAAGAGATCTTCGAAGCCGGCCGTGGTGACGAGGGCGATGCGCGCGCCGCGCCGCTCGAGCAGGGCGTTGGTCGCGATGGTGGTGCCGTGGACGAGAACATCGATCGGGACGAGGGCATCGAGCGCCCGGAACAGGCCGACGCTGGGGTCGTGGGGTGTACTCGCGACCTTGCGGATTTCCATGGTCCCGTCGGGGCCGACGGCGATCAGATCGGTGAACGTCCCGCCGACGTCCACGCCGACCCTCATGAAGGGACGTGGGGCGTGGGGCGTGGGGCAGTTGAGCGGGCCTGCCACCAATTGAGGATGAGTACGACGGAGAACCCGAGCGTCGCCAGCACTACCAGCGACCCCACCCAGTCGCCCCAGCGCACGTACAGCGTCGTCACGTCGCTCGTGCGGAGCCGATCGGCGATCGCGTCTTCGGAATCGAGCCGTGTGCGGTGGTAGGCGTGCCCCAGCGGATCGACGAACTCCGAGATCCCGGAGTTCGCGGCGCGCGCGATCCCCATCCGCGTTTCGATCGCCCGCAGCACGAGATGTGACGCGTGCTGATAGGGCGCGCTGGTACGGCCGAACCACGCGTCGTTCGTGATGTTGACCAGGAATTGCGCGCCAGCCGCCCGGTAGCGGCGCGGCAGGTCCTCGAACGCGGACTCATAACAGATCACGACACCGAAGCGGCCGATCGCCGTTTCGTACACCGGCAGGTCCTTGCCGCGGGCGAACCCCCCCGACCAACGGCCGACGCCGGGGAGGCGCCGCATCCAACTCACTGGAACAAATGGCACGCGCTCGACAATCGGGACGAGATAGTGCTTCTCGTAGACCGGATGGCTCCTGCGGTCCCCCGTCGAATCGTAGAGGAACGCCGCGTTGTAGATGGGAATCGGACGGCCCGCGCCGAGGTCGGCGTGCAAGCCGCCGGCGAAGATGGGTGTGTGGCTCACGCGGGCGAGCCCGCTGATCGTCTGGTCCCACTCGGGGTTCTGGAAGAGGTAACCGGGAATCGCCGCCTCGGGCCACACGACGAGCTGCGGCCGTGCCAGCGCCATGACCCCCTGCGTCATGGTCAGCGCCTTCGCGACAACGTCGTCTTCGTGCGCCGGGTCCCACTTCTCCCGGAAGCCTTCGTTGGGTTGGATCAGCCCGATGACGCCCACCTCGCGCACCGGCAGCGTCTTCTCGCGCCACAGGCCGTAGCACAGCGCGAGCACGATAGTGATCGCAACAGGCGTGAGTCCGCGCACGGCGTACCGCGCACCGCGCGCGTCGGTTGCCGCTTCGACGATCGCCACGTTGCACCACGCCAGCCACAGCGTGACACCGCGGGCGCCGGCCAAGTCGGCCCATTGCACCAGCACCGGCGCGTCGGCGAGCGACGTCCCCAGCCCGAGCCACGGGAAT
>WNGQ01005119.1_pt1 | contig 15146 bp, 14 predicted proteins | sample 5407661 | NCBI WGS metagenome assembly WNGQ01 (sample SAMN13153382, study PRJNA577476) | soil metagenome | isolation source: 60 cm soil or saprolite under Garry oak tree replicate 2 | place: USA:California | collected 2016-06-15 | reverse complement strand
GAAACCCGGCTGCGGCGACTTCTCTGAGCAGGCCGGGGCGCTCGGACTCGGTGACGTGCGGGACCAGCATGGCCAGCGCCCGCGCCCGGGAGCACGGTTCGTCGATGGTCCGCGCGATGTCCGCCGCCCGGGTGAGGACCGGGGCCGGCAACGCCATTGACGGCAGTCCAGCCTGCCAGTGGCGCTCACTCCACTTATCGAGCGCGGACTGCAGCCGCAACACGTCGATGAGTTGCTCGGGATCGCTAGCCATCTCGGTCAGCGGCCGGAACCGGTGGTGCGGATAGTCCGCCGACTCAGCGGTGTCGAGTGCCCGGCGGTACAGGATTGTGCGTTGCGGTTGATTGGCCCGCGCTGCCAGCGCAGCGAGCAGCTGGGCTCGGGTCTCGAGGCCGGCCGGTTCAGCGGTCTGGACGATCTCGGCGGCAAGGCCGACCAGGTCGGGGGGAAGGCAGGGGGTCAGCTGGCTCAGCAGCTCAAGCTGGTCGGCCTGCTTCGGGACAGTGGCGACCAGTTCGACGATCTGCCGTATCGACGCTGCGGGCAGCGCAGGAGCAAGGTGCACGAACGCCCGTGCCCACGGCTCGGCTGAGTCGAGCGACTGCCCAGACAGCGCGCGGCGTAGCAGGTCCCGGGTCAGGTACGGGGCAAGGTCTTTCAGCGCCCCCGCTCGGTCGACGTCGTCGGCGCTATCGACAGCGCGCCGGAGCAGATGCTCGGGCAGGATCGGCGCCAGCGCGCAGAGCATCCACTCGGTCGAAGCGGGGTCGGCCTGCTGCGATGCATCAGCTACTTCCTCGATCAAGCCGACCCGCTCAGGCTCCGGCATGGCGGACAGCAGCGCGAGCAGGTCCTGCCGGTTGGCGCGCGGCCCGACGGCGCGCACCGCTGCGGCGGCGGCGGCCAGCGGTCCGGCCAGCTGCTCGGCGCCAAGGCGAGGCAGCGCTCCGGCTAGTGCCCTGATGGTGGTGTGCGGCGACGCCTGATCGATGATCCCGCGCAGGAAGGCCGGCAGCTGCTCGGCTGGCAGGTAAGGGGCGAGGGCGGCCGCCAGTTCTTCTTCGTGCCACTTCTTCGCTGAGTCTGGGGTGGCGGCAAGCACCTCGTCGATGAGGGGCTGTCGTTGCTCCGGTGCCGTGCAGCGGAGCAACGACCAGTACGCGTCGCCCCGGTCGCCGCGGAAGTGGGCGTGCCTGGCCCAGGCGAGCACGTCATCTCGCAGTTCAGGGAGCTTGTCCAGGGCTGCGGCCATGCCGCGGGAGTACTCGTCGCCGGCCCGATCCGAGGCTGCGCCTCGTCGCAGCTCATCGACCGCCCGGTCGGGATAGTAGGGCGCGAGCCAGAGCAGGATCCGAACTCGGAGCCGAGACCGCTGGTGAAACGCGTCGGCAGCCTCGAGCGCCTGGTCGAATAGCGACGCTCGATCGGGTTCCGGCGACGCGATAGCGATGCGCGCATACGCCGTTGCCCGCAGCTGCGAGTAACCGATTCGGCTGGCGGCGCGTCTGGCCAGGTTCAGCAGCTCCGCCCGTTCGCTCGTCCCTTCGGCGAGGAAGCGGGCAAGCAGAGTGAGCGCCCGCGCCTGGTCTTCGGCGTCGGGTATCACGGTCGCGTACGCCCGTGCCTTCTCAAAAGACCACACGCCGCGGCGCACCAGCATCGCGAGGATGAGCGGCGGAACGCTTCCGGCGATGCTCGTCAGCGAGCTCTTCATCAGGGCGTAGCGAATCTCTCTTCCGATCGACCGGGCCCGGTCGGCGGGCGTCGCCGCCTGGTCCGTCGAGTCCTCGGCCCGGGCCCGTGCCAGGTCGATGTCGGCGAAGTACTCGGCTAGCCAGCCGATCCGGTCGTGAACGTCGAACCAGCGATTGCCGCTCTCGCCCGGCTCCGGTCTCGATTCGGCGGCGAGCAGCTCGTGTGCCAGGTCGTCCCGGCCCGCCTGCACCAGGTGGTCCACCAGGTAGCTGATCCCGTACCGGTGATCGTCGTCGTCAGCGGTGTCCAGCTCGATGGCGGGGAGCCCGGCCGGGATACCTCCCCACCCGGCCAGGTAGCTCTCGGCCAGGCGGAGGTGCAAATCGGGAAGCCGGTCGCCTGCCCGCCACCGCAGGTAGTCGTACTGCAGGTCGTGCAGCCGGAACGTGGCATCAGCGGGCCGATGGAGCAGCGACCGCCGCCCGAGCCGGATCACCACGCGGCGCGACTCGTCGGCACCGAGCCCGCGCCGCCGCCACAGCCGCGCGGCCGCAGCGACCGGCACCCTGCCCCGGGAGCTGAACACGGCCAGATCCTCATACAGCGCCAGGGGGTTCGCGTCCAGGCTCGCCGTGCCGACGGCGATCGCCGCGAGCAGCGACGGATGCGGGTACCCGCGGAACGCCTTCTCCAGGGAGGCAAGGTCGGCCGCGCGCAGCAGATCGACAACGGCCTGCCACGGATACCCGTCGGCGACCATGGCCCCGCAAATCGCCAGCGCCAGTGGCAGGCCGCCGCACCGAGCCACCGTCTCTTCGGCCAGCGGGATGTCCGCCGGAGACACATCACCGGCCGCGCCCGTGTAGTTCGTCAGCAGGCTCATCGCGTCCGCATGCTCCCCGGGGTGGCCGAGGTCGAACGCGTCCACCAGGCACGTCAGTGTCCCGTGCAGGAGCGTGTCCTGGTCGCGCGTAGTAACGAGCAGCGCGCTGCCCGGGTCCAGCACGTCGAGCGCCATGATCTGCTCGGCCCGGGTGACGTCGTCGAGCACCAGCAGGCAGCGGGTACCGGACAGCCGCTGCCGCAAAGCAGTCCGGCCCGCTGCTACGCTGTCGCCCGCACCTGCGCCCGCCGCGCCCAGAATCGCGGCCTGGCACAGCCCTTCCGGAGTGTCCCCGACGTCCAGCCACAGCACGCCGCCGGGAAACCTGGCTCCGATCGCCGCGTCGAGCGCCACCGCCCGGGCGAGCACGGTCTTCCCCGATCCGCCCATCCCGGCCATCGCGACAATGGGCGCGGGCCTGTCCTCTGGTCCCAGCAACAGAGCAAGAACCCGGTCCTGAATCTCGGGACGGCCGAGAAACGGGTCAGGAAGCGGCGGCACGCTCAAGTGGCCAGCCCATCCCTGCGACGGAACCGGACTGCGGGACGACCCCAGCGCAGGCTCAAGTGGCGTGCGCCCAGCGTATTCCGGCAGCGCGCCTACCTTCCCGCCGATCGCCAGGATCGAGCGCAGCATCAGCTGTTCCTGAATGGACAGCGAGCCAGCGATGACACGGATCGCTTCTTCTCCCAGCCGGGTTTCCAGCCGGGACAGCGTGGCCCCGTCCAGGGCGGCCGTGGCTTCCCTGATTTCATCGTTGAGCCGCGCCGCGAAATCGGTGCGCAAATTATCGCCGCAGATCAGCTTTATATAATCACTGCTAGAAATAACCCTCCGCAGGACGGTCGGCGTCTCAGGGATTTCTTTATCGGCGATCCGCCTGAATCGCCTCTTCAGGGATCGCCGCAAGGTCGCATCGGTCAATTTTGAGTGCGCGGAGGACGCGGCTTCCCCGCTAACGGTCTCGGTCAGTATGTTGATCAATTCAGCGAGATCAAAGACCAGTCCCACAGCCACGCCAGCCTATGCGTTGGACCCCGAGTGACTCAGCAGGCGCCAGGCCACTGCCGCCGGACCCTCACCCGACGACAGCAAGCGTACCCAGACCCTTCAGTTCAAGTGGCTCCGCCGTACGAAGTGCCAGGCGACACCTGCCCGTCCGGGCCGTGGCTTGCGCCGGCAGTGTGCTGCGGCGTCGAACTCCGCGATGTGTGAGGCAGAGGTGACGGCCGTCTCGAAAGGCGGATGATCACCGCAGAAGTGCGTGCCGCAAGCCAGGCGCTGGGAGCGCGAGTGTGTCAGAAACGCCTGATAAAGGTTTGTGAAGATTCATGACAGTGCGGATTAGACGACCCAGCGAATTGGAAGGCCTTGAATTGGAGGACCTGGTTCGAAGGGGGACCGACCTCTCCTGACCGAGGAGTCCGACGAGCGGTTCGCTCGACGTTGACCGGTGTGCACCGAAGAACCTGTTCTGCATCCCGGCCGGTTGCCCGGGCCGGCCGTATCGATCCCGCCAGATCGAGCCGTCTTGTCGCGCCCCAGCCGCAGCTGGCGTCACGGAGCGCGACCGTCCGTTCGGCTAGCACGTTGTGGCCGAGCAGTGCCCCAGTCTGCGCTGGCTCTTTGCTGACAGAATCCGCCAGGTGGTGTCGCTTTGGCGGTAGATCGACGCGACACCAGGAAGGTTCGACGAGGTCTCTTGACGCTTCGGTCGGCCTGGCTCTGGCGTGATCGGTACTCGCCCGGGCTCGGTAGCCTGCGACGTGGGAGTCGGCCTATTCCTGCCATTCTAGGAGTTCGCCATCCGGGCGGCGGAGCCACGTAGCGCCTTCGGCATCCTGGAACGTCACTACTGCACCGCTGACGCCGAAGTTCGTGGCCGCAGGATATTCGCGCGAGGAATCGATCGTCTGTTGCGGCAACAGCGATCCGCGGTCATCGATTGGCGGGTCACCCCATGCGGCTGATCCGCGATGCCATTTGAGCTTGACGTCGTGTACTGGCTGGTCGCCAGTGTTGATGACGTGGATGGCAACTTGGACGACAGGCGATTTGCCTCGTTTGGGACCGATCTCCTGCTGGACGAGCACGCGGCTGGCTTGTGCCCGCTGCAATCCGATCATGATCTCGTCAAGACCTTGCTTGATGTCGCGGAGCCGGTCAGCGAGCTGAGCGAGGCTGGGCTCTGACGGCCGGGCGGTGACCGTGGTAGACATGCCGATGCGGATCGGCGACAGGAGATTTTCTCCCACGAGGACCTGCTGGGCGTTTCGGACCGTACCCCAGGAGCACTTGTACTCGTCCGCCAGGATTTGTAGGCCGGGGAGCTGGTAGCCGGTCGGCCATTCGCCGACGCTGATCTTGCGGCGCATGTCGTCGGCGACCTGCATGTACATGGGGATGCCCGAGCGGTACTCCAACACTTCACTCCCTGCCAGTTTGGCTTGAACCCTCATGCCATACTAGCATCGCCTGAACCGATGAGGTCCACGCCAGGCTGGCAGGAAGGGTGATGCGTGATGCTGCGCTGGTCTGCCACGAACGATCAGCATTTCCTCGTCGGAGCCGACCGGAACTCCAGCCATCTCGTCGACCTCTTGGCCCACTGCATCCTCTGTCCTGCCATATATCGCCTACCTTGACTGGCTATGACCAGCTATGCCCACCATCGCAGAGTTCAATGGGATCACGATCCGGATCTACTACCGGCCCCGTGAGCACCCCCCGCCGCACTTCCACGCGATCTCCGGCGATCAAGAAGCCTGCTACGACATCCGCACCCTAGAAGTGACCGCTGGCAAGCTCCGCCGCGCCCAGCACAAAGCTGTCACCGACTGGGCCGAACAACGCCGCGAACAGCTGATGACCTGCTGGGATCTGGCCATGACCGGGCAGGACCCTGGCAGAATCAGCTGATCCGGGTACCATCAGGAACATGGCCGTGCGTCTCCCTCACGTCACCGCAGTGACTGTCCTCGAACACTACAAACTGCGGCTCACCTTCGACGACGGCCTCACTGGCGACGTGGACGTGTCAGACCTTCAGGACGCAGGCCCTATTTTCGAGCCGCTACGCGATCCCGAATGCTTCGCACGGGCTTACATAGACCCCAAAGGAAGGACCGTCGCCTGGCCAGGCGATATCGACTTGGATCCCGAAGCACTCCATGACGAGGCCACCAGGCACCAAGTCGCCACTAAGCGCCGGAAGCGGCGCAGTCCCCTGGCAACCGCGCACAAGGCGCCAACGGTCCGCCGCTGACGGACGGGAGCCACATAGGCTGATGCCGCCGCGGAGGCTGGCTCGAAGTACCCGAGAGTGGTACCTCAGTTCGGCCAGTCCAGCTGGGTTGTACTCAGGGATCTGCTTGCGCTTGTTGGCGGCTGAACCGCGTCGGCATCGTTGAGCCGTAGCACGCCGGCCCAACTGGGCGTGTGTCAGCCGATTGGAGTTCCTCGCACTTGCACAAGCACATTGGCATCGCATTTGCGACCTCAGCTGTTGGGAGTTCCGGCAGCAGAATGACTGTTATGCGTGGCGACAACTGTAGGTGAGCTGCGCCGACGATCATTGGTTGACCGCCTGCGGTCGACACCAGCCTGTTCGCCACGCCGGAGGTCGCCACCGGGAAGATCACTGCGGGCCCTTCATTCAGCGCGCTCGGCTTGATCATGCATGAATGCATGTCCGTACTCCCGCTGCGCTGAGCACCAACGCAGGCCAAGCGTGTTGGGTTTATCGGTCTTGATGCGATGAAGGGGCGGAGCCTCCCGCTCCCTGGCGGATGCTGGTGGAAGGTGCAAAGCGTCCGTCTCCACCAGGAATAGGAGGCTCCGATGGAGATAGCGGGACGGCACGGACCTAAAGGGTGTGCGGCGGGTGTGCGGCACGCTCTTGTCGACGTGCACTGCGCGCCGCCGACGGACTGCCCAGGCGGTCGTCACCCACCCACGTGCAAAACCGACTGCCCGCCCCGCAGGCTTGGCCGCTGCGGCGCTCTCGGCCCCGCGGTCATCCTGGCACCCGCTCCTACACACGGCGCCGCCCCGCCCCCGCCGCCGGCCAATGGTTGCAATTCTGGTTGCAGTTCACCAGGGTCTAGGACGTACCGTATTGGTTCACATGCCCAGGTCAGGACGCCCCCGAACCTCCGCGAACCGCAGGTCCGCGGACTTTTAATCCGTTGGTTCAGGGTTCGAGCCCCTGGCGCCCCACTCGCTATGACCTGCGGTTTCTCCCCTGAGCAGGGTCCAGCGTCAAACAGTCGTGGAACGACAACTCGTTCCACGACCGGCCCTTCTTAGGTGACTGTGACGGCGCGCGGACCCACGAGGATTACATAGAGTGACTGCTCGCAATTCGCGCCATGGATAATCGGGCTCCTGAAAACGCGGTCGCCGGCTGCTTCATACGGCTGGGGCGGCGAAAGCCGACGGGCTTCCCTGGAGGATGGCGGGCGCGGCTGGGACGTCACACGCATCGCGGCAGCATGGGCCGAGCTGATGCGTCGCCTTGGATACGCCCGGTACGGTGCTGCGGGCAGCGACTGGGGCCCGTCCATCTCCCCAGAGGTCAGCCGGATCGCCCCGGCTTTCGGTCATCGGCGTCCACGTCACCCGGATCTACCCGTACCCCACCCCCGCCGGGCTCGGCGCACTATCGGACGATGAACGCGCGGCGATGGACGGCTTGGCGTGGTTATGGACGCCTACGAGCGGCTGCAGGCCCAGCAGCCGCAGTCGCTGGCCCGCGCCCTGGCCGACTCGCCGGTCGGTCTCCTCGGCTGGCACCACCTGATCTGCCGTAGCGAACTGGACGCCGACTTCATCCTGACCATGGTCATGATCCACTGGCTGACTGAGACGATCGCATCCGCGATGCGCATCTACTACGAACACGACAAGGCACAGGGTCCCCCCGCGCTCACCGCGGTGCCGATCGGACTCGCCCAGTTCAAAGATGACGTCCAGGCCATCCGGCGCTTCGCCGAACGGCACCATACCAAGATCGTCTCCTGGAACGCCGACCACAGCGGCGGCCAGTGGGCCACGCAACCGCCCACGGCATCGGCGCTGTCGCAATCGAGGCGAAGCGACGGCACATGATCTTCTCGGCATTGACCTGTCCGTCGTTCGGCAGCCGTCAAAGGGCGGGGTGGACGATCAGCAGGGACGTGTGTTCTCTATCTGCGAGGAGCCCGCGAGCCCGAGCGACGCATAGCGGAGGACGTCCACGCTTACCTGCCGCCCGTCACGTCGCAGGCCGGACTCGCGCTCGGCACCGGGCCTCGACCGTTGTGCCCATAGCTCGCCCTGACGAGGCTCCCGGTGAGGTAGCTGATCCGCCCGAGGCCGTGCCGTGCGGCGGCTGCTACGACCGCCGCGGTGCCTTGGTGCTCGGCGGGCTCGAGCAGGGCTGGGTCCTCAACGCCGAGGGCAACGCGGACCCCGTCCATCCCTTGCACCGCGTGGTCCATGGCCGAATCATCACTGACCGAGCCTTCCGTATACTCGAAGCCGCGGCCGAACTGCCCGCTCGCCCGCCCGGCGTCGCGGACGAGCAGGCGCACATGATCGCCGTCGGCGAGCAGCCGCCAGGCGACGCGCGCCGATCAGCCCAGTCGCACCAACGACAAGCATCCGGTCAATCCTCAGCACTTCCCTCGCGAGGACCGAAGCGCTGCGCCATCGGGCCGCCGATGACCTCGGCGACAAGCTGAAGCGCCGCCAGCGGGCGGAAGAAGACAGTCAAATCCCCGACCAGACCATCGGACTGGTAGGCGACGACGTCAGTCCGTGCGCACGTTCCCAGCGGAGTGAGGTCTCGAACAGCACAACGTTCTTGTTCCCCTCGACGAGTTCCTCGGTCAGGTGGAAGGGGGTCAGCTGTTGGGTCAGGACCCTGAACAGGAAGCCAGCGGTGTCCTTGCCCCTGAGCGGCTCGTCGTGGACCGCGACCCGGATCGTCACGTCATCGCTGAGCGACGCGACAATCGACGCCTGATCAAACGCGGCGAGCGCCTGGCTGTATGGTGTCCGCCCGCCCCTCACGCGATGAGCATAACGGTGCACAGCCAGCAGCAGCATGCCTGACGTGTCGGTAGCATCCAGATTGGCGGCCCCTGTCGCCGCTGGCTCGTGGGCGCGCAGACTGCGCAGATCCGGGACAGTCAGGGCCGTGAACGGCGTCGGGCCGACGTCCGCGCAGGCGGATCCGGTGCTTCTCGAACTGGCTCTTCCATGCGATGGAAAGTGCGCGCTGTGACAAGGTTCCTTCGCTGGGCGCCCCGGCATGATCGCCGGGCCATGGCTGTCCCGGATGCCCTGGACCCGGCGTCCGCAGCTCCGGGTGGTCTGGGTGCCGCAGGTGAGCTGAGCTGCGGCGGGCGCGCAAGGTGCCGAGCCGGATGGGTCTGAGGTGAATGGCAAACAGCAGGACGGCGGCCATGTCGACCAGCTGTTTCCTCGCGGTCGGGCAGCGGGCCGCGAGGGACTGCCGGGTGATGCCGGCATCGCCAGGCCGCCTGTCCACCTGCGGGTGGTCGGGAGGCGGGTGGGCGGCCATCGCTGCGGCCACGGCTGGCCGCTCGCGGGTGTCAGCCTTGGCCGCCACCATCTCGGAGGAACCGGGCGGCGATGCCCTCGATGACGCAGTCGAGCCCGGCTTCGAAGCTGGCGTCGCTGGTCAGGTGGAGACGCGACTCGATGTCGGCGGCCAGTTCCGGGTCCCTGTCGCGCGTTTCGGCGAGGTAGCGCTCCAGGCGCTCCTCCCATTGCTCGTCGGTGAGCCCGGCGCGCTGCCGGAGCTGACCCCAGGCCGCCTGGCGGCTGGCGAACCCGCTCAGGTAGTTGTTGAGTACCGCCATCACCTCGGTTCTGGCTTGCCGGCCGAGGCCGTGCCTGCTGAGGATCTTCATGCAGAACTCGGCGTAGCGGCGGGTGTTAGGGCCCAGCCCGGGCTGAATGCCCAGGAGCGCTATCCACGGGTGGTGCTTGTACGTCACTTGAGTGGAGCGGGCTACAGCGCGCAGGTCAGCCCGCCAGTCGCCGGTCGGCTCAGGCAGTTGCACCTCTCCCGCCATGGCGTCGAACATCAGCTCGTAGAGGTCGGCTTTGCTGCGGACATGCCAGTACAGCGAGGTGGCGCCTGACCCGAGCCGCCCGGCGATCCGCCGCGCTGACACGGCTTTCAGGCCGTGCTCGTCGGCCAGCTCGATCGCCGCGCGGACGATCTGCTCGCGGGACAACGGCGGCCGCTGGTCTTGCCGGACGGGCTCCGGGCGCATCCAGATCAGGTCGAACTCCGGCAGACGCCCAGTACCCCCGGTCCCAGGCACAATCCTCCTCCAATTCGCTCTTGGCCCCGGACAGTGTACCTTTATAGATTTATGTGCGACTAACTCGCACACTGTGCGACTTGCCGCAGCGGACCGCTGGGAGAACCGCATGGCCAATCGAGAGGGCCCGGTGCTGGTGCGCGGGGCTGGGTCATGAGCATGACGGCCGCGGCCGGCGCCGATGTCCACCGCCGGCGCTGGTGGATCCTGGCGGTCCTGTGCCTGAGCGTCCTGCTGGTGGTCGTGGACAACACGATCGTCAACGTCGCGCTGCCGACCATGAGCCGGCAGCTGTCGGCTTCCACGCAGGGCCTGCAATGGATCGTCGATGCCTACACCGTAGTATTCGCGGGACTGCTGCTGGTCGGCGGCAACCTCGGCGACCGGATCGGCCGGCGCCGTGTCCTTCAGGCGGGCCTGGTGCTGTTCGCGCTCACCTCGGTCGGCGCCGCGCTGTCCCAGACCACTGGCGAGCTCATCGCGGGCCGGGCCGCGATGGGCGCCGCCGCCGCTCTGGTCTACCCGGCCACTCTCGCCCTGCTGACCAACACCTTCACCGACGCGAGCGAACGCGCTACCGCCATCGGCATCTGGTCGGCCGTCTCGGGCCTGGCCGTGGCCATCGGGCCGGTCAGCGGCGGCCTGCTGCTCCGGCACTTCTCGTGGAGCTCGGTGTTCTACGTCAACGTGCCCGTCGTGATCACCGCCCTGGCGGCGGGCGCCTGGCTGCTGCCGGAGTCGCGCGACAGCCACGCGGGCCGCTTCGACCCGCTCGGCGCCGTGCTGTCGGTCGCGGGCGCCGGGCTGCTGGTCTGGACAGTGATCGAGGCACCCGCGCACGGCTGGACGTCGCCGGCGACGCTGGCCGGCTTCGCCGCGTCGGCCGTGATCATCGCCGGCTTCGCCTGCTGGCAGGTCCGCCGGCCCGACCCGATGTTCGACGTGCGGGTGTTCGGCAACGCCCGGTTCTCGGCCGCCAGCGGAGCGATCGCGCTGGCCTTCTTCGGGCTCTTCGGGTTCATTTTCCTCATCACCCAGTACTTCCAGGTGGTGCGCGGGTACGACTCGCTCCGGGCGGGCGTGGCCACCCTCCCGTTCGCCGTGGTCACCGGGGCAATGTCACCGGCCGCGATCGCGGCCATGAAGCGAATCGGCACCAAGATCGTCGTGGCGGGCGGGCTGGTGTGCATGAGCGCCGGGTTCGTGCTCGCCGCGAGCGTAGGAGCCGATTCCGCCTACTGGGGACCGATCATCGCCTCGATGACGCTCATGGCCGCTGGCCTTGCCCTGACGTCGAGCCCGGCCACCGATGCCATTATGGGCGCGCTCCCGGCTGCGAAGGCCGGGGCGGGATCGGCCGTGAACGACACGACCCGCGAGCTCGGCGGTGCCCTCGGCGTGGCGGTGGTCGGCTCGGTGATGGCCTCCGTCTACGGCACTCATGTGCTGCGCTCGATGACGAGCCTCGGCGCCCCGCCCGCCGCAGCAGCCGCTGCCCAGAAGTCAGTGGTCGCCGGGCTCACCGTCGCCGGGCGCCTGCCCCCCGCCCTCCAGGGCATGGCCGCGCAGGCTGCGCGGCAGGCGTTTGTCGACGGGCTTTCCGCCGGTTCGCTGGTGGCCGCCGCGGGCACCGCCGTGGCGGCCGCCGCAGCCCTGGCGTTCCTGCCCGCCCGCGCCAAGGAACCCTCCCCCGCCCGCGCCAAGGAACCCCCTCCTGGCGGTACGCCAGCCCCTGTCCAGATGAGGACCGACGGGCAGGACCGGGTCGCAGCCGACGATGCGCGGCTTAACCCAACTGAGCCGCCCGGGGGATCAAGACCCCCAGGGCGGGCGTCCCGTTGAGGAAGCCGCTGCTGGCCGCACCGCAGAAGAAATCATTGGGGTTCCCATGTTTATCGCCTACGTCGTTGTCACCCTCCTGGCCATCGCCGCTAACGCCTTCTCGGGCATCGCCGCCATCTTGCATTTCAAGCCGATCCTCCCCGGCATGACCCGTGCAGGCGTGCCGGAATCGTGGCTGACCTTCCCTATCGGCACCCTCAAGACAGCGGGCGCGGCCGGCCTGCTGCTCGGCCTCATCGGAGTGCCATTGATCGGGACGGCTGCCGCTATTGGCCTCATCCTGTTCTTCGTCTGTGCCATCTACACGCACGTGCGTGCAGGTGACTATTCGCCGCAGTTCGGCTTGGCGAACGCGTACCTCCTGCTAGCCGTGGCCGCGCTGGTGCTGGACCTAGCTGTCAGGCATCACTGACGATGCGGACGGGAGTGCGTCGATCCACGTATCCGTTCACCATGATCGGTGCTCCAAGCCACACGGCTGCTCCTTGTTCCTTCAAGCCCGAGAAGGTCTCGATTGACATCGCGCATGACAGGGCCGACGGAGCGCGCCGGCATCGTAGTCTCGGCAGCGATCAGCCCGGCTGCCCCGTCGGAGATGCCCAGCAGCGGCAGGCCAGGCCGCGCTCGCCGAGGTCGGCCGGCACCGGCCCAGGCGTCCTCAAACCCGGCCGCTGCGGCATCCAGGCCGACGAACACCGGCTTGCCGCCGGTATCGATGCGCAGGCGGCCAGTACCGGCTTGGCAGCGGCGTTGGCGTGGTGCTTGAGGTGGCTGGCGTCCAGGAACACGTAGCCCAGGTCGATGCCGTGCAGCCGCCGGCGGCTCCCGCCGAGCACCGCGCACCCGCACCCGCACCGAATGTTCCATCTGTACGCCTTCGGCTTGACACACCGCGCAAGGCCGGAGAGCGCATATCGGCGGCAATGCGCGCCTGAACGAGTTTGGTGCTGGTGACCGTTTGTGATCGCCTGGGATGATGGGGTGGCATGGGCGGAACACTGGCGCGGTCTTGCGGCCGACTCCGCTCTACCGCTATCCCGCGCTCGACGCGATGACCGGGGCACAGGTGTGGGTTAAGCACGAGAACCATCAGCCGGTGGGGGCTTTCAAGGTCCGCGGCGGCGTGAACCTGGTCAGCCAATTGACCGCAGATGAGCGGCATCGGGGCGTCATCGCAGCCTCGACCGGTAATCATGGCCAGTCGGTTGCTTATGCGGCGGACCTGTTCGGCGTGCGCGCGGTCATCTGCATGCCAGAGCAGGCCAACCCGGTGAAGGTCGAATCGATGCGGGCCCTTGGCGCCGAGGTGGTCTTCCATGGCCGTGATTTCGACGACGCGCGCGAGTACTGCGGAAAGCAGGCCGCTGAGCACCGATACCGGTACATCCACTCGGGGAACGAGCCGGCGCTCATCGCAGGCGTCGCCACTTACACCATGGAGATCCTCGAAACCCGGCCAGACCTCAAGGTGATCGTGGTCCCGGTCGGAGGCGGCAGCGGGGCGGCGGGGGCGTGCGTGGTGGCCAAGGCCGTGCGCCCGTCGATCGAGGTGATCGGCGTGCAGTCCGAGGCGGCCCCGGCGGCATACCGCTCCTGGCAGGCTCGCTCGCTCGTCGAAGACACCACCAGCACGTTCGCGGAGGGGCTGGCGACCCGGACCGCGTTCGAACTGCCACAGCGGATCTTGTGGGAGTTGCTGGACGATTTCGTCTTGGTCTCCGAGGATGCGCTGAAGGCTGCGACCCGGGTGATGATCGAGAAGACACGCAACCTCGTCGAGCCAGCAGGCGCGGCCGCCCTCGCGGCGGTCCTGGGCACACCGGAACGGTTCGCGGGCCGGGAGGTGGCAGTTGTATGCAGCGGCGGCAACATCAGCCCAGCGCAGCTGGCAGAGCTGTGGTCTCGCGAAACGGCCTGACGGCGAGTCCTCCGCCCCAGATCATCGGTGCGGCAAACACTGCGCGCCTGCGCGGCCAGTCGGGGGCCGACCCGCCCATAGGGTGTCCTCCCCACTCCGCGGGTGAGTTGGCCCCGGCCGACCGGCACATATTTGCGTGTTCGGTGCGGCACGGACGGCCAGTCGGCTGACCGGGAGCGGCGCGCATTACGGCGGATATAGCTCGTAGGCTCCTCTTCACCGCGCCCACGGGGCGTGACGCGGAGCGTCCGGTGGAGGCTACGCCATGCACGGTGCCCGGTTCGCGGGGTGATCGTCTTCGTGGCAGGGGCGGTGCGTTTACTTGTAGTGGAATCGGGCTTGCAGGATGACGATGTCATCGCCGTCGACCAGGTAGACCAGGCGGTGTTCCTCGCTGATCCGCCGGGACCAGGCGCCCGCGAGCATGTGGCGGAGCGGCTCGGGCTTGCCGATTCCGGCGGCAGGGTCGCGCAGCGAGTCATCGATCAGCCGGTTGATCCTCTTGAGGGTGGCCCGGTCGGCGGCGAGCCAGTAGGTGTAGTCCTCCCAGCCGTGGGGGGTGAAGACGAGCCTCACCGGGCCAGGTCGTGCTCTTCACGCTGGCCGGAGCGGGCCTGCTGCAGGCTCTCGATCAGCCGCCTGGCGTTGGCCGGGACCCGGAGCAGGTGCGCCGTTTCCTCCAGGGCCTCGTAGTCCGCGCGGGCGAGGAGCACGGCGTCCCCGCGCCGGGAGGTGATCTCGATCGGGGTGCGGTCGTCGTTGACCTGCTCGATGAGCGGGAACAGGTTCTTGCGCGCCTCGCTGGCGGTGATGGCCATCGATAACCTCCTCAGATACTAGTACCAGATATTGTACCATTACTCAGTGTTCGGCTACGGCGGGCAGTCAGGTCAGCGAAGACCGCCCGGAACTCTCGTGCGCCTTCGTCATTGCCAGCACCCGGCTTGCAGCCAAGCCGGTGCGGTCGGCTTCGCGCCGCCGGGCAGCCACGCCGCTGCTCGGCTACGTTCGGTGACGGAACTCGGTGGCCGTGCCTGGATGCCGTGGAACGACTCGTGGAACGAGCGCCAGCGAACTACCGGTGCAACCTGTGCTTTCCGTGCATATAAGCGGGACATCGGTGCAGGCAGTGCGATCGGGGCGGTTCAGCGGTCTCCTTTTAATCCGTGGGTTCTGGGTTCGAGCCCCAGGCGCCCCACCTGCGAAAACAGGGTGCTGCTACAGACGGCCGACGTTCGACCGAAGCCGGTAGCGGACATCCGCCTCTGCCGATGTGCGGATGTTGTGGGAACGCTGCGCGAGCGACTACCTGAAAGCTGGTGCCCCAGTTGGCGGCGTCTCGTCGTTGCCCCGTATGTTGCCGAAGAGCACGGAACGGCCTGGCCTCGCCGATGGGCCGAAAGTCAGTGAGGTGGCGAGCATGCGGATCCCGTGGGAGTGTTCGGCGAGCGAGGCGGCGGGAGGCATC
>WNGQ01014330.1_pt1 | contig 15150 bp, 12 predicted proteins | sample 5407661 | NCBI WGS metagenome assembly WNGQ01 (sample SAMN13153382, study PRJNA577476) | soil metagenome | isolation source: 60 cm soil or saprolite under Garry oak tree replicate 2 | place: USA:California | collected 2016-06-15 | reverse complement strand
GGCCGCGGTGGCCCGGCAGCCCGGGGTCACCGGCACCGAGCCGATCGAAGCCGCCAAGATCAAGATCAACGGCGCGTACGCGGCGGTGCTCGGCGTCGACCCGTCCAGTTTCCGGGGTTACGCGGCCCCATCCACGGCCGCCTCCAGCCGGCTGTGGCAGGGCGTGGCCGACGGGGGCGTCGCCGTGTCCTACACCATGGGCACCTTGGACCGGCTGTCCCTCGGCGGTCAGGTCACCGTGTCCGGCCGTCAGCCGGAACGGCTGCCGGTGGTGGCGTTCGGCACGGTCGGGATCGGCGGGGTCGACGCCGTGGTCTCGGACTCGGTCGCCCGCTCGCTCGGGGTGCCCGCGGGGAACGCGATCGTCGTCAGCGCATCGCCGGACAGCGTGGCCTCCCTGGCGGCGCGGATCAAGGCCGTCCTGCCCGCCGGAGCGGCCGTCGAGAAGCTGGTCACGGAGGTGATGCGGCCGGGCGGGCCGCCCCCGGTCGGGACCATCCCGGGCGCCGCGGTCAGCGGCAGCGCGATGACCGTTGCCCAGCTGACCGCGGCACTGCGGGCCGCGGAGAGCAGGCGCGGCCTGCCCTACGTGTGGGGCGCCGTCGGCCCGGCCTCGTTCGACTGCTCCGGCCTCGTCCAGTGGTCGTTCGCCCAGGCCGGAATCAGCATGCCCCGGGTGGCCGCCGACCAGGCCCGGGCCGGCCCGGCCGTCCCCGTCGGCCAGCTGCAGCCCGGGGACCTGCTCTTCTACCACACCGACCCCACCGATCCCGGCTACATCTCGCACGTGGCCATCTACCTGGGCAACGGATGGATGATCCAGGCGCCCCAGCCGGGTATGGACGTCCAGGTGGTGCCGGCCAGCCTCGGCTCGCAGTTCGCGGGCGCGATCCGCGTCTACCCGCGGATCGCCGCCGGGTTCGCCGCGGGCCTGGCCTGACGTTCGGCACCCTCGGTGTTGGACCGGCAATCCATTGCGTGTAATCATAATTACATGAATACAACGCAAGAGGGTTCCGGGGCCGCGGACGACGCTGCCGGGACGGATAACGACACGAACGCCAGCAGCGAGACGACCTCGGATCCCGGCCAACCGGGCGGATCGGCGCGCGGCGGCACCACGGAGGAAGTGCGCGGCTGGTTCAGTGGCCGGCTGCCCGGCGAATGGTTCACGGCCGCCCCGCAGATCCAGGCGGACCGCGAGGAGATCACCGTCGTCGGCGTGCTGCCGGCCCCGGAGACCGCCGGGGCGTCGGACCCCGAGCGGGCCGCGGCCGCCGAGGGCCGGATCCGCCGGTTCCGGGAGGAGACCAGGAGCCGCCGGATCGAGATCGCGCGGGAGGCCGAGCACAAGTTCCGGCGCAAGGTGTCCTGGGGAGTCACCTGCGCGGAGGTGACTGAGATGTTCACCACACTCTCGGTCCCGGTGATGACCAGGCTGCGCCAGCCCGAGCGCCGGGTCCTGGATACGCTCGTCGACGCGGGCGTGGCCCGCAGCCGCAGTGACGCGCTGGCCTGGTGCGTGCGGCTGACCGGAGAGAACGCAGACTCCTGGCTGTCCCGGCTGCGTGCGGCCCTGCGCCACGTCGAGGAAGTGCGGGACCAGGGTCCGGGTGCCACCTGATTCCTCACATATTGGTCCAGGCCATTGGTCTATACCAAGTTACCGGCGTATTAATAGGCGATTAGGAAGGCCGTAAGGTCTATACCATATAGTCCGGCACCCGCCTGTCCGGCGGAAACCGAGCGCAATAATCGTGCCGATGCTGGGTACACTCCACGAAATAGTGCTGGCTTTGGATGCGCGTCCCCGGCGCGCATCGCCAGCCTGCCCGCGAGGGCGTGAAGTGTCAGGCCCAGGAGGAGGAACGACAGTGGCGTACCAGGTGAACGGCTCGCGGGTGGAGTGGAATCCCACCGCGGAGCGGTTGCGCGAACTGACAGAAAAAATGCCCAATGCCTCGGTAACTGAGTTCGGAAACGTGGCGGTTAAGGCTCGCGTCGACTCCCGCAGCACCCGGTCCACCTACATCGTCGAAGACTCCACCAACTCCCGCGGGCAGACCATTACCCGGGCCGAATACGACCGCGTGGCGGCAATCCAGGACGCGTATATCGCTCAGTCCCACATGGTCGTCGTTGACGGTTATATCGGATCCGATCCGCAGTTCCGCACCCGGGCGCGGCTGATCATGGAGGCGGCCAACGCCAACGTGGCGGGCATGCAGCAGCAGCTCTACTACCCGGTCGGCGCGGACTGCGACCCGGCCGCCTGGGAGCCGGACACCACGGTGATCTACACGCCGAACCTCGCGGCTCCCGGCTACCCCGACGACCGGCTCATCGCCGTGGACCTCAATAGCAACATCACCCGCGTGCTCAACTCGGACTACTTCGGCGAGTCCAAGAAGGGCGGCCTGCGGATGTGGAACAACATCGTCTACGACCGCGGCGGCCTGGCCCTGCACGCCGGCTGCAAGGTCATCCCGGTCCGCGGGGCCAGCAAGACGGTCCTGATCGTGGGCCTGTCCGGCACCGGCAAGACGACGACCACCTTCACCACCCAGCTGGGCAGCAAGCCCGCCCAGGATGACTTCGTGGCGCTGATGCCGGGCGGGCGCGTGTACACCACTGAGAACGGGTGTTTCGCCAAGACGTTCGGCCTCGACCCGAAGTACGAACCGGTCATCTACCACGCCACCACCCAGCCCGACGCCTACCTGGAGAATGTCTCGGTCGACGACGCGGGGAAGGTGGACTTCTTTGACACCTCCTACACCAAGAACGGCAGGACCACCTGGCCGTTCTCCTACGTCGACCCGTGGCCGGCGGACCAGATCGCCCCGGCCCAGTTCCTGCTCATCCTCAACCGCAACGAGAACATCCTGCCCGGCGTGGCCCGGCTGGACCGGACCCAGGCCGCGGCCTACTTCATGCTCGGCGAGACCACCGGCACTTCGGCCGGCGGCAAGGACGAGGAGGGCAAGTTCCTGCGCGTCCCCGGCACCAACCCGTTCTTCCCGCGTGACATGGCCGACATGGGCAACCGGATGCTCGAGCTGCTGGACAGCCACGAGGTCCAGGCGTTCGTGCTGAACACCGGGCGCGTCGGCGGCGGCGACGACCACCCGGGTTCCAAGAAGGTAACGATTCCCTACTCCTCCGCGATCGTGCAGGGCATCGTCGAGGGCACCGTCGAGTGGACCGCGGACCCCGATTTCGGCTACGAGGTGGCGGCCGCGATACCCGGCGTGGACGACTTCGAGATCCTCCAGCCGCGGCGGCTCTACGCCAGGCAGGGCCGGACGGGCGAGCACGAGGCCATGGCGGCCAGGCTCAAGCGGGAACGCAGGGAGTTCCTCAGCTCCTTCCCCGGTCTCGACGAGTCCCTGGTCAAGTCGCTGGGCTGATTGGCCCCGGGGGGACCCATCCCCCCGGACCCCCCTTGGGAGGGGCCTCCGGCCCCCCGGCCCCCCTTGGAGCGCAGGCTGCAGGCTTCCCTGTCGCCCGACGCCATCCCGCGCCACGTCGGGGTGATGTGCGACGGGAACCGCCGGTGGGCCAGGTCGGCGGGGTTCCGTGACGTCAGCAAGGGCCACCGCAAGGGCGCGGACAAGATAGTCGAGCTGCTCGACTGGTGCCGCGAGAGCGGCGTCGAGGTGGTCACCCTGTGGCTGCTTTCCACCGACAACCTGACCCGGCCGGCCAGCGAGCTCGTGCCGCTGCTGAAGATCATCGAGGACACCGTGCAGGGCCTGGTGGCCGAGCAGTGTCACGTGAATCCGGTCGGCGCGCTCGACCTGCTGCCCGGCGAGACGGTCCGGGTGCTGAAGGACGCGGGCGAGGCGACCGCGCACTATCCCGGCCTGCTCGTCAACGTGGCGGTGGGCTACGGCGGGCGGCGGGAGATCGCCGACGCGGTCCGGTCGCTGCTGCAGGACCACGCGACCAGGGGCACCACGATCGAGGAGCTGGCCGAGGTGCTCGACGTTGAGCACATCGCCGAGCACCTCTACACGGCCGGCCAGCCGGATCCGGATCTGGTCATCCGCACCTCGGGCGAGCAGCGGCTCGGCGGCTTCCTGCTGTGGCAGAGCACCCACTCGGAGTTCTATTTCTGCGACGCCTACTGGCCCGCCTTCCGCAAGGTCGACTTCTTGCGGGCGCTGCGCTCCTACGCGGCCCGTAACCGCAGATTCGGCACGTTACCGCAGGTTAAGCGCGGCATTGTCGGTTGGTAACGTGGCGGTGCTTTTGCCGTAACACGAAGGCGGGTAGCGGGTACCTTCGATAGTGGTGGACGGCGCGGCGCCGTTCCCGGGAGGGCCCTCAGATCTCTGAGCTTCGCGCATTGCGCGCAGGCGAGATGACAGAAGGGCCGGCACGGCCCTTTGAGGGCCAGGCCCGGCCCATCCGACACGACTGTGTCCTGTCTTGGCGCCGGGCCTGTCCTGGCGCCCAGGGGAGTCTGCGTGGTCAATTCTCAAGGTCGCCGTACGTATGTACTCGACACCAGCGTCCTGCTCGCCGACCCGGCAGCCATCGCTCGCTTCGATGAGCACAAGGTGATCCTGCCGGTTGTCGTCATCACCGAGCTGGAAGCCAAGCGGCACCATCCCGAACTGGGCTACTTCGCCCGCCAGGCCCTGCGTCACCTCGATGACCTGCGCATCGAGCACGGCAGGCTGGACGCGGAACTGCCGGTCGGGACGCTCGGCGGCACGGTCAGGGTCGAACTCAACCATTCCGACCCGCAGGTGCTGCCTGCCGGGTTCCGGCTGGGGGACAACGACTCGCGCATCTTGTCGGTGGCGTGCAGCCTCGCGGCCGATGGCGACGATGTCGTCCTGGTCAGCAAGGACCTGCCGCTGCGGGTCAAGGCGGCCGCGGTCGGGCTGGCGGCCCAGGAGTACCGCGCCGAGCTGCCGGTGGATTCAGGCTGGACCGGGATGACCGAGCTGGACATCGGCAGCACTGACGTCGAGCAGCTATACGAAACCGGCACCTTGGACTGCGAACCGGCCCGCGACCTTCCCTGCCACACCGGCCTCGTCCTCACCTCGTCCAACGGCAGCGCGCTCGGCCGGGTCAAGCCCGACAAGTCGGTGCAGCTGGTGCGCGGCGACCGGGAGGCCTTCGGCCTGCGCGGCCGCAGCGCCGAACAGCGCGTGGCGCTCGACCTGCTGCTCGACCCGGAGATCGGCATCGTGTCGCTCGGCGGCCGGGCCGGCACCGGCAAGTCCGCGCTGGCCCTGTGCGCCGGGCTCGAGGCGGTGATGGAGCGGCGCCAGCACCGCAAGGTCATCGTGTTCCGGCCGCTCTACGCGGTCGGCGGCCAGGAGCTCGGCTACCTGCCCGGGTCGGAGGCCGACAAGATGGGCCCGTGGGCCCAGGCCGTCTACGACACCCTGTCCGCCGTCACCACGCAGGATGTCATCGACGAGGTCATCGCCAGGGACATGTTCGAGGTCCTGCCGCTGACCCACATCAGGGGCCGGTCGCTGCACGACGCGTTCGTGATCGTGGACGAGGCGCAGTCGCTGGAGCGCGGCGTGCTGCTTACCGTGCTGTCCAGGATCGGCTCGGGGTCCCGGGTGGTACTCACCCACGACATCGCGCAGCGGGACAACCTGCGGGTCGGCCGGCACGACGGGGTGATCGCGGTGATCGAGAAGCTCAAGGGCCACCCGCTGTTCGCGCACGTCACCCTGGTCAGGTCCGAACGGTCCCAGATCGCCGCCCTGGTCACCGAGATGCTGGAGGACTCCGGCCTCTGAGTTAACCCCCGGAGAGGGAGTAACACGCGCGCCGGCTGCGGTACCGTGACCAGCGTGGAATTCCCACCTGTGTCCGTCGTGATGCCGGTCAGGAACGAGGAGCGGCACCTCGCGGAGTCTGTACGGCATGTGCTCAGCCAGGACTACCCGGGCGAGCTCGAGCTCGTGCTCGCGGTCGGGCCGTCGGCCGACCGCACCGAGCAGATCGCGCGGGACCTGGCCGCCGCCGAGCCGCGGCTCACGGTGGTCGCCAACCCCACCGGCAAGATCCCGGCGGCCCTCAACGCCGCCATCCGCGCGGCCCGGCACGCCGTGATCGCCCGGGTGGACGGGCATGCGCTGCTGCCGCCCGGGTACCTGCGCGCCGCGGTGGCCGTCCTGGCCGACACCGGGGCCGCCGACGTGGGCGGGGTCATGGCGGCCGAGGGCGTGACCGCCTTCCAGCGGGCCGTGGCCTGGGCGATGACCTCCAAGGTCGGCGTCGGCTCGGCCGCGTTCCACACCGGCGGCGGAGCCGGCCCGGTGGATAGCGTCTACCTCGGCGTCTATCACCGCGAGGCGATCGAGCAGGCCGGCGGCTACGACGAGGGGATGCTCCGCGCCGAGGACTGGGACCTGAACTACCGCATCCGGACGCGCGGCGGCCAGATCTGGTTCACCCCCGAGCTTCGCGTCACCTACCGGCCGCGGGCGAGCGTCCGGGCCCTCGGTTCGCAGTACTTCCACTACGGGCGCTGGCGGCGGGTGATCGTCCGTGAGCACCCGGAGACGGCCAGCTTCCGCTACCTGGCTCCTCCTGGGGCGGCGGCCCTGGTCATCGTCGGCCTGGCTGCGGGCGTGGCCGGCCTCAGCGCCCTAGTGGCCGGCCGCGCCCCGATCGGCGTCTACTGGCTGACGGCCGGCTTCGCGATCCCGCTGATCTACGCGGCGGGCGTCACCGCCGCCGGGACGCTGCTGTCCCGGCGCGTCCCGGCCGCGGTCAGGCTCCGGATACCGCTCGCCCTCGGCGTCATGCACCTGGCCTGGGGCACTGGCTTCCTCAGTTGCCCGTGGGACCTGCACCGCAAGTCCGACACGCGTGTCGGTCAACCGGCCGCGGCCACGGAAACCCCCGCCGCGGCCGGGGGAGAATAGAGCATGGACTTCGACCTCCCGGCCCTGCTCGCGGCCCATCGTGACGACGGATATGAGCTGTACGGCCGCTACCTGAACCCGCAGCAGCCGAAGGTGCTGCACACCATCGGCTTCGACAAGGTCTACGAGCGGGCCGAGGGCGCGTACCTGTACGACTCCGACGGCCTCCAGTACGCCGACTTCCTGGCCGGCTTCGGCGTGTTCGCGGCCGGCCGCAACCACCCGGTGATCCGCAAGGCGCTGCACGACGCGCTGGACGCCCAGCTGGCCGACTGGACCCAGTTCGACTGCGGGCCGCTGCCCGGGTTGCTGGCGGAAAAACTGCTGGCCAAGGCACCCGGCCTGGACCGGGTGTTCTTCTGCAGCAGCGGCACCGAAGCGGTGGAGTCCGCGCTGAAGTTCGCCAGGTACGCCACCGGCCGCGGCCGCGTCCTCTACTGCGACCACGCCTTCCACGGGCTGACCACCGGGTCGCTCTCGGTGAACGGGTCTGCCGAGTTCCGCCGCGGGTTCGACCCGCTGCTGCCCGACACCCCGGTCCCGCTCGGCGACCTGGACGCGCTCGCGGCCGAACTGCGCAAGGGTGACGTCGCGGCGCTCATCATCGAGCCCATCCAGGGCAAGGGCGTGCACATGCCGCCGGACGGTTTCCTGACCGCGGCGGCCGCGCTGCTGCACGAGCACGGCGCACTGCTCATCTGCGACGAGGTGCAGAGCGGGTTCGGCCGCACCGGCAAGTTCTTCGCCTACCAGCACGAGGAGGTCGTGCCCGACATCGTCACCGTGGCCAAGGCCCTGTCCGGCGGGTTCGTGCCGGTCGGCGCGATGCTGGCCAAGGACTGGATCTACGAGAAGGTCTTCTCCTCGATGGAGCGGGTCATGGTGCACAGCACCACCTTCAAGGGCGGCGTGCTGGCCATGACGGCTGGCCGCCATGGCGCAGAAGTACGAGGTGCTGGCCGACGTGCGGGGCCGCGGGCTGATGATCGTGATCGAGTTCGGCAAGCCGTCCTCGCTGCGCGCCAGGACCAGCTGGAACATGCTGCAGAAGGCCAGGGTCGGCCTGTTCGCGCAGATGGTGGTGGTGGCGCTGTTCCAGCGGCACCGCATCCTCACCCAGGTGTCCGGCGATCACATGGAAGTGATCAAGCTGATCCCGCCGCTGATGATCTCAGACACCGAGGTAAAGCTGTTCACCGAGGCGTTCGGCGAGGTGCTCGAGGACGCCAGCCGGGGCAGCGGGCTCATCTGGGAGTTCGGCCGCACCCTGGTCAAGCAGGCGGTGCGCGGCTAGCCGGCCGGTGATTCGCTGAGTAGGGCCTCCGCCACGGCGAGGTCGTGCGCATAGGTGATCTTGATGTTGCGCTCGCTGCCCGGCACGACGTGCACCGCGACCTCGGGCAGGTAGCGGAGCACCACGCCGCAGTCGTCGGTGGGGGCGAAACTTGAAGGGTCGGGATCGGCCGCGGCCAGCTCATGAGCGCGGGTGATCACCGAGAGCCGGAAGCACTGCGGGGTCTGGCAGCGCAGCAGCGTCTCCCGCCGCGGCATCGACTGCATCACCCCGTTGTCGGTGACCACCATGGTGTCAGACGCGGGCACCGCGACCCCGGCCGCGTCGTGCACCTCAAGCGCGGCCACGCAGTCCGCGATGATCCGCTGGTCCACCAGCGGCCGGGCGGCGTCGTGCAGCAGCACGCCGCAGTCACTTTCCCCGGCATCTGCCCCGGCACCCGGTCCGCGGGCCGCGATCGCGGCCAGCGCCACGCGCGTCGAGTCCGGCCGGGTCACGCCGCCCTCGAGGACGGCCGCCACCTTCCGGTACCCGGCCCCGGCCCGCCCCGCTCCAGCCAGCCCCGCCCCGGCCAGCAGGGCCTCGACCTGCCCGGTGTACCCGCGGGCCATCACCACGAGGATCTCGTCGATGCCCGGGGCCTGGTCGAAGGCCGCCACGCACCGCTCGATCAGCGTCCGGCCGCCCAGGCTGAGCAGCTGCTTCGGCATCCCCGCGCCGAGCCGCTGGCCCACGCCGCCGCCGAGCACCACCGCGACCATCCGCATGAGACCGGACTCTACCCGCCAGGCCCGCGGCCGCAGGATACCGAACGAGTGGCCGGGGGGCACCGGTGACCGGCGGGGCGCGGGCTTGCGGGCGCTGTTTTCACCTGTGTCGTGCGGGGTATTGCGCTGGAATAGCGTGCCCGGCGACGGCGTGTGATGGCTGCGCCCGCGCCGGCCGGCTGACCGGCGTGTTCCTCCCGGCCGCGGGCGCCACCGCCGGCTACATTTCGTAACGCTGGGCGCGAGTCACGGCGGCCGGTGCCGCTGGGAGGACAGGGCATGACGGTAGCGCTGGTCCTGGCGGAGAACCTGGACGAGGTCGGCGCGGGCCAGCAGAAGAAGCTGTGCGGCCAGCTCGCGGCCCTTGGCGTGCACCGGGTCGACGCGGCCGAACGGACCGGGCCGGCCCTGCTGACCGTCGCGGCCGCCGCGCGGGCGGCCGGGGAGCGCGTGCTCATCTGCGTGGGCGCGGACACCGTGCCCGAGCCGGTGCTGGCCCGGCTGCTCGGCGCCGGCGGGACCGCGGCCTTTACCGGGGTGACCGCCGGGACCGTCCCAGCCACCCCGGCTACCCGTCCGGCGCCCGGGTCGACAGCGGGCGGGGCGCTGGCGGGCGGGGCGCTGGCGGGCGGGGCGCTGGTCGTCGACGCGCCCGACCTGGACGCGCTGGCCCGGGCGGCCGAGACGCTCGCGGCCACGCATGCGAGGCCGGCCCTGGTCGGCGCGCTGATCGGCGAGCTCACCCGCCGTGGGGTCACGGTCCGGATCCTCGACGCCGGGCCGGACAGCCAGGGCGCCGTCGCCCAGCTGATCGCCGACCCGGCCGCCCGCGACATGGCCCGCTGGGCCGCGTGGCGCAAGCTCACCCCGGCCGCGCTCTACGGGATCTCGCTCGGCCTCGGGCTGGTCGCCGCGCTGTGGTTCGCCGAGCTGGCGGTGCGGGCCAAGCTGCTGGCCATCGCGGCGCTGGCGGGATCGTTCCTGTTCGCAAGGACCGGTTCGCTGCTGGCCGCGACCAGCCGTGACGGACGGGTCCGGCCCCTGGTCAGCTGGCTCGGGACGGCCTGCGGGCTGCTGACCGAGGTCGCGATCTACGCCGCCCTGGCCGTCAGCTCCGGCCTCGTCCCGAATACCGGCCCGGCCGGCCCGCCGGCCGGCGTGGTCGGCCTGGACGGGACCTTCGGCGGCGCGCTGCGGCACACCTTCGTCGCCACCTGGGGCGGCACCGGGACGGTCGGCGTGTGGCGGCTGGCCATCGCCGCCTTGCTGGTCCTGGGCGTCCGCCGGATGGCCGAACTCGGTTACGAGCACACGGCCAGGGTGCCGGGGAACCTGTTCCCCCGGTCGGCGCTGCGCATCCTGGAGCAGGCCGTCACCTTCCCGGCCGGGGAACGGTACGCGGTGATCGTGGTGACCGCCGTCTTCTTCGGGCCGCGGCTGACCTTCCTGATCCTGCTGGGCTGGGGGATGCTGGCCGCGGGGTACGTCCTCGCCGGGCAGGCGGCGCGGTCGGCGGAGCGGGCCCGGCGGGCCGGGCCGGCGGCCGGGCCCGGGGTCGGCGGGCTGGCGGCCTACCGCGGCGACGGCATCGTGTCGCGCTGGGTCGGCGGGCTGGTCCAGGGCCGGCTGCCGCCGCTGCCGCCGGTGCTCGCGGGCCTGCTCGTGACGGGCGTCCTGGCCGCCCTCGGGCTGGGGAACCTGCCCGGCATCCTGCTGCTGACGCCGATCGAGGCGATGATGCTCGCCGCCCTCGGCGCCCGGCACCCGCACGACGGGCGGCTGGACTGGCTGGTGCCCGCGCTGCTGATGGCGGGCGAATGCGTATTCCTGGCCGCCCTCGGCCTGTCCCGCCACGTGGCCGCGTGGCTGGTCTTCGCGCTGCTGGCGGCCGTGGTCGTGCGCCACGTCGACCTGGCCTTCCGGGCCCGGGCCGGCCGGGGCCTCCCGGCCGACGTGTTCGGCCTCGGCTGGGAAGGGCGGATGCTGCTGGCCGGCGTCGCCGCCGCGGCCGGCCTCGCGCCGTTCGCCTACGCCCTGCTTTCGGGTTATCTTTGGGTGCTTTTCATCTGGGATTTCCTCAGCGGATGGCTGGTACCTACAGACCTGGCACCCACGGGCCCGGGGCCCACGGACGGAGACGACGGTTGATCGGGATGGTCCTGGCCGCGGGCGCGGGCCGGCGGCTGCGGCCGGACACGGACGCGCTGCCGAAGGCCTTGCTGCCGGTCGACGGCCAGGTCACCATCCTGGACATCGCGCTGCGCAACCTGGCCGCGGTCGGGCTGCGCGACATCGTGATCGTCGTCGGCTACGCGGCCGGCGCGGTCCGGGACCGGGCCGCCGCCCTGGAGCGGGCGCACGGGGTCCGGCTGACCCTGGTGGACAACGACCGGGCCGAGGAGTGGAACAACGCCTACTCCCTCTGGCTGGCCCGCGAGCATTTCGCCGGGGGCGCGCTGCTGGTCAACGGGGACACGGTGCACCCGGTCTCGGTAGAGAAGACCCTGCTCGGAGCCACGGGGCAGGCCGGGATCGTCATCGCCGTCGACGACGTCAAGCGCCTCGCCGACGAGGAGATGAAGGTGATCATCGACCCGGACGGCCGCCTCACCCGGATCACCAAGCTGATGGACCCCGCGCTGGCGTACGGCGAGTACATCGGCGCGACGCTCATCGGCGCGCCGGCCGCGGCGGCCCTCGCGGCGGCCCTCGAGGCGACCTGGCGCCGGGATCCCTCGCTCTACTACGAGGACGGCTACCAGGAACTCGCGGACCGCGGCGCCGCGATAGCGGTCGCGCCCATCGGCGAGGTCGAATGGGTGGAGGTCGACAACCACGACGACCTGCGCCGGGCGCGCGCGATCGCCGCCCGCTGCTGAGATTCCGGCCAGCCAGTTTCCAGCCGGTAAGGCTGCTCTGCGTTTAAGGCTACGCTGCGTTCGTGACCCGGTAGTCTCCCGGATAGCCGCCGTTAGCCCCGCCGTTAGCCATGGGGCGTAGCGGATGTTTGCCGCTTACCGCCGGAAGGACGTTCATGCCGCTGCTGGCCCGCATCCTCACCGCGCCGCTCGTCGTCGACGTGCGGCCGGGCGCGGTCGCGGACCTTGGCGCGCTGCTCGCCGACCGGCGGATCGCGACCGAGGGCCGGGTCGCCGTCGCGGTCGGCCCCAGCCAGGGCGATAGCGTGCTCGCCGACCTGGACCTCGGCGCGGCCGAGGTCTTCCGGGTCGAGGACGGCACGGTGGACAGCGCGGTCTCGCTGGGAAAGCGGCTGCGGGCCGACTCCTACGAGGCCGTCGCGGGCATCGGCGGTGGCAAGACCCTCGACGTGACCAAGTTCGCCGCGCACATGGCCGGGATCCCGATGGTCGCGGTGGCCACCAACCTGGCGCACGACGGCATCGCCTCCCCGATCAGCTCGCTCGAGCACGAGTCGGGCAAGGGCTCCTACGGGGTCGTCCCGCCGGTCGCGGTGATCGTGGACCTGGACCGCGTGCGCTCCGGTCCGCCTCGCCTGGTCCGGGCCGGGATCGGCGACGTGGTGAACAACCTGTCCGCGATCGCGGACTGGGAGCTGGCCGCGGCCGACCGCGGCGAGCCGGTCGACGGGCTCGCCGTCACGCTGGCCAGGACGGCCGCGCAGGCGGTGCTGCACCAGCCGGGCACGGTCGGCGACGATGAGTTCCTCACCGTGCTGGCCGAGTCCCTGGTGCTGTCCGGGATCGCCATGACGGTGGCGGGGTCCAGCCGGCCGAGCAGCGGCGGCGACCACGAGATCCTGCACGCGATCGACCAGCTGTTCCCCGGTGCGGGCAATCACGGCGAGCTGGCCGGGGTCGGCGCGCTGTTCTGCACCTACCTGCGCGGCGACGAGCGGGGCTGCGCGCTGCTTTCCGCCTGCCTGGCCCGGCACGGCCTGCCGCGGACCCCGGCCGACCTGGGGCTCGGCCACGCCGAGTTCACCAAGGCGGTGCTGCACGCGCCCGCGACCAGGCCGGGCCGGTACACCATCCTGGAGCGGCTCGCGCTCGATGAGTGCGCCATCGCCCAGCGGGTGGAGGGCTTCGCCGCGGCCATCCTGAACGGAGGATAATGTCCGGTCCATCACTGGCCGAGGTGCGCGCCACCGGGCAGCCGCCGGAGGTGCTGGCGCGGCTCAACGACGAGCACTGGGCGGGTCGGCTCTACATGCGGCGGTTCTCGCCGTACGCCACCGTGGTGTTCGCCCGGCTCGGCTGGTCGCCGAACGCGGTCACTGTCGCGTTCATCGTCTCCGGGGTGGCCGCCGGCCTGCTGACCGCGGTGCCCGGGCTCGCGGCGGCGGTGGGGGCGGCCCTGCTCATCCAGCTCTACCTGCTGTTCGACTGCTCCGATGGCGAGCTGGCCCGGTACACCGGGCGGTTCTCGGCGACCGGGGTGTACCTGGACCGGATGGGGCACTACCTCGCCGAGGCGGTACTGCTGGCGGGCCTCGGCGTGCGGGCGCAGGGGCACTTCTCGCTGGCCGGCGGGTACGTGAGCGCCGGGCTGGCGGCGGCGATCTGCGCCACGCTGATCAAGGCGGAGACCGACAGCGTGGTGGTGGCCCGGGCCTCGTCCGGGCTGGGCGGCGCGCACGACGACCAGGCGCTCACCCCGCGGTCCCAGGGGCTTGCGCTGGCCCGGCGGCTGGCGTCGGCGCTGCGCGTGCACCGGATCATCCAGGCGGTCGAGCTGTCCGTGCTCATCCTGGCGGCGGCGATCGCGGACGCCGCGGCCGGCGACCTCACCGCCACCCGGGTGCTGACCGTGGCGGCGCTGGCGGTGGGCGTGCTGATGACGGTGGCGCACCTGCTGGCCATCGTGGCGTCGAGGAGGTTGCGATGACAGCCACCGCCCAGCGCACCCTCACCCTGTCCTGCGTCATCCTCACCATGGGCAACCGCCCGGCCGAGGTGATCCGGGCTATCGACAGCGTGCTGGCTCAGCACGGCACCCAGGTGGAACTGGTCGTAGTGGGCAACGGCGCCGACGTGACCGGCCTGCCCGCCGGGGTGCGGGCCATCCGGCTGCCGGAGAACGTCGGCGTCGCGGCGGGCCGCAACGCCGGGGTGGCGGCCTGCGAGGGCGACGTGGTGCTGTTCCTCGACGACGACGGCTGGTACCCCGACCCCGGGCTGGCCGCCCACATCGCCGGCCGGTTCGCCGCCGACCCCGGCCTGGCGGTGCTGTCCATGCAGGTGGTCGACCCCGACGGCGGCCCGGGCGCGCGCTGGCACGTGCCGCGGCTGCGGGCCGGCGACCCGGAGCGGTCCTCGGTGGTGACCACGTTCCTCGGCGGCGCCTGCGCGATCAGGCGCTCGGCCTACCTGGAGGCCGGCGGCCTGCCGGACCTGTTCTTCTACGGGCACGAGGAGACCGACCTGGCCTGGCGGCTGATGGATCGCGGCTACCGGCTCGAATACGACGCCACCGCCCGGATGTGCCACCACACGCTGCCGAACGCCCGGCACTCCACGTTCCGCCGGCAGGACGGGCGTAACCGGGTCCTGCTGGCCCGGCGCAACCTGCCCTGGCCGCTGGCCGCGGTCTACCTGGCCGACTGGATGGCGCTCACCGTGGCCAGGGAGCGCGGCAGGCGGGGGAGCCTGCAGCCCTGGTTCGCCGGCTTCGCCGAGGGCTGGCGGACCGACCCGGGCCCGCGCCGCCCCATCTCCCTGCGCACCGCCTGGCGCATGGCCAAGGCCGGCCGCCCCCCGGTCATCTAAGCCGTCCCGCCCACATCACGGCCGCCCACCGCTTTACCCACCGTCCCAACGCCCCAGCGGTTTTCTCACCCCACCCCAACTCCTCCCACCTGCGACGATCTTGACTCATATACCGTCAATCGGTATATATGGGATCAGTGAGCACCGGCTTGTCGGGAGCCGGGCTCATTGCGGCCGGGTTCACCCGGAATGGGCAGCGCCCCGTGCGGGGAGCCTGTGAGGGGGCGTGGGCGGTTACCTGAGCGTGGTGCCGGCCGCGGTTGCGGATGAGGTAGCCGGCGGGCGGTGCACCCACCGCCCGCCGGCCCAGAGCCGTTTCGGTGCGGGCCACGGCAGGATCAGATCGACATGCCGCCGTCGACGGTCAGCGTGGCGCCGGTCACGAACGAGCTCTCGTCGCTGGCCAGGAACAGCATGGCCCGGGCCACCTC
>WNGQ01003805.1_pt1 | contig 15152 bp, 12 predicted proteins | sample 5407661 | NCBI WGS metagenome assembly WNGQ01 (sample SAMN13153382, study PRJNA577476) | soil metagenome | isolation source: 60 cm soil or saprolite under Garry oak tree replicate 2 | place: USA:California | collected 2016-06-15 | reverse complement strand
GTTTGCAAAGCGCCGTAAGGCGTGTAACACAACTGCGGCGTTAGCGCGTTTCGGCGATATAATCGCCCCGATATCAGGTGGACGCAATGCGGACCGCATGCTTCATCGGCTTAATTCCCATTTCCCTTGTTCTTGCTCCCCTGAGTTATGCCCAACACGGCGGCGGGCACATGGGCGGCGGGTTCCCTGGCCGAGGTACTTTTTCTTCCGGACATTCTTCAGTTCGGGTTCGTACGGGCGTCGTTTGCCAAAAGTATGCTGGTCGCGCCTATTACCTGCAGGGCGTTGCTAACAGTTGCGTCTTAGGTCCTTACTCATGAACACCGGCTGGTCTGGAAAGTGGAGCGGTGAGGTTAGAAGGATTCTCTTTCTCATACTTATGGTTCCAGCCGCGTATGGGCAGACGCGCGTCCTGGAGCAACCCGCAAACCCTTCCGGGCCGCCCGCCGCAACGGCACGCGCAATCATTGATCAATATTGCGTACCCTGCCACAACCAGAGGCTGAAAACAGCGGGCTTGATGCTGGACAAACTGGATTCCACCGAGGTTCGCAAGGACGCCGAGGTTTGGGAAAAAGTGGTGCGCAAGCTTCGGGCCGGGATGATGCCTCCGTCGGGTTTGCCGCGTCCCACTCCGGCCATCTACGAGGCGCTGATCACATCGATCGAAAACGAACTCGACCGCGACACCGTAACCCGCCTGCCTCCGCCGGGTCTGCACCGCCTCAATCGCACCGAATACGGGAATGCGATTCGTGATCTGCTAGCTCTGGAAATCGATCCAGCGAAGTTTCTGCCGTCGGACGATTCGACGCGCGGGTTTGACAATATCGCAGGTGCCTTATCGTTGTCGCCGGCGCTGCTGGAAGGATTCACGTCGACTGCGGCGAAAATCAGCCGTTGGGCCATTGGCGATGTTACAGAACCGTCATTGTTCACCTACCGCGTGCCGTCGGACACCTCTCAGGACTACCATCTCGAGGGCCTGCCTTTCGGAACGCGCGGCGGATTGATTGTGCAGCATGAGTTCCCAGCTGACGGTGACTACGTCTTCAAGCTATTCCCCATCAACCAGGGCCTCATGGACAACAATCGCGCATTTGGAGAAATAACGGGGGAAAAACTGGAACTCTTGGTGGATGGCGAGAGGGTACACCTCTACGATTGGGATAAGGATCTGGCGCGCGGCTCCGCGGTACACGCCGGCACAGCCGACGTTCATTTTCATGTCAGCGCAGGCGTGCACGGGGTAGGCGTCACTTTCCTTGCCACTCAGTTAGCGCCGGGTAGCGACCTGAATCAGCACTTTCTCCGGAGCACGATTGAAACAGGTGGTCTGCCTGGATTTAAGTTCTATCCTCATGTAGGCAAGCTTGAGATCCTCGGCCCCTTCAATCCGGCCGGCGCCACGGATTCGCCCAGCCGGCGGAAGATTTTCGTGTGCCATCCCGCCAGTACGACGGAAGAGACCGAGTGCGCGGAGGAGATCGTAAATACGCTGGCCCGCCGCGCCTTCCGCCGGCCAGTGACCGACCAAGATACAGAGTTGCTTATGGGGTTCTACCAGCAGGGTCGCAAGGAGGGGAATTTCGATACCGGGATCGAAAGGGCGCTGCAGCGCATCCTCGCCGACCCAGAATTTGTGTTCCGCAAGGAAGCCGAGCCTCCTGGCGTTCCCGTAGGCGGTACGTGGAGGATCAGTGACCTGGAGCTGGCGTCGCGTCTGTCTTTCTTTCTTTGGAGCAGCATCCCTGATGACGAGCTGATCACGCTGGCAAGCCAAAATAAACTACATGATTCTTTAGTGCTCGATCAACAGGTGCGGCGGATGCTTGCTGATCCGCGTTCGGACCAACTCGTGGTCAACTTCGCCGGGCAGTGGCTGAACTTGCGCGCGTTGCAGTCCTGGGCTCCGACGGCGGCGTTATATCCGGATTTCGACGACAATCTGCGACTGGCGATGCGAAGGGAGACCGAACTGTTCATAGGCAGTATCGTGCATGAGGACCGCAGTGTAATCGATCTGCTCGACGCGAATTATACGTTCGTGAACGAGCGGTTGGCGAAACACTATGGAATGCCAAATATCTACGGGAGCAACTTCCGGCGAGTGGAGCTTTCGCCGCAATTTGATATGCGCCGAGGACTCCTCGGTCAAGCGAGCCTTCAGACCATATCGTCGCAACCCCAGAGGACCTCTCCGGTGGGGCGCGGCAAGACCATCCTGCAGGTTTTCCTCGGTGTAAGCCCTCCCGATCCGCCTCCCAACGTGCCGGCGTTAAAGGAGCAAGCCAGCGCGGTCCACGCCGGCGGCAAGCCGACCATGCGCCAGCAGATGGAGATGCACCGCAAGGTGGAGCCTTGCGCCAGTTGTCACAAGATCATGGACCCAATCGGCTTTTCCATGGAGAACTTTGACGCCATCGGAAAGTGGCGCATCACGGATGATGGAAACCCTATCGATGCCTCCGGCGTACTCGTAGACGGCTCCAAACTGAATGGGGTAAAGGGACTGCGGGAAGCGCTTCTGCGCTACTCGCCCCAGTTTGTCCGCGTCATCGTCGAGAAGCTGCTGATTTACGGTTTGGGCCGCGGAACGGATTATTACGATATGCCTTTGATTCGCTCCATCGTGCACGAGGCGGAACCGAGCAACTACCGCTTCTCATCCCTGATCCTCGGCGTGGTAAAAAGCGACGCGTTCCAAATGGATCAAAAGCTTCTGGCCGGTTCCCAGACCCAGGCTGTCTTGAGATCTTCGGGCGGCCCATAATATGGAAAGGAGGAGAAAATGTTTATAACCAAGAAACACCTATCCCGGCGCACCGTCCTCCGCGGAGCCGGAGCCGCGCTGGCGCTGCCACTGCTGGACTCGATGGTGCCGGCGCAGACGCCTCTAGTCAGGACGGCGGCCAATCCAAAGACGCGCTTCACCGGTATCTTTGTTCCGCATGGTGCGGCGCCAGGATGGTGGGTGCCGGAGGCGGGAGGTCCGGGCGAACCGAAGTCGCAGCCGGGCAGCAAGAATTTCAAGTATCCGATGATCTTGGAGCCGCTGGAACCGTTCCGGGATCGCACGTTGATTCTGAGCGGGCTGTGGTCGAAGTCGGCCGAGCCTCCTCCAGGACAGACTGGCGCCGACCATTGGGTCGCGGCGGCCTTTCTGTGCGCCAATAAACCGAAAAAAACCACCGGCGCCGACATCTACGATGGCACAACCATCGATCAGATCATCGCCCAGAAGATCGGCCAGGAGACGCTGTTGCCCTCTCTTCAGCTGGCGCTGGAGGACCCCGGAGCCAACTCGAGCAATTGCGGAGAGGGTTATAGCTGTACTTACTCGAACACCATCTCGTGGGCCGCGCCCACGCAGCCGCTGCCCATGGAGCTGGATCCGCAAGTGGCCTTCGAGCGCTTATTTGGCGCCGGCGGCACGGCGACGGAGCGAGCGGCTCGCAGAGAGCAAGATCGCAGCATCCTGGATTCGGTCACCGAAAGCTTGGCTCGATTCAAGAAGGACCTTGGTCCAAGCGATCGCTCCCGGCTCGATGAGTACGAGACGGACATTCGGGAGCTGGAACGGCGGCTGGAGATCGCCAAAAAGGCCGGTGGCGCCGTATCGACCGAAGGAGTAGTGGTCCCGGCCGGCGTGCCGGAGTCGTTCGACGACCATGTGAAGCTGCATTTTGATCTACAAACGCTGGCCTTCCAGGCCGACATTACACGGGTTTCCACAGTTCTGTATGCTCGCGACTTAACTGCCCGGTCTTATCCGGAGAGCGGCGTCAACGGCGGCTTTCATGGGATGTCGCATCACGCGGAGAATCCCGATACTATCGCGCAGTACGCGAAGATTAATCGGTACCACGTGAAGTGCCTGGCGTATTTCGTCGACAAGCTGAAGAGGGCGCAAGACGGAGACGGCAGCTTGCTGGACCATTCGCTGATTCTATATGGCAGCAACATGGGCGACTCCAATCAACACTTGCATTACGATGTGCCTCACGTGCTGATTGGCGGAGCGTCTGGGCAACTCAAAGGGAATCGTCATTTGGCTTATCCGAGCAAGACCGTTACGACAGGGAATCTTCTGTTGAGCATTCTGGACCTGTACGGGGTTCACCAGGACGGCATCGGCGACAGCACCGGAGCGTTGCCGAATCTTGTGTAACGGCTGACGGAGGAAGATTAAAGAAACATGCGTGTTCGCCTGCCAATCATGGCTTGTTGTGCAGCGCTGTTGATTTATCCGTTGGCATCTGGAGCTGCAAATAGCCCCGTGGCTGACGCCGCCATGAGGGGCGATAAGGCCGCGGTGCGATCTCTGCTCGCTCAAAAGTCGGACGTAAACGCTCCCCAGGCCGACGGAGGCACCGCGATCCAGTGGGCTGCGTACAAAGACGACCAGGAGATGGCGGACCTGTTGATCACCGCGGGCGCAAATGTGAACACGCCGAATCGCGAAGGCGCCACTCCCCTTTACTTGGCCTGCATCAACGGTAGCGCAGCCATGATCGGCAGACTCTTGAAGGCTGGCGCCGATCCGAACGAGCGCGGGCCGCAGGGAGAAACTCCCCTTATGCTCGCTGCCCGAAACGGGAACGTGGACGCGATCCAGGTATTGCTAGATCAGAAAGCGGACGTCAACGCAAAGGATAAGCTCCGCGGAACCACAGCGCTGATGTGGGCGGCCGAGCAGGCGCATCCTGCCGCCGTTCAGCTACTGATCGAGCATGGAGCGGACGTTCTGGCTGCGTCGAACCCAGATACCAGGAATGCCAGGAATAATCTTGCCGACACGGTGACCAAACGATTGAATTCCAGACTAGGCGTTCTAGGCCAAGCCCGAGCGCGCGCAAACAACAAGAGTGCACCGGGAGCTTCTCCAGTTCCGGCCGTCGCGGATGCACAAAATCCGCCGGAGCCGCTTGGAGAGGATGCTGAGGCTTTCCTTGCTCCCTCGAAGAAAACGGATGGCGGTGGTTTAACTCCTCTGGTGTACGCAGCCCGCGAAGATTGCCTGGAGTGCGCCAAGATTCTGGTACAGGCGCGCGCCGATGTGAATCAGCGAACCCATTATGGGTGGACTCCCCTGCTCGTGGCGACGCAAAACCGGCACTACAAACTGGCGGCGTATTTGTTGGATAACGGCGCGAATCCGAACATCGCGAATAGCGGCGGCTGGACGCCCCTGTATCTTGCGACTGATAACCGCAATATTGAAAGCGGTGACTATCCGGTGCGCACGCCCGATATGGACCATTCGGACTACATCAAGTTGCTCTTGGCCAAGGGTGCGCAAGTGAACACCCGAATCTGCGGAATGGAATCGACGCCGGCGAAATGCATTGGCGACAGCACCGAGACGCGAAATAATTTCACCATGCAATGGCTGTTCGAAGACGGCGCGACGCCCTTCCTGCGCGCGGCGCAATCCGGCGATGTCACCTTGATGAAGCTGTTGCTGGAACACGGTGCGAATCCAAAAATCTTTACCGCGCATAACGTAACGCCGTTAGCCGTAGCTTCGGGCATCGGATGGGTGGAGGGTGTTACCTTCGAATGGTCGGAGGCCGAGAGCCTGGATGCTGTGAAGATGTGTCTAACTCTGGGTATCGATCCGAACGTGGCCGACGACGAGGGACGCACCGCGTTGCACGGTGCGGCCCACAAAGGAAGGACCGAAGTGATTCAACTCCTAGTGGATCATGGCGCTAAGTTAGACGCGCACGACGGAGGGAGCCGGGACAGCATAAATGGTGCGTTGCTCGGAAAAACATGGATTCCACTGGATTGGGCGCGCGGCCTGGTTCGAGTCGGCGTGCAATCTGCCATCCCACACCCTGAGGCCGAAAGGCTTCTCATCAAATTGATGAACGAGCGGGGTCTTGCCATCCCACCTCCGCCCGCTTCCTCCATTTGCCTAACCAAAGGTTTCAACGGCTGCCAGTAATCCTTCACCTGCTATTTTTGTCGCCTATCAGTGTTTTCCGTTCGCGTGAGGATCTCATCCTCGAAAACTTGGCCCTCCGCCAGCAGCTCTTGGCTTTGCGCGCGAGACGACCTCGCCGCCGAGTCAGCGCTGTGCAAAAGTTGTTCTGGATAGTGTTGCGAAGGCTTTGGGCTGGCTGGAAAAAGCCGCTCATCCTGGTCACACCTCGAACAGTGGTTGGTTGGCATCGTGGGGGGGCGCCTGTATTGGCGGCTCATCTAGAGCGACTGATGGCTGAGTACGTACGCTACTACCATGAAGATCGGACGCACCTGGGACTTGCGAAGGACACTCCAGCAGGCCGGTTGTCTGCAGATCGTCCCGTAATGGAAACTTCTATACGATCATTCCCGCGACTCGGGGGCCTGCATCATCGCTACGCACTGGCAGCGTAGGCGGCGGCTCTGCTTTAGGAACGAGGTCACTGTTTAGCCGTTTCGAGGCCCATCCTTGTTTCTATGTGGGATCGGAATCAACTGATCAACTCGATTTTGCCGGGATCGATCAATAAGTCCCGTCGAAAGTTCGCGGACCAGGCGCTAGGGACAACAGCCTTTTCTGTGCGCGGATGGTTTTGATGAACTACAGCCGACGTTTCGTTTCTTAATGCTGCCTTTTGCTGCCCTGCGGAATTCGGAAGTCCCGTGAGCTGAAGGAGAAAGCTGGTAGGGGCGGTGGGGGTCGAACCCACGACCAACGGCTTAAAAGGCCGCTGCTCTGCCACTGAGCTACGCCCCTGCGGTTCACACCATATTATACGAAAGAACTTACTGGGCGTGGTCGCTTGCACCCGGTTCAGGCCCAGCTTCAATTTCGAAATGATGCGCTACATGCCGACTGGAACAAAATCGATGTTGTAGGCGTCAGGACGGTGCTCCAGCTTGTGCAAGAATTGCTCCTAAAGCACTTCTCTTAAACGCGCATCAATGCGACAGCCTTAACGTCCGGGCGCGCCCGATCAATCGCCGCGTGAATGAACCGTTCCAGGTAAACCGCGCGGCCGCCACTATCGATCGGTGCGCCCTCGAGGTCGTACTCGAGAATGTCCTTTGTGGTGACCAGCCCCGGCGCCATGCTGCGAGATAACAAAAAAGTGCGCCGGGTTCTTCTCGTCTCGAACGCTCACATGCCCGAAGCCGTCCAGCACGCCCTGGTCGTAAAGGATGCGATTTGCGTAGACCAGATCCTCGATGAGAGTGAACTCCTGTCCGGCGCCCGAGGATTGCGGCGTAAAGCAGATCCCTCGCTCTTCGACCCGAACGCACGCGACTCTTTTTACCGCGCGAGTGCTCCGCTCGAACGGCCCGCGCTGGGGACTTCGGTGCCGCTGGGGATGACAACTCCGGGAGTGTCGCAATGTTGTGCAAACTGACTAAACGCGGGAGGCGAGCTCGGACTTCACGATTCCGCCGTCAACCACCGACTTTTCGGGGTTAATCAGAAATATCCAGATCAGCGCACCCAGGAGCATCACTCCCGCGCTCACCAGGAATGGCGCGACCCACAAACCGCGGTTGAACAGACTTCCATACACGACGGCGGTGGAGGCTCCGCCAAGGGCGCCGACCATGTTCATCACACCCGTAACCGTGCCGCTAAACTGACCGCCCACATCCATAGGAACGGCCCACGCCGGACCGATTACCCATTCGAGAAAAAAGAAGGAGGCGGCCAAGCAAAGAATCGAGTTGAAGGTGTTCGGGGTCAGCGCGGCAGGAATTACGAACGCACCTGCAAGAATAAAGCCGGGAGCGGCAACGACGCGGCGCGCCAACTTGGCCTTGCCCGTGGTCTTGAAGATCAGATCGGAGAGCGAGCCGCCGACTAAGTCTCCGGCCATCCCGGCAAACAGAGGAACGGATCCCCAAATGCCCAGCGAGCGAATGGACATGTGGAGATGCTCGCGCAGATAGGTGGGATACCAGGTGAGGTAGAAGTTCGTTCCAAAGAAGAAGCAGAAATAGCCGAGGGAGATGAACCACATATTGGGCGAGAGGAGGATTCGTTTCCAGGGAGTCGCGAGCTGGGCGGTGGCAGGCGGCTTTATGCTTCCGTCCGGCTTGAGGCCGCGGATGCGGGCCAATTCCGCGCGATTGACGCCTTTGTGATCCTCGGGAAGGTTGCGATAAAACAGGCTGAAGGCCATGGCCCACACAATGCCCAGCGAGCCGAAGATGTAAAAAATCGCGCGCCAACCGAAGGCGAGCAGAATGCTGCCGGCAATAAATGGGGTGATGGCAACGGCGAAGCGGCTGAAGAAATGCGTCGTGCCCTGGATGCGGCCGCGCTCGACGCGCGGAAACCAGAGTTGCATGCCGCGGCTGGCAACCGGAAATGCCCCGGCTTCGCTCAGTCCTAGAAGGAAGCGCGCGCCGAAGAGAGAACCGAAGCCGAGGGCCGCGCCGGTCATCACGGCGGTAGCGGACCACAGTGTCATGATGACCGTGAGCACGCGCTTGGGGCCAAAGCGGTCACCAAACCACCCGGCGGGAACCTGTCCTAGCGCATAGGCCCACGTGAAGGCGGCGAGGACGAGGCCCATAGCGCTTTTGCTGAGACCAAACTGTTTGGCGATTTCCGGCTGCGCGACCGAGATATTGCTGCGGTCCATGTAACAGATCAAGTACATCAGGCTGATCAGAAACAGAACCACCCAGCGTGTTTTTGTGGGTTGGGCAGCCGCGGCGGCTACACCGGCATACTCAAGGGCGGGCGTGCTATCGGCACCCAAATTGACTCCGCACTAGGACGGACGAAGATTGGTGGGCGGCTCAGCGCGCGAGGGCTGCCGGAACTGCTTCGACCGCGATGTCCACGGGCCGACCCTCTTCCGCAGACTGATCTGCCGCTTGATACACCTGCATCACCATCCTCGCGTGCTCCGGAGTTACCAGCGGCTGCCGCCCGGTGGCTACACATTCCAGAAAATGAATGGTCTCCGCTTCCATCGGGCCGGCATACACGTGCCCCACTTTTTCCCCGGGCATCGTGGAGATCGGAAATTCAATGCTTCGCTTCATGGTATTGAGAGTGACGTCACGATGCGTGTCGTCCACCAGGATCGCGCCTTCGGTGCCGACCATCTCGATCCAGGTGGACGCGAAATTGGGATAAGCCGGCGGAAGCACCCATCCGGCCCCAATGGTGAATACGCATCCGTCCTCCAGCGTCACCATGATCCAGGCGCAATCCGGAACATGGTGCGTCGGCTGCATGATTTTGCTTACCTCCTGCGCGTAAACGCGAATCGGTTTGCGAGGCGCAAAGCACCACAGCACGAAATCGATGTCGTGGGTCGCTTCCATGGCCGCGGGCGAGAGCTTGATGCGGCCGCCAATTTTCTTTCCGAGGTTCCGCGTGATGTGTCTGCTCACCAGCGCGCTTACGGGCTGGCCGATCGTGCCGTCATCAATGGATCGTTTGACGTAAGCAAACTTCGGATTGAATCGTTGCGAATACCCAATCGTAAACAGCAAGTGCTTGGAGCGCGCCAAGGCGATCAAGTCGTCCGCCTCGGAAAGCTCCAATGCCATCGGTTTCTCGAGAAGCACGTGCTTGCCGGCCTGCAGGCTTTCCTTGGCCATCGGATAATGGGTGGTCTCCGGCGTGGCGGAAATCATGATCGCGTCAATGGATGGATTTTCCAGCAGACGGTGATAATCCGTCGTGGCAGTCACCGGTTTGGTCTTCGCCGCCACTTCTTTCAGCCGTTCTTCGCGGATCTCTGCGATGTGCAGTTCGCGCACGAAAGGGCTCACGGCACAGGTCTCCGCACGTATGCCGCCGCACCAGCCCGTCCCAATAATCCCGACGCTGACTTCTTTCATGGGGCCTCCCATGGGCCAGACCGAACGATTCTCGGCATTGTCGCTATCTTAGCATAGGGAAAATCACCAAATCCGGCTGCTGGTGACCCACGATGGGCGCGGCTCAATCGGGCGATCCGGCCCGGCCCGCAACGGCAGATATTCCGGCAAGCGGTCATAGCGTGTATATTGGCCGTGTATATTGACGTAGCCATGGCAGGGTGTTCCGTTCGCGGATCGCCATCGCGATGACTCTTCGCGATCTCGGGGATTAGGAATAAATAAGGAGACTGAGACAATGCGCCTGTCAACGTATTGGGGTTCCCGACGACTGCGCGTAATCAGGTTGGCTTTGCTTTTAATTGCGGCTGCTCCCACCGCGTTCGCGCAGGGCAAATGGATGCAGATCGCGCCATTTCCTGAACCTAATGAGGAAATACTTGGCGTCGCCGCCGGCGGCAAACTTTACGTGATTGCGGGGCTGGTGTCAGCGCCCATCTGGACACCCATTGGCCTGGTCTACGAATACGATCCCGCCAGCGACCATTGGACCAAGAAGAAGCCAATGGCCTTGCCGGCTCATCACGTCGCTCTGACCGAATATCACGGGAAGATTTACGCGTTTGGCGGATTCGTCGCTCCACAAAGCGGGCCAGCGGCATGGGTACCGATCAATAATTCCTGGGAATATGATCCGGCGACCGACACCTGGAAGGCGTTGGCGCCGCTTCCAACCAAGCGTGGCTCTCCGCTCGCCGCGGTAGTGAACGACAAAATCTATGTGATCGGGGGCGCCAGCACGCCTCCCGGGTCGAATCAAACTTCCATCGATCAGACGCATCCGCAAGTCTGCCTGGGAACTGTCGAAGAATACGACCCCGCCACGAACGCCTGGCGTCAACGTGCCTCGATGCCGACTCCCCGCAACCACGCTGCAATTGGCGTGGTTAACGGGAAAATCTACGTGATTGGCGGACGCGTGGGAGCGGCGTTTATCGGGCTATCGACCGATGTTTCTGTCGTCGAGGAATACGATCCGGCATCGGACACTTGGGGACCGCCGCGTGCCCGCATGCCTACCGCGCGCAGCGCCCTGGCCGCAGGCGTATACAACGGTCGAATTTTTATCGCCGGGGGCGAATTTCAAGACCCGCAGATGATGGCCACCTTCCGCGCCGTCGAGGCCTACGACCCAGCACGCAACGCTTGGACGACAATACCGTCGCTGCCCGTCTCGCGGCACGGGTTAGCCGGGGGTGTGATCGGCAATCGTTTCTACGTGGTCGGCGGGGACGTGCAATCGTCGGGTACCGGCGTGCACGTCTCCACTGCGGAAAGCGACGCTTTCGACCTCTCCACGCTTGAGAAATAGCGTGGCGCGTTAAGGCCAGGGAATAGGTTACGGCAACGGTTCGGGGTGGGGGCCGCGCCGGCGGAGAGTTTTTTAACCCCTCATCCGGCCTCTTCTTGCATGCAATCCGGACTGTGCAGAACAGCTTCTTAGGCGAGCGCTCGCTCGGCTTTCCCGCGCTTGCGCTTCCATTCGTAATCCTTACGCAGGCGAGACTGATGCTTTTTGATCTGCGCCTCGAGCTCAACAAAAGCTTTTCGCGCGCTGCTTGCGGCGTCGGGACCCGCCCCCGTGGCATGTAGGGTGCCGGTGGGCAATGAGAGGTTCGCGGAAAAAATAAATTCAACCCGATGGGGATGCTTCTCAAATCCCCCATGGAATTGCACAAGGTCCGGCTGATAGGACTTCAGCAGTTTGGCCATTTTCGAGACGTGACGATCCAACGCTGATTCAACTGCTTGCGGAGATTCGACATGCCGATAGCTGATGTTGATCTTCATTGGGGTACCCGCCTAGACGGAATCGAAGGGGATGCAATCGCAAATCAGGTCTGAAACGCAAGGCCGAAACCCAGAATAGCACTCCGGCGTGTCATTTCAACTCCCAATTCAAGGCAGCCCCCAGACTAAAATCTAAGACTAAGCCGCACCGCGGGCTCAGTGCGTGCTTAGAGACGACAATCGGACTCTCACTTCTGCGATCCCATGAAGAAACGACTCCCAGTCTGGCGAGCAGTGGAACGAAAGACGGCGAGCTATTTCTTGAACAGGTCGTCAAACGCCTTGCGAGCATCGTTGGGCCGGATGGATGCAAAACCTCGCGAAGTGGACGCCGGCGAAACGGTTACTGCTGTGGGAGCCGTATCTTTCTCGATGGTCGTGCGGAACGCGTAGAAGGTGCAGTCGTTCCGAGCATCTTTCTTGGCGATGCGCTCCGATATCGGCCGGGTGCACTCAAACTGCGCCGCCGTATCGAAGTACGCGCACTGCTTGCAGCAATGAAGCTCGAAACTACAGCGCGGGCAAGGCCCGTTGGGGTCAAACCCAGGCTGCAGGACGGCACCGCAGTTTGAGCAACGAGCACGCGTGATCGTTCCCACCATTCGCGGGGTCCGCGGCCCGATCTGCTCCTGGCGCGCGCGATGTTCCGGTGGGCGCTTCTCTTTCTTTTTCGGGGCATCGGACTCCATGTAGCCCCTTTGGCTATACTTCCGCTCCAAAAGATACCTCCTTGGGAATGTCTTGATGATAACCCGTAATATCAGCCTGCAACAGGAAAACCGGACACACGTTGCTCAACTAGCCCCGGTACCTTGCAATCCTTACGTGGAGAAAATTTCCTTATAGTCTCAAACGATTGCCGTCTCGACCGAAAGAATAGGCGGCAGGAAGTTTGCGAGCACTTGCCAGTGCCTTCGCCGATTAGATGAGTAGAAGAGCTGTCCGGTTTCAGTGTCGAAATTAAAAGCCGGCCGGATCGCACTCACCTGTGGAAAACGCCTCCCGCAAAGCCTCCTTTTGATCTCTCAACTTGCTGGTTTAATTCGAAGGCCAGGACCCGTGTTCCGAACCCAATGGCGTGCCAAACCCTCCGCAGGCAAATCAGGCTTCAGCAGGCGCTTCGGTTCACCGCAGTCGGAAAGTATAGCTTCCGCGGCCATATATCCGCTGCGGACAGCGCCCTCCATGGTGGCAGGCCATCCGGTTGCTGTCCAGTCTCCAGCAAGAAATAAATTGGGCAAAGGAGTCCGCTGCGAAGGCCGCCAGCGGTCCGCGCCGGGTTGTGGCGAAAATGTCGCGGCAGTTTCCTTCACTACGGTGGCCTTGATGAGCCGCGCCTTTGCTGCCTCCGGTAAGGCCTGCTGCAATTCGCCGAGGCACAGGCTGATGATCTCCTGACGGGAGCGTTCCACAAGCCCGTAGGAAGCGCTGATCACCGATTGCAGGTATCGTCCTTCGCCCGGCCCTTCACTCAACCGCGATTTATTGAAAATCCACTGGGTCGTACGGTCAATTAGGGTTATGAACGGCTCCACCATTACGTCCCCGTCGAACCAGAAGTGAACGCTGGTGATCGGCGATGCTCGCAGGTTTTGAATGCGGCTGAACTGCGGCTCGCTCGCCACGATGCGCTCGGGCAAAAGCCTGAGCGCAGCCTCATGCGGCACGGCGAGAATGTAGAAATCGGCTCGGTGCTGGCGCCCAGCGTCCATCCCCACGCCTGAGATCCTGCCATCGTCCTCCTTCAAACCACGCACCGCCACCCGGCATAACACTTCCCCGCCGCGCTGCTCGATAGCCGCGCGACACCCCTCGTAAAGCTCGCCCAAGGGAACGCGCGGAATCCCCACGACGTATCCTGACCGGGCGGAAAGAAATGCCTTCCAGAAAACGTCCAGGCCGTAACGCGCTTCCATGCGCGGAAGCTCCTCGTTCAACGCGCTGACCAGGACGACAGCCCAGAACCTCGAAACGGCCCCTTCGCTTTGCCTGTGCGCGCGCAGCCAATCCAGCATGCTGCATCCCGCAGCATCGCCGTCATCGTTGCGCCCGCCGCGCCGGGCAATCGAAAGCATCGCTTCCGCTATGCCTCGCTTTTCAGCCCAGTTGAGCGAGGGATAAAAAGCGAGAGAAGGGGCGAGGTGAAACGGCGGGGGCAGGGCCGAAGCTTCCATAACGGCACGATGGCTCGCCGAATCGACGAAAACGAGACGCCCATAACGGGCGATTTTTGCCAGCGCGCCCACCCGCTCGTAAAAATTGTCCAGATTCGTGCAGCAACCCAGCGTGACGTGCTGACAATTATCGATCTGCTCGCCGTCCGGCAGGCTATAGGAGGACGCCCGGCCACCCAAAAAAGGACGCTGCTCGAGCAATTTAACCCGGAATCCGGCTTCAGCCAGCGCGACGCCCGAGGAGAGCCCCGCCAGGCCGGCGCCGATCACGATCACGCTCTTCGAGGACATCCGCCTCCGACCACCAGCCCACCCGGGCACGCAAGAGGATGCGCGCCTTTTCCGAAGTGTTTAGCCGCACACGCGCGGAAAACACATCAAAATCGCGCTCCTCGATACGGGCAAGCAAACTGCTGTAGATGCGCACAAGCGCCCATAGAGCCGCCCTGCTGTCCGCATTGACCTGGCCAATGAGCCCAACCCCTTCGCGATAAAACCGCCACGCCCGTTCCGCTTGGAATCGCAGTAGTTCCCGAACCGGCGGAGTTACTTCGCCGCGCTCCAGTTCCGCCACGCTGCATCCGAAACGTGTGAGATCTTCGGCAGGGATATACACGCGGCCGAGCGCAAGGTCGGCACGGATATCACGGAGAATATTCGTAAGCTGGAAAGCAGTCCCCAGGCGCTCCGCCAATTCCAGTGCGTGCGGATCTTGAAAGCCGAAAACGTGCAGGCAAGTGAGCCCCACTGTGCCGGCCACACGATAGCAGTATTCCTGCAAAGCCGCGAAGGTCGCGTATTGCGTCTCCCGAAGATCCATTTCTGCGCCGGAAATCAAATCGTGGAAAAACCGGGAAGGAATCCGATAACGCCTGATGGCATCGGCGAAAGCCGGAAGGATCGCGTGCCCATTCGTTTTGCCTGCCACGCATTCGTCGACCAGCGCACGCCAACGGCTCAGAGCCGCTTGCTTCAGGGTGGATTCCCCCGTTGGGCCCGGCGCGGGCCGCGGCGAGTCAGAGGCATCATCGACCAGGCGCATAAACGCGTAGATGGCGCAAAGAGCATCGCGCTTGGGTCGCGGCAGCATATAAAAGGCATAATAAAAATTGCTGGCGGCGTTTCGGGCCACGCCTCGGCAGTACTCGTAAGAGCGCTCGATCGCGGCGCCGTTCTTTTCACGCGCCCTAGCCCCGGCAGCGCCGCCATGGGGCGTTAGCGCCTCCAAAGTAGTTTTGCCCGCACTCCGCTGGGGAAGGATTCGGCTCGCCAGCGTACGGCCAAGCAGGACCAAGCGTTGCGGCCCGCTGATGGCGGGCCGCTGCGCCA
>WNGQ01007581.1_pt1 | contig 15163 bp, 10 predicted proteins | sample 5407661 | NCBI WGS metagenome assembly WNGQ01 (sample SAMN13153382, study PRJNA577476) | soil metagenome | isolation source: 60 cm soil or saprolite under Garry oak tree replicate 2 | place: USA:California | collected 2016-06-15 | reverse complement strand
ATAATCTATAGCAAAATCCATAAAGATATTGGCCCAACTGCCCAATTGATAACCTTCATATGGCACTGTCTGTGCTTCAGGTGACTGGACGAACAAATCGATCAACTGCTCCTGATACTTCCTTGCGACTTTCTCAATGCGAAAACCGTCTACATCGGTTATCTTTTGATGGATATTGAATGACATGCTTCGCCTCCAATTAAGCAAAAACTGTGTTGAGATAATCTCCCTAGTGTATGATGCTGCTCTCAACTTCACTAAGCTACAATGTTGTCTCTCATGATATACTTATGCCACAAGTATATACAAAGAGGATGTCATATGATAGAGGCTACAGCCAAATCTACTCTTTAGAGATATTGATTGAGCAAATCTTCTAGCTCCTGAGGAAACTTACCATTGGTTGGTTGTGTTTTGGGGAGGTGAGTTGTATCACCAGCCTGTGTTTGATGGATAGCTACAGGTGGACGCCAGAAATCCAACAGATATTCAAATGTAGTACCCATTGTGATGTAATTGCTAGGCCAGCCAAAGATGCCGATGTTGTTAACGATATTGGTACGGTCCCATATAATGGTATTTCGTAACTCGTATCCAACAGATCTCAATGCCTCAATCACGGCCACATGAATGGTAATGCGCTTATTTTCCCACCACATATCGGGAACATTGATAACGCAATGTCCCTTTTTCTTCAGTAGAGGTAGAAGACTCTCAAATATCTCAGCCATAGCTTCTGCATACGCATCTAGATCAAGGGTTCCGAGATCCTCTGGTCGCTGACTGTACTGTTCAACTTTTAAATATTGCTCGTTTTTACGGGCCTCACCACGACGACTTTTGTTTTTTCGCTCTCTGTTGAGAAGATTAGCGTAGGGAGGGGAAGTGACGATACAAGTAATGCTCTCTTCATCCACATATTGAGCAATGTGCCGTGCATCATCTAAGACTGGTATTTGCTTACTTTCAAAAAACAGGTTATCTTGGTTCAAACGCTGCTTCGCCAAGGCAATATAGTCAGGATGAATATCGAAGCCGACTGCATTTCTATTGACATCATTTGCAGCAACAAGAGTAGTTCCACTTCCCATAAAGGGGTCTAGCACGAGTTCTCCCTGATGGGAGAAGAGTTCTATACATCGACGAGCCAATGCAATAGGAAATGTAGCAGGATGTTTTGTCTTGTCTCGAATATCACGGCTTTCATAGTTGAACTGCCATACTCCCAATTGGCATTTAATCCATTCCTTTGGCGTTAAACAATTTATGTGCGTTGGTGGGCAACTACAGGTACGACTTGTGGCGATGTTCAGTTTATTAGAGGGAGGCGTTTGAACTTCTCCCTGGTCTTTGTCAGTGATAACATCTATTTCGTGTTCTGTTTGATCTATTGAATGATGATCTGTCACCTTGATACCTCGTTCTCTTTGTACGCCCTAAGTTAACCAACAATCAGAATATAGCTTGCATGATAAACCTAAGCCTCAACACAGTCAAGCTTTTTAGCTACTTGACTTTTGTTAGCAACAGGCTTAATCTGAGATCAGGGAACGATACTAGAAAAGTGATTGCCGCATGAAAATATTTACAAAGGATAGTCTAACAGCAGAATTATTGGCAATTTGCCAGAGAGAATGGATACCGAGTTACCGTCGTCCAGGCAATGATGGGGCCGTAGGAAATACCCTTGAGGGACTACTTGGTATAACTGAAAATAATTTGCCTTTACCTAATGCAGCCGAATGGGAACTAAAAGGTCAAAGAAGGCAAACCTCATCTCTGGTAACATTATTTCACATGGATCCGTCGCCACGCGCAATGAAACTAATTACAGGTTTGCTGCTTCCTAAATACGGCTGGCCTCTAGATAACCATCCCAACGAATGGAGTTTTCGACAAACAATTTCAACGCCTGCTCCCAGTGATCGTGGTTTTCAGGTGAAAATTGATGATACTGAAAGGAAAGTAGTTATTTCGTTCAATGCAAGTGCTGTCAGTGAAAAACAGAGTAGTTGGCTTCGTTCCGTAGAGGAACGTGTCGGGCTAGGAGAGCTAAATCCTCAACCTTATTGGGGATTTGATGACTTAGAGCATAAAGCTGGTACAAAGTTGAAAAACACCTTCTATATCTTAGCAGATGCGAGGACACAGGATGGTGTTGAGTATTTTCTCTATAACGGTATCATTATGCTTGAGACTTTTAGCTTTGAAAAATTTATCGAGATGTTACGCAAAGGGTTAATTAAAGTAGACTTTGACGCTCGCTCGGGACATGGACGGGGAGGACATAATCACGGAACAAAATTCCGTATACAGGCAAATCTGTTTCCAACTCTCTATGGGATAGTAACATCATTATTTGATGCACCTCTAGAGCGTAAAGAAAGTCTCAAACGCATTGATGTAACTAGACTTCAACCGACCAGTGAAACTCTTAAAAATGTTGTGAGTGAGAGTCCTACAGTTTATGGTAGTACCATCTATCAAGACAGTTTTTGGCCTGAAATAAAATAAAACTCAACCGTTCGAGAAAATCGTCTTCATTGACCTGTAAAGAAATGATTTATGAGGAGATGTCACACCAGACATTTGGAGAGAAGACTTCCCGTGAGCGGACGTGAGAGAGGTCCTGTCTGTCATCCTGAGCACAGCGAAGGATCTCTCCCGACGGCGAGCCAGATCCTTCGCTGCGCTCAGAGCCTGCGCCTCTCGAGAAGCGAAAGGATGACAGGCATTATCTCCAAATATCTGATGTCACACAAAACATCTTGACATCTCCCCTTTTTCCTGATATAAAATATTAGTGTGCTAATTATTAGTATGCAAAATAAATGAAGTAATTTGGGAGAAGCAATGAAATTTCGCGCAGAGGATGCTTTAGGTTACTGGCTTGGCTATACTCAGCGCATGCTTGCTTACGCTTTTGCCGAAGTGTTGCGGCAGTGTTGTGTGGAGCATAACAAGCCATATGTGGTCACGCCGCCGCAGTGGGGAGTCTTGTCGCTCCTGGACGAGATGGATGGTCTCACCATTGGCACCATCAGTCAAAGGCGTGCCATTGATGCGCCTACCGTCACTGGTATTGTCAAGCGAATTGAGCAGACCGGCCTGGTGGAACGGCGACATGACCGCACAGATCGTCGTGTTGTCAAGGTCTATCTGACCGACGAAGGACGTGATATTATGCGTTTCCTGCCTGATGAGATAAGTCGCTTTAACGATATGGCGATGCAAGGTCTCTCTGAGGATGAACAACGTGATTTACTGGCAAAACTTCAGCGCTTGATTGTGAATGTATCCGCAGTAGCCCCTGGTACCGGTGATCGCTTCGGATTGCTCTCCCAGGATGTTCTTCCACTGTGAGTCCACATGCAATGAAAGAGGGAAACGTTATGGACAAAAACGCATATCAAGTTGCTGTAGCCGCGCAGCAAACAAGCGAGGCTACCTCTCCAGCTATAGAGATGATCGACCTGTGTAAAAGCTTTGGCAAATTTCAGGCCGTTGACCATCTCTCATTGACAGTCCGGCGGGGCGAAATTTTTGGTTTATTGGGGCCAAACGGCTCGGGGAAAACGACGACGATCAACATGATCAGTGGTTTGAGCGTTCCCACCAGTGGTGAAGTGCGCGTCATGGGCTATGATGTGCGCCGCCAAGCGCGTCAAGTGCGACAGATACTTGGTTCGGTGCCGCAGGAAACGGCTCTCTACGAAGAACTGAGTGCCTGGACAAATATGGACTTTCACGCCGACCTTTTTGGCATTCGGCGCAAGGAAAAGAAGGAGCGCATCACGAAACTGTTGGAGTTGGTACAACTCCAAGATCGCAAAGATTCGCGTGTTGGCACCTTCTCTGGCGGCATGAAGCGGCGTTTAGCCCTGGCACGCGCTCTGTTGCACGACCCACAACTGATCTACCTCGATGAGCCCACCCTCGGTGTCGATGTACAGGCGCGGCGTGTCATCTGGGACTATATCCTCTCGCTACGTGATCAGGGAAAGACGGTATTGATTACGACCAACTATCTCGAAGAAGCCCAGGCACTGTGTGAGCGTGTGGCTATTATCGATCATGGCAAGCTGGTAGCCGTTGATACGCCCGATCACCTTAAACAGACCTATGGCGGCAGCGTCATTGAAGTGGAGACGACGCAGCCAAGTAAAGCCATTGATGAACTCCGTGCCTTGCCTAGTGTTCAAGAGGTAGTTCAGGACGGTACACACTTGAAGATTACGACACAGGGCATTCATAATATTGCACCCCAGGTTATTAATGTGCTTTCGCAAGAGGGTGAGATCAAGGACATAGCTATTCGTGAACCTAACCTTGATGAGATCTTCCTGCGTTTGACCGGAACAGCCCTCAGAGATTAGGAGGATGGCATATGCTAGCAGAACCAGGCTATACCTTACGTGTCATCTGGGCATGTATGAAGAAAGATATCAAAAGTGCTCTGACCGAACGCTTCTATACCATCGTCAGTCTGTTCGTTCCCATGAACATACTTATTCTGCTAAGTCTGTTTGTGCTATCGGGCGGTCAAGCTCCTACGGCAGTAGTTATGCAGGATACAGGCCCATATGCACAAGGCTTCTACAACGCCATGAGCCATGCCCACTCATTCCGCCTGCAAAAAACTACGGCTGATGAGGCCCAGCATTTGATCCAGGCTGGTAAAATCGTTGCGGTGGTGACCATTCCGGCCAATTTCGATACCAGCGTGCAAAATAACCAACCTGTACAGGTTGACCGTGCCGTACCGCTTTCCATCACCAGCTTCTATGCCAAAGCCTTTCCCCATCTCGTCTCGGTCACTCCTCACGAGATAGATTTCTATCCACAGGATACCGACTATATTCCCTACCTGACGGTCTCCATTCTGGTGATCGCTTTGGTCCTTGCTGGTATCTTGCAGTCGGGTTCCTCTTCAGCCCGTGAATGGGAAAACGAGACGATCAAAGAATTACTGCTCTCTCCTGCCCGTCGCTGGGCGATCATTGTGGGCAAGATGCTCGGTGCATTTGTCATGAGCATTGCTTCTGTAGTGATCGTACTGCTGGTACTCATCTTGATCATTGGTGTACAGCCTGTACACTGGAACGAGGTGATAGGCTTTACCTTGCTCTGCCTGTTCATCTTCATCGCTTGGGGAACATTTCTGGGAACACTCATAAAGCAACGACAACCTGTGATCGCTCTCGCTTTCGGAACATCGATACCGTTGTTCTTCTTGAGTGGTGCTTTTGGACCGATTTCCTTTAACACGCCAGCCATTCAATTTATTGCAAAAATGTTTCCCCTCTACTATGCCATCGTGTTACAGCAACATGCCTTCCATAACTTCGATCTGAATACGTATGGAATCGGCGTAAATACCTTAATTCTTGTGGGCTATGCGAGCCTGTTAGTCATCCTGGCGGCAGTCGCACTACGGCGCAATACCTTAGCACATTAATAGAGAAGGAGAGGAAGAAGGATATGTTAGTCACATTTGTTCGTACTATCTGGGTCATACTCAGGAAAGATTTACGTGTCTGGTTACGCCAGCCTATGAATATATCGGCGACGTTTCTACCTCCAACGGCCTTCTTGTTAGTGGGTGCGCTCGGTGCGGCAGCCGTTGGGCGTAGTCCGGTAGCGTTGGTCAATCTGGATAGCAGTTCTAAAGGGGTGCAGATGGCCCAGATTTTTCATGAGGCCGATGTCTTCCGTATTACAGATGCTAGCCCTCAGCAGGCGCAAGCCCTTCTGAAAAATATTGACGTGGTGGCCGTGATCACCATTCCGGCAGACTTCACCCAACGTGTGGCAGCCCATGAACAGGCGCCTATCGATGTCACTGTCAACAATCTTAATCTCGATTTTACCAATGATATACGCCGCTCGGTTCCCGACGCCATTACGCAATTTTACCAGGCTCAAGGCAGCGCAAGCCCCATTAAGGTTACAATGCATGAGCATGATTTACGGCAGCGCGACGTGCAGTTGTTTGAGTACAGCGTGATACCGACTCTGCTCCTGCTCACCATGATTAGCAGTCTGGTGAATGGTGGTCTGGCTACGGCTCGTGAATGGGAAACACGCACTGTCAAGGAATTGCTTCTCTCGCCAGTAGCACGAGGAGCGATCATCGCCGGGAAAGTTTTTGCTAGCTTCCTTATCACATTTTGTCTGGGAACACTTGTCCTTTTATTAGGTTACGCTCTGGGCTGGACACGCCCGGAGGGCATCTACTGGTTGACTACGCTGCTCACAATAGCTTTGGTCTCCCTGTTTGGTTCAGGGCTGGGAGTCGCTATTGGAGCCGCTGTGCAGAGAATCCAACCTGTGATCGGTATTTCGATCAACTGTGCGATCTATCTCTACTTTCTAGCGGGAGGCATTGGCGTACTGGCTTTCGAGCCAGATTGGTTACAGAATATAGCGGCCTTTATTCCACTGAGCTATGGAAGACATGCTCTGGAGATGGCAGTATTCTACAGTTCATCCGATCAATTTGCCCTTGACATGGCGATACTTGCTCTCACAGCCTTAGTAACTCTAAGTCTAGGCACGCTCTCTATGCGCCGGAGTATAGCCTCGTGAGGGGCACATCATGCTCAATTCACCAGGCCCCACGGCTTCGCACGCCTGCGGGCCTTCTGGGCTTCCTGGTGATTGCCCAGCGTTTCGTAGACGTCGGCTTTCAATGTCCAGCCGCGTGGATAGCGGGGGTCTACCTCGGTGGCCTCCTTAAGGGCATCTAACGCTGCACGATTGTGACCCAGGCGCATCAATGCCTCGGCCTTGTTGCACCATGCCACGGCACTACGTGGATTGAGGAGCAAGGCGTGAGTATAGGCTTCCACTGCTCCCTGATAATTACGCAAACTGGAACGCGCATTGCCCAGCCCGTTCCATGCCTGGAAACTGTTAGGATCGTAAGCTAAGGCTTGCTCATACGATACGTGGGCCTCGTCGGGCATATTCATATCGAGCTGGGCATCGGCCTTCCCGTTCCATGCTGCCACATATTGTGGATCAAGCGACAATGCTCGTTCAAAGTGTACCAGAGCTTGCTGGTAGCGTTGCAGGCAATTGAGTACAAGCCCTGCACTTACCCAGACAATGGCATTGCTCGGTTCAATCTCAGTGGCCCGTTGATAGCACTCAAAAGCCTTCTTATAGTTGCCCTGATTATATAGGGTCGTCCCTTTGCCGTTCCAGGCATAGAAGTTGCGCGGATCCATACGCAGGGCCTCTTCATATGCCTGCAAAGCCTGCGAGTAACGTTGCTGCCGACGCAGTTCATCCCCCTCAAGACATTTTTCACGCACGGCACTGGTGTTGTACTGTGAGCGACCCGGCGCCTGGCGACCCGTGTTGCCTTGACTGTCATTCTGTACTGCTGGTAAGGCTGGATTAGATAGTCCTCGCACTGCCGGTGTATTACCTGTATGCCCATTCAATGGCGTATAGACGGGTGGAAGCCTCGGCTTGACGCCAGCACGACAGGCAGCATCGAATGCCTGCAAAAACTCTAGCATATCAGCGAAACGTTCTTCCGGTCGGGACGCCAATGCACGTAGCACGACGGCATCCATTGCCTGTGGTAACTCCGTATTTAAAGTCGATGGTGGCGGAATGGCACTCCCCATCGGATCAAGGGGATGATAGCCGGTCAGCATCTCATAGAGTACGATAGCGCTTCCATACTGATCGCTGCGTGGATCAACAATACCGCTTGTCTGCTCGGGTGCCATGTAGCCGATTGTTCCGCGTACTGTAACCGTCTTGCCAAAGCTTGTCCCTGGCTCTAGAGCGCGTGCAATTCCGAAGTCGGTAATCACTAGCCGATGATCTTCTGGATGGATAAGGATATTTTCCGGCTTGATGTCGCGGTGGATGACTGGTCGCGGTCGTGTATGAGCGTAGTGCAGGGCATTGCCCAGTTGATGGAAGTTATTGATGGTCTCAGTGGCGGGGAGAGGACCATGGGCTTTTGCCAGGCGTGTGCGCAACGAACCGGAGGTATAGAGTGGCATGACTAAAAAAACCGTTGGCCCATCTTTGCCGTAATCAAGCACTGGTGCGATATTGGTATGATCGAGCGTAGCCGCAATACGTGCCTCACGTAAAAAGTGTTCCCGCTCGGTTGGTGTCGTCTTGCTTGGTAACAATACCTTGATAGCTATACGGCGCGACAGGTTTTGGTCTATACCATGAAAAACTGCCGCATAGCCCCCTTTACTAATCAATGCATGTATTCTATAGCGACCAGCCAGTGCCGTGTTCAATAAAGGTAGCGCACACGCCCGACAATAGAGATCGCTGTCCCGATTCTCGTAGCCGCAGTCAACCTGATCGGCGCAGCGTTTCAACGTGATCTATCCTCCCAGTATAGTCCTTAAAAGCCTCTATGGAAACTCAAGGCGCCCACTAGCAGCATCCTCGAGAGGGTTTCCACAGAAGCTCTAAGCACCCTGCTTGCTGTGTTGCTCTAATGATTGCGCCCATTCATGACACGAGTGAGCCTCTTGTATTCTGCCTAACTTCTCCAGTACTACTGCTTTGTTATACCAGGCGTCCGGTTCATCAGGAGCAAATGAGGTGGCTTGATCTAAAGCCGCCAGGGCTTCATCCAGACGCCCCAATGCAAACAGTGCCAGCCCTTTATTATTCCATGCCGGAATGTAGTGAGCATTGAGCACTAAAGCCCGATCAAAGGCTACAATAGCCTCGGCATCTTGCCCTAATTCGTGCAGGACACTGCCCTTGTTATACCATGCCGAGATCAACCCTTCATCATAATGCAGAGCCTGATCGTATGACTGCAGTGCATCCTCATACATGTGTAAGGCCGCTAGTACATTTCCTCGATTATACCATGCCCCGGCTAGTGCCGGATCAAGTTCAAGAGCATGATCGTAGTCTGCCAGGGCCTCAGCAAAGCGGTGCAGGTCACGGAGATCGTTACCTTTATCAAACCATGCCGTGGAGTTTTGGGGATCGAGCAGTGTGGTGCGCTCATGAAGAGGCAGGGCTTCCCCTGGTTTTTTCAAGCGCCGCAGGATATTGCCTTTTGTGTCCCAGAGAGCGGCATTGTTCGTCTCCAGTTCCAGTGCGCGATTAATAGCGATCAATGCATCTTCATAGCGTCCAATGCTATAAAGCGTATCGCTCATCGCTTGCCATATGACACTTTGACCAGGATCAAGCATTAAGGCGCGATCGAAAGCCAGTAGGGCCTCTTCGGAACATCCCTGCTCAGCCAGGGTCATCCCACGTCCACTCCAAGCAAAGACATAACGAGGATCATGGGCCAACGCTTGCTCATAACAATACATTTCTTCATCATAGCGGCGCAGTTCATGAAGTACACTGGCCCGTGAATTCCAGAGATCAGGATCGTTTGGGTAGAGCGAAAGCGCATGGTCATAGGCCAATAACGCCTCTTCTGGACGCCCCAGAAGTAGCAGAGTGGCTCCCTTTCCACTCCAGGCTTCCACCGACACAACATTTTGCACTGTAGCCGCTTCATATGCCGCCAGTGCCTCGTCATAGTGTGCCAGTTCATAAGCGCGATTACCCTCAGCTAACCAGTCTCGCGAAGTTGGCGAATGTTTCGTCTCCATGTCATGAGACGTGGGAAAGGCTATCGATACCTGTTCGGGCGAAACTCTAGGAATGGCTACGCGCACCTGGGTACGCATGTCGTTTTCATCTCTTCCTAACTCATCCAGGTGATCGGCAGGCGATGGCAGTATTGGTATAGCTGGTGTGGCAGGTGGCGCGACCGGAAAAACACTGTTGCCGCCTCGTGCCGTCAGGCGTGACTTAGAGGAGTCGGCAGTCGGGGCGTGCAGCAAAAACTCCGACTTGATCAGAAAGGCCAGTGGCCCATCCTGCCCATAGTCTGTCACATAGATACTGCCTGCATCCCGTACATGACTCGACATGGCTATTGCCAATTCCGCATCTTGCAGAAAATTTTCGCGCTCTGTTGGGCTTGACTCTCCCGGTAGCAAAGCACGTACTGTTACCCCACGCCCTTCATATTGATCAAACGCAGAGAGTGTAACCGTTTTTCGATCCTTATTTAGGAGGTTTTGTATTTTATAGCGTTCCTGTACCAATGTACCGCCTAACGGAATGCCGCATCGAGCACAAAAGCGAGCTTTCTCTCGATTGTGAAAGTTGCAACTCTGGGTATCCAAACACAACGTCCCCATAGGCCTCTTGCCTTTCTCCCCATCTTTTCCTTAATATACCAACGATGCGGCAGGTCTCTCTGAACTGAACTGCCCCGTCAGTAGCTCTCTCTACTGTAGCGAAAACACCGATACTTTGTCAATATGAAAATGTGCATTTTTCTTGTATAGCAACAAGCATTGATACATTGTATATGTTCTCTGTAGCTTGTTTGCCTATCCTGGGTCTGCCTGCCTAAAAGACTTGCCTCTCTTCGCAATCCCTGTCATAATATCATCAGTAAGCAGAATTACTGTAGCATTTTTTTGTCTAAAGGAGCTAGTATAATTCTCATGGCAGAAGCAGGAAGGGGAGGCAAGAGAAAGCGTACTCATATGCCAGATATAGCAACCAAGCAAAGTGGTGATAATGCAATGAATACACAAGCTCCGCAACAACAACATCCTGATAACGATCTCGAACAAGAAAGCAATAGCTGTATACGCGTACTCCTGGCGGACGATCATGCGTTGGTACGCGAAGGCACGCGCCGTCTACTAGAGGCAGAAGATGATGTCGAAGTGGTAGCCGAGGCGTCCAATGGCGAAGAGGCCGTCGAAGCTACTCAACGTCTTCGTCCCAACATCGCCATTATCGACATTGCTATGCCAGGTATGGGCGGTATTGAAGCTACGCGCCTCATCAAAGCTCATTGCCCTGAAACAGCTATTCTGATCCTCTCGGCGTATGATGATGAGCCATATCTGGTGGCGTTACTTGAGGCTGGTGCCGCTGGCTTTTTGCTAAAAAATGTACATGGACAAGAACTGATTAACGCTGCACGTGCGGTAGCACGTGGCGAATCGGTTTTGCAGCCCTCGCTTGCCGAAAAGATGATGCGTCGACTCTCTGCTCAGACTCGTCATACTCCACGTACCACTGATTTGCTGAGTGAACGTGAATTTGATGTCTTGCGTCTGGCGGCACGTGGCTTGCCCAACAAAGAAATTGCTCGTCGTCTGGGGCTGAGCATTCGTACCGTTCATAGTCACCTTGCCAATATCTTTATGAAAATGCAGGTTGGTTCACGTACAGAGGCCGTTTTATTAGCTTTACGCGAAGGCATTATCTCATTACAGGATACACAAGATACCAATGGCACATAGTACTACCTTTCAAGAGAAGCGTTTGCTTCGTCCTCAGTTCTATTTGAAGTCAGGGATTGCGCTTGTCTCATTATGTATCGCCCTTAGCTTGTTCGTCTGGTCGCTGCTCAACTATCAACCAGCCCGTAACTTTTATGGCCCTCGCGCTATCTATAGTCTAGTATTCCTCTCAGTCGTGCTGGCTCTACTGGGTCGACTGTTGCTCCTGCGCGTGCTTAAAGCGGAGACATCTGACATCGCTTCCGTTTTAGCTCAGCATCGTTTACGGGCAGCATGGCAACTGCTTTTCCTTTTTGACATTAATGCACCAATCTATCTAGCTGCCGGTGTGCTGATTGGTGTGCCTGCTGCTGTCCTAACCGCTCTGATTACACAACTGTTTCTCCAGGGGTACACGCTCCTCCGTGGCTTTGTTTCCTGGGCGGATGCTTGCTATCGGCTTGCATCCACAGCCCTCCTGGTATTTATTTCAGATATAATTTATACCCTGGTGGCAGGCGCATCGCATGACTATTTCACCTCTATTGCGCCTGTCTATCATCTGGCTGAGACGCGAGAACTGCTCGGCTCCATCCTGGCTGCTGTGGTCATGTTACTGTTAATTGCCTTGGCCTCTTTTCCTATTATTGCACATGCCCATGGATCACACTTTCGTATGGCATGGCACGAATACATTCATTCGCCTCTGTTGCGTTTCCAGATACTGGTATTGAGCGTTGGTCCACTCTTGCCTGTCGTAGATATCTTCGATGATGCCGCCGCCGAATTGGCCTGGCTCTTTTTTCTGGTTCCACTTTTTGCTATCTACTATCTCGCTCTCATCAGTACGCGCTTGAGCGTGCGTACTGGCGAGTTACAGCGTACCTTGCAAGCTCTCAATAGTGCTCGACGGCGTCAGGGCGAGCTGCGTGATTATGCCTCACTCATCACTCGCGTGCAGGAAGAAGAGCGGCGCCGCCTGGCACGTGAGCTTCACGACGATACCGCCCAGGCTCTCATCGCCCTCTCTCTGGGGCTGGATGGCCTTGGGCGTGTCATGAACAAATATCAGCTCCCTGCGAAAGATGTTCAATGGTTTGCCAGCCTGCAAAATTTGGCCGACTCCACTCTGGAAGGGGTACGCCGCGCCTGCCGCGATCTGCGCCCCTCAATTCTTGACGATCTCGGCCTGCGTGCTGCCCTGGAGTGGCTCAGCGACAGTTCAGCTGCACGAGGTGTCCCCTGCACGTTTACCTGTACCGGTACACCGCAGCCTACACCCTCTGAAGCTGAAATCGCTATCTTCCGCATTGTACAGGAGGCCCTTTCCAATATATGGCGTCACTCTCAAGCCACCCAAGCTGCCATCGAGTTGTTCTATCGGCCAGATTTGCTCAAAATTACCGTTTCGGATAATGGACACGGCTTTGCTCCTTTGGAGCAAGACCTTACCTCACTTGCGAATTCCTCGCGTGGCTTAGGTTTGTTGGGTATGCGCGAACGTGCCATGCTCATTGATGCCAGCTTGTCCATTCTTTCTTCACCTGGTCAGGGATGTACAGTGACGTTGACGTTACCTCTGAAGCAGATTTCTCCGGTCAATGATGCCGTCTAGGTATATCTGCTGTTGCGTTCTCAGTTCAAAGAGCGCATAGTATATGCAGGCGGGACTCATGAGTAGTTAGCTCTAGAGGGTAATCTGTCGAACATGAGGGTTGATCGATAACTCATAGGATGGAACCGGGACCGGACTGTGGGTGCCAGAACTGTCGATCATAGCTTCATCTTGGCAAGAGGAATATGTTTGTCTCTCCGTGCGATGTTCCTCTGTATCCGATATACTGGCTACTTGTGAGGTCTGCCGTTGCCTTTTTTGGCCCCATTGTACTCTTCTTGCCCCTACCGTAAACAGTTTCATATAATGAGATATAACGAAAGGTTCGTAAGATGGGCATCTCCTCTTTTTGCGATGCTTGCTTGCTACCTGGTGAGATTGCTTTCTGATTAGAAGATAGGATACTGTTTATGGCTACACACAATGACGTATTTGGTGCGCGTGCAACACTGGATGGTGTTCAAGGTACTGTGGTGTACTATCACTTGGGGGCGCTGGCTCAGCTTGGCGTACAGGGGCTTGAGCGACTTCCGTTCACTGTCAAAATTATCCTGGAAAATGCCTTGCGCTATGCTGGAGGCGAGCTGGTAACTGAAGAAAATGTCCTTTCACTGGCACGCTGGACGCCCGGTCAGGCTGCCAAATCGGAGGCTGAGTACCCGTTTTTCCCGGCTCGTGTGCTACTGCAAGACTTCACGGGTGTACCTGCCGTTGCCGATCTGGCGGCCATGCGCTCGGCTATGGCGCGTATGAAGGGTGATTCCCAGAAGATCAATCCATTAGTGCCTGCCGATCTGGTCATTGACCACTCGGTACAGGTAGACATGTTTGGCTCCAACCAGGCCTTTGCTCGTAACGTTGAACGTGAGTATGAGCGCAATAGTGAACGCTACGCCCTCTTGCGCTGGGGCCAGCAAGCTTTCAGCAATTTCCGCGTGGTACCCCCTGGTACGGGCATTGTTCACCAGGTGAACCTGGAATATCTTGCTTCTGTGGTTATGAGCAAAGATGAAAATGGCGAGACTGTTGCTTTCCCCGATACACTTGTGGGGACAGACTCGCATACCACCATGATTAATGGTCTGGGTGTCCTTGGCTGGGGTGTTGGTGGTATCGAAGCTGAGGCCGTGCTGCTCGGTCAGCCGCTCTACCTGCTCACTCCCGAAGTCATCGGTATGCATCTCACAGGTGTTCTCCCCGGCGGTGCTACCGCTACGGACCTTGTGTTGACCGTCACACAGATGCTGCGTAAACGTGGTGTGGTTGGCAAATTTGTCGAGTTCACCGGTCATGGCTTGAGCAGCTTGCCTCTGGCAGATCGCGCCACCATCTCTAACATGTCTCCCGAATTTGGGGCAACGGCTACCCTCTTCCCGGTCGATGCCGAAACACTCCGCTACCTGCGCGATACCGGGCGCAAACCCGAACTGGTTGATCTGGTCGAACGCTATACCAAAGCACAGGGTCTCTTCCGCACCGACGATGCTCCAGAGCCTCAATTCGATGACCTGCTTGAGCTTGACCTCAGCACTATTGAACCCAGTCTGGCCGGTCCTCGTCGCCCCCAGGATCGTGTCGCCATGAGCAATCTTGGTCGTGTCTTCCGTGAAGCTTACTCCGACCGTTTCAAGGCAGCAGAAAACAACGTTACTACAGAACATGCGGTCGATCGTTATCTAGGAGAGGGCGATCCACATGGTGAACCCGATCCGGTGGCTCAGAAAGAAAACGCTGAGCAGGTGCTTGCAAAGGGGGAAAAGGGCAATGGACACAATGGACATGTCCATGATGTGGTTGTCAAAATGGATGGTGCTGAAACACACATGACCGATGGTTCCGTGGCTATCGCTGCCATTACCAGTTGCACCAATACCTCGAATCCCTCGGTTATGGTCGCTGCTGGTCTGGTGGCAAAGCACGCCATTGAGTATGGCCTTTCGGTCAATCCTACCGTCAAGACCAGCCTCGCCCCAGGCTCCCGTGCCGTTATCGACTACCTTGACACCGCTGGCCTCACACCCTACCTGGATCAGCTGCGCTTCAACCTGGTTGGCTACGGCTGCACAACGTGTATTGGTAATAGTGGTCCCTTGCTCGATCCCGTTGCTGAGGCCGTCCAGGAAAACGATCTTGTGGTCGCGGCTGTGCTCAGTGGTAATCGCAACTTTGAGGGACGTATTCACCCGCAGGTGCGTGCCAGCTTCCTCGCCTCGCCACCTCTGGTGGTCGC
>WNGQ01003793.1_pt1 | contig 15167 bp, 16 predicted proteins | sample 5407661 | NCBI WGS metagenome assembly WNGQ01 (sample SAMN13153382, study PRJNA577476) | soil metagenome | isolation source: 60 cm soil or saprolite under Garry oak tree replicate 2 | place: USA:California | collected 2016-06-15 | reverse complement strand
CTCCAGAAGTTCACGTGGGGGTCACGCACAAGTCACTGCTGTCTGCGGGTTGGGACGCCGGTCGTCACATCGTTGTTAAGCCGTCCGAGGCCGGTGAGCAATCGCACTTATTCTGAGGTCGGACGTCCGCCGTAGATTTGACACCCATGATCTTCGTCCTCGCTCTCGTCCTCCAGCTCCCCCAGCTCCCCCAGCTCCCCAACTCGCTGCCGCCGAAGCCCCCCCCCGCGCCGCCCGCGGCCTGGCTCGCCTTGATCGGTGCGTACGCTGCGGAGCACGACACGCTCTACGTCTACGAGGACCGCGGCGCGCTGGCGCTGCTCGTGAAGCCCGCGGCGCCAGCGCATGTGGTTCAGACCTCGGAATCGGTCTTCACGTTTACGGGTCCGCGGATCTACGACGCTGAGCGCGTCGTGTTCCGCGCGGGCGAAATCGAAGTTGGCCGCGTGACGCTGCACCGGCTGGCGATGGGTCCGGCGGATGGCGGGCAGCTCCGGCTCCAGCCCGTGCGACCGGTCGCGGAGCTGCTGCAGATCGATCGCCGCCTGACTCCGCCTGCCGAGAGCGGCGCGTTTCTGGCCCCGGATCTCGTGGAGCCGGCACGCCTCGACTCGAGCGTGCACTTGGACGTCCGCTACGCCACGACCAACAATTTTCTCGGCAGCGTGTTCTACTCGTCGGTACACGCGTTCCTGCAGCGACCCGCGGCCCAAGCGCTCGTGCGCGCGGCGCGCGCGCTCAGGCCCCTCGGCTACGGTCTCTTGATCCACGATGCCTACCGGCCGTGGTACGTGACCAAGGTGTTCTGGGACGCCACGCCGCCCCAGTCGCGGTGGCTCGTGGCGGATCCCGGGCGCGGCTCGAAGCACAACCGCGGGGCGGCGGTGGACATCACGTTGTATGACCTGGCGACGGGGCAGCCGGTCGAGATGCCCTCGACCTACGACGAGGCGACGCCGCGGGCGGTGGCCGATTTCCCGGGCGGCACGTCGCGGCAGCGCTGGCACCGCGCCCTGCTGCGCCGCGTGCTCGAGGCCCAGGGGTTCACGGTCAACCCGAGTGAGTGGTGGCACTTCGATTATCGCGACTGGCAGCGCTATCCGATTCTGAACCGGACGTTCGAAGACCTTCTCAGGTAGCAGCGACTTATGACGTTTGGAGCGCCAGGCCTGAACGGTCGGCGAAACGGCGGGTACTCTTCGACTTGTCCATTCCCTTGGAGAGCCCATGCGCCTCGCCCTCGTCGCCCCAGCCATCGTGCTGGCCACTCCGCTGCTGGCTCAACAACGCGAGCTCGGCACGCTCGGTCTCAATCTCCGGGTAGGCGGTAGCCCCGCGGTCGGCGTCACCTGGCGTGCCTCACCCGCCGTCGTGGTCCGACCAGCGGTGTCGTTCGCGTGGAACAAGACCGAAACGCCGCTCGGCGGCACGAACGAGACCACGCAATACACCGTGAACCTCGATGTGCTGTGCCGGACCGCGTCCTGGAACCGCCTCATCTCCTACCTCGGCGCCGGCGGCGGCGTGGGCAACATCAGCGGCTCGGGTGGCCTGGCCGGCAAAATCTGGGCGGCACGCGCCCTCGCGGGTGCGCAGCTCAACGTGGTCGATCGCGTGGCGGTGTTCGGAGAGCTCGGCTTCGAATATGTGCATGGCGAGGGCTTTCAGGGTAAACGTGCCGCGCTGCAGACATTTCCAATCGGGATTGTAGTGTTTTTTAAGTGACGCTGGATGAGCGTGCACAATTTTTTGGGTTCGGTGTACGATTTGCAACGCGCCAAACCGGCTAGCACGCTGGAGGTTTGTCTGCGCTCGCTCGCCACCACGGTCGCGCTCATAGTCGTCGTCGGAAATCGCGGGCCCCTCCTCGCGCAGCAGCGCCAGTGTGATTCCACCGAGAACCCCAAGACTCTGCCGCGCGTCAGCGTGCTCCTCGATTCCGCGCGCATCGTCCAGGGGCTCTCCGCGGCGATGCTCGCCCCCCACGGCGTGCTGCTGAGTCTGGTCTACACGGAATCGGATTCATTCCCGCAGGTGCACGTCCTCGACGCGCCCATCGACAGCGCCGGCCTGTTGCTCGCGAACGCGTTCGTGCCGCAGAAATCCAAGCACGTCTGGGCAGTGCGTGTCCGCGTGGCGGGGGCGCGGGTGCGGGCGGGGGCGGGGGCGGGGGCGGGGGCGGGCACAGGAACCGATGCGGTTGCGGTCACCCTCGAGCGATCGTTCTACTGCCCGCCGGTCCTCGTGACCAAGGCTGACCGGCTCAGCGAGGTGATCTTGGTGCACTCTCACCCCGGCGATCGCATCATGCCGGGCTTGGATTTCCGCATCAACGCCGATGTGATCATCGCGCCGAGCGGCCAGGTCACGGAGGTGCGGCTATCGCAGTCGTCTGGACTGCGTGAGTTCGATGAACAGCTGGTGCAGATGTTGCGGATGCGCCGTTACCTGCCCGCGCTGATCGATGGCTTTCCGGTGACCAGTTGGTGGCGCAGCGACGGCCGGACGATGCGTCTGTGACCGCTAAAATCCCCATGATGACGTTCCCCCATTATCGCGACTGGCAGTGCTATCCGTTTCTGAACCGGACGTTCGAAGACCTGCTGAGGTGAGGACGCTGTGGTCCGTCCTCGCCATTCTGCTCTCGAGTGCGGTGCTTGCCGCTCAAGCCCCGCTCGAAGAGACCAGCGCCACAATCACTGCCGCCGTCCGGTTGCGCGAGGCGCCGAACATGGCCGCGCGCATGGTCGAACGTCTGACGCCGAAGACTGAGGTCTACGTCACGATCTGCAGCAACGGATGGTGCCAGGTGAGCGTCGGCACGCACTCGGGATATGTCCCGCACCGGTTTCTTGTGAAGCGGGCCGCCCCGCCTCCCCCTGCCGTGCGGTCTCCAGCGCCGCGATCTGATTCGCTCGGCTGGGAGCCACCGCCCGCCACGTCGCAGGACATGTGGCAGGTCGTCCATTCAATGAAGGGCATGAGCCACTATACAATCTTGCAGGTGGACGCGGTCGCTCCAGTTCGGGGACCCCTGCGCGAGTTTCGTCCGTCGCTGCACATTCTGTGCGACACTGCTGGATTGTCGGTCTACCTGATGACGTCAGCGGTTCTCCTGGCTGACACCCGCCACACGCCGGTCCGAGTGTTCTGGGGGGCAACGAGATCCCCGCCGCCGCCGACCCCCTGGATTCTGTCTCGGGAGCACAGCGCGGCCTTTGTTCCGGGGCCGGACGACTTTGTGAGAAAGGTCCTCCGCAATCCCGATCTCGGCATCGAGTTTCGGCTGGTCGACGAAGGAGCGAGAACCGCGAGCTTCAACACGCGCGGCTTGCGCAATCACCTTCCAGAGCTGGAGGCGCAGTGCCCGTGCTTCGAGGGGCTCACCTGGACGGCGCGGTACTGCGGGGCGAATCGCCTCGACAGCGTGTACTTGGCGACGGCGCTGGACGAAGTTCCCCAATTAGTGTCCGCACCCGAGCTCGAATACCCGCCGGAGCTGCGGCGGATCGGCATCGAAGGTCATGTGATCGTGGAGGCGATCCTCGATACGACCGGTCACGTTGAATTCGAATCGGTCGAGCTCGTGCAAGGTGCCAATCCGGAGTTCGACTCCGCCGCCGTAAACTACGTGCGCGCCGCTGTCTTCCGTCCAGCGCGCCTGCATGGCCAGGCAGTGCGCGCCCTCGTGCGTCTGCCGATCAACTTCGTGCTTCGACGGGAATAATGTCCTTCCCCGACTCCTTCACTACCGCGCGCCTCCGCGCCGAGCGCCTCACCCCGGCGCACTTCGACGCGATCCGGGCCATGGACTCGGACGCCGAGTACATGGCGCTCCTCGGCGGCACGCGCAGCAATCCGCAAACGCGCGTCTATATGACGAAGAACCTCCGGCATTGGGACGACCACGGCTTTGGGCTGTGGATCCTGCGCGATACGGCGGGCGACGTCGCCGGCCGCTGCGTGCTCCGCCACCTCGATGTCGAAGGGACCGACGAGGTCGAGCTGGGTTACGGCCTACATACACAATACTGGGGCAGGGGACTCGCCACCGAGGTCGCCACGGAGCTGCTGCGGCTCGGCCGCCACGAGCTGAAGCGTCCCTCGATCGTCGCCATCACACGCCACGACAACCTCGGCTCGCAACGCGTCCTCGTGAAGGCGGGCATGATCTGCGAGCGCGAGGTGGAGCACGACGGCGTGCCCCATCTGCTCTATCGATCGGTGTAGGAGGCGTTCGCGGATTCGGTCAAACGGCGCTAGTTCTAACCCTCTCGCACCGAAAGGCCGTCATGACCACGCGCTCGCCATTGCTCGCCGCGGCAGTCCTGACCCTCATCGTTCCGCGCGCCGGCAGCGCCCAGACTCCCGCGGACCTTCGCGCTGCCGCGCAGGCCCGCAACCTCGCCGTCGCGCAAGCCGACGCGGCGACCTGGGACAAGCTGACGACGGACAATTTCATCGTCGTCTTCCCATGGGGCGCGATGACCAAAGCGCAGCGTTCGGCCCAGATCAAGCAGCAGAAGCCGACGACGGCGCCTCCGGTTCAACACGAGCAATTCCAAGCGGTGGGGACCGCATTCCTCCATCGCTATCAGATCGAGAACGGTTCGATCCTGGAAGTGTGGGTCAGGGACCGAGGCTCCTGGCGCGTTGCCACCGTACAAGCCACCGGGTTGGACCCGGACTCTGCGGCGGTCCACCAGGCCATCACCGCCGCGAACGCGCGCTTCATCGACGCCTTTAAACGTGCGGACCCCGCCACACTCAGCGCGAACTACACCGACGACGCGGTCCTCATGCCGCCCAACATGCCCGCCTGGGAAGGCCGCGCCGGCATCAGCCAGGGTTTCACCAGCTTCCTGGCGCAGTTCAGTCTCGTGGACGCACGACTCGATACCAAGGACGTCATCCTCAGCAGCGATTACGCGATCGAGCGGGGCACCTACAGCTGGACGCTCCATCCCAAGACAGGTACCGGGGCCGACATCGTCGATACCGGGAAGTACCTGACGGTGTGGCAGCGGCAGGAGGGCGGGTCCTGGAAAATCATCCGCGACATCAACAACGCCGATCGGCCAGGTACGATGTGAAGCAGGTGACGAGCAAAAGGCCGCGGATCTCTCCGCGGCCTTTGCGTTCGCGCAGCTACAACTGTCTTACTGCGCGGCGGTCCCCGGCGCGTTCGCTAGGTCCGTCACCACGCTCGCCAGCCTCTGCACTTTCGCCTGATCGCTGGAGGTCGCAGCGTCCTGGCCGAGCGCGCTCGCGAGCCCGTTCAGCGCATCACGACGCGCCTGACCAGTGGCCTTCTCGGCGCGGTCCAGCTCCTGCCGCACCGCCTTCAGCCGCAGGGCCGTGAGGCCATTGGACCGTTCAAGCTGATCCACATACGCGCGCGCCACGACGAAGCTCGCCGGCCAGGTGATCTTCGGCTGATCCTGCGTGTTGAAATAATCGAGGTGCACGAGCTTGGCGGCCTCGATCTCGTTGCGCGAGAGGAGCCCGCTGGGCCTCAGCTCGAACACGTCGAGCCCGCGCGCGATCTCGGAGCTGTAGATGTAGCCGTTATACCAGTACGCCGACCACGAGCCGCCGCCCACGGGCTTCGTCCCGTCCACCGGTCCACGGTCGAAGAACGCGATCTCCTTCGGGTGGGCCGGGTCGGTCCAATCGAACACCGAGATCCCGCCTTGATACCATGCCTGCACCATCACATCACGGCCGGGGATCGGAATCAGCGAGCCGTTGTGCGCGACGCAGTTCTCGTTCGCCGTCTGCGGCGCCAGCATCTTGTAGTAGCTCTGGAACACCATCCGGCGATTCTCGACCGTGAAGATCGCGTCGGCGCCCCACTGCGGCTTGTCGTAGTCGCGGCACTTCGGCTGCCCGCCGCCGCCCCACTCGTCGGAGAACAGCAGCTTGGTGCCGTCGTTGTTGAACGTCGCCGAGTGCCAGTAGGAGAAGTTCGAGTCGGCCACCGCGCCGATGCGGCGGGGATGCGCGGCATCGCTGATGTCGAGCAGCAGCCCGTAGCCGCCGCATGCGCCGCCCGCGAGCCCCATCGCCGGATAGACCGTGATGTCGTGGCATTGATTCGGTCCGGGCGCCGGGCCGGTGCGTGGCTGATTCAGGCCGAACATCTTGTCGACGATACCCTGAAAGTTCGTGCGGAGCGCGGCACTATCGCCCGTGGTCGGTGTGCCGGTCCCACCACGAGCCTTGACGATACTGTCGAGCAGCGGAGTGGTGAAGCGCGGCCCGACAACCTGCTCCATCCCGAAGAGCGTCACCGTGAACCCACCGTGCGCGCGCGCTGAGTCCGCCAGGCGGTGGCCTTCGGCGATGTCCTGCGGCATCTCGCTGTGGGTCGGCGCCTGGGTCAGCGAATCGAAGATCCGTGGCGAGCTCACGATCGCGGCCGTCTGCGGCGCCGCGAGCGGCACCTTGATGACTTCGATCCGGAACAGCGCGCTGTTTGGATTCGAGTCGGGAGACTGCTTCACGCACCCGGGCAGCTCGGAGGACGAGCGCACCGGCGCCGAGCCGGAGACGTAGACGAACACGTTCGCCGTGTCGTTCGGATCGATGACCACCGTGTGGGTGTGCGAGCCGCGGCACGTCTGCACGTTCGCGATGTATTTCGGATTCGCCACGTCGCTGAGGTCGAAGATACGGATGCCGCGCAGCCGGTCATGCGATACCGAGTCGTGCACGCCGGCGCCGCCGCAATCGAGCCGGCCGCCGGTCCCCTCGCCGGAGACGAACAGCAGATTCCGGAACACGGACACGTCGCTCTGCGATGCGGGGCAGTAATACCCGTCTTTCAGCGTGGGGCGTGACGGCGTCGTAATGTCCCAGACTTCGAAGCCGTTGTAGTTGCCCTGGATGACATAGTTCTTGTAGAAGGAGAGGTCGGAGTTCGTCGAGCCGACGAACTTCTCCGACGGCGGCACGTTGGTCAGCAGCTTCAGATTCCACGCCGCCTGGCCCGCGTCCTTCAATCCGGGCTTCAGGCCGACGCGCGGATCGGGGGTCGGTGCGACGGTGGAATTATTCCCGCCTCCGCCCGAGGCGCACGCAGCAAGCGACACGACCGCGGCAGCGTGAAGCAATACACGAAGCGATTTCATGGACAATCCTATTTGGGTGTGGGTGGTGCGAAGACGTCAGCGGCGAGCATCCGCTGCATCCGCTCGATTTCGGTGGTCTGATCGGCGAACACACTGGTCGCCATCTTGTAGACCGGCTCTTCCTCACCGCCGCTCGCGGCGAACAGTTGATTCACCATCGTGATCGCGCCCTGGTGATGCTGGATCATCAAGCTCAGGAACAAGCGATCGAACGCCGGCCCGCGGGCCCGATCCAGCGCCGCCAGCTGCTCCGCGGAGAGCATCCCCGGCATCATGTGTGTGGCGTCCATCTCAGGCATCATCATGTGCTCAGGATCGGGGCGCGGCACGGCTTCGTGCCGGTCGGCGAGCCAACGCGACAGGAGGGCGATCTCGTCCTTCTGGCTGGCCACGATGCGTTCGCACAGGGTGCGCACCGACTCTCCCGCCTCGTGCGATGGCGCCCAGCCTGCGATCAGCACCGCCTGCGCGTGATGGTAGATCATGCCCGACATGAATTGCACGTCTGCGCGGGTGTAGTCCGGCTTAGGAGCCTGGGCTGCGGCAGGTGAGACACGTGCAGCGATGGCAGCGGCGAAGAGGCACGGAATGAAACGCGTCATGCTGCGGTGGATACTATCACGTCTCCCGTGTACTGCAATGTCGACCGTTTGCCACGATCTTTCTCTTATGACCAAAACCTCACACTTCGTCGCGCTGCTGGTTGCCCTACCGGTCCTCGGCTGCAACGGTCGAGCGGCGTCGCGGATCGCCGCCGACAGCGCGGCCGTCCTCGCTGCTTCGCAGCAGTACGTCCAGGCCTGGATTCACGGCGATACCGCGGCGGCACTCGGCCTCGTGTCCAGCGACATCCGCATCCTGATCTCGGGAGTCCCCGATGTGGTCGGCCCGGAGGCAACCCGAAAGCTCTTTGCCGACGAGATGGCGACGTACGATGTCCCGCTGCTCAAGCTCGATCACCAGGACATCATCGTGAGTGGCGATCACGCAATCGACATCGGGACCTACGAGGAGATCCAGGCCGCGAAGAAAGGCGGCCCGCCGATCCAGGGCCGCGGTCGCTTCATGACCATTTGGCGCCGCGAAGGAACGGAGTGGCACATAACGCGTTATATGCTCAACGACTTACCCGCCGCGCCGTCGCATTGATTCACGATCCCTTGCCATCGGCGCCAGCGCGGATATCCTCTCCACTCTCCTTAACTACTCGGAGCCGTCGATGCGCATGCTCACACTCGCGCTGGTAGCTGCCTTCTTGCCCCAGCTCGCGGTCGCTCAAGCCCCCGTCCACTCCGGCGCGGCGGTCAAGTGGGGCCCGGGCCCAGACTTCCTGCCGCATGGCGCCCGCTTCGCCGTGCTGCAGGGGGATCCCAGTAAGTCCGGCTTCTATACCATCCGGCTTCGCCTGCCGGATCACTTCATGTTCCCGCCGCACTACCATCCCACTGACGAGCATGTGACGGTCCTCGCTGGCACGTTCCTGGTCGGGATGGGCGACACGGTTAAAATGCGCTCGGCGATCCGCTTGGCCGGCGGCGGTTTCATCACGGCACCCGCGAACGCCCACCACTATGCGCGGGCGCAGGGCGTGACCGTGCTGCAGGTCAGCGGTGAGGGCCCGTTCGAGCTCACGTACGTGAATTCCGCGCAGGACCCGCGGAACAAGAAGACCACGCCGTAGTCGTCGGTTTGTGGAGGGATAGCAAAAGGCCGCGGCGACTGCGCGGCCTTTTGCGCATGTGCCCTAGCTCACGCAGTGATCTGCATTTGTGACTCTTCGCGCGCTCCCTAGTTGCATTTTTTAACGCGTTTACAATGTTGTACCGCTCTTGCGCCCCCACCGTTCGCTCCGCGCACTCATTCGCTGGAGGTTGCATGCTCGCGCGCTCGACGTTGTGCCGTCTCGTGATGTGCCTGGCGGCTGTTCCCGCGGCGGCCGCCGCTCAGGCCGACAAGATCCCCTGGGTCAAAGGGCCGATGAAGGGCGTGCTCGGCACGGAAGCCACGATCGGCGTCCCGGCGGGATGCCTGTTCACGGGCATGGACGGCGTCAAGATCTTTCTCGAGGTGACCGAGAATCCCGTATCCGGCAACGAACGCGGCGTCGTCTTGTGCCAGTCGGATGCGAACCCTGCGCCGTGGTTCGTGCTGTTTTCCTATGACCAGAGCGGTTACGTGCGCGATGATGAGGGGTCGAACCTCGATGCTGACGCCATTCTCGAATCGGTGCGCCACGGCACGGAGGCGGCAAACCGCGAGCGCAAACGCCGCGGCTGGGGCACGCTGTCGGTCGAAGGCTGGGCCACGAAGCCGTTCTACGATCGCACGACCAACAACCTGACCTGGGCCATTACCGCCCACGACAACACCGGCGGGCGTTCGGTCAATCACTCCGTGCGATTGCTCGGTCGCGGCGGCGTCATGCATGTCGACCTCGTCGCTACGCCCGCGCAGCTCGACGCGCTCGTGCCCACGTTCAACGGCATGATCACCGACTTCACGTATCTCCCCGGCCACAAATACGCAGAGTGGCGCCCGGGCGATAAGGTGGCGGCGTACGGCCTCACCGCGCTGGTCGCGGGTGGCGCCGGGGTCGCGCTCGCCAAGTCGGGGCTGCTCGTCAAGTTCTGGAAGCTGATCGTCGCCGGGATTGCCGCGGCGGCGGCCGCCGTCAAACGGATGTGGGCCAAACTCACCGGCCGAAGGAACGAGATGCAGCCGCAGTGACGATTGCGATTCTCGCGCTGCTGACGTTGGTCGAAGGCATGCGCCGCGTGCCGGCCGGATCGGTCGTGCTGCGGCGCGTGCTGTTTGGGCCATGGACGATCGAGCGACCGGAGCCGGCGGAGCGGCTGCGGCTCTTGTCCTGGTGGTCGCCGATCATGACGACGATCGTGCTGGCGCCGCAGCCATCGTATCAGAAGACGAACGTCAAGGATGTGCGTGCGCGGCTCGAGGGACGCGAGCTTTATACCGCCCGATTCGATCTGCGCGTGCTTGGCGTGGTCGAGCTCGTGGTCCTGGTGCTAGGCCTGCCGCTTGCGCTCCAACGGTTTGGCGCGCTGGGATTTTTCGTGGCGCTGGGCGCGGTCCTGCTGCTCTGCTTGACGATATTCACGGCACTGCTCTTGAGTGGTCGCGCGTTCGGCAAACGCTGGCGCTGGGCGTTCCCGTTCTTGTCGCCGTTTTCCGCGCCGCGCGCCGCGGAAGCCCTGCTCGAGGCGGCGCTTCGCGACGTGCCGCCCGCGGTCGCCGGCAACGCGCTGCTTCCCGCGGATGCATTTCTCGTGTTCATGCGGCCGTTCGTGTACGACGCGAGTAATGGCGGCGATGTGGACCGGCGCTTGCTCGAGGGGCTGAACCTGACGGAGCTGCGCGCCGCGCTCGCAGAGCGGCCTCACGGCACGTCTCAAAATGGACAGGGTTTGTGGTGTCCGCGTTGCGGTGCCACATTCATTCACGGTGACTCGTGCTCGGAGTGTGGCGTACATCTTGTAACGTAGGAGACCGTCATGCGCGCCCTGCCTGTGACTCTAGCTGTACTCTGTCTTGCCGCCTGTGGCAAAGGATCGAAATCCGCACCGCCGGCCGCACCACCGGCCGCCGCTCGCCCGGCGAGGCCCACGGCTCCCGCGGAATACACTGTCATCGTCAAGAGCACCTGGACCAAGACGACGCATCCGTTCGAATACCCGTCCGGCGCGCACTTCTCGGGGTTGATCGGCGCGTCGCACAACGCGAAGTACTCGGTTTTCGCCGTCGGTCGCCGGCCCACGCCCGGTCTCGAGCGTCTGTCCGAGGAAGGGAAGCATTCACCGCTCGACACCGAGATCCAGAGTGCGATCGATCAGGGCAACGCGCTGATGGAATTCGAGTCGGGGGGGCTCAAGAACTGGAAGGACTCGATGGTTTCGACCGTCCGCGTCGATTCCGCTCATCCCCTGGTCGACGTCGTCAACATGGTGGCGCCCAGCCCGGACTGGTTCACCGGCGCCACCAACGTGGACCTCGCCGAGAATGGCGGGTGGGTCGCGCGCAAGACGTTGACGCTGCCCGCCTACGATTCGGGTGGCGATGACGGGAAGACGTACAAGGCGCCGGATCGCGACGCGAATCCGAAGAAGCCCACGACCCGCCTGGCCGACCGGCACTTTGTGATCCATGGGCGCGTCAAGCCCGTGGCGATTCTGATTTTCGTGAGGAAGTCCTAGAAGAGAGAGCCCACGAAACACTCCTAGAGAGTTTTGAGGAATTTCACGAGCGCGTACTTCTCGAGCTCGGTCAGCTGCAGGAATCGATTGCGGGCGCCGAGTGCCTCGCCGCCGTGCAGCTCGATGGCCTGGCGGATCGTGGCGGCGCGGCCGTCATGCAGAAACGTGCTCGCGAAGCGCAGGCCCATGAGCGGCTCGGTTCTGAACTCGGACGGCAAGGCCTGCCCGAGGCAGATATCGGCCAGATCCGGACCCATGTCGTGCAACAGCAGGTCTGTGAACGCTCGCACGACTCGGAAGCGGAGCGCGGGATTGGGATTGGCGCCGGTCACGAGCGCCGGCACGTGACATGACGCGCACCCGACCGACCGGAACAGCAGGGCGCCCCGTGCCGCCGCGAAACTGAGCGGCCCGCGCGGCGGCGGCGCGAGGAAGCGGACGAACGCATCCGCGGCGGCGAGCTGCACCGCCCCGATCTCCGGCTCGGGCAGCGGATCGATCCCAGGGGGAAGCGGCTCGCCACCGATCGTCTGCTCAGTTTGATTGCCGGGATTCGTCACACCCATTTCCATGACGAAGGCGTCGGTATTGAACTCGCGCAGCGTCGCGACTTGCGCTTTGCGACCGAAACGCCCGAGCCGGCCATCGGCGGTGCGGTTCGGACGGCCGGAGATGCCGTCGCCGTTGCGGTCCAGCGGATCCGCCAGCGCGAGAATCTCCGCCTCGGGAACGGCGTCGAGCAGTCCGAAGCCAAAGAGATCGGGGGTGGTGCGATGGCCCGAGTCCGTCGCGGTTGCGGGAATCGGCTCTGACGTCAGATGCATGTACTCGCTGAACGCCGGTGTGAGCTGTTTCTGGATGACCGGACCGCCGACCGCGGCGAGGTCGTCACACTGCGCCGTCCCGTATTGGAAGGTCGTAGCGTGGATCTCGATGTCCTCACCGCCTTCTCCATCGTTGCTCCCGCCACCGCCCACCACTGGTTGCTCATGGCAGGACGCGCAGCTCGTCGCGTTGAACAGCGGGCCGAGGCCCGTTTCCGGTGTGAACTCGGTTTGGAAGACCACACGGCCAATGTCGAATTGGCGGCGCTGCACACCACTCAGCCCTGGCAGCGGCGTGCCGAGCGATGCCGGAACGATCAGAAACTCAGGGGGGGGCGCCGGCGTGTTCGCGTCAGGCGGTGCAGCCGTGGGTGCGCCGCGCTCGCACGCGCCCAGTCCGAGAATGAGCGTGCATAACAGCGCGTTGCGAGTCGTAAAAAGCATGCGGCCCTCCTGGACCAAATCGAGGGCGCGGGCGCATCATATGAGCCACCGTGGAACAGCGCCGGTCTTATGGGCTTTGTTCGGGAAAACGTGCTTGATTACGGCCATCCGAATCTGAAAGGGAATCGCGTGATCCCAGTTACACTCTGTTTGGCACTTGCCTTTCAAGGTCCTCCGCGCGAGACCACGCGCATCGTCACCGCGCATGAGTGGGCTGCGCGTTTGGGCCACGACATGGGTGACTCGATCTGGCCCGGCTTCCGTCCCGACACGATCCCGGTGCTTTATGTCCTGAACGGGCAGGGCACGCTGCTCCTCGGCTGGCACGGCGACCTGCCGCAAGGGTACCTGCCGATCGAGGGCGTCGCCGGCTCGGGCTGGCAAGCAGCCGCGGACCGCGGCGCGGCGAGCACCGGGACCAATCTCGCCGGCCGTCCCACGGCGCAGGTCGTCGTCAACGACTCCGAAACCATCGCCGCGCTCGTCGGTCTCACGACGCACGAGGCGTTTCACGTCTTCGAAGCGGCATCAAAGAAGGAAGGCCGGCGCTTCGGTCAGGGCGAGAACGCGTTTCTGGTCATGAGCTATCCCGTGTTCGATCCGCAAAACGAATCGGGCATGGCGCTCGAAGGCCGCATCCTCGAGGCGACGGAGCGCGCGACGTCGAAAGAGCGGAAGCGCGCCCTCGCCCGGCAGTTCCTCGCGGTCCGGGAATCGCGCCACCGCGCAATCGGCGCCGAGCTCGCCGAGTTCGAGCAGCTGGCCGAGCTCAATGAAGGGCTGGCCGAGTACACGTTGGTCCGAGTGGTGCAGCTCGCCGCGCGGCGGCGTGACTTCCCCGATCGCGCCGGTGTCGCGAAACTGCAGAGCGGCAAGCTCGTCGGCCTGCACAAGCTCACCGCAGACGTCACGCGCTCGATCCGTTTGCGGTACTACGCTACCGGTCCGGCGCTCGGCTTGCTCCTCGACGCACTCGCGGGACCGGCGTGGAAGACGCGCCTGATCGATGAGAATCTCACAGTGCAGGACGCACTGGCCGATGCATCCGGCTATCGCAGCCAGGAGCTCGCGCTCCGCCGTCAGGCGGAATCGACATTCGTGATCGCGAAGCTCCGCGCGGCGGCTGATTCCGGCGTCGGCCGCCTGCGCGCGTCTCGGCGAGCGCGAATCGATAGCGTCCTCAACGCGCCGGGGGTCCAGCTGGTCGTGACGGTCGAAGGCCGCTACCTCGGCCTGTGCGGGATCGATCCGCAGAATCTGCTGCAGGTCGAGCCCGGTATCGTGCTGCACACGCGCTGGCTCCAGGCGTGCGCGGGCGACGTGTTGCAGGCGACATTCAACACCCCGGTGGTCCAGGACCGCAATGCGCAGGTGCTGCGCGCGGTGATCGGCGCCGATTCGACCGTACACGTCACGACCGGAGCGCAAGGTGATGTGCAAGTCGAGTCTCCGCTCGTCTCGTTGCGCGCGACAAAAGCCGAGGTGTCTCGCGACGGGCGTGTGCTCACCGTGAAGATCAAAGTGACGCAACGTGATTGATTAGACAGGCTAAAGCCTGTGCTCGGCGAACATTGTCCTTAAGGACAACGCCTGCCGAGCACACCCTTTAGGGTGTGAATCGCTAGGGTTGAATCTCCGTCAGCGTGATCGCGCTGGCGCGCGCGTTGACCGTGTGCTGTCGGAGCGTGTGCCCACTCGCCGTCGCCTGTACCGTCACGTTGCCCGGCAGGACGTTCGCGATATAAGCGACGCCGTCCGCCGCCGTGGCGGTAGCCGATGAGCTGGGCGCGCCGCCCGCGTTGTAGCGGACGGTCCCCGCCGGGCTGCTCGTCACCGTCGCGCCCGCGATGGGCGTGCCCTGACAATTCCTTACGACGAGGCCGATGAATCCGTCGCCTGCGACGGGGCTGATGCCGGCCGCCGCCGCGAGGAATGAGAATTCCGAGCTCGAGACCATGAGTACGTTCTCGGTCACGTCGGCGGCAAGAGGAACGGCCGGATAGGCGTAGGTGCCGATGTGGTGACCGCTGTCCGAGATCGCGAGGTAACCGTTCACCGGCGTTCCACTTGTCGAGATCGCGAGGCTGTACTGGCCGGGGGTATTGGTCGTATCGCCTGCCAGGTGTGTCGTGTCCCCGGTGCGGAATCCATACACGAACGCGTGAGGTACCGGACCCGGTGAAAGCACATTGGCGGTTACCATCCCTGTCACATTGACCACGGCGGGCGCGGTGGTGGGGAGCGCCTGGCCCAGACACTCGAACCCGGCGGGGAGGCCGGTGGAGCTGCTGCCGCACGCGGCAAGCGCGCCGGCGATCAGAACGAATTGGAGAGCACGCATGGCGATAATCTACTCGGCAAAAGCATCTTTGTGAGTATGACTGAGAGTGCCAGCCGAGTCGAAGCGTTCAGCGATGGCGTGTTCGCGATCGCAATCACGCTGCTCATCCTCGAGATCCGCGTACCGCATGGCGACGGCGGCCTGTGGGCGGGCCTCCTGGCGCTGTGGCCCTCCTACATCGCGTTCGTGCTGAGCTTCGTCGTCATCCTGATCA
>WNGQ01003788.1_pt1 | contig 15174 bp, 15 predicted proteins | sample 5407661 | NCBI WGS metagenome assembly WNGQ01 (sample SAMN13153382, study PRJNA577476) | soil metagenome | isolation source: 60 cm soil or saprolite under Garry oak tree replicate 2 | place: USA:California | collected 2016-06-15 | reverse complement strand
GATCAACTTAAGCTAAGGGCTCGCGGGAAAATAACCCGTAGCTTTCTGGAATAGGGCATCCTGATGTGGTATGGGCGCGATCGAGGTTACCCAGGAGATGCTGGCGGCGAAGTTCGGGGTGATCTTCCCGCATCTGGATGAGCGGCAGCGGCGGCTGCTGATGGGGGCTGAGGCCCGGGCGCTGGGGCGTGGCGGGATCCGGCTGGTGGCCCGGGCGGCCGGGGCCCGCGAGGCCACGGTGTCGCTGGGCGTTACCGAGCTGGACTCGGGTGCTGGGCCACTGGGCCGGGTGCGGCGGCCGGGCGGGGGCCGCAAGCGGGCCACGGAGGTAGACCCGGGGCTGGTTCCGGCGCTGTTGGCACTGGTGGAGCCGCAGGAGCGGGGGGACCCGGTGTCGCCGCTGCGGTGGACGGCGAAGTCGACGCGGGTGCTGGCGGCCGAGCTGACCGCCCAGGGTCATAAGGTCTCCCCCGATACAGTCGGTGACCTGCTGCGGGCGGAGGGGTTCAGCCTGCAGGGCAACGCCAAGACCATCGAAGGTGCCCAGCATCCGGACCGGGACGCGCAGTTCCGCTACATCAGCGCGCGGGCCCGGGCCTGCCAGGAGGCCGGGGACCCGGTGATCAGCGTGGACACCAAGAAGAAGGAGCTGGTGGGGGACTTCGCCAACGGCGGGAAGGACTACCGGCCCACGGGCAGCCCGGTGCCGGTGCGCACGCACGACTTCATCGACAAGGAGCTGGGCAAGGCGATCCCCTATGGCGTCTACGACGTGGCGGCCAACGCCGGGTGGGTGAACGTCGGCACCGATCACGACACCGCGGCGTTCGCGGTGGAGTCGATCCGCCGCTGGTGGCAGGCGATGGGCCAGGCCGCTTACCCGGGCGCGCGGCGGCTGCTGGTCACCGCCGACGCCGGCGGGTCCAACAGCTACCGCACCCGCGCGTGGAAGGCCGAGCTCGCCGCGTTCGCGCTGGAGACCGGGCTGGCGGTCACCGTCTGCCACTTCCCGCCCGGAACCTCCAAGTGGAACAAGATCGAGCACCGGCTGTTCTCCCACATCACTCTCAACTGGCGGGGCAGGCCGCTGACCAGCCATGAGGTGATCGTGAACACCATCGCCGCCACCACCACGGCCACCGGGTTAACGGTGCGCGCCGGGCTCGACCGCGGCAGCTACCCCGAGGGAGCCAAGGTCAGCGCCGAGCAGATGGACGCCTTGCCGATCGACCGCCACGACTGGCACGGTGACTGGAACTACACCCTGCGCCCCGAGCCGCCAGCACCACCGCCCCCACCCCGGCCGCCCGCCCGCGAACCCGAACGCGCCGGCTGGGCACACCCCACCCTGACCGGCCTGGACGCCAGCGACTGGAACCAGATGATCAGCGCGCTCGCAGTCCCCTACCAGGCCCAGCGCGACGCTGAACTCTACGTCCGCCGCGGCGGGCCGCCCAGCCGCAAACCAGCCGGCGGGCACCCGCCCGCACTCACCCTCGCCGAGCAAGCCCTGATCACCGTGCTGCGCCAGCGCTTCCGCGCCCCCCAGCACGTCCTCGCTGAACTCTTCGGCGTCGTCACAGGCACCATCGCCAAGGCCGAGCGCCAGATCCAGCCACTGCTCAACCAGGGTGGTTACGTCATTGAGCCCGCCGGACCCCGGCTCGCAAGCCTGGCCGAACTGACCGCCTACGCCTCTTCCCACGGGATCGAGCTGGCCCCGAAAGCCAAACCAGCGTGTTAATAATCTGCGCGCCCCAACTCCTGGTGGCTTCGGCGATGTCGGTCTGCGTGCCAGTCGTGGCGCGCGACAGGAGAGACTGCGGGGTGTCGATTCGGACCAGCTGGGTTCGTATGGAGGGTGAGGGGCCAAGTTGGCCGCGTCGTGTTCGATCGGATTCCGGAGGTGCATCAGAGTGTCGTTCACTGAGGAGGAGATCGCCTACCTGCGGTCGCAACCTCTTGCGCGGGTGGCCAGCGTTTCGCCCGACGGCCAGCCTGACGTGGTACCGCTCGCCTTCGAGTTTGACGGGACGTTCTTCTGGGTTGGGGGCACCGGACCGGCTGTGGCCAATACCCGCAAGTTCCGAAACGTGCAAGGGGGAAATCGCAACATCGCGCTGGTCATCGACGACCTGGTGTCGCTCGACCCCTTCATCGCAAGGTCAATCCGAGTCTACGGACACGCTGAGCCGCCGATCGAACGCGACGGCCTCGTCGGTCCCGGTCTGTACATGCGCGTCACGCCGACCGTCTCGTGGAGCTGGAACATGGCGGGTGTCCCGTGCGGCCGCACGTGGTATGAGCCGCGGAAGGCCCTTCATCAGATCACCCCGACATAGCTGTCCCTGTTGTGCGAGCCGACTTCCACTTCCGAGATACCCGCAGGCCCGGTTAGCACCGTGGAAAGGACGACCTGGGCCACTGGACACCGGCGCAGATCAGCCGACGCCTTTCAAGATCATGCTGTCAGGCCGAGGATGGTGAATGGCCTGATCATGTTGCGGCAGGCCCATCTGGTGGCTTCGGTGACGTCGGCGCGTCCGGCCAGGCGTAGCGCTCCGATGGCGAGGTTGCGGAGGCTGGCCATGACGCGTGGGCCGCTGCGGGCCGAGCTATCCGGGCTCAACCCCGCCTGCGGTGTATCACGCAGCCCAGTCCGCCCTCTTACCTGTGCGGACACCTGCACGTGAGGTCCGTGCTAGTCACCACTGCGCAGCCGGGTGACTAACTCCGGGGGAAGCCCAGCCTCGTCCGGGCCTGTTCCGCAGCGCCCGTCCACGGACGGACTGCTGGCGCCGAACCAACGGCTGTCCTACAAACAGGGGAGAAAGATCGATGGAACTGAGATACGACACCAGAACGTCGGAGGATTCGTTGCTGGCGCGAACTGCAGCCCTGAGCGCCGGTGACGTCAGCCTCGCGGTACGCGCCGAACTCACCCGCATGCTTGCGGCCAGCGGCGGGGACCGGCGGAAGGCTACGGCCGCCGGCTTCGACGAGCTTGTTAAGCGGAATGCGCTGAGCAGGGCCGAAGCGGCCGAGTTGGCACCCATCATGGACCTGCTCTTCGATACGCCGGACGGAACGGATCCGAAGCTGGCCGAACAGGTCCGCGCGTACTACCGCATGCTGGCCCTTGACCCCAGCAGCAGCCCAGCCGCGCTGGCGATTGCCAGTGTGATCAACTCCCTTCTGCGACCCAGTGCCGCCAGCGGCGGTGGCCCGACCGCGCAAGCTGTGTCCAAGGGCGACGCCCTCTTCGGAGGTTTCGGTGCCTTGGTCGGCGCCGGAATCGGGGCAGGCTTCGGCGGCCCCATCGGCGCAGGCATCGGCGCTGTCGTCGGCGCGGCCGTCGGAGTCTGTATCGAAAGGTCATAGCTGCGCCCTACCCTGGGTGATACGGCTGGGGCTCCCAGCGGGGGATGCCGTCACGAATCCAGGGCAGCGAGGTAGCGACGTCAATCCGTTAGGTCATGCTGTGGCTACGGCCGCAGGCCCCGGCCAGGTGATGCCCACCGCCTGACCGGGGGCCTGTCACCGGGCATGCCTCGCGAGCGGCCCAGGCCGTCGCTGTACGAGGGTGCCTGATGCCAGGACTCAGGCCCGGAAGGATTCCCGGCTCCGGACGGGCACCGGGGGGCACCAGTCGGCCCATGCCATCCGGCGGAGGCAGGTGCCCTCATCCAGCAGGGTGACCCAGACCTCGGCGGGCGCGGTGTCGGCGAACCGCTCCGCGTGCGGCGCGGCGAGGATCGCCGCCCGCTCCGCCGGGGCCAGAGCGCGCGGCTGGACCCGGTCGCGGTGCGGCACCGGCAGCCGCCGCGGGGGTGCCGGGCTGGCGCGGTGCCGCCGGTACCAACTGGCCTGCGCCACGCCCCGAGGCCGCGCACGCCGCCCTGGTCCCGATCCTCGGGGCCAGCAGGGCGATGGCCTGGTCTGTCACGACGTTGACCCGGGCCCGGTGTCCGGGCCCTCGGAGATCGTCTCCAAGAGCGCCTGCAGTTTTGCCTGGACATCCACCACGAAGCGGGCCCTGGCCAGCTCCTGCTCCAGCCGGGCTTTCTCTTTGGTCAGCCGGGCGATCTGTGTGTCCCGCGGATCAGCAGCCAGGCGTCCGCGAGGCCGGGCCGGGCCGGCCAGCGCGCCGGCGTCACGGGCCCGCCGCCACTCGATCACATGACTGGAGTACAAGCCCCTCCCGGCGCAGCACCGCGCCCTTCTCACCCACCGGCGCCGCGTCATACTCGGCTACCACATCCAGCTTGTACTGCGCGGTGAACCGCCGCCGACGGGCCCGCTCGGGCACCTCCGGATCCGGACGCTCGTCAGCCACCCGTCCAGCATCGCCGGGTCACCAGCGCACGGTCGAGCACGGTCATAGTCATCTGGGAACCCGTCTCCATCCCCGCCCCCGGGAAGTCAGTGATTACTGAGGGCCGGGCGCCTCACGACAGCTTGGCAGGGAGGGCGGACGCGTCATGGCGGGGTGCTCGGCGGCGTCAGATCGGGGCTGGGCATTCAGCAGCCGGTACAGGAGGCCGACTAGTTCTGGCGCTTCACGACCGCAAGAACGATAGCCCAATGCAATCACCATAGGTAATAGCCGCGGGATTGACCCAGCCTAGACTCACCCGCATATCGATTAGGAACGTCTGATCGCTGGCCACATCGTACTCGTGATCGCGCGCAGAACATCCAACTCTGGTGCCGCAACCAGGCTATGACGATCCCGATCCGGGATATTTCGTTAGCCAGCATGGCCGCTGTTGACATGGCCAGCCAGCATCACCCTCCGGCGGGTGAATTCTCATCCTGCGCCGACATGCCGTCGCGGCTGCCGCTGCCAGGTGACGACAGCACTCGGTGACAACCGAGGCCGACCGATGACATGAATTCCGGGAATTGGCTCGGGCACGTCTGGCCTCCTGCTCCTCTTCACTTCCGGGGAGCAGCGGGAAGCCCCGGCCATCATGGCCAGGGCTCCCCGTGTTCTGGTGCCGGGCAGGTTTTACTTGAGAGCGAACTTCACGGTGCTGGGAACCGGCGAGCCGTTCTGAGTGAGCGAGATCCCCACCTTCCAGATGTCGCCGCTCGCGCCCTGCAGGTCGTTGACCGGCAGGTTGTAGATGTACTTGCCATCCACCTGGCGGAACTGACCGCCGCTGTCGCCCTGCGTCGAGGTCAGGGTGGTCTCATCGATTGGGGCGGTAGTCACGCCGATGGTCTTGGCCAGGTAGATCCACGCGGGGGCCGTGTTGGTCTGCGTGGTGACGGTGCCTGGCATGGTGAAGGCGTTGCCATTGACCGTCGCGGAGGTCAGGTTCATGACCTGGCCTGCAGGGTTGCTCCAGCCACCGTCAAGCACCAGCGCCGCGTAGCCCACCGGCTGGCTGCCAGCAAGCGTCAGGGCGTGTGCCCAGGTGTCGTAGAATGTGCCGCCGGGAAGCTGGCTGGTGTCCACCCGCACGTCGGACGTGTTGGCGATCAGGTTGCCGGACTGTACCAGGTTGTCAGTGAAGCCCGGGCCCGTGCCGTAGTACACGAAGATGTTGCCGATGGGCGTGTTGACGCTCCAGCGGAGCGCTCCCCCGCCATTGCTGCCCGCCGTGAAGGTGGCGGCTGCTTCCAGGTCGGTGATGCCCGAGACCGTGGTACCGGCAGGGGGCGTATAGCTCAGGGCCGAGTAGTCGTTCTCCCCGTTGCCTGAGGTCAGGTAATTGGGCGCACTGGGGTTCAGCGACTCGAACGTGAAGCCCTGGGTGTCGGTGACCTTGAACTGCACCGGGATGGTGCTGCTCTTGTGGCTGAAGACGGACGAGCCGTCGGCGTTAATGGGCTGCTGGACCTGTGCTGAGAAGCTGTCGGTGCTGGGCGCCTGCAGGGTCCAGGCCCCCGACGTGTAGGTGCCGGCCGAGGCGGCAGAGGCTACCCCCAGGGCTGCGAATGCTGCCACGGCCGGTATGGCCAGGACAGCGAAGGTCCGCCTATAGCGGCTCCTGTGGCGGTGAAACATTGATTCCCCTCCCCTTGTTTCCCAGCAGTGTTTCTGCCGGAAGCTTTGTGTGATGCCAGTTGTGTCGCATGATCCGTCGGCCGAGACGGCACAGCGTTGCCGTCCGGCGATTAATGATCAGCCCCCTGGCCGCGCCCCCATTGCGCCATCAGCGCAGGTCAACAGCCCATCCATGTGACACATTTTCACCCGCCCAGCGCCGGAGCCCAGAGGACCAACGTCCCGGCTGTGGGGTCTTTCGACCTCGAACAACCGGTACATCCGGTAAGCCGGACACATCCAGTAAGCGGGGATTAATCCCGGACACATCCAGTAAGCGGGGATTTAAAACTGAGAGTAACACACCGCTGATCCCGATCAGACCATCGCACCAACCCGCGCACGGCCACACCCAAACGGGTGTGCATGAGGCCGCCCCTTCGCCACCTGATTATCACTAATGCCGAACTCGCCGGAACCCTCGCGCGCTTCCTAACTGCCTGCCGAGAGTTTGGGGTCCCCCGGCGATGCGCTCAACGATTCTTCCCGACGTCGCCAAAGCGACCGCTGAGTTCGCGCGTGCTCAAGCCGGGCGGGCGGTCTGCGGGGCGGCGCCGGAGCAGGGGCCCGCACCGGGCTCGGCCAAGGCTAGGCAATCTCCGCCATCGGGGTTGTCCGGGTGGGTTGTGACCCGGCCAGGGCAGCCCGCGGCAGCTTGAGATGGCGTTGCGGGTCGTTGCCGTTATCGCCCGCCTGTGCGAGCATGCCGTTCGGGACGGACAAAGCGGTCCGGAAGGGGTGGGTCAGATGGCACGGCTACGGGCTTTGGCGGTGGCGGCGTCGATCGCCAGCATGGCGTTTACCGTGGGCTGGGTGCTGCCAGCCTCGGCGGGCACGGGCACTGGGGCCTCGGCCTACAGTCAGCCGACCTGGTGGCAGAAGTTCGAGACGGTGTCGGCCCCCGGGTTCCAGCCGCTGCCCAGCCCGGGAAAGACCGGGAGTGTCTCGGTGGGCTCCAACATCGACGTAAGCAACGAACCTGGTCCGCAGAGCGAGACGTCGATCGCCATCAACCCGGCCAGCCCCAACCAGATCGTCGCGGGCTCCAACGAGATCGACCGGTTGCCGATGCGAGGGTACTTCTCCACCGACGGGGGCTCCACCTGGGGTGCGGTGGACCTGCCCCTGCCGCCTCCGCTCAACGGCTCCGGGACGGACTTTGGCTCCGACCCTGCGGTGGCGTGGGACACCCGGGGGAACGTCTTCTACGCCTACATCGTGGTGTTCTTCAACCAGGGCTTCGACGCGATCACCGGCACCGAGATGGCCGTGGCCCGATCCTCGGACGCCGGGCGCACCTGGACCTCGACCTACTTCAACTTCAACTCCGGGAGCGGCAAGTTCAACGACAAGCCCTACATCGCCGTGGACACGAACCCGGGCAGCCCGTTCCGGGGCACGGTATACGCGGCCTGGGACAACGCCAGCCTGGCGTCCGGCCAGTCCTCTGCCAATGACGTCATCCTGGTGAGCCGGTCCACCGACGGCGGCCGGACGTTCTCCGCTCCCGTGGCCGCGAGCGGTACCGGGCGCGGGCCGAGGGCGGTCATTGGAGCCGACCCGTTCGTCGCCCCGGACGGGACCTTGCATGTCGCCTGGCACGACGTCACCGGCAACCAGATCGTGGCGGCGAGCTCGGCCGATGGGGGCCAGAGCTTTGGTCCCACCCGCACCATCTCCCCGACCCAGGTGGCCTTCGACGTCGCCATCCCGGCCCAGGACGTCAGGGGCGCCCTGGTGTACCCGGCGTGCGGGGCCGACACGAGCAATGGCCCGCACCGCGGCAACTTGTACTGCTCGTGGATGGATGAGACCCCGGCCAACGGCACGGACATCTTCATGTCCCGGTCGGCCGACGGCGGCAGCACCTGGGGCGCCGCGCTGCGGGTGAACGACGATCCCACCGGGCTGGCGAACGACCAGTTCAACCAGTGGCTCTCGGTTGACCCGTCCGACGGCTCGGTGAACCTGTCCTGGAACGACACCCGCAACGACCCGGCGCACCTGAGCACGGACATCTTCTTCGCCCGGTCGACCGACGGCGGTCTGTCCTTCAGCAAGAACGTGCAGGTGACGACCGCGCCCACCAACGAGACCTGCTGCGGCGCTCAACTGCACGACCAGTACGGGGATTATGAGGGCATCGCCGCCATGAATGGCTCGATCCACCCCATCTGGACCGACCGGCGCGCCGCCGTGGCGTCCCTCGATGAGGAAAGCTTCACGGCCACCATTACGTCAAATAATTGAGGCAACACTGCGCGCCCTAGGACGCATCACCGCACCGGCCCGGCTCACGGTGCGGGTGGCCCGCGACATCGACATCTTCGAAGCGAAGACCATTCCCCGGTCCCCGGCCGCCAGACCGAACACTGAGCATGACGCACAGGCCCCCGGCTCGCGGCGGCTGCCTGCACCTAACGCTGACCCGGAGCGGACAACAACTGGGCGAGCTACAGGGAACTGCCGCGCAGATCACCGCGATCTGAACGCTCACCCGCAGAATAGCGTTGCCCGCGACGTCCCGGCAGATCGCGGAAGTGTGCGCGGACTGCCCACGGCAATCGATCACGCTCTGCGACCAATGCCGCGATCGTTATACGGCGCCCAGCTCTACGATGTCCTGCCGGGGCAGGCAGGCTCTCAGGTGGTCCGGCGTTCCTGGTGATACTGGGCTGGTGTCCTGCCACCAGCATCCGCGAGCAGACGAGGTGCCGATCGCAGGCGGGCGGATGACCAGCGGGATGGTACGCCGCGATGATCGGCTGCTGCGGCCGATGGGGCCGTGGTCGCCTGCGGTTCACGAATACCTGCACCACCTGGAGGCGGCCGGTTTCGCGGGCTCGCCCCGGGTGCTGGGGACCGAGGGCGACAGGGAAGTGCTGACCTTCCTCGAGGGCGACGTCGCTGTGGACCCCCTTTGGCAGCCCGGCCATGGGCACCGGCTTCCGCCGTATGCCATGACCGATGCCGCCCTGCGCGGCGCGGCGAAACTGATCCGCAAGCTGCACTGCGCGGCCGCTGGCTTCGCACCGGCCATCACCAGCTACCGTTTCGGCCCGCGCCCGCCGCGGCCGGGGGAGGTCATTTCCCACGGCGACCTGGGCCCGTGGAACACCGTCTACCGCGACGGCATACCGGTCGCCTTCATCGATTGGGACAGCGCCGGGCCCGTCGGCCCGCTGGCCGACCTCGCCGCAGCCGCCTGGACCTTCGTGCCGCTCGCACCTCCCGAGCAGCTCGCCGAGGCAGGATTCGACCCGCTCCCTGCCCTGCCGGCCCGGCTACGCACGTTCGTCGATGCCTACGGCCTAGCCGACCGGAAGGCGATCCTGCCGGAGCTGCAGCAGTGCATGCTGGACCAGCCCGAACAGCTGCGCTGGCTCCACACCGTCGCTACAAATCTCGCTCGCGCGCTGTGACTCGCATCAGACACGCGCTTTGCCCGCGCCAGCGAGCAGTAACCACCGGCCCGCGCGGGGGTGCTGGCCCCGGTGATGGACAGCCAGGGCGCGGAGTCGCGCCGCAGTGCCAGCCTGCTGCCCGATGCCAGAGGTGGCGGCGTAGACTGCGCCGGGGAGCTGGACGGTCGCGCCTGCGTGCGGCGCCCTCCAGCTTCTACACGCGTTCAGTGTGAACCGTCCGCGGGTCCATCGATGTAAGGGAAGGGCCCATGCCGGGTCAGATCCTGCACTTCGAGATCCCGGCCTCAGCCACTCGCGCGCAAAGCTACTTCACCACTCCTTGCCGCGGAGGGCAAGCCGGCGCAAGTGACGACTAACTTAGGATACGAATTCCTCACAAATTCTTGGGATTGAAAGATTAGTCGCTCGTTGCGCAATCCGTAGGTGTTGCTACCTTGTCGCACGCGGATTTGACGCTGAAGCGCTGGCCCGGTGGCAGGTCGGATACGCGCCCGCCGGATGGTCGGAGCTGGCCGGGTACCTGCGCGAGCTAGGTTACGGCGACGGGATGATCGAGGCGGCGGGGCTCGGCCGTCGGTCAGTGCGCGGAACCCTCGTGGACTTGTTCCGGGACCGCGCCATGCTGCCTATCCGGTCTGCTGACGGGACGGTGGCCGGGTTCATCGGCCGGGCCGCCAAGGCCGCGGGTGCGGGCGTGCCGAAGTACCTGAACAGTCCTGGGACCGGGCTGTATGACAAGAGCGAAGTACTGTTCGGCCTGTGGGAAGCCCGGGAAGCGCTTGCGGGGGGCGCGCAGCCGGTGATCGTGGAAGGCCCGCTGGACGCCATGGCGGTCAGCGCTGCGGGCGGGAGGCGCTATGCGGCCGTGGCACCATGCGGCACGGCGCTCACGGCACGGCATGTGGCAGCCCTGCAGGACATGGCTGCTCTGGAGACGGCAGGGGTCCTGATCGCATTCGATGGCGATGAGGCCGGGCGCCGCGCCGCGGTCCGCGCCTACTACCTGCTTGTCCGTGTGACCAACCGCCTGGACGCAGTGGCGTTCCCGCCGGGACAGGACCCCGCCCAGGTGCTTGCCGACCACGGTCCCGCGGCCGTGATTGCGATGCTCTCGGAACACGCCCAGCCGCTAGCCGACTTGGTCATCGACGCGGAAGTGGACAAATGGAGGCGATGGCTGCGGCACGCCGAAGGGCGGATCAACGCGCTGCGTGCCGCCGCACCGCTTGTCGCTGCCATGCCGCCCGAGCACGTGGCCCGGCAGGTCGCCCGGCTCGCCGAGCGGCTAGATCTCGAATACGCCATCGTGACCGGTGCCGTGACCGACGCGCTGCCACAGGTCATCGCCAACGCAGGCGGTGACCGAAACCTGCGGGGGCCCGCCGGCCGGTGCTCTCTCTCCAGCTCGGCATGACTTCCCGCGTGACGCGCGGCGGGCGCTCGCGGAGCCGGTGGCAGCGGCACCTGAGGAGCGCTGGCCGGCGCGGAATGCCCGTCCACGCTTACCGGCCAGGCGCGTACCTGGCTAGCTGAGCCTCGAACTCAGGATCTTCGACAGCGTGATCGCGGAACGGGTGATCCTCACGGCTCGGCGTCAGCTCGGGGTGAGCCAGCAGGACCATCACCCACGAGGCCACGTCCTCCGGGTCCGGCAGGACACCCAGCCCCTTGTGCACCGGGCTCAAGGGCGCCAGCGCGACCGGGTCGCGGCTCAATCTGAACGACCAGCCTCTTTCCTCATCCCAGGCCAGGAATGCTTCATCGGGCACGGCAGTGGCGGCTATGTCGGCGGCGGGATGGAGGTGCAGCTCAGCGGTCCGAACACCGTGGCGGCTTCCCGTGCGGGCCAGCGCCACAGTGATCTCTTGCTCTTCCAGGCGGCGTCGGACGGCATCGATGTACCCAGCGTGAGCCGCCAGGATTTGCTGTTGGTCGCCCACTTCAGCGAATCTAACCGGCACACCGTCCTCCTGCGCCCATGATCCAGCCTGATCCCGTACGTCGTGCCGTTCACAAGCGCGGCCGACGGACACGGCGCACGCTGTAGTCGCAGATCATCAGCTCCTTCAGTTCCGCGGCCGTGTCAGCTTCCAATACCTCCCCGTCGTCGAGCCGCTTGGCGCGGAACTTGCCGTTCCAGGTGATGTCGTACGACTCGTCCCAGTGCCAGCGGAGGTCCGCGACCTGCCGACCACGCTCCCGGCTCAGATGGTCCCTCCACCCCTCGGTCATGCCGTCGTCTACCACGGCTGGAACTATACCCTACTCGTAGTAACTCGTATCTGCTCATAGGACATTATCGCAGGTCAGCTAGCCTCGTCTTTGTGATCAAGATCGACCCCACCGGGCCGGTACCGCCTTACCGCCAGATCGCGGAGATCATCCGCAAGCGCATCAAGTCAGGCGAGTACCCCAAGGACTCCCGGATTCCGACGGAGTCCGAGATCGTCGAAACCTGGGAGGTCGCCCGCACCACGGCGCGCCGCGCGATTGCCGTGCTGCGGGAAGAAGGCTTGGTCTACACGGTCCCCCAGCGCGGCACCTACGTACGCTGACTTGGCCGGGCGCTGATGAGCCGCTCTGTGATCGGCTCGGGCGCCGAAGCTCAGCCTATGGTCAGTGTGCGCGCGACGATCGGGCCATTGAGACAGCGGAAGGGCGTCGTGGCCCGAATGCGAGGATCATGGCTCCCAGCCAGCCGATCCCCGTGAGCCCGCCGATCATGTTGACCAGAAAGACTAACGCCAGCCGGTCCACCTGGCGGATCACTCCGATTAGGGTCGGCAGCAAGTAGATGCAGGCCAGCGCCATGAAGGCGAGGACCCATAACGCACCGCTGTTCGCGAGCGCACCCATGACCAGTTCCTCCCTGCCATCCTCCGGTCCGTGCCAGAAGCAGCAGACTCTATACACACTCCCGCGATCCATGCCCCGCGGCAACCGCGCCTGTGGATAACCGGGACCGGCCCGGTCAGCGACGCGGGCCGGCCCTCGGCGATGGGCCACGTCCAGGCGTCGGCGAGCTGCGCCGCAGTGGTTCCGTCTGATCCGCAACCGATGGGCTTGGCCGCAAGTCAGCGGGAACGTCACGGCCAGCACGCTGCGCAGCCCCGGCCGCCCTGGAGGTGTGCTGCGACGGAGCGTGGCCGAAGTGTGGCACCTGTGAACGCGCCTGAATCATGGCGGAATGCAGGTGAGCGGCCGCCGCGCGGGCGGCGGCCGCCTGTGCCGCGTGCTGCTGGGCCTGCCGGAGTTCGGCGACGGCGGCGGCCAGGGCCACGAGTTGGGCCATGAGGGCGATGGCCATCAGGGTGGTGTCGCCGGTCAGGTTCCCGGCCAGTGCGATCATCCGGGCGGTGCGGCGCAGCTCGTCGCCGTCGTGGCTGCGCCGGGGCAGTCGGCCGTACTGGGCGCGGGCCGCGCGATCGTAGGAGTCGGCCGCGCGCCACAGGTGCGGATTGCGGAGCGCCCGCGCCGCGATGTGCAGCGTGTCGGCTGCCGCCCATGCCGCATCTGCTCCGGCGGCCGGATCAGTCACGGAGCAGTGACGGATGTGCTCCGCGGCGGCCCTGGCTTGGCGGGCCGCGTGCCGGTACATCTCGTCCCGTTCCGATGCAGTGAACCGAGGTGCTCCGGAACGCCCCGCCGTCCCGCCCCGTGGCCGGTGCCACCGGTGCCGCAGGCGGGGCAAGGTGAGCCCGGCGGCCAGCCGGCCACCGCCGTACCACCGGCGTGTTCCGTCTGGCCCGGTGTGGCCGGGCAGGGTGACGGAGTACCCGGTGACCTGTCCCGGATAGATCTCGCTGTACCGCAGACGCACCAGCGCCCCGGACTCGCGCAACAGGGCAAAGAACCCGGCCTCATCGCCTGCCTGTTCCGCCGCATTGGTGACCATGGTGCGCAGTGCTCCGCGCATCGCCGACGCCGGAACACCCGCCCCGCTAAACGCAGCGTGATCCGGGCCCGCGCCGGTCCAGCGGGCCCGCAACTTCGGCAGCGTCAAGTCAGCAGCCAGTTTCCCGCCGCCGTACCAGACCACCCCGCCATCTCGCGTGGTGTGCCCCGGCAGGCCGACTGCGTATCCAGTGACCTCGGCAGGATTCACCGTGCTGTGCCGCTCGTGGATCAGTACCCCAGCGGCCCGCAAGCGGGCGAAGAACTCCTGTTCCGAACCTGCTGCGGCGGCCGCGGTACACACTTCCCGCCGGAGCGTCACCCGGGCCGGCTCCGCCTGGCCCCGCCGGGCCGCCTTTTCTGTCTCGGCCCGGGTCGCCCGCCGGGCTGCGGTGCGGTCCGCCGGGGCAGTGGGCCGGAGCCGGAACCGATGTTCCGCGTCGTGGCAGGCTTCCCGGACCCGGTAGAAGTCGTTCCAGATCCGCGGCCGAGTGCCGTCCTGGCGCGCCAGCGTGGCGACAATGTGGATGTGGTCGGCAGCGTGCCGGACAGCCACCCACCGCACCCCCAGCTCATCCTGTGCCGGGGCGAGCCCGGTCCGGTGCATCACCCGTTCCGCGACCTGCGCCCATTCCGCATCCGACAGCATCCGGTCCTCGGGAGCAGCGCGGACCGAACAGTGCCACACCGGCTTGTCATAGCCCGGTCCGGCCAGCGCCGCCAGCGGTTGGTCTAGCAACCCAGCCAGCCGCCGGAAATCCCGGATCCCATCGGGGCGGCGTTCCGGCTCCAGTTCCGCCGGATCGCCGAACCCGGCGACCAGGTGCGGATCGATATGTTCATTGGCCTTTCCCGGCCCGTAGAGGTAATACAGCAGGCGCCGGACGTTCCGGCCGCGGAGCACCTTCCCAATCACCGGACCATTCCTGCCCCCGGTTACGGAACATTCCGGCGCACCTGCTCCGCCGCCTCATCCAGCCGCCGGATCACCCGCACACAGAACTGCGCCGCCGGGAGCAAATCCTCACCCCGCTGCCCCGTGGCATTTAACCGGGCCACCGCCTGATTGAGGTTTGTTCCCACCCGGCGCACCAGCCCAGCCGCGGACACCAGTTCAACCAGAGCCTCGCGTAACGGCGCGCTGATCCTGGCCTGCTGGCCGCGTGCGGCGGCCAGCGCAGCCTCAGCTGCGAACGCGCCCCGGGCGAGACCTGCCTGGCCAGCGGCTCCGTCCAGCTCAGTCAACTCCTCCTCGGTGAGGAAGAACTTCACCAGCCGCGGCCGCGGCACTGCCTGCCGCGACCGCCGCCGACCGTGTCCCGCACCAGAGCCGCCGGTCATGGCCACCATGCCCGGCGCATCCGGACTCTCACAATGGCAATCCATGCCGTCATTATCGGCGGCTAGACTGCGCCCAGTCTAGCCCTATCGGTACCATTGAGAATAACTCGCTCGAAGTAGTGCGAGTTTCATCTGATGCAGGGCTCGCATCGCTTTACACACCGCCACCAAAGCCATACTTAGAATGTCTGGCTAACTCAGATAATGGGTGTCGATGCCATTCCGTGACGATGGCTATCACCGCGGCACTCGCGTGTCTAAAGATCTTTAATGCCGGAGGTTACGGAGGCTGGTCAGGGCGGCTGTGTGGTGTTATGCCGGGGGGCATGAGGTATCCCGATGGTGGCGGGCTGACCGCGGCGGAGCGGGCCCGCCGGGAGCAGGTGCGGTTAGCGGCGGCGGATGCGATCGAGGCGGGGGCCACCGACCGGCAGGTCGCGCGGCGGTTCCGGGTGACGC
>WNGQ01005375.1_pt1 | contig 15176 bp, 12 predicted proteins | sample 5407661 | NCBI WGS metagenome assembly WNGQ01 (sample SAMN13153382, study PRJNA577476) | soil metagenome | isolation source: 60 cm soil or saprolite under Garry oak tree replicate 2 | place: USA:California | collected 2016-06-15 | reverse complement strand
GAGGCCGATCGGGCGGAAACCGCGCGCCGCATCCTTCTCCAGGAAGGCGCGTTCGAGGCGTCACCGATCGACGCCCCGATCCAGAAGGCGAGCTAAGGCCCACTTCGGCGCGCCCCAACATATGCTGGGGCGCATGTTGTGGCGCGCGGGGGCTGTGGGGGTGGCATGCGTGCTGCTGGCGGCGCAAGTTGTCTCTGTCAGCGCTGACGACCTCACGGCCGACCTGATCGCCGCGCCGCCCGACGGCTCGTGGCAGGTCTTCGCCGAGGGCACGGGCCCCAAGACCAAGGACGAGCTCTACGGCAGCAAGGCCAGCACCGTTTCGGGCTTCGTCGACGCCTATGACAAGTCCTGGTCGCATGAGCCGTCCGAAGGCCTGATCGATCGGCTCGAGCGGTTCTCCTCGGTCTTCTGGGCATCGGTCAGGCTGAGCGAGTCGCGGACCGCGGCACGCGACAACAAGAGCCACAGCTCGTTCAAGGACGTCTCCGGGTTGGGGACCGCCGCGTACGAGGTGACCGACCCCGCCGACAGCCAGGGATACCTGGCCGACACGATCGTGATGACGCAGGGCGATTACGTCTCGGTGATCGCGCTCGCATCCAAGTCGCAGCCGGACCACGCCACGCTGATGGACCAGGCGCAGCGGCAGGTGGCGCTGATCCCCATTCCGAAAGCCGAGTACAACGCGGTCGGCCAGGGCATCGTGTCTGGCCTGGTGTGGGTCGCCATCGGAGCCGGGGTGCTCACGATCATCGTGGCCGCGATCGTGATCATGGTCGTGGTGCGAAGGCGGCGTCCGAAGCCCCAGCCTGCATTCGCGCCGGTGAGCCTCTCGCCCGACCGGCGCTACTGGTGGGACGGCATGTCCTGGCAGGACACTGGCGCCCGGATGCCGCCCGGCGTGCCGCTGTCACCCGACGGCACGCACTGGTGGGACGGAGTCTCGTGGAGGCCCCGCCCACCGGGCTGACGCTCGCTACACCCCGATGTCCTTGCGCGCGAATCGCAACGAGCCGAGCGCCAGGGCGACGGCGCCGACGCCGACCACCACCGCAAGGTTCGCCAGCTCCATGCCGTGCAGGAGGGGCGTCCCGTAGTAGTAGAAGGGCGAGAGGCGCAGCGTGGCGTCGGGCCACTTGAGGTCGGGCCCGATGAAGCTGATGAAGAACCAGGCCGCCAGCAGGAAGCTCAGGAGGCCGGTGTCGGCCGCCGTGCGCAGCCAGCCCGCGGCGAGGTAGCCGACCGCGGCGATCAGCAGGCCGAGCGGGATCATTCCCAGCGTGGCCGCGGCAAGGTTGCCGCCATCCAGGGCCACCCCTCCGATGGCCGCGGCGACAGCCGCCGTCGCCAGCGTCACGACCCCGACGATGACCGTAGCGGTGGCAAGGGCGGCGAAGCGGCCGAGGAGCACCGCGTGCCGCGACTGCGGGGTCGAAAGCACGATCTCCAGCCGGCCCTCGTCCTCGTCCGCCGACCAGCGGTTGACCTGCGTGACCGCGAACGCCATGAGAAGCACCGGCATGAGCTCGAACATGGCCCCGAGGAGAAGCCCGTTCAGCTCGGTGGAGCTGCCACCGCCGATGTTCTTCAAGACGGCGATTCACCGACGTCCCTGCGCACAAACAACCAGACCCCGGCACCGGTGAGGAGGATCGCGATCGCGAGCATCGCGAGCATCCCGCCGGCGCTGGTGCCGTAGCTGGTGATCAGGGGCTTGCTGAGGTTGTAGTAGTAGATCGGCGACAGACGCGAGAACCACTCGGTGCCGGGGATGACCCGATGCACCATGTCGACGACGATGAAAACGACGAGCAGGGCTCCGGTGGCCCCCGCGGCGGGCCCGCGCTCGTGGGTGAACTGCGAGATCAGCAGCGCCACGCCGCCGAAGACCATGCAGATGAGCGCCAGGTCGAGCCCCCACATCAGGCCGTCGGCCAGCGTGAAGTCCCCCTTGAACGCCCGTCCGCCCAGGTAGGCGATCACGCCTGAGATCAGACCGATCACGAGCAGCGCGCTCCACATCGCGGCGACCTTCTGGAGCGCGATGCTCACGCGCGTGCGAGGCGCCGAAAGCAGAACGTCCAGCGAGCCCCGATCCTCTTCGCCACGCAGCATCCGGCTCGCGGCCAGAAGCGGCCATATGCATGCGATGAACGCGAAGACGCCGATCTTGAAGGTGGCATAGCCGCCGATCGTGTCGGCCTTGACCGGATCGGCGTTCCACGCCAACTGCGCGGCAATGCTCGCAAGCGCGGCGCGCTGCGCGGGCGTGCTGATGAGCGCCGCGACGCTGGCCATGGGCGAAACGATGGTGAGGCCCATGCCGACGCCCCAGCCGATGATCGCGATGCGGTAGTCGCGAAGCGTCTTCAGAAAGACGTTCCTAAACCACATTGCCGGCGACCTCCTTGGCCGGCCGGCCGTCGCTCTCGTAGTAGCGGAGGAACACGTCCTCCAGGCTAGGCTCGTAGCTGGTCAGCGAGATGACCTGGTAGTGGGCAGCGGCCTTGATCACGGCGTCCGCCGAACCCTGCATGGCGAGCCGGACCGCGCGACCATCGTTCAGCCTCTCGACGTCGGTCACGCCTTCGAGCTGCGCGAACGCCTCGAGCGGCACCGGCTGCGCGAACGAGATCGTTATCTCGTAGCGCTTGATGTCCTTCAGGTCGTGCACGCCGCCGATCTTCACGATGCGGCCTTCGCGGATGATGGCGACCCGCGTGCATGTCTTCTCCACCTCGCTGAGCACATGCGACGAAAGGAAGACGGTGCGGCCCTCTTCCCGGGCATCGCGCACCATGCCGTCGAACTCCTGCTGGTTAAGGGGGTCGAGACCGCTGGTCGGCTCGTCGAGGATGAGCACGCGCGGCTTGTGCATGAAGGCCTGGATCAGCACGACCTTGCGCTTGTTGCCTGTCGAGTACTGGCGGAACTTGCGGCCGGTGTCGAGGTCGAGACGCTCCACGAGCTGTTTCAGGTACTTCTGATCGACGCCACCCCGGAGATTCGCGAAGTACCCGAGGATCTGCCCGCCTGTGAGGTTGCCATCGAGCGACGGCTCGCCCGGCACATAGCCGACAGAACGCTTGATGTCGACCGACCTGTCCCAGCAATCGAGGCCGGTGATCTTCGCGGAGCCCGAGTCGGCGCGGATGAGCGCCATCAGGACGCGGATGGTCGTGGTCTTGCCGGCGCCGTTCGGGCCGAGGAATCCAAACACCTCGCCCTCGCCGACCTGGAACGACACGTCGGCGATGCCGCGCCGGCGGCCGTAGCTCTTGGTGAGCTTTTCGACTTCGATGATGGCTGTCATGAGGCCTCCTTGGTACCCACTACCCGAACCACTCGCGAAGAATGGACTCGTCGATCAACCTGACTGAGCCGGGCGAAGCGCCCAGGATGCGCTCGAACGCGTCGAGGTAGCTGGCAAAATAGCGCTCGGCGTCCTCGTACGTGACCTTGTTCGCCTGCCTGGCGATGAAGAGCTCGAGCGCTCGGTTCTGGAAACCTTCGATCAGCATCACCAGGACCATGGCGGTGTCTTGCGCGGAGCGCGACGTGAAGGTGCCTTCGGCCACACCCTGCTGGACGATCTGCGTGAGCAGCGGGACCAGACGGGTCGTGAGCCGCTGGCGGATCTTCTCGCGAAAGATCGCGTTCTCGTCCGACATCCAGACTTCCATGAGCGACAGGACCAGCGCCCTGCGCTCCGTCTTCCAGCGCCCGATGTCCGAGAAGACTCGTGTCAGCTTGTCGGCCGCGGGTAGGCTCGCGTCGTCGATGACGGGCGCGGCGCTTGCCAGCGCGGCGTCGGTGATCCGGTCGACCACCGCCTCGAGCAAGGCCTGCTTCGAGTCGAAGTAGTGGTAGAAGGCGCCTCGCGAGGCGCCGAGCTCCTCGAGCAGGTCCTGGATGCTCATCGCCTCGTAGCCCTTGGTCTGGAGCAGGCGCTGGGCGGCCTCCACGAAGGCCTCCTTGCGGACCGTGTGCTTCTCCAGGTCCAGCGTCCTGGCCATGGCCGAATAATAGCAGACCGACAGTCGGTCTATTAATCCTGCGGCTCTCGCCGGCCGGGTCTGAGGTGCATAATCCCGCCACCACGATGGCCCGAGGTCCACTGCTCCCATACGCCGCCCAGACCACCTACCGAGACCAGTACCGCGCCGCCCGGCCGGGCTGGATGTCGAGCGGCGACCAGTTCGACCTGGTGGTGCAGAAGCACCTCACGCCTGAGAGCACCGTGCTCGACCTCGGCTGCGGCCGCACCGGTGGCATCGAGCGTTTCTGGCGCCTGGCTCGCGTGGCCGTCGGCGTCGACCCCGACCTCGGGTCTCTTGTCGCACGCGGCGTCGGGATGTCCGTGCTGCAGGGCGGCGGCGAGCACCTGCCCTTCGCGGACGCGTCCTTCCACGTGGTCGTGAGCGTGTGGGTGCTCGAGCATCTCGAGACCCCGGAGAACGTGTTCGCCGAGGTCGTACGCGTGCTCAAGCCCGGCGGTCACTTCATCTTCCTCACGCCCAACGCACTGAATCCGCTGGTGTTGGGCAACCGCGTCGGACAGCTCGCGCCGTGGCTGCAGAAGCAGCTCGTTTCGAATGTCTACGGACGTGATGGCTCGGACACGTTCGCCGTGCGCTATCGCGCCAACACCAGCTCGCGCATCAGGGAGATGGCCGCTGCAACGGGCTTCGACGTGGCCGAGCTGAAGGTGATCGCTGACCCGACCTACGTCGCTTTCAACGCGCTCATGTTCAAAGCGGCGATGCTGAGCGACCGCATGCTGCCGGCAGGACTTGGCGTTCACCTCCTTGGGGATCTGCAGAAGCGCACGTAGCAGCCCTCACCCCGACCCTGCGCGCCAGGCGCGACCAGGACGCGTGACTCGCGCTCAGCCTGTGCTCCCAGAGGGAGAGGGATACTCGGGCCGGTACTCTTAAGGATCCATTGCCCGCCACGAATTCGGTTCGAGAACGGCTGGACAAGCTGTTCCGGCAGCGCATCGTCATCTTCGACGGGTCCGTCGGCGTGCTCATCCAGCGCAAGGACCTGACCGAAGAGGACTTCCGCGGCGAGCGCTTCAAGAATCATCCGCGGCCGCTGCGCAACGACGTCGACGTGCTGTGCCTCACGCGGCCCGACATCGTCGCGCAGGTGCATCGCGACTACCTCGAGGCGGGCGCCGACCTCATCACCACCAACACCTTCACCGCAACGCCGATCTCGCAGGCCGACTACGGGCTCGAGAGCTTCGTGTACGAGATGAACCGCCGCGGCGCTGAGATCGCGCGCGGGGAGGCGGACAAGTTCGACAACCGGTTTGTCGCCGGATCACTTGGGCCCACCAACGTCACGCTCTCGCTGTCGCCCAAGGTCGACGATCCGTCGTTCCGCGAAATCACATTCGACCAGCTGCGTGACGGATACGCCGAGGCCGCCCGCGGCCTGCGCGACGGCGGCGCGGACTTCCTGCTGATTGAAACCATCTTCGACACGCTCAACGGCAAGGCGGCCATCGCCGCGGCCAGGGAGGTCGCGCCCGAGCTGCCGATCTTCATCTCGGTCACCATCGTCGACCGCGCCGGCCGCAACCTGTCCGGCCAGACGGTCGAGGCGTTCTGGACCTCGGTCGAGCACGCCGAGCCATTCGCTGCGGGGGTCAACTGCTCGCTCGGCGCGACCGAGATGCGCCCTTACATCGCGGACATGTCGCGCGTCGCGCCCGTCTACGTCTACTGCTATCCGAACGCCGGGCTGCCCAACGCGATGGGCGGTTACGACGAGAAGCCGAACATGACGAGCCGGCTGCTGCGCGAGTTCGCCGAGAGCGGATTCCTCAACGCCGCCGGCGGCTGCTGCGGCACCACGCCCGAGCACATCAGGCAGATCAAGGCGGTGATGGCAGACCTCGCCCCGCGCGAGCTGCCGGAGCCGGCTCCGCACACTCGCTTCAGCGGGCTCGAGCCGTTCGAGATCACGCCCGACAGCGGATTCGTCACCATCGGCGAGCGCACCAACATCACGGGTTCACAGCGATTCCGCCGCCTCATCGAGTCCGGCGATTTCAGCGGCGCCGTGCAGGTCGCGCTCGACCAGGTGCGCGGCGGCGCCAACCTGCTGGACGTGAACATGGACGCCGACCTTCTCGACTCGGAGGCGGCGATGGTCAAGTTCCTGAACTTCATCGCGACCGAGCCTGAGATCGCGCGCATTCCGATCATGGTCGACAGCTCGAAGTGGACCGTGCTGGAGGCCGGCCTCAAGTGCCTGCAGGGCAAGGGCGTCTGCAACTCGATCAGCCTCAAGGAAGGCGAGGACGCATTCCTCGAGAAGGCGCTCAGGGTGCGCGAGCTTGGGGCCACGGCCGTCGTGATGGCCTTCGACGAGAAGGGCCAGGCCGACACGCTGAAGCGCAAGGTCGACATCTGCGCGCGTGCGTATGAGCTGCTGACGGAGAAGGCGGGCTACCGGCCCGAGGACATCATCTTCGACCCCAACATCCTCGCCATCGCGACAGGCATCGAGGAGCATGCCGCTTACGCCAAGTTCTTCATCGAAGCCACGCGAGAGATCAAGCGGCGCTTCCCTGGCGTGCGCATCTCGGGCGGCGTTTCGAACCTTTCGTTCTCGTTCCGCGGCAACGACCGCGTGCGCGAGGCGATGCACTCGGCGTTTCTCTATCACGCGATCCGCGCGGGCCTCGACATGGCCATCGTCAACGCCGGCCAGCTCGCGGTGTACGAGGACATCCCGAAGGACCTGCTGGAGCTGGTCGAGGACGTCATCTTCGACCGGCGACCCGACGCCACCGAGCGCATGGTCGAGTTCGCCAAGACCGTGTCTGGCGGCGGTGCGAAGCGAGAGGTCGACCTCCGCTGGCGCGAAGGGACAGTCGAGGAGCGCCTTGCCTTTGCAGTGCTGCACGGCGAGGTGGGGTACATCGAGGCCGACGCCGAAGAGGCGAGGCAGAAGCTCGGCAAGCCGCTCCAGGTCATCGAAGGTCCGCTGATGGACGGAATGCGCGTGGTGGGCGATCTCTTCGGCGCGGGCAAGATGTTCCTGCCGCAGGTGGTGAAGAGCGCGCGGGCGATGAAGCGCGCGGTCGCGTACCTCGAGCCGTTCATGCTCGCGGAGAAGGAGGCGACCGGGGCGCGGCACGCGCGGGGCAAGCTCGTACTCGCGACCGTCAAAGGCGACGTTCACGATATCGGCAAGAACATCGTCGGCGTCGTGCTGGGATGCAACAACTACGAGGTGCACGACCTCGGCGTGATGGTGCCCGCAGACCGCATCCTCGACACCGCCCTCGAGCTCGGCGCTGACGCGGTGGGACTTTCGGGTCTCATCACACCATCGCTGGATGAGATGGTCGATGTCGCCAAAGAGATGACGCGGCGCGGGATGGAGATCCCGCTGCTCATCGGAGGTGCGACGACCTCGAAGCAGCACACCGCGGTGCGCATCGCCCCCGCGTACAGCGGCTCGACAGTGCACGTGCTCGACGCATCTCGCGTCATCGGCGTCGTCTCCGACCTCCTCGACGCGGGCCGGCGCCCCAGGTTCGACAGCGACAACCGCGCTCTGCAGGAGAAGCTGCGCGCGCAGCACACGTCGGCCCAGCGCGAGCTGCTGCCGCTCGACGCTGCCAGAGAGAGCCGGTGGCGGCTTGATTTCGACGCGCTACCAAAGCCGCCGTTCACCGGCGCCCGCACCATCGAGCCGGATCTCAAGACGCTGCGCGAGTACATCGACTGGACGTTCTTCTTTCACGCGTGGGAGCTCAAGGGCAAGTACCCGGCAATCCTCGAAAGCCCGTCGCATGGCGCCGCGGCACGCGAGCTGTTCGGTCATGCGCAGGAGCTGCTGGGCGAGATCGAGTCGCAGGGCCTGCTGCACGCGCGTGGCGTGTACGGCTTCTGGCCGGCGCGCTCCGACGGAGACGACGTCGTGCTCGAAAACGGGGTGCGCTTCCCGATGCTGCGCCAGCAGGTCGACCACGGCGACGACAAGCCGTATCTCTCGCTGGCCGACTTCGTAGCCCCGGCCGGCGACCACGTCGGCGCTTTCGCGGTCACAGCCGGCCTGGGTGTCGATGAGCTGGCCGCGAGGTTCTCCGCCGAGCACGACGACTACCGCGCGATCATGACCAAGGCTCTCGCCGACCGCCTGGCCGAGGCCTTCGCCGAGTACCTGCATGAGAAGGTGAGGCGCGACTGGTACGAGACCGGGCCGAAGATGTCGAGCGAGGACCTCATCCGCGAGCGATACCGCGGCATCAGGCCGGCGTTCGGCTACCCCGCGTGCCCCGACCACACCGAGAAGCGCACGCTCTTCGACCTCTTGGGCGCGCGCTCGATCGGAATGGAGCTGACCGAGACTTGCGCGATGACGCCGACGGCAGCAGTGGCCGGCCTGTACTTCGGGCATCCGCAGTCGCGCTATTTCATGGTCGGCAAGATCGGGCGTGACCAGGTATCCGACTACGCTCGCCGCAAGGGCATGACGGTCGCCGAGATGGAGCGGTGGCTGCGCCCGAACCTGGGCTACGAGTCGTAACACCCCAGGTCCCCGGTCGTTAGAACGAGTGATGGTCTGCCGACTGCTCGCGGTCGCGCTCGTGGCCACCGCCGCGTGCTCGAGCTCCACCGGCCACGCGTCCAGGCCCACGGCCTCACCCTCCGCGACCCCAAGCGCAACCGTGACGGTCCTGCCGACGGCGACGCCGGGTGGCAATTCGGATCTGCCCGTCACCCGGGTCGGATTCACGTGCAGCCTGCCGGCCGTCGTCACGGCGGGCGGCGGCGATTTCGTGAGCTACAACGGCGGCTTCATCAGCTTCCCGGGCGGGACGTACGCGCAGGATCCGAACGGCCTGATCACCACAGGGTCATCGCAACAGGAGGTCCAGACCAAAGCGACGCCCGTGCTCACCGGCGTTCCCCAGGACGGCCCGACCTTCTACGACGCGGGCGTCCATCGCTGGGTGCCAGTCAGCGCCGCGCAGTCATCGCCTGACGGCTCCTCCTACGCCTATGCGACGACCGGCGCTTCTTCGAGCGAGGGCGCGACGTTCCACATCGTCAATGCATCCACCGCAACGCAGAAGACATTCACCGTCGCAGTGCCCAACGTCGGCGCGGCCAACGGAGTCCAGGTCATGGAGTACGACGGCAGCGGGGTGTACTTCGTGGTCACGCAGGTCGAGGCCTATCCCGTCGGCGTCTGGCGATTGGACGCGCGCACCGGCCAGGTCACAGCTCTCGCTCGCGTGGCCAACGTCATGGCCGTGCGGGGAGGCTTCGCATGGGGAGGCGCGGTCGACACGCACGACCCCAGCCCGCCCAAGGTGGCCGCAAGCCGGGTGCTGTTCAACAGCATCGTGCAGGTCAATCTTTCCAACGGCGCGCAGACCGCCTGGTTCTACTCGCCCGGGCGCAGCGAGACCCTGCTCGGCCTGGCAGCGGGCCGGCCCGTGATAAACATTGGCGACGGCCCCGACTTTCCGCCGTTTGGCGGGGAGATCCGGCTGCTCGATCATCCGTCGAGCGGCGCTGAGGACACCGGGCAGCTCGTATACGGCCGTGGCGTGGCGTTGCGCGACCCGCAGGGCGACGGCGACCGCGTGTGGTTCGGGAGCGATCGTGGCATCTACCTCTACACGGCGGATGGCGGCCTGCAGAAGGTGTACGCGATCTCAACGAGCCAGGATGGCTCGATCACGACCATCGCACCTGCCGGCATCTGCCGCTGACTTGCGCTGACGCGCTCATGCGGATAATCTCGAAGGACTGGTAGCCATGGCCCGCGGGCAAGCCAGCGGAAGGGGGGTGGCGGGCGCGCTTTGCCAAGGGGGTGCTGCATTGCACGTTTCACGTCTCAAGCGCAGGCTCGGACGTTTCGCCGTGGGCGTATTGAGCGCGGCCGTAGCGTTGCCGGGGCCGTCTAGCGTCGCGGCAGCGGCGGCGGTGGTCATGCACCCGACCGTCAGCGACTACGTGCAGATCAACAGCAGCACGACGCCACCCACGCAGGCGCAGTGCAACTCGGTGGGTCGGCGTTGCTTCTCGCCGCAGGCCATCCAGGCCGCGTACAACCTGGGACCACTGTACGCAGCCGGGCTCAACGGCCACGGTATGACCATCGCCATCGTCGACTCGTACGGCAGCGACACCATCGCGCACGACCTGCACGTCTTCGACCAGGCGTTCGGCATCGCGCCGATATGCGGCGAGGAAGGCGTCACGTGCACGGCCGGCATGCCGACCTTCAGCCAGCTGCACCTGCAGGGTGCGCCGGCCACCACGGCCCCGCCTTCGACGTCCAACGCACCGGGGCAGGAAAACAAGTCGGCCTGGGCGCTCGAGGTCTCGCTCGACGTCGAGACAGCCCACGCGATGGCGCCAGGCGCGAACATTCTGCTCGTCACCACGCCCACCGCCGAGACCCTCGGCGTCCAGGGCTTCCCGGACATGATGAACGCCGAGCAGTACGTCGTCGATCATCACCTCGCCAACGTGATCTCGCAGAGCTTCGCCTCGACTGAGCAGGCATTCGGCAGCGCGCAGTCGCTGTTGAACCTGCGGCACGCTTTCGTCTCGGCCGCGGCAAACGGCGTCACCGTCCTGGGCTCGTCCGGCGACTTCGGGTCGGCCGGTGTGCTCAAGACGCCCGTCGGCCAGGGCGGCACCCTGATGTCCACCCCAGCCGTCTGGTGGCCGTCCAGCGACCCGCTGGTGACCGGCGTTGGCGGCACCTACCTGTGCACCGACGCGACCAATACCGTCGCTCGTGTTGTGGACAGCGTCAGCCCGCCCGCAGCCTGCCAGGTCCACCCCGGCGTAGCGGAGGTCGGCTGGATCGACGCGGGCGGCGGCTTCAGCTCCGTCTTCTCGAAGCCCGCGTACCAGAACACGCTGCCCGCCGGCAGCACGCCCATCGGTTCCATGCGCGGAGTTCCTGACATCGGCCTGCAGGCCAGCTCGCGCACCGGAGCGCTCGTCTACATCTCACTGCCGCCTGACGGCCAGAGCGGCCTGAACTGCAACGGCACCCCGTGCAGCGCCGGCTGGTTCGACATCGGCGGCACGTCGCTTAGCTGCCCGCAGTGGGCGGCCCTGGTCGCACTCGCCGACCAGGTCAACGGCGGCGGGCTGGGTCTCATCAACCCGGCGCTGTACGCGCTGGGCGCGGACCCGACCCGGTACGCCAACGACTTCTTCGACGTCACCACCGGCAACAACACTGCCGTATCGGGTGTCCCCGGATACCCCGCCACCACTGGCTGGGACCCGGTCACTGGACTTGGCACACCTAATGCGGCCAACCTGGTGCCCGACCTCGTCCTAGCGGTTCACGGGCACTAACGACCAGGCACTTCTTTCTCGAGGGGCTCCCGCCGAGGGAGCCCCTCAGCTTTTCCCGGCGGACCCGCGATGGCGGCGGCCAGCACTGACGAGGCAGCCGGGACCCAGGGTGCTAGCCCGACCGTGAAGGAGAGGATCAACAGGCCCAACACGAGCGTTGCGACAACCGAGGGCGCTCGCGACCTCGTCCTTGCGGAAAGGATCGGCGCCAGCGAGAGCACGGTCACCACTACGACAACCGCCACCCCCATCACGTCCAGGTTGGCGATGTAGGCCGAGCCGTTCGGACCGCCGGCAAAGAGCCCGTAAACGAGGACGCCGGCCGAGTAAACCGCGGCCGGCCACACGAGCACCTGCCGTACTCGACGGAATGAGGCTCCCAGCATCCCGGCGATGACGCCGAGAACCGGAAAGCCGGCCATCCATACAGCGAACAGGGTCACCCGCCGGTTGACCGCGCTTTCTGGATCGCCTCCCAAACGCGCATCGGATGCAGCGGCATGTCGAGATGGCGCACGCCGAGATGGGACAGGGCGTCGATGACCGCGTTCTGCACCGCGGGCGTGGACCCTATGGTGCCCGACTCACCGACGCCCTTCGCGCCCAGCGGGTTCAGAGGCGTCGGCGTCTCCATCGTCACCGTCTCGACCAGCGGGATCTCGCCGATCGAGGGAATGCCGTAGTCCACGAAGCTCGCCGTGAGCGGGTTGCCGTCGGCGTCGTAGACGAACTCTTCGTACAGGGCCTGGCCGATTCCCTGGGCGACGCCGCCGTGGATCTGGCCCTCGACGAGCATGGGGTTGAGGACCGTGCCGCAGTCGTCCACGGCGACGTGGCGGACGAGCCGCGCATCGCCGGTCTCCATGTCGACCTCCACCACGGCGATATGACAGCCGAAGGGAAATGTCTGGTCGGCCTGCTCGAACTCCGATTCGGCCACCAGTGCTGCGTCCGAAGCGAGCTGCGACCAGGTGAGCGCGGTCGCGGGCACCCCCTTGACACCGAATCTCCCGTCGTCGAAGCGCACGATGTCATCGGCGGCGGCCTCGAGCCGGCGCGCCGCCTCCTGCCTGGCCTTCTCCACGAGCTCGATGCACGCCTTGCGCACAGCGCTGCCCCCGACCTGCAGCGATCGTGAGCCTGACGATCCGTAGCCACTCTTGACCAGCCCGGTGTCGGACTGGACGAAGCGGATGGAATCCATGGACACGCCAAGCAGCTGTGACGCGAGCTGCGAGTACGCGGTCTCGTGGCCCTGCCCGCTCGCCGTCGTGCCGGTCGAGATGACAATCGAACCGTCCGCCTCTGCGCTCGCGGTTGCCGACTCGCCCGTGTAGAGCACCGCGGTCATCTCCACGTATGACGAGATGCCGATGCCGAGCTGCAGCCTTTCGTTGCGCTCGCGTCGCGCGCGCTGATCATTCCGCAGATCGTCGTAACCGGCCGCCTGCAGCGCCAGATCCAGCGCGCGTGCGTAGTCGCCGGAGTCGTAGTTGAGGCCTGTCGGCGTCGCGTGAGGGAATGGGCCCGCGACCAGGTTGCTGCGGCGAAGCTCCGCCGGGTCGACCTTCAGCTCTGCTGCGAGCATGTCCATCGCCCGCTCGATGATCGCGATGGCCTCTGGCCGGCCGGCGCCACGATACGCGGACAGCACCGCGGTGTTGGTGAACATGCTGCGGCCGGCGAAACGAACGTTGGGGATCTCGTAGACGCTGGGGAGCAGCATCGACGTGAGCACCAGCTGCGGCGGCGCGAGTCCTGCGTACGCGCCGGCGTCGGCGACGGTGTTGACCTCGAGGCCGATGAGCTTGCCTTCCCGGGTGGCGCCGAGCGCCACGTCGGAGACCAGTGCGCGGCCCTGGCTCATGGCGACCATGTTCTCCGTGCGGTACTCGAACCACCTCACCGGCCGCTCGAGCTTCATGGCCACCGCCGCGATGACGCTCTGCTCGGGGTAGGTCATGAGCTTCGCCCCGAACGCTCCGCCGACGTCGCCCGCGATCACACGGACCTTTTCTTCCGGAAGCCCGAGCGCCCCCGCCACGACGTCGCGCACTCCGAACGGCACCTGGGTCGACACCCAGACGGTTATGCCACCCCTCTCATCAGGCTCGGCCACGATTGCGTTGCCCTCGATGGGCGCGGCCGCGAGGCGCTGGTTCACGAAGCGCCCTCGCACGATGACGTCCGCACCGTTGAGAGCACCCTCGTCGCCAAGGTCGAACTCGAAAGCGACGCTGTCGCTCTTCTCGGGGTCGACGATCACCGGCAGCGGCTCGTAGTCCACGACCACCGCAGCGGCGGCGTCGACCGCGGCCTCACGCGTCGAGCCCACGGCGACGGCGATGACGTCGCCCACAAAGCTCACCTCGTCGGTGCACATGCGGGGCCGCGCGGTCTCGGACTCGAATTTCAGGTCGGCGGCGACATAGACCGCCTCGACGCCTTCGATTTCGCGCGCCGCGCCCACGTCCACCGCCGAGAGCCGCGCGTGCGCCATCGTCGAGCGCACGAACACCGCGTGGAGGCAGTGCTCAGGCTGTATGTCGTCGGTGTACCTTCCCTGTCCCGTAGCCTTTTGGAGATGTTGATGGAGGTGACGTGCCGCTGCGGCTGGACCACGCGCGGCACGAAGGCGCAGGTGGTCGCGAACGTGCAGGCCCACGGCCGCACCGCGCACCAGACCGAGCTCACGCCCGCCGAGGTGCGCGCGATCTGGCGCGCCGTCCCCGACAGCGCGGCCGGTCCTAATGCCAAGAGCTAAAGATCCATCTGGCAGCCGGCGCGGTCGGAATCGATCGTCGAGCAGGCTGGAGACCCTGATGGAGACCGTGGGCCCGCCCCTCTCGACCACCGCCTGGGCGGCGGAGTTCGTGGCCCAGACGCTCGAGGTCCTGCCGGTCTTCATGCGCGACGGCGAGATTTTCTGGCTCAAGCCGGTCCACGGCGACTCCCTGCGCATCGGCCTTGCGCCGTCATCGAGCCCGGGTGATGAGGTGATCGCCGCGATGACACGCTACCCGCTGACACCTCGTGCAGTGCACTCGACTTCGTGGCGCAGCGAGCAGGGACGGGTGATCCTCACATATGTGGCCGCGGTCGAACCTCCAGGCCAGCTGCCGCCGGATTCGCTGGAGACGCTTCCCGTCGGCCGGGCCGAGCTCGCGCGGGGAGAGGCGATGGCGGCGCCCCGGGCAATCGGGGTCGGCGCCGTGCTCGAGCACGCGCTGCGCCATCTGGCGTGGCTCATCCGTGACGACCCGGCGATCGCCACCGCGCTGTCGGCCTGGCACGACGCGCTGGCGGTCTACGTGCCCGAACCCTTCCGCGCTATGGGCTGATGGCGGACGCGGCCGAGCGCTGGGGAGTCATCCCGCGATACACCGGGTACCAGGGCAACGTGGTCGAGTCACCGGCCTCGACCATCGAGGCGATCGTGCGCGCGATGGCCGGCGGTCGCGACGAGCCAGCCCGCCTCGATCAGGGGCAGGTATCCGACGGCCGGTGCACGCCTCCTCCCGAGCGAGGATGGGGCTGGGCGGTCCAGCTTTACGCCGCGCGTTCGAACGACAGCTGGGGCATCGGGGACCTCGCCGACCTTCGCCGCTTTGGCCGGTGGGCGCGATCCGCCGGCGCATCGGTCGTGCAGATCAGTCCGCTTGGCGCGCAGCCGCCGACGTCGCCGTACCAGGCCTGCCCGTACTACTCGTCGTCGCGAAGATTCCGCAACACCACGTACCTGCGAATCGAGGAGATCGAAGACGCGCAGCGCGTGACCGCCGAGCTCGCGCCACTCCAGGCCCAGGCCCACGC
>WNGQ01003783.1_pt1 | contig 15177 bp, 17 predicted proteins | sample 5407661 | NCBI WGS metagenome assembly WNGQ01 (sample SAMN13153382, study PRJNA577476) | soil metagenome | isolation source: 60 cm soil or saprolite under Garry oak tree replicate 2 | place: USA:California | collected 2016-06-15 | reverse complement strand
CTTTCTGACCTCACCCTATTTCGCCAAGGGTCTTGCCCTGATCCGTGAGGTGCGGGCGAAGGTGCCGGTCATCTCCGGAGTGAGCGAACTCGCGGCCGGCGGCGACGATCAGCTTGCAACCGTCACCTATGTGGCCGGGAGCCGACGCGAGACGATCCCGGCCGAGTTGCTGCTGCTGCATCAGGGCGTGGTGCCTAACGTCAATCTCGCGATGGCGGCCGGGATCGAACATCGCTGGGACGACGTGCAGCTCTGCTGGTCGCCGGTGCTCGATCGCGACGGCGGCACGTCGGTCGAGGGCATCGCGATCGCGGGCGATGGCGCCGGGAATGGCGGCGCGGGCGCCGCCATTATCCGCGGCCGTATCTCTGCACGAGTTGCGGTCGAGGCGCTGGCGCCTGCGGCTGCTGCGAAGCTTACACCCATGTCGACGTTCAGGACATCTCTGGCCCAGGCCGAGCGCGGCCGTGCCTTCCTCGATACGCTGTTCCGTCCCGCGCCGCAGTTTCGGATTCCGTCAGGCGATACCGTCGTCTGCCGATGCGAGGAGGTTTCGGCCAAGGACATTCTCGACGCCGTCGCGATCGGTGCGACCGGTCCGAACCAGCTCAAGGCCTATCGTCGCACCGGCATGGGTCCCTGCCAGGGCCGGCTCTGCGGCCTGACCGTCACCGAGCTGATGGCGCAAGCCCGCGGCAAAACTCCTCAGGAGATCGGGTATTATCGGCTGCGCGCGCCGGTGAAGCCGATCACGCTGGCGGAACTGGCGGCCGTGCCGAAGACCGAGGCAGACATCCAGGCCGTGGTGCGCGGATGACGAAGCTCGCGGATGCCATCATCGTGGGTGGCGGCATCCACGGATGCTCGACCGCGCTTCACATGTGCCTTGCGGGCATGAAGCCGGTGCTGATCGAGAAGGACTATGCCGGTCGCCACGCCTCAGGGGTGAATGCCGGTGGCGTTCGTCAACTTGCAAGGCATGTCGCCGAGATCCCACTCTCCATACGCTCGATGGGAATTTGGGAGCGGATTGAAGCGCTGGTCGACGATGCCTGCGGCTTCGAAAGCCACGGCCAGGTGCTGGTCGCAGAAAACGACGCGGAATTCGATGCGTGTCGCGCGCGCGTCGCCGAGCTGAACGCGCTCGGCTTCACCCACGAGGAACTGATCGATGGGCCGGAGTTGCGGCGGCTGGTGCCGGCGGTGGCCGAGAGCTGTCCCGGTGGGGTGGTGTCGCGGCGCGATGGCGCGGCCGATCCGGCCCGAACCACCACCGCGTTCCGCCGCAAGGCAGCTGCGCTCGGCGCAACGATCTGCGAGGGCGTGGCAGCGACCAATATTCGAAAGGAAGATGGGCTGTGGCGGGTTGATGTCGGTGCCAATACCTATGCGGCGCCGGTGCTCGTCAACGCGGCCGGGGCATGGGCCGGCCGCATCGCCGCGGCGCTTGGCGAGCCGGTGCCGGTCGAGACCGTGGCGCCGATGCTGATGATCACGTCCCGCGTGCCGCATTTCATCGATCCGGTGGTGATCCTGCGCGGCCGCAAACTCTCCTTCAAGCAGTTCGCCAACGGCACCGTGCTGATCGGTGGCGGTCATCTGGCGACACCGGACCAGGACCGAAACGAGACCGTGCTGGACTGGCGCAGCCTTGCCATCAGCGCACGCACTGTGTTCGAGCTCTTCCCCGTGATGCGCAGCGCCAGCATCGTCCGAGCTTGGGCCGGCATCGAGGCGCGGACGCGCGATGATCTGCCCGTGCTCGGCCCGAGCGCCCGCCACTCAGGGCTCTATCACCAGTTCGGCTTCTCGATGCATGGCTTCCAGCTCGGCCCCGGCGCCGGCGCCGTGATGACGGAGCTGATCGTCAACGGCGGCAGCCAGACACGGATCGGCGATCTCAGCATCGACCGCTTTCATCCAGCCACACTTCCAGAACCAAAGATGAGGACATCATGAAGATCATCCGCAACATCCGCACGCCGATCATGCACCGCGCCGTTGAAGCCAATGGGTTCGTGTTCGTCGGCGGCACGATCGCCGACGACACCAGCGTCTCGATGGGCGAGCAGACCCGCAACATCCTTGGCAAGATTGCCGGCTATCTGAACGAGGCGGGAACGGATGCTTCCCGCGTCGTCAGCGCCTCGATCTTCGTGACGGATCTGTCGAAGAAAAAGGAGATGGACGCGGCGTGGACCGAATTCTTCGGTGACAACTTGCCGACGCGCGCAACGGTCGGTGTGGCCGATCTCGGTGGTGGCGCCTTGATCGAAGTCGTGGCCACCGCGCTCAAAGGCTGAGCACACCTGGTTTTCCAGTTGCGACAGCTTCAACGCTCGGCTCCAGGCGGCAGCGCGATAGCTCTAGGATGAATCGGCTTCGCGCTCTACATTAATATGCGAATGCGGATCTCGGGAAAATCCGCTCCCGCGCCATTCATGATATGCCATATAAATCAATATATTAGATAGAATTTCAGCGAAATGGACTGAGGACGGGGCGCCTGCGCAATTCCTTGCCTGAAACGCAAGTGGGCGGCTCGATACAGCCTCAATGCGGACATCTCCGCCTGCTTTAGGCATTCTCAATCTTTTAGGGACTACCAACGCCGAATGACCAATCGTGCTCGCCATCGCGACCTCATGCGCAGCGCCAGTGCTGGGGCGCTGCTGGCGCTTGGCCTTGCGCTGTCCGGCTGCGCCGAGATGGGCGACGGCGTGAGCGCGGCCTTCGCCGACCCCGCCAGCTATGATCTCTACGATTGCAAGCAGCTCGAGGCGGAACGCAAAACGCTGTCCACGCGCAGCGCGGAGCTGGAGGGCTTGATGGCCAAGGCCCAGACCGGCTTTGCCGGCCCGGTCGTCGCCGAGATGGCCTATCGCAACGACTATATCTCCGTCCGCGGTCGGTCCCGCTTTGCCGATGAGGCTTGGCAGCGCAACAAATGCAAGGCGTCTCCGCCGGCAGCTCTCGCCAAACAGGCGGCTCCTGCCAAACCGGTTGCGCACGTCGCGCCGCTCGCCCGTGCCAGGCCTGCGCCGTCGTCGCGCTCGGACGCTTCGGTCTATTAGAAGCGTTTTCCAGCGAAGTGGGTACCGGTTCGCTGTCCAAGAGAACGCGTCAAAACAAGAGCAGCTCCGCCAAGGGACATCACGCCCGCCAGTCGTAGATCCAGCTTTGTCGCGCCAGCATCCGTTCAGGTCCCATCGCCCGGATCGTGAGGTCGCGCGCGAATGCGGCGGGTCCCGTAAGATGGTAGACTAGCCCGCCGCTGCGTGCGGTGCGCTGCACCCGCGCCACCCGGCCCCGACGCAGCCGCGCGTAGCGCCGCAGCGCCGCCGCCACGCCGGCTGCGGTATCGGTCTGACCCTCGCTTAAGGCTTTGGCGAGCACCGCGGCGTCCTCGATCGCCATCCCAGCGCCCTGCGCCGCAAACGGCAGCATCGCATGCGTGGCGTCGCCGAGAAGGGCAATCGCTCCGCTGCTCCATTTGCCGCCCTCGGGAAGGGTGAACAGCGCCCATTTTTGCCAGCTGTCGACCGCGTTGATCATCATCCGCGCCGCGGCCGGCCATCGCGACTTCGCGAACGCATCCTTCAGTTCCAACGTATCCCCCTGCGCGCTCCAGCCCGGCCTGTTCCAGGTGCCCGGAACGACGGCGACGACGTTGATCTGGCGGGCGCCCGAGATCGGATAGGTCACGAGATGCGCCGACGGCCCCATCCACAATTGCACCCGGGGCGCGGTGTATTCGCGCGGCAATTGCGTGGCATCGAGCGTTCCGCGCCAGGCGATCAGTCCGGAAAACTGCGGCTGCACCTCGGGAAACAGGTGCTGCCGCACCGTTGACCAGATGCCGTCGGCGCCGATCAGCGCGAGCGCCAGATCCTGCTGCCGCCCGTTTGCCTTGCGCTGAACCACAGTCAGCCCCCTGGCATGGACCGCGGCGTCCTCGAACTGGCAGCCCAGGCGCAAGTCGATATCGGGATGATCGTCGACTTGCGCCTGCAGCGCGCGTTGCAGGTCGGCGCGATGGATCACCCAATAGGGCGCGCCGGCGCGTAAGGACGCGGCTTCGCCCAGCGGCAGGCGGACGATCTCGCCACCGGCCCGCGCGCTCATGATGCTGATCGCCTCCGGCGTGACCGCGCGCAGCGCGAGCCGCTCCTTGAGGCCGAGACCGATCAGCACGCTGCTGGCGTTGGGCGAGAGCTGCAGGCCGGCACCGACCTCCTTGAGCCGTTCGGCCTTCTCCAGCACCACCACGCGAAAGCCACGCGCTGCGAGCGCGAGCGCTGCCGTCAGTCCTCCGATCCCGGCACCTGCAACGAAGATCGTCCGTGAAGCGGCCACCGCGCGGTCAGGCGACGTCCTTCAGCACGCATTCCGGCGGGCGGGCCTCGCCGGCGGCGAGGTCGGACGCAAAACGGTACAGCGTGGAGCAATAGGGACAGATGATCTCTTTGTCGTTGCCGAGATCCAGGAACACATGCGGATGATCGAAAGGCGGGTTGGCGCCAACGCACATGAACTCCTGCGAGCCGATCTCGATCACGGCGACGCCGGCATCATTGTGGAAGTGTGGAACGACGTTATCGGCCATCGAAATCACCTTGAGTGGCAACGCATGCGGGCGGACGCAACAACCATGGGCACCGGTATGATCGAGGTGCAGCGCACCATACCGGCGGTCCCTATCGATTCCTAGCTTGGAAATCCGGAGTTCACACCCCTCGACGCTCTTCCGGACGCGGTCAAATTCGACACAATCCCATCGCCGCGGAAAAGCCCTTCTTTCGTCGGAGCAGTTGTGTCCTAAAATGGGCACACTATCTCAAGGGCGCCAAAAGCTCAGGGTTTTTGATGAAACGACGACGACGTATCAGTCTGGCTCTGGTGGGCTTCGCGGTGAGCACAGCGGCTCTCGCGGCGGTGTGGCCGCATGCGCGCAACGCCGGCGCGGTGCTGTCGGCGCGGGACGATCCCGTCGAATTTGCCAATCTGCAGATCGATTCTGTTCTGCGGAACAAGCAGGTGGTCTCCGATAACATCGAGGCGGCGCTTGCGGCCAAGGATGCGGAACTTGCCAATAGCTTTGTCGAGCTCGCACGGGAGAAAAATATTCCCCTCAGCGATGAACAGACGCGCCGGGTTGCGGACGCGGTGGCCGAGGAGAACTCGTCGGCCCATTTTGCAAAGAATTTCGCGACCGGCCTCGTCACCGGAAACGCCGATGATGTCGCAAGCCTCTCGGGCACCTTTGCCGGCGATCTCTTCGTGTTCGGCGACATCCGCGACGTGGTGCGGGAGACCAAGCACCTCGCGATGGGCGAGGACACCGACCGTCTGGTGCTGGGCTTGGCGATGGCGGGTCTTGCGGTGACGGCGGCGACTTATGTCTCGGTCGGCGGGGCTGCGCCGGTGCGCGCCGGTCTGACCGTGGTCAAAGATGCCCGCAAGGTCGGGCGGCTCGGCGAGGGACTTGCGCAATGGGCCGGCCGTTCGGCGCGCGGGGTCGTCGATGCGCCAGTGCTGCAGCAGGCGGTCGCCAGTGGCTCGGTGTTGCGCCCCATCGAGACGGTCGGTGCGATCAGGGCCGCGTTCCGGGCCGAAAAGGCCGGCGCCCTGGTTCGCCTGGCCAAGGATATTGGGAGGATCGGCGAGCGGGCAGGGGTGCGTGCCGCACAGGATACCTTGAGAATTGCCGAGGAGCCCAAAGATGTCGCGCGCGCTGCGCGGCTTGCCGAAGCCAAGGGCGGCAAAACAAGAGCGATCCTGAAAGTGCTCGGACGCAGCGCATTGCTTTTGGTGGGCGGCGCCTTCGACCTGGCGCTCTGGCTGTTCGGTGCGCTGCTGGCGCTGTTCGGCGTGCTCTCCTCGATCAAGGCCACCACCGAGCGGGCGACCCAGGCCGTTCTCGATCGCCGCAAGAGAAGGCGATTGCGCATGCAGATCGCGGCGGCCTGATAGCGCACGAAAGATGATTGCTGCGCCGCGCGCGGTTTTCCCTAGCAGACCGTCTTCACCCCACTTTTCTCCCAAGCCACACGGACCGACGAATGCCGAGCTTTCACAACGGCGCTGTTGAAACTGCCTATCTCGACGAGGGCGAGGGCGATCCGATCGTCCTGGTGCACGGTTTTGCGTCGACCAAGAACGTCAACTGGGTATACCCGACCTGGGTGTCCGAGTTGAAGAAGGACGGCCGCAGGGTGATCGCGCTCGACAATCGCGGCCATGGCGAGTCCGGAAAGCTTTACGATCCCGCGCAATATTCGATCGCCGCGATGGCCGGCGACGTGGTCGCGCTGATGGATCATCTCGACATCGCCCAAGCGGACATCATGGGCTATTCGCTGGGCTCGCGCATGACCGCGTGGCTTGCCGCACATGCGCCAAAGCGGCTTCGCTCGGCGATCTTCGGCGGCATCGGCATGGCCATGATCGAGGGTGGCGGCCCTGGCGAGAACGTGGCCGCGGCGCTCGAGGCGCCCTCGCTCGATGACGTCACCGACCCTGTCGGGCGGACCTTCCGCGCCTTTGCCGATCAGACCCGCTCCGACCGCCTGGCGCTCGCCGCTTGCCTGCGCGGCTCGCGCGGATTGATGGGCAAGCAGGAGGCCGCCCGCATTTCCGTGCCGGTCTTGATCGCGGTCGGAACCTCGGACGAAATCGCCGGCTCCGCGCAGGCGCTGGGCGAGATCATCGCGGGATCGGAAATACTCGACATTCCCAACCGCGACCACATGCGTGCCGTCGGCGACAAGATCTACAAGACGGGTGTGGCGGACTTTCTCTCACGACGACCGTGAGGTGGACCCTCGTCTGCAAAATACCGGGCCGCGGCGATCAGGACCGTGAAGGTCGCGATCCAGGCCATGCGCGCGCCATAGCGATCATGCGGACCCGAGATCACGCCGCAAATGAAGGCGTTGCCGAGCAATGCGAATGTGACGGTCGCCACGAGCAGGGTCAGATCGTCGCGCCGTCGGCGCAGGAGCGCGTGGCCGAACATGACGGCGACCAATGCCATCGACGCCAACGCGACCGGGACGTGCAGCCAGTTGATCGCGTCGAAGTTGACGTCCCAGTGCTGCTGGCGCGCCGCTCGCATCGGCGCGAGTTGCGAGGGCATGTAACGCTCGATGATGCCGTAGGTGTGCGGAATCCATCCATTGGTGCCTTCGCCGGTTGCCACACTGACCAGTTGCTCGGCCGTCGCGGCGATCGCGGCCTCCGCCTGCAGAAGCGGATATTCGGCAAGCGAATGGGCGACGATGAAGCCCATCTCGTCGTTCAATCCCGAAAAGCGCCCCAGCGTGTTGAACATGCTTTGGCCCCACAGAAACTCGTCGGCGGTGGCCGGAAGCTCGTCGCGATAGGGGCAGAGCTTCAGCTGCTGTTGCGGGCAGTGATCCCGCAGGTAGCGCGCGACGATGCCGTCCTGCATCATGCGGCCGAAGGCGACGCCCATGCCGCCGGGCGTCCAGGCCAGTTGCCCGGACAGCGCGAAATTCGCAGCCAGCAGCATCGCCGCGCCGGCTGCGACAGTCAGGAATCCTTGCAGCAGACCGCCAAGCGCGATCCGCGCGCGCAGCCACGGCCGCGCGATCAAGCCGAGGCAGCACAGGCCGAGCAAAACGCCGAGCGTGGCGCTGTGGGTGGCCGCGGCAAACGCGGTGAAGAGAAACAGCGCAGCTCTTTCAACGCCGGAAAGCGTCTCGCCATGCAGGACCAGCAGATAGAGCGAAAGCACCGACAGGCCGGCAAAGATATCGGTCAGCAGCATGCTGGCGAGCCAGGGCAGCGCTGTGGTCAGAATCAGGAGCAGGCTGATCGCCACCGGCGTCAACGGCTGCTTGGCGCCGAGCACGCGCAGCGTCAGCTGAACGATCCACAGAGTGGCTAGCGCCTGCAGAACTAGATTGATCCAGAAATCCGCCCCCTCGCCGAAATGCAGATAGAGGCCGAACACGGTCGAGCGGCTCGGCACCAGATAGCCCTCGTACCATCGCGCCAGGTAGCCGCCGGTGTCCCATTGCAGCAGCGGATAGCCGTTCCACAGGGCTGGTGCGATCAGGAACAGGGGGATGGCGATCACGGCGACCCGGACCAGGCCAGCATCGGCCAGGCGCGTGCGCAAGGTCTGCGTGTCGATAGGGAGATCCCCCATTCTGTCCGATCCAGCCAACGATGGCCAGTGGGTCGTATACCCTATTAGATTGAGGATGACCCGCTTGATTTCCCGGAGATGCTGACCACGTTGTTCAGACTTGGTCGCCTGTGGGCGCGACTCACGGACGGAAAAGGGCGAAGGAATTGTGACGATTCAAGGGTCTTGGCGCGACCGCGCGCGCGGGGCAGTCGAACGTTCACCATGCGGTTTCGGCGTCAGGACTCGGTCGTACGGTCGTGCTATCATTTTGAACAAGACGAACTTGCGAGGCGGCGCATGGCAATGCATCAGATCAGTCCACAGGGTAGCAGCAAGCTGGCGTCGCTCGATCCGATCTGGGATCGTATCCGAAGCGAGGCGGAAGAGATCGTTCGCCACGAGCCCGAACTCGCGACCTTCATCTATTCGACCGTGCTGCACCACGACCGTCTGGAAGATTCGGTGGTGCATCGTCTCGCCGATCGCATGGATCACTCGGCCTTGTCGGGCGATCTGATCCGCCAGACCTATGACGAAGCGTTGCGCGACGATCCCGACATCGGCAACGCCTTCCGCGCCGATCTGGTCGCGGTGTACGACCGCGATCCCGCGACCTCGCGCTTCATCGATCCCTTGCTCTATTTCAAGGGTTTTCACGCCATCCAGACCCACCGTCTTGCGCACTGGCTGCACAAGAAGGGCCGCAAGGATTTCGCCTATTACCTGCAAAGTCGCTCGTCCGCGGTGTTCCAGACCGACATCAACCCGGCGGCGAAGATCGGCCGCGGCATCTTCCTCGACCACGCCACGGGTTTCGTGGTCGGCGAGACCGCCGTCATCGAGGACGACGTCTCGATCCTGCATGGCGTCACGCTGGGTGGCACCGGCAAGGAGAATGAGGACCGCCATCCCAAGATCCGCCATGGCGTCCTGATCGGAGCCGGCGCCAAAATCCTCGGCAATATCGAGGTCGGCCATTGCGCCCGCATCGCCGCCGGTTCGGTGGTGGTGAAGCCGGTGCCCAACAATGTCACGGTGGCAGGGGTTCCGGCAAAGATCGTGGGCGAGGCCGGGTGCGCGGAGCCATCGCGCACCATGGACCAGATGCTCGGCGCCATCGGGCTCTGATCGACCTGGCACGGGCCCTTGCCGTACGGCGCGGCAAGGCGTCGGCGCGTCCGCTTTCGCTAGAATTGTCCCGTCGTCCGCCGAATATAAAACCGATATGAAATCATGTACTTGCTGATCGTTCAGGAGCTTTGACTTGCGCTGCAGCACGAACTGCGGCGGAAGATCGTGGTGTTCAAGCGCCTCGTCACTACGTGGGTACTAGCGGTACGCGCCGTCTCGTCCTAAAACCCCGCAACCTCATTTCGATTGGAGACCGCTGTGAACGTTCAGGAAGTCAGGAAGCTCGACACCTATCTCAAGCGCGTGTTCGGCAATCCCAAGATCCGCGTCGTGCCGCGGCCGAAGAAGGACGACTCGGCTGAGGTCTATATCGGCGAGGAGTTCATCGGCGTGCTGTTCGTCGATGACGAAGACGACGACCGCTCGTTCCAGTTCCAGATGGCGATCCTCGAGGACGACCTGGTCGAGGAGGGCTAGAGCGGCCAATCTGAAGTTCCTGCACCGCAAGCGGCAAGCTGGTCACGAACTTCGGAGGACCAGGACTTGGCTACACCAAGTTACTTGAAGTTACTTGAAGTTACTTGAAGTTACTTGAAGTTACTTGGGTCCGTGCAGTTGGATCGCCAAATGGTCCATTGCATTGGCGACGTCGCGCCATTGCGACAGCCAACTCCGGGGAAAGCGAAACGTCAGGTCGGCGCCGTCGATGCGCTGCTCGCTGAGGCACATTCCCGGCGTTTCTGCATCGCGGGTACAGCGGGCGCTGAGACTGGGCGAATTGGCGAAGAACAGGTCCTCGCCGCCATAGGGCGTACCGTCGCGGAAAGCGCGCATCGCCAATCCGTCCTGGCCGGGTGTCGATTCCTGTTGCAGATAGCGCGGATAGATCGTGCGCACCCGCATGTCCGGCGCCAGCGTGTCGTGATGGGCCGCGATCGACAGGAAGATCCGGTCGATTGCCGGCATGGCATCGTCGACCGCATCCGCGCTGATGCGCTTCGGCGCCTCCGGCGGATCGAGCGAGGGGAAGGCGAAAGAGAGATCGATGCGTTCCTGCGATCCGGAATGGCGCTGGATATTCATCCGGATGGCGGCGGCCGGCACGTTGAACAGCGTGCCTCCAACGCTCACCGGTAGCCGTTCCGGCTCGGTCGGACCGACCTTGTCCCAGGTCGGCCACAGCAGATAGACGACAAGGCCAACGGCTGCGGCCGCGCCCGCACCTGCGAGCACGATCGGAAGCGCGTGGCTTCGCCAGCCTCTGGTGCCGTGGCGTGCCGTCGAAAACATCGTCATGAATGGTCGTGAGGGTCCGTAAGCTACCGCGAATCAGTTCCGAATATGCCACGCAAGCAAGGTTCCCGCAGGATTTCAGCCGGGTCGATTTAAGATCCTGCACTGCAAGCGGCAAGATAGGTGCGCGGCCCGCGGCCAGGCACGCGGGGGTGGTTTGGCCCCTCCGACGTTAACCTTTCCTTAGGGATGATGTAGCGCCGGCTCGCCGTTTTTGCCAAACAAGGGGAAGTCGGTTGAGTACGTGTGTCGCCATGTCGCCTGATGCGTTGAATTCCATCCTTTCCCTTTGCATCGGATTTGCGCTGGCCGGCGCGCTCGCCAGCGGATATCAGGCGCTGGCACAGCGCCCCGCAGGTTTCGGCCTGCTGCAGGAAGGCGTGACGCCGCAGCGCTTCGCAGCCGTGCCGTTTCTGGTTTTCGCCGCGCCCTTCATCATCATGCGCAACAGCCTGCGCGGCGCGCGGATCGAGCGTCGGCGTTTCCAGTTCGTGATGATCGCAACCGTGCTCGCCGGATTCTGGAGCATGATGTCCGGCACTTTCTTCCTGATGACGCTGCGCGCCGCCGGCCTCTTGGCCTGACGCGTTCGGACTCGCCGCTTGCGGCGCACAAGTCCCCCGCTTGAAAACGCGCAACCCGCCGTGCCAAGGTCGCCGCCAACAGGAGACTTTCATGGCGATCTACGAACTCGACGGGCAGGCGCCCGAGCTCCCCGCGAACGGCAAGTACTTCATCGCCGACACCGCAACGGTGATCGGCAAGGTCCGGCTTTTGAGTTCGGCAAGCGTGTGGTTCGGCGCGGTGCTGCGCGGTGACAACGAGTGGATCGAGATCGGCGAGAATTCCAACGTGCAGGACAACGCGACCTGCCATACCGACCTTGGCTTTCCGCTCGTGATCGGCAAGAGCTGCACCGTCGGTCACAACGTCATCCTGCACGGCTGCACGCTCGAGGACGGGGCCCTCGTCGGGATGGGCTCGATCGTGATGAACGGCGCGAAAATCGGCCGCAACAGCATCGTCGGCGCGGGCGCAGTGATCACCGAAGGCAAGCAATTCCCGGAACATTCGCTGATCATCGGCGCGCCGGCGCGGGTGACCCGCACGCTCGATCCGGAGCAGGTCCAGCGCATGGGAAGTGCCGCGAAATTCTACGTCGCCAACGGGCCGCGCTACGCCAAGGGATTGAAGAAGATCGGTTGAGGCGTCGGTTTCACGGCCGCGCCGCCCCCCTGCACGAAAAGGGGGCGGACAGCGGATCATCCCTTTGGTTTGTTCTTCCGCGAAGCCGCCGAATTGGGGCTTTCGCCTACGGGCGTTCCGGCGATCGATGCGCTCTTGCGCAGCGCGTCCTTCAGGTCGATCGGGATGCCGTGCTTCTTGAGCAGATCGGCGAAGGCTTCGTCCGCGAGTTCCTGGAATGTCGCCATCCTGTCGCGCGCCAACTGCTTGAGCTTGTCGAAAGTGTCCTCGTCGAAGGCAACCAGTTTGCGCACGAGCGGACCTGCCTTTGCTGCTTCCATCGCCCTCAGGGGTTTTCCGAAGTTCGTGATCCGTCTCAACACCCACCTTTCACGAACTTCGGAAAGTCACGGGCGCCGGCAGGGTGCGCGCGGCTTTCCAGACCGGCATGGCCCGCGATTCCTGATCGCGCGGTCAGCCCAGTACCTTGTATTTCTTGAACCAGCCCGTCATCTGGTTCCAGGCGTCCTCGGCGGCATCCTTGCGGTAGCTCGCACGGTAGTCGGCATGGAAGCCGTGCGGTGCGCCGGGATAAATCTTGAACTCGGCCGTCTTCTTGTTGTCCGCCAACGCTGCCTTCAATGCTTCGACGGTGGCCACGGAAATGCCGGTATCGGCTTCGCCGTAGAGGCCCAGCACGGGCGCCTTCATGTCCGGCGCGAGCTGGGTCGCGCTCTTCGGCCAGAGCGGGTTTGGCGGATCGACCGGCGGGCCGTAGAACGCCACGCCTGCCTTGAGCGCAGGGCTGTGGGCCGCAAATTCCCACACGGTGCGACCGCCCCGGCAGAACCCGACGATGCCGAGCCGGGCCGTATCTCCGCCCTGCGACTTCGCCCAGGCGACGGTGGAGTCGAGATCGGTCAAAAGCTCCGCATCAGGCTTGGCGTTCACGATCGGCATCAGCTGGGGGGTGTCGGTGACCTTGGTGAGATCGACGCCCTTGCGGAAATAATAGTCCGGCGCCACCGCGAGGGCGCCGAGCTTGGCCAGACGCCGCGTCACGTCCTTGATGTATTCGTGCAGGCCGAAAATCTCCATCGCGACCAGCACGACGGGCGGATTGGTGACGCCCGCGGGCCGCGCGAAATAGCCCGGCATGTCGCCGTCGGCGACCTTGATCTTGGTATCGCCCGCAGTGAGGCCGTTGGTGTCGGTCGTGATGACGTCGGCGCGTACCGGCCCCGCGGCCAGGGTGTAGCCGGCGGCGACGGCCGCCGACGCGGTCATGAAGCCTCGGCGTGAGAACGGTTCGGTTCTGGTCAGTCCGATGAAGTCGGACGTCAGCACGGGCTCGGCACTCATGAATTTGCTCCTCCAGCGATTGGTGGCGCAATTCACAGGACAATTCCCGGCGAAACGCAAATCACAAGTGGTCCAAGTCCAGCATTCGCATCCCGTTTCGGCGGATGCAGTTTGCGAATCTTGGAATTGGACCAGCCGCGGCTCGCGTGATCAATCACACTCACAATTTTCTAAGAAATTCAGTCGCCCAAAAGGAACAAGGTCGTCGACGCAGTATGCCGTCAACGACCTTGCCAGCCCCGGATATTAAAATCGGCTCGCGCCATCCGGTATGAGACATCGTGCACTGGATTCGCGCGGGCGAATGTGATCCAGTTCACAAACGCGCGAGAAAATTCAAACGGGCGGCGGGGCCGGACCGCCTATGCGTTTTGCCAGCGCAGTGGGGATCGGTTCGCTATCCAAGAAAAACGCGTCAAATCAAGAAGCTGGAGCCAGCGCTCCGATTCAATCGGAACAGGCGCTAGCCTCGCGCCCTGCCATGCCTGCGGTGCATCATCGCGTCAGCCCGCATGCGGACCGATCGGTTGCGCGTCACCGGCGGGGTGGAGGCCTCCGGCGGTGCGCTGGCGTAAGACTGCCGCAGCCCCTCGATCGCATCGGAGAGGCTCGCAACCTGGTCGGCCAGCCGCCTGTTGTCGGCCTGTTGCGACGCCAACTGCTGCTTCACGGTCTGCAGCTCGTCCTGCACCACCTGCAGCTGATCGATCGATTCCTGCTGGGTAACTTCGAGACCCCGGGTCTTCTCCATCAATTGCTCGGAGGTCCGGCTCGTACGGACCTGCGCCTGACGCGCCAGCGTGGCGCGATCGGCCTCAGTGACGCTTTCGGCGGAGGCGCGCCACAGCGCCATCGAGCCAATGCCGGTCACGATCAGAAGCAACAAGACGGCGGCGAGGGCGATCGGTTGCGATCCGATCCGCGCGCCGCTCTCCATTTCCGGGTCGTGCGAGTGAAGTTGGATCATGAGAAGCCCGACTGACTGAGGGTTCTGGATCAGGGACCGCAATCGGCAGGCCCGTTCAACACAACGCGACAATACAGGCGGCGCTTCAGTCCGGCCGCGGGACCGGCTCACGATCAATGCGCGGACGTTCAAACATTGATAGTCTAATGATAAATCGGACAAAAGCGAGGCCACCCACCCTGAAAAGTTGTGGCCGGCCGTTGGGGGACTGTTGGATTGAATGACTGATTTTGTCTTTCCTCCCAAGTTTTCGTGGGACGACCAGTGAGAACCTGCGGAAGCTGCACGGCATGCTGCGACGGCTGGCTGCGGATCGAAGTGCGCGGGCATCGGATCCGGCCGGGGAGCCCGTGCCCGTTCAGCGTCGGACATCAATGCACGATTTACAGCGAGCGCCCGCAGCACCCCTGCCGCGAATTCGTCTGCGGCTGGCTGGTCCCTTCAAGTCCGCTGCCGGAATGGATGCGTCCGGACAGGTCCGACATGATCATGCTCGCGGCCAATTTCGTCTGGCATGGGCTTCCGGTTGACATCCTGGTCGCCGCTGGAGAACGCCCGAAGAAGAAAGCCTTGGACTGGCTGATGAAGTTCAGCTCGGAAAACAAGCGATTGCTGATCTACCAGGTGAAGGAAGATTGGTTTGCCTTTGGTCCGCCGGCGTTTCAGGCCGAGATCACCGAACGCATCGCGCGCGGCGAACCGCCGTGGGGGACCTGAGGTCCCTGGATTTCCTTGACCGCGATCCCGGGAGGGCGCCCGGCCGGACTTCTTCTTCGCAACAGCAATATGTTCTTCGCAACAGCAATATGGTATCAACAACCTTAAATTGATCACAACGTATCACGTATAATTTATCAGGAAATCCGGAATTTCCATTAATCCCTATGAACACATGAGAATCGGCCATTGCGATCCAAGTTCGCCACCAATCCGCGCAACCCACACAATTTTGCTGCAATGCGGTGACGTTTTTGTGTTCTTTTGGCAACTATTCCTTGAAATCGACGCCGAAGGCCGTCCTCGCTCTCCCCAATGGCATCTGGTATACATTAAGATCCCTTCGCCTGGAGGTTGATTCGGG
>WNGQ01005368.1_pt1 | contig 15185 bp, 14 predicted proteins | sample 5407661 | NCBI WGS metagenome assembly WNGQ01 (sample SAMN13153382, study PRJNA577476) | soil metagenome | isolation source: 60 cm soil or saprolite under Garry oak tree replicate 2 | place: USA:California | collected 2016-06-15 | reverse complement strand
GCTTGATACCGGTGCGTGTTGAACGGAAATACGCCGCCGTTGCCCTCGAGCTGACCGATAATAAAACCGTTGAGTGCGGCCTGGCCCGCGCTGACGAACGGATTAGGACCGGGATTGCCATTCACAGTCAAGATACTTTGAAGGGCGAAGGCGCAAGTCTGCGCGTCAAGGAAGACCGTGGATTGCCCCGGCGGAGTAAGGCACGGTACCGTGGGATCACCTGCTTCGGTTGCCAAACCACCAATAGTGGCTCCCTGACCCGCATTGGGCCGAAATATGTTGGTATCGGTAAGGATAGGAACCGCGTTTTGAGCGTTCTGGCGCAGGCCCTCGAAAGCCGCAAAGAGAAGAGTCTTGTCTTTCTTGATGGGTAAGCCGACGGTGGCGCCGTATTGCTGGCGGCTAAGAGAATTCTTAATGTTCGTGCCATGGAGATCGGCTACGCCAGGATTGAACTGATCTCCGGGCTTTAATGCCTGGCTGATGGCGAAGGGGTCGGCGGCATCCAGGGCATCATTGCGGAAGAATCCATAGAGGGTGCCATGAAATTGATTGGAGCCAGATTTCGATACGATGTTGATGGCCGCGCCGCTTGCGCCCCCCAACTCGGCGGAATAGTTGCTGCGGTTGATTTGAAACTCCTGGACGGCATCCTGGCTGAGGGTTAGGCGCACGCCGCCGGAATCATCGTTGGCCTCGCCACCATCCACCGTCACGCTGTTACCGCGGCCGTTGCTGCCATAGAAGGAAAGGCCGCTCTGCGGCGTTTGCTTGACGCGAAAATCCTGATCGGCAGCAAGACGCGTGGAGTCGGACACGCCGGGCATCAACAAAGTGATGGTGAGATAGTCACGGCGGTCGATGGGCAAATCCATGATGTATTGCTCGCTTACCGTATCGGCTTGATGGCTTCGTTCGGGTTCCACCACAAGTGGCTCTGTGGTGACCTCAATAGTCTCGGTCCCCGTGGAGATTTTCATGCCGATATCCAAAGGCAAGGTCTGGCCCACGCTCACCTGAACGTCTTTTAGAACTTCTGTTTGAAAGCCGGAGATTTTGACGGTTAGGCGATAAGTGCCCGGCGGCAGGCCGGTAAACTCGTACTGTCCATTCTCGTCTGTAGCCGAGGTACGATGGATGCCCTTTTCCGTGTCTTCAGCCACGATAGTAGCTTTGGGAATGACGCGGCCAGCGGGATCGGTAACCGTTCCTCGGATTTCCCCTGAAGAACCGACTCCCTGCGCATACGCAAGGCCGCTCACTCCCAAGATCAGACAAATCAAGAAGCATGCAGTCCTATTTGATTTCATAACTCCTCCTTACAGCGAGGTTATCCAGGATCGTGGGGTGTTATTCGAGGAATCCTTACCGCGCATCATACACCTTTCTTGGGCAAGCGATTCATTCAGCTTTAGTTTTCCGGACTCACATCCTTTGCTCCGTCCGAGCAATCCCCTGCCTATCTTCTTTAGCTGAAATGTATGTCCCATGAGAAAGGAAGGTGAATCCGCGCCTTACGGTGGGTCAGCTTGCCGGGGTACCTAATCTGCAGATTTGAGGGTGAGTCAAGAGAACCGGCCATCAGGATGTTCGGCAGGTCTCTTTGGATGATGGCCTCTCTCGCTCAAACCTATGCACCGATGGGAAGTCGCAAGGACTCCGAGGCCCTTTACATGGAACTCCAGTGGAGGACAACACGCGAGTTTGTCGCTCTTCTATTCCTGGCTGTGGCAGCTTTTACCCACAGGCGGGCGGGATGAAGCGATGCGACTCGCGCAACAGGCGCACACGAGTGGCGATCCAATGTGCGTTGCAGTCGCCAGCCGTCACTCTAAACCCTGCCGCTTTGGGACTCATCAAGACTTTAGCACCTTCAGGAGTCCCAAAGCAGACAGACACAAACCGCCATTATCAGAAATTACGAAGCGACGTGGACACTGACCGCGATGTTCTTGCCGCCTTCTTCGCGATAAGTGACTTCCGCGTTGGCGTTGACTTTGAGTTTGCCTTCGATGGTCGTGTTTTTATCGATGGAGAACGTCATTGTCTTGGGTTCCGCTTGCTGCGCCAATTGCTGACCTGCGGAGGTCTGATTCGATGCTACGGTTAGCGTGAAAGAATCCTTCGCTACGGAAGCAATTTTTCCGGACACGGATTGGGTTGCTGAAGGAGTCTGCTCGTTGATCAAAGTGGGATGAGTGCTCCCGTTGGTGGCGGCCGGTGGCAATCCCCAAGCTGCAACTACCAGGATGACACCTGCCAGGGTGGCAAGGGTAAGCCGAAGCGTGTTCTTCATTGGTGACACTCCTCAGTGTGTATTTGGGGGGCAATTCCTTAGCGCAGAACAGTAACCATACCCAGGGCCAGCCATCTTCGTGCTTTAACCTCTTGCAAGCCTTGAATTTACCGGAAACTTACCCCGCGGCATTGTGGCAGTGCAGGCGGTACTAGAACGGGAAATCCCTTCCAGGGGCTGGCCGAAGATACTCGCAAATCTAATTTTGTGGGGAAGCGCCTAGGCTAATGCGTGGCGCCGGATTCCGATGACTTCGGCTTGTCCTTTGGCGTGGGTTTCGAGTTCGAGGCAACCGCGGAATCGGCAAAAGAGGGGTTGAGAGAGGCCGTCAGCGCATAGGACTTCCCGTGGTCTGTCAGGCTGGTAATCAAGAGTTCGTAGCGGAAGCCTTCGGGGTGAGTCCTGCTCCTGAGCAGAGCTAATATGCCTTTCACTTCAGATTCGGGGTGAATCACAAGCTCACCGGACGAAGTCAAGCCCGACACCACTGTGCCGTGAAATTCGGTCCCGTCGGCATTGACTGCAGAGTCGATGGAATCCAGCATCTTGACGCGAAGGAGCGTTCCCTTTGGCAGACCGTCCAGGCTCTCGCCGCTGGTTGGATTGAGCCGGGCATGGAGGTAAAAGGTCAGGACGTTTCCGGCAGTGACATGCACTGGCACGATGCTGGAGGTTTGGCCTTGCGCGACGCTCGCGAACGCGCCGGCAAGGAGCAGAGCAACTAGGGCGATACGTTTCATCGGCTGGGACCCTTCGTATCCCTAGAAACCTAAGTAATTTGGACGACCCATCATGATCCTAAGGTTGCACCTTGCCTCGGTCAATGGTACGTCGAGATTCAACTTGTTCTATGACATACCTATAGAATTCTGGTGCGCGCAGGCAAAGAATCACGCGGCGGATTCGGACCGAAACATCCGCTGGAAGCGCGGCCCGGTGAACTGCACACCCACTACCTTCTCCCCGAGCGCCTCGGCGTCACGAATGTGGACAACGCGTCCTTGCGTATAGAAATCCGCCTCACCACGCCGCGGAGCATAATTCGAGACCGGTATGCGGATTTCGAGGTTCGATCCGATGGCCACGTCGAAGCGCGTCAGGAACGCGGCCCCGCTGCGGCAAAGATTCTCGCTGGAAGTATCTTCTTCGAAGGTGACGCCGCGGGAGTCTTTTCCGCGAACGCGCATGGGCAGGTGCACAGCGATTCTACGTTCCGAACGTTGCCTCGCAACGGTGGTGCTGACTGGGACCATGGGCTGGGTCCTCACTTCTGCCGGCTCCCATCGGGCGGGAACCGGCCATTTCTTGCGCGCCCGTAACCCGGGCGACAACGGCCGCTCGGTCCTCAAAAAAACTCTCCACGCTCGAGAGGATTTCGCTGGGCGTTCGCGCCGTGTGTACGATTCTGCGAAGCTCGCTGCCGTTCCCCACGCTATGAGTAAACCAGCAAGCGAACTGCTTCATTTTGCCTACACCATCGGGCAGGTTCGCGGCACAAATTTGTCCATAGTAGTCAATCAGTAACCGGAAGCGGTCGGCCTCCGTAGGCGTCGTGTAGCGCCCGGTTTCCGCAAATTCCTGCATCTGGCGGAAAATCCAGGGATTGGTCGCCGCAGCGCGGCCAATCATCACCGCATCGCAACCCGTTTCGCGGAACATACGCTCGGCATCTTCGGGGCGGTTGACGTCGCCGTTTCCGATGACCGGAATTTTCACCTCTTGCTTCACCGCCGCGATGATGCTCCAGTCGGCGGCGCCGCTGTAACCCTGTACACGCGTGCGGGGGTGAACTGCAACGGCCTCAACACCTACGCTCTCCGCCAGTTTCGCCACGTCTACCGCAACAATGGATTTCTCGTCCCAGCCCGCGCGCAATTTGATGGTCAGCGGGATTTTCACCGCCACGCGCACCGCGCGAAAGATTTGTTCGAGCAACGACAGGTCCCGCAGCAGGCCGGACCCGCCGCACTTCACCACCTTCTTGGCCGGGCAGCCAAGATTAATGTCCACCGCGTCATATCCGAGGTCTTCCACCATCTTCGCGGCTTCCGCCATGACCGCAGGATTTGCCCCAAAAAGTTGTGCGGTGATGGGGTGCTCGTCTTCTTGAAAATACAGGTAGCGCAGTGTTTTCTTCGCGCTGCGCGTAATGCCTTCCGAACTGGTGAACTCCGTCATCAGCAGGCCGCAGCCGCCCAGCCCGCGAATCACGCGGCGAAACAGCGTGTCCGTCACGCCCGCCATCGGCGCGAGAATCGCCGCCGGGCGAATCGTCAAATCCCGAATTTGAAAGCTTGCCGGAATCATTCGTTCAAGTGTAGGCCGGTCTAAGCATCTGAAGCAAGACCACCGGGCCAGGGGGACTACTCACACCCCCGGCAATTCGTATCGTTGTCAAAACAGGAGAGTTACAGAATTTGATTGCTGTAAGTCGTTGAAAACAAAAGATGGTGGGTAGTGGGTAGCGATGAGCGGTTAGCGACCATACCCCCCCACCCACCGTTGGATGAGAAAGAGTGCGGAAGTGATTGATGGGAAAGGGCTTGCAACGGCTCCATTGCGCAAAAGAGTGCGGATCTTATTGGACATAAAGGAGATAGATAAGAAAGGCAGAAAGCAGAAGGAAGAAGACAGAAATGGGATGGGGAGGGAGATGTTCCAGCGCCGTTGCGGCGGACACTTCGAGGCTCAATGCAAAAAGTCACATTATATCCTATCATGTGATTACGATTCTGTCAAGACCCACTAAGAAGAAAGAAGTTACGGATGGCTGCGGAGGGTAGAAAGGTTCCAGGTCGAAGGAGAGGGTTAAGTCGTTTGGATGCTGAGAGATAGAAACTACGTATTGAAAGCCAAAATCTGACGCGCCGGACGCGATGCCTTACGACAAGACCGCGAGGTGAGAACGATTCTCGGTTGAAAACCTGGAGTCCGGATGTATCATCCTCGCAAGCCACGCAGCGCCGTGAACGTGAGCTTCGATGACACCTACATCCGCTGTGAGGCGATTCAAACGGAGGTGATTGTGAAAAGAGGAATTGTACTGCTAGCGATTTGCGTGATGTTTTTCGTCACATCCATCCAGGCGCAGGCGCCTCAGGGCCCGCCGAAGCCAGGGCCAGAGGTCAAGAGGCTCGCCTATAACATCGGCACGTGGAACTCGACGGGCGAGGCCAAGCCGTTCGGCCCGATGCCCGGAGGCAAAGTCACGGGCACGGAAAAGTGCGAGTGGTATTCGGGCGGGTTCTTCGTCATGTGCCACTCGGAAGGGACAGGGCCAATGGGGTCTGGGAAGGGCGTCTCCTTCATGGGATATGACACGAACGAGAAGGTTTACACCTACCATGAGTTCACCAGCACGGGCGAAGCTATTGATTCGAAAGGCACAGTGAACGGCGACACCTGGAACTGGACCGCCGAATCGAAGATGGGCGACGCCAAGATCAGTGTGCGCGTCACCATTAAGGAAGTATCCAAAACCGAATACACGTTCAAGCTGGAGATGTCGCAGAACGGCGGAGAGTTTTCGGTCGTCCAAGAAGCGACGGCTCACAAGGTGACCGCCGCAGCCCCGGCCAAGAAGTCGTAGGTTCTACATTACGCCGAGATGTGACGCGCCGGGATCCTCCCGCCTCCGGCAAGCTGCGTCCTTCTTTGCCCTGACTGAAGCGACATGCAAATCTACAAAAAGGAGGCTAGCGAAAAGCAGCCCCACCCTTGCATGAACAAAACCGCAAGGATTGGGCCACCCAAATGGGCACGGCCACCCGCCCCCATCTAGTTTGCCTCATCAAGACTAATGAAGTAGATTGTGGCAGAGTTCGGGGCAGGAGATCGCTACTTATGAGGATTGCGGCACGCCAAGGCAAGCATTCCTGGCTGAACTTCCTTTTATTGTTAGCTGCCGCAGGTGCTTTTGCTGCAGGCGCGCACGCGCAGAGTCTCAAGGTGACCCTCCTGGGTACTGGCTACCCCCAGCCACGAATGGACCGCTTCGGTCCAAGCATCCTGGTAGAAGCCGGGAATGAGAAGTTGCTATTTGATTGCGGTCGCGGCGCTGCGCAACGCCTGGAACAGCTCCGTGTACCTTTTGCAGAAGTCAGCGCGTTGTTCCTTACCCATCTGCATTCCGATCACGTGGTTGGAATTCCGGACCTTTGGCTAACCGGCTGGATAGCCGGACGCAAGGTTCCCCTGCGAATTTGGGGACCGGTCGGAACCAAGAACATGATGACGCATCTGCAGCAGGCGTTCGAATTCGATATACACATCCGCCGCGATGTGGACGAAAAGCTCCCAGGACAAGGCGTCTTGGTCGAAGCGCAGGATATTCAGGAAGGCATCGCCTACGAAAACGGCGCACTCAAGGTAACGGCGTTTTTTGTCGACCACGGCCTCGTCAAACCCGCGCTGGGCTATCGCATCGATTTTGCAGGCCATTCAGTAGTGCTATCCGGTGACACTCGGCCATCGGAAAATTTGATCCGCTGGGCGAGAGGAACAGACCTGCTGGTTCATGAAGTGATCGATCCTGAAGCTTTCATGCGCGAACGAGCAGGTTTGTTTACACCGGAGATGGTTCGGCAAATACTCGGGCATCACACCACGCCGGAACAGGCCGGCACCATTTTCGCAACCGTAAGACCGAAGCTCGCCACTTATTCGCACATCATACCGGGGAATGCTCAGAACTTCATTCCGTTGACGCGTAAGACTTATTGGGGGCCTCTCGAGGTCGGCGAAGATTTGATGAGCATTGAGATTGGGGACAAGGTAGTAGTGAGCCGTCACAACCCCTAGGTCTTTTCTGCCCGCCCATAGTTTTTCACGAATCAGATCTGTTACTCCGCTCGGTCACGTTTTTTGGGACGTCAATCCAAACCACGGGCTTCTAATGCTGGGTATCTGGACAATTGTTGGGTAACCTGCGATGTGGTCCACTTTGCAGCGTGGCCGTTGTACCCGGATCCCGGGGAATCCTTCCCTTACGCATTTCAAGTAAGAGTTGGCGGGTGGAGCATCCTCGTGTCCTCGGAAAACATCAAAGGAGCGAGTTCGGTTCCTTCGCGGAATTCTCTTATGGCAGAGACTTACAACGCCCCAAGTATCGATGAATACCTGCGCGCGCGGCTGATGCCGGTGGAAGGAGCGATTCCGCATGTCCTGGGAATCGAGATGTACGGCAACTCGATTCCCGCCGGAACGGTGGGCGGCGACCTCTTTGAATACATAAACTTTCAGCAACGCTACGACATTGATGCACGCATTCAGCGGGCACTGAAGCGATCGAAGGAGTATCTCGAGCCGCACGAAGTTCGGAGCAGGTGCGGGTGGCCGAAGACCTGCAAGAGCTTTACAGCACAGCGGGCGTCCTGCTGGTAGACGCTCAAGGACACGGAATCATTTCAGCGAAAATCGCATCCACGGTTCACGACACGTTTCATGCCCTTATGCTTTCCGAACTCGATCACCGGGGGAAAACGACGGCGGAGTTGTTCGAGAGAATCAACTTGCGACTGGCCCTGTCCGTCACCGCTCGTAATGCTCTCGGCAGAAGCGAGAAAGAGAGCGCGCAGGAAATTGCGACCATGCTTTACGGCGAAGTTCGCCCTTATGGATATTTTCGATTCGTGAATTTTGGACATCCACCGCCGCTGGTCTTCTCCGCCGAATACCGCAAGTTCATGGAGATTGGCAAAAGCGGGATGATGCAATTTCTGCCGCTCGGGTTGCAGATCGCCGAAGATGATCCGGATCGTAACAGGTACTTCTCCCTGGAACCGCGAGAGCGGCGGGTGAACTCCTCGGATGTGGCCGAGCTAACGCTGATGAGTCCGGGGGACATTTTCTTCCTATACACCGACGGGGTTTATGACGGAAGCGACAAGGAGGAACGGCAGCAGCTTGAAAACGTCATGCGCGAGCACAACCTGCTGCCGCCAAAAGACATTTGCAAAAGCACTGCTTGACTCCGCTCTAAAGCGGGATGATCGCCTGCGGCAAATTGGCGAGCAAGATCGTATTGACGATAAAACCGTTTTTATCATCAAGCGGAATTGAAGAATGCTGCAGTTTTTCTGAATCATTCAGACAGGTGGGTGAGCCACTCAATTCCTTTCCTGACGGTTCATGATGTTACGGACCGGATGAGAGGCCCGCCACCGAGCCCTTTGTCGCCACTCACAATTACGAGGGTGCCCCACCCTTTCGCGTTTAGGTTTTGAAAGGGTGGGCAATTCTGCTCTTGGTTTTTTCAAGAAGTACTACGACTTGCTGATCATTGAAAAAGCTTAGGATTGGATTCCTTTTCCTCGGGCTTGGCGCTATCCGCTTTCAGAAATTCTTCCAAGCGCAGGAATTTACGTCCCAGCGCACCAGAATACGCAGACCACTCCGTCTCGCCAGTGTCTATGAGCAAAGCTGCTCGCACGGCAGCGAGTTTGGAATCGAGGTCGTCCAAGTAATGAAAAACAAGCGCCTCCCGAATCATCGGGAGCTTTGGCGAGCCAAACTCATACTCCCCATGATGGCTAATCAGCAGATGCTGCACGACGGTCTTCAGATTCGGCGGGAAGCCTTCGATGGCGCTCATCGCCCTCGAAACCGTTTCGATTTCCATCACGATATGGCCAAGCAGTTGTCCTTCGACCGTGTAACCAATCGCCCGTTCGTAGCACAATTCGTCCAGCTTGCCGACGTCGTGCAGAATCGCCGCGGTCAACAAGAGGTCCAGATCGAGTTCGGGATAGTGCGCGGCCACTTGCTTCGCAAGCCCGCACAAACTGATGACGTGCTCCAGCAAGCCGCCGAGATACGCGTGATGCATGACCTTCGCTGCAGGCGCGCGCTTATATCGCGCAGCGATGGCCGGGTCGTTGAGGACTCCTGCAACGAGTTTTTTGAGCCAAGGATTCGCAATCGACGCCGCGTATTCCAGCAACTGGGCGTAAAGCTTCGCGACATCCGCCTTGGTCTGCGGCAAAAAATCGGCCAGATCAATTTCCTCAGGTTTCGCCAGCCGCACCTGCATCACCGATAGCTGCGGCCGGTTCTTGTAAATCTCGACGCGCGCCTGCACTTTCACAAAGTCGTCGCGGTTAATTCCATTCGCCGCCGTTTCGAACTGGTCCCACATGCGCGCTTCGATGGTGCCGCTGCGGTCCCCAAGCTCCAGTCGCAGATAGGGCTTGCCTTCGCGCGTGTTGCGAATTTCCTTCTCGCAAACCAGAAAAAATGTCGTGATGTTTTGCTCGGCGTTCAGGTCGGACACGAGGGGCGTCTTCATTGGCCGCCATTCTAACCCAGGTTATTCATGAAGAACATACTTAGTGGCAAATACCCTCACTTCCCCGAATCGGCCCCGGACTTTCCGGAGCTCCCGCCGGATCTCTTCCCGAACAGCAGAAACTTCTTGTGGCCCTTCTTCAGTTTGTTGACTTCCGGAGTGGCGCTCACTTCCTGGATTTCCGAACCTCCCTCTCCCGCAATGTCCTGATAGCCCGGCTTGATGATGACATAGCTTTGTTCACGCAGCGTCTTGAGGTAAGCGCGCATGGCCGGCTCCATCCGTGCGCCGTACAGTTTTTCCGTGATTTCATTCCGCACTTTGTCGAGCGACTGCTGCCCTTCGTCGTAGTGTTCCAGCACCTGCAGAATCAAGTAGCCCTGCTTGGTCTCCAGGACGTCGGTGAGCTGGTTCCTCTTCATCGCAAAAACTTTGTCCTCCAGTTCCTTGGCCAACTCGCCCCGTTTGTATGTACCCAGGTAGCCGCCCTGATCCTTGGTCGTGCTGTCGGAATAGCGCTTCGAAATCTCTCCAAAGTCTTCCCCGTCTTGCACGCGCTTCAGCGCCGTCTCCGCTTTTTTCCTTAGCGCCGGCAATTCATCCGCGCTTTTTCCCTGCGTATTGACCTGAATCTCTCGCAGCGCAACTTGCTCCGGCCGCACAAATTCCGTTTTGTGCGCTTCGTAATACTTTTGCACTTCATCGTCGCTGATGGTGATGTGCGACCCCACTTCTTGGCCGATAACTTTTTGCGTGAGCAGGTGATTCTCGATATTGCTCTGGAAGTCCTCCCAATTCATGCCTTCCGACGTGACTGCCTTTTCCAGCGCATCGATGCTATCGAGCTTGTTTTGCGTGCGAATCTGGTCGAGTTGCTTGATAACCTCCGGCTTCACGCTGATGCCCATGTCCTTGGCACGCTGGACGAGCAGAGACTGGTCAATCAGGTTGCGCAGCGCGTTTTTCTGGCCGTCCTCAGTAGCCGTTTGCAACTGTTCGGGAGTGCAGCGGCCCTGGCACTCCTGCTTGGCGTCTTCCTCTGCTGTCGCACGCGCCTTTTGGTACTCGGTCAGGGTAATGATTTCATTGTTGACCCGCGCGATGATCTCTTCGACCGTCTTGCCGGCGTTCGGGTCCACGGGCTGCGTTCCCGCCGCGCCCTTCAATTTGGGCGTAGGGGGAGCTACGGGCTTCGCCTGCGAGGCAGCAGATTGAGCTGCTGGCGGAGGCGCCTGCGAGCTGGACTCCTGTGCCTGCGCGTCCGCAAATAGACCCGTAAGCGGCACAGCAGCGCACAGCGCCACAATGATAGAAAGGTTTCTCATGCTTTCCCCCAACCGATAAGTTTAGCCTTGCCCTTGAAGGCCGAGCAATACGTTTCTCAAAACCGCTGGAACCGGTTCGCCCCGCTTCAATTCAATCCACAGTACCCCGCTCGGATCGGGCTTGATGCCTGCCCGCGAACGCACCACGCTAACCAGCCGCGCCGGGTCGAGCGTGGTCTCCGCGTGGAAGCGCACTGCAATCCGGCTCCCCTGCCGCTCGACCGAAGAAATCCGCAGCCGTTCACACATGGATTTGAGGACGGCATAGTCCAAAAGGTTTTCCACGGAAGTTGGGGGTGCGCCAAACCGGTCTTCCAGCTCCGTCCGAACGTCCTGCCTCTCTTCCTCTGTGGCAATAGTCGAAATGCGCTTGTACGTCCGCAAGCGCAGGTTTTCGCTGGGGATGTAGTCCTGCGGGATGCGGACATCCAGCCCCAGATTGAGCGTGGTGCGCAAGTCGGGTGCAGCTTCTTCGCCTTTGAGTTTGGCCACGGCCCGCTCCAGCATCTGGCAATACATGTCAAAGCCAATGGCCTCGATATGCCCGTGTTGCTGGCGGCCAAGCATGTTCCCCGCCCCGCGCAACTCTAGATCGAGTGCCGCAATGCGAAAGCCTGCGCCCAGTTCGCTGAATTCTTTCATCGCCGCCAGGCGCTTGCGAGCGATATCCGAAAGCGTGGTTTCCGGCGGAACAAGCAAATAGGCATAAGCGCGCTGGCTCGAGCGCCCCACTCGCCCGCGCAATTGATAAAGCTCCGCCAGTCCGAGCCGGTCTGCCCGATTGATTATGATTGTGTTCGCGCGCGGAATGTCCAGGCCGTTTTCCACGATGGTGGTTGCCACCAGAACGTCGGCCTCGTCGCGAATGAATTTCAGCATCACGCTTTCCAGGTCTTTTTCGCCCATTTGACCATGACCGACCACCACGCGAGCCCTGGGTACCAGTTTCTGCACCATCGCGCCAAGCGAATAAATAGACTCCACGCGATTGTGGATGAAATAAACCTGGCCGTCGCGTGCCAGTTCGTTTTCAATGGCGCTGCGCACGAGTTCTTCCTTGAAGGGTGCAACCACCGTCTGAATCGCCAGCCTGTCCCGCGGCGGCGTTTCGATCAGCGACATATCGCGCAGACCCACCAGGGACATGTGCAGTGTCCGCGGAATCGGCGTGGCTGAAAGCGCCAGCGCGTCCACGTTTTTGCGCATTTCTTTCAGCCGCTCTTTGTGCGCCACGCCAAAACGCTGCTCTTCATCCACAATCAGCAGGCCCAGGTCCGCGAATTTCACGTCTTTCGAAAGCAGCCGATGCGTGCCAATTACCACGTCTACTTTTCCTGCTTCCAGATCGGCGAGAATCTTCTTTTGCTCCGCGGCGCTGCGAAAGCGGCTCAGCATTTCAATGCGCATGGGAAAAGCCGCGAACCGTTTCTTGAATGTCTCGAAGTGCTGAAACGTGAGAACTGTTGTGGGCGCAAGCAATGCGACTTGTTTATTGTCATTCACCACTTTGAACGCGGCGCGCATCGCCACTTCCGTCTTCCCATAACCCACGTCGCCGCATAGCAAGCGGTCTGGTCGGGCGTCTCTTCGAATTCGAACGCATCTTCAAATTCGCGCTGGAAATTCCCGTCAGGCGAAAATGCAAACCCCGGAGTCGTTTTTCGCTGCGCGTACAACGCCAGAAGCTGGTCAGCCATGTCCTCCAGGGACTTCCGCACCCGCGTCTTCCGCGTGTTCCAGGCCGTCCCGCCGAGTCTGTCGAGCGGTGGATGCGCGCCTTCCAGCACGCGATAGCTCTGCACCAGGTCCATACGCTCGAGCGGAACGTACAGCCGCGCATCCTCGGCATAGCGCAAGAGCATGAATTCTCCGCGATGCCCGTCCGATTCGATCTGCCGCAGACCTTCGAATTGCCCGATGCCATGGTCTACGTGAACCACAAAGTCGCCCGGCTTGAGTTCGGCAAAATCACTGAAAAAACCCGATGTACGGATTTTGTGGCTCGGCCTCTCGACTGTCGGCGTCACGTCGAAGAGGTCTGCATGGCCATAGAGAGTCAGATTGGCGTCGGGAAACTTCGCTCCTTCCGCAAACGGCGCGCGAATTAGCAGCATCCCCGCGGATTCGTGCGCGCCCTCCGCGGTGAAACCTGCCGCCGCTTCTTCCGATTCCCCCAGCACGTAAGGCACTTCGTATTCGCGGCAGATGTCGGCAAACCGTTCGATCTCGCCCGTACTGGCCGCGGTCAGAAACACACGTCCGCCGGAAGCCAGTTGTGATTTGACGTCGCCCATGCAGGCAACCACGTCGCCATGAAAGCGGCCGCTCGGCCTGGAAGAAATCTCGAATTGCGTAGAGGATCCGATTCCCAGCGCAAGCTGCTCCAAATGAATTTGCGACGCTTTCCCAAGGGCCGCAGCGAGCTTTCGGACAGTTCGAAAAGTGAGGCCGTTCCCGGCTCTCCGCGTGGCCCGAACGCTGAAGCTGCTTCCCAATCCGAAACGTCGCTCGCCCCAGCATTCTCCGGCGCCGGCACAGCCCATTCCGTCAAGGGCAACAACGTCGCTCGCACCACCGGAGCAATCGACCGCTGTGTGCGCGCGTCAAATTCGCGCACGGATTCTACCGTGTCGCCCAGCAGTTCAATGCGCACCGGCCGCATCGCCTCCGGCGAAAACACATCGATGATCCCTCCGCGCACCGCGAATTGCCCTGGCAGCTCCACCATTTCTGTACGCGTGTAGCCCACCGAGCCCAGATGCGTAATCAATTCTTCGTGGCCGATTTCCGTGTCCTTTGCCAGCGTTTTCGTAAGGTACAAATAAGCGGCCGGATCCTGATACCGCCAAAGCGCCGCGGCCATCGGTGCAATCACCAGAGAAATTTGACCGTCCACCAATCGAAACAGAGTAGTGGCGCGCCGCTCCAGAATGTCGGCGTGCGGGCTTTGCGATTCCCAGGGCAGGCGGTCAAACGACGGAAGCGTGGCAACGCTGCCTGACGCGCCGGGGAAAATCGCCGCGAAGAAGCGCAGCGTCTCCGCAAGAGATTCCGCGCGCCGGTTCGAATCCGTTACAAAAAATGCGGGCCGCCGGAGGGCATGCGTCAGATAAGCCGCCACCAGCGCCTTGGCCACATCGTGGAGTCCGGTGATGGAAACCAGCCCTGCGTTCGCGCGCAGTTCCGCCAATGCGCCTTCCACCGACGGATGGCGCAGCAAACCCTCCAGTCTTTCGCGAACTGCCGGAAGTATCATGCGCGGGCGATCAGTGGCCGGCCCCTTCGGGAAGCGTCTTTTCCCCGGAGCCTTCTCGAATTTTTTTCAGTATGGTCGTCGTCGAATAACCCGGCACCACTGGAATGGAAACCACGCGCCCGCCCGCCGCTTCCACTTCCTCGCGGCCAACAATCTGGTCACCGGCCCAGTCGCCGCCTTTCACAAGAACATCGGGAAGCAAACGCGCAATCACTTCGCGCGGCGTGAGTTCATTAAAAATCACCACCGCATCCACCGCTTCCAGCGCGGACAGAATCTCCGCGCGCTCCTGTTCCGGAATCACTGGCCGCGCCGGCCCCTTCAATTGCCGCACACTCGAATCGCTGTTCAGCCCAACAATCAGCGCGTCCCCCATCTGCCGCGCCAATTCGAATCCGCGAATGTGCCCGGGATGGAGCAGGTCGAAACAGCCGTTCGTAAACACGACGCGACGCCCATTGCGTTTCTCGCGGCCAAACCGCAAAATCGCCTCCTCAAGTGTCAAGGCTTTCGAATGCAAGGGATCTCCATCTAGGCAGAAGAGAAATCGGGACCACGCCTGAACCCTTATTTTATCACGCGCAAATGACTCCGCGCTTGGGAGCGCCCATTTCACGATGAAATCACGAAGAACCGCACGGGCCCTCGCTGGAGTCCTCCTTGTCGCCATCGGCTTCTGGCTTGCTCTTCCGAAGGCCTATCACGAAAAAACGTATCTCATTCCCGCTAGCGGCTGCCGTCTCGAAACGACGATCTTCGAAAAGAAGGACGTTACGCCGGAAGGAACGGTCCTGCTGCTTCCGGGACTAGTCGCAAATAAAAAAGTCATGGCTTTCCTCGCCGGCGGATTCGCCGAGCAAAACTTGCGCGTGTACGTGCCGGCCTTGCCCGGACACGGTCACAGCCCGGGTCCCTTCTCGCCGCAGCACGCCGAAGAATGCTCCGAAGCGCTTCTCTCAGGTCTCATCGCCCGCGGCATGATCAATCCTGACCGCACGATCGTCGCTGGTCACTCGATGGGCG